>JAEEGH010005307.1_pt1 | contig 32517 bp, 30 predicted proteins | sample 9134181 | NCBI WGS metagenome assembly JAEEGH01 (sample SAMN16246544, study PRJNA631951) | gut metagenome | biome: gut microbiome; feature: rumen; material: DP-attached | host: Bos | place: Iran: Karaj | collected 2018-10
CAAGATGACTTGCAAGTGTGTGAACCAGATGATTCCGATGAAGTTGCAGACCGAGAAATTCGGTGTTGACTACTGGGCAATGCCTGCCTTCAACTTCGCCGACGAGAAGGGCTATGTACCTTTCACCGAGTTGCTCGACAAGGAGTCTGTTGAGTATGCCATCAACATCGTTGACCATGCAGCAGAGCCTATGGCTGGTTCCATCATCACCGTTCGCCAGCTGCTCCAGTTCGTTCAGAACTTCATCATGCAAATGCGTGTGAACCAGGCACAAGCTCAGGCAGAGGCTGGTAACGAGTAAAATGTAAAAATTGAGGGCTGCGTGAGCAGACTCGCATACAGGGTTCGCTGAGACAGCGAGCCTTTTTGCTGTCAACAATTAAGGGTTGGAGTTGACAATGACGGCGTCGGGGTATTGACGGGGATCGAAGGAGAAGATGTCGTCGGGGACACCGACACGGAAGTGAGTGAGCCGCATGGTCATGATGGTGCCCTCGTTGCTGGTCTCCATCTCACGGAAGAGATAGTCCTTGCCGCTGATGGTCATCGTGACCTTCTTGGGGGAGCCGGCCGTCTTGGGTTGGGTGAAGGTGATGACATAGTTGCCGAAACGCTCGGTGAGCGTGGCCTTGCGGTATTCGAGGTCGATGTGGAAGTTGAGGTCGTAATCGTTCTTCGACTTCTCATCGGTCTGTCTGATGAAGATGGTGTCGCGCTCAGCGCCTTGGAGGTATTTCCACTGGCGGACACCGTCGAAGCCACCCGCCGACTTGGTGTGCTGGTCGAGGATCCGCATGGTGAGGAAGAATTTGTTTTTGTTGTCTTTGGCAAAGGCGTTGATCTGGCCTTTCATAACGATGACGACGGTATATTTGGCCTTAATGGTCATCTCGTATTCGACACCATCAGGATGCCCCATCGCCTGAGCACATTTCCGCAACAGGTAAGTGACCTCGTCGGGGATCTGAGCCTGGAGGCCGACGGCGGGGACGAGGAACAGCAGCAGCGCGAGAAGGCGGCGACGGACGTTGTTCATAGGGTTTTAGCGGACGGCGCGGATGCAGCGGCCACTGAAACGATTGGCGGAGAGATTGCCGGGCGTGAGATCGGCTTTCTGGAAGTCGAATTCCAGGCACCAGGATTTGACAGGATTGCCGCCATAGACGGTTGAGGTCCAGTAGATGCCCTTGATGGCACGGAACTGTACACCCTCGTAGAAGCGGAAGCCCGTGATCGGCATGAAGATGGATTTGCCAGTCTTCTTACCCGTGATCTTATAGCCGTTGACGCCATCTTTTGTGGTCCACTCCCATTTGCATTTATCGGGGTCGAGCAGCTCTTCATATTCATCGACAGTGGGCATGCGCCAGTCGCCACCCCAGGTGGCACGGGCTGCATCGTCGGAGGGCACCAGCTGAGTCTTTCGGTCGGCAACGGAGTATTTGACCAGGAACTGGGTGTTGCCCTTGCTCCAGACATAGGTGTCCCAAGAGTAATAGTCTTTCGGCTTGATCTCACCCCAGGCGAAGTAGGATCCGAAACCGGAGTCCTTCTGGGCGCCCACGTTCATGTTAGCCCATTTCACACTCAGTCCTAAATCGACTGCCTCGACACCGTTGGGCGTTTTAGCGTCGCCCTCAGCACCATTTCCCTTTGCATTGGCCACCGTCCCGAAAAACAGGACTGACAGCGCCATCAGAAATATCTTTTTCATCTTGTTTCAATTTTTGTGGGCAAAGTTAGCACAAAATTACGATTCAGCCAAACTTTTGGGGAAAAATATCTATCGACAACGGTCGTACCACTCCTTGAGGGCCGCACGAGGGGTGCCTTGGCGTACGAGGGCATCGAGGGCGAGACGGGCATCGAGGATGCGCCCCTGACGCAGGAGGACATCGATCTTAGAGACGGCAAACTCCACCTTCTTGGGCTTCAGGCGGAAGGCCTCATCCCAGTCGAAGATCGCCACATCGTAGAGCTGCTGTTCGGTCTCGTAGGCAGCACGGGCTGCATAGGCATCGGCACTGTCGGGGAAGAGTTGCACGCAGCGGTTGAGCTGATCGAAAGTGTCGTTCTTACGTCCCATTTTCTGAAGGGTGTGGGCCAGTCCGAGATGGGCTTCGAGAAAGGAGGGATCGAGCTGGATGAAGGTTTCGTAATCGACCTTCGCCAGATCGTAGTGCTGCTGGCGCGAATGGCAGTAGGCACGGAAATAAAGGGCGGCGAGATTCTTCGGGTCGAGACGCAGCACGTCGCCATATTCGGCGATGGCATAGTCCCACTGCTCCAGGTTGATGTTCGCCTCAGCCTTTCTCAGACGGAGGTCGATGTCGCTGGGGTGCAGGCGTACCTGCTCCATCAGGACACTGACGGAGTCGCGCCATTGTTGGGGCGTCTGCGCCTGCGCGCAGACCGCCATCAACAACAGGCTCATTATTAACAATCTATGCATTCTTGATATAGTTGACGATCCACGCGCCGACTTCACGCGTACCATATTTCTTACCACCCTCAACCTGAATCTCAGGGGTGCGCACGTTGGCATCGAGGGAGGCGTTGACAGCCTCGCGCACGAGGGCGCCTTCTTTCTCCAGTCCGAAGTGCTCAAGCAGCATCGCACCAGAGAGGATCTGTGCCAAGGGGTTGGCGAGGTTCTGACCCGCTGCCTGCGGCCAAGAGCCGTGAACGGGCTCGAAGAGCGGCGTGTGCTCTCCCAGGGAACTGGAGGGCTGCAGACCCATCGACCCCGTGATGCACGATGTCTCGTCGGTGAGGATGTCGCCGAAGGTGTTCTCCGTCACGATGACGTCGAAGAAACGGGGTTCGGTGAGGACACGCATCGAGGCGTTGTCGATAAACATGTAGTCGGTCTTCACGTCGGGATACTGCGGTTCCATCTCCTGGGCAATCTGACGCCACAGACGACTGGAGGCGAGAACGTTGGCCTTGTCAACCACCGTGAGGTGACGCTGGCGCTTCATCGCCATCTCGAAGCCCACCTTGAGGATGCGCTCAATCTCAGGACGGGTGTAGATGTCGGTATCGTAAGCCTTATCATTGTCCTGATATTTCTCACCGAAGTACATACCGCCCGTGAGCTCGCGGAGCACCACAAAGTCGGCACCGCGCAGGAGTTCATCCTTCAGGGGCGACTTATGCAGCAGACAGTCGAAAGTGGCCACGGGGCGCACATTGGCGAAGAGGCCCAGCTTCTTACGCATGGCGAGCAGACCCGTCTCAGGACGGATCGGCAGCGTGGGGTCGTTGTCGAAACGCAGGTCGCCGACGGCAGCGAAGAAGACGGCATCGGCACGCATACACACCTCATGGGTGCTGTCGGGATAGGGATCACCACAGACATCGATGGCATGGGCGCCACAGATGGCGGTCTCGTATTCAAACTCATGTCCGCACTTCTCGGCAATGGCGTCGAGCACGGCTACTCCTTGTTTCATGATCTCAGGTCCGATACCATCGCCCTCGAGAATCGCAATTTTCAGTTTCATATCACTTCCTTTCTTTTTGCTAATTATAATTCATTATTTTTATCATTCTCATATATGTTCAGCATTTTGAAGGTGGCCTTGATGGCGGCTTCGGTCTGGTCGGCATCGAGTCCGCGGGTGCGGAAGATGCGTCCGTTGTCGTTCCAGGTGATGACAGTCTGCACCAAGGCATCGGTACGACCTCCCGGGGGGATACTCACCTGGTAGTTCTGCAAGAGGGGGAACGTGCGGTCGAGGTACTTGCGGTAGATGTAACGCAAGGACTTCACGAAGGCATCATACTGACCGTCGCCCGTGGCACTCGCCTCGTAAGCCTGACCGTTGATCTCAACCTTGATATTGGCACCAGGCTTCAGACCGTAGGCCGTAGAGACCACATAACTGAGGAGCTTGACTTTGTCCTCGGGAGCATCGTGCTTCAGCACATCACTCACAATGAAGGGCAGGTCGTCGATGGTGACTCGCTCTTTCTTATCACCGAGTTCGGTGATGCGCTGCGTGACGCGACGGGTCTGTTCAGGGGTGAGTTCCAGTCCGAGTTCTTCAAGATTTTTGGCAATGTTCGCCTTACCGCTGTTCTTACCCAGGGCATACTCACGACGGCGTCCGAAGCGCTCCGGTACGAGTTCGTTCTGATAGAGTCCGCTTTTCTTGTCGCCATCGGCATGGACACCAGCCACCTGGGTGAAGACATTGTCGCCGATGATGGGCTGATTGGGGGCGACGGCAATACCACTATAGCTCTCTACGAGGTGAGATATGTCGTTGAGCTTGTCCTCGTGGATATTCGTCTTGGCATGGAACTGATCCTTGAGGATCACCTGCACACTCGACAGGGGCGCATTGCCACAGCGCTCCCCCAACCCATTGACGGTGACATGCAGGCCCTTGGCACCACTGAGGACGGCAGCCAGTGAGTTGGAAACCGCCAGGTCGTAGTCGTTATGGGCGTGGAAGTCGAAATGGGTATCGGGATAACGCTTGATCATCTTACGGAAGTACTCGATGCACTGCAGGGGGTTCATGATACCCAGCGTGTCGGGCAGCATGAAACGACGGATGCCGCAGTCGCAGAGGGCATCCATGAGCTGATAGACATAGAAGGGCGAGTCCTTCATGCCGTTAGACCAGTCCTCGAGGTAGAGGTTGACGGTGAGTCCCTTCTGGCGGGCATAGTGTACCTCACGGAGGATATCGTCGATATGGGCCTCTGGCGTCTTCTGCAACTGTTCCTGACAATGGCGCAAGGAGCCTTTCGCCAGGAGGTTGATGGTCTTGCCGCCACAACGCTGGATCCAATCAACACTCTGTCCGCCATCCACGAAGCCGAGCACCTCGACATGTTCGAGCTTGTCGATCTTCTCCGCATAACGGCAGATCATGCCGACGGCCTCTTTCTCACCTTCGGAAACGCGTGCCGATGCCACCTCGATGCGATCGACATTCAGATCGTTGAGCAGCATACGGGCAATGATAAGTTTCTCGTGGGGCAGGAAACTGACACCACTGGTCTGCTCACCGTCGCGCAAGGTGGAGTCCATAATCTCCACGAAGGGTCGCATGCCTTTGTATTTTCCTACTTGTTCTGCTGTTCCCATTGTATTGTCTTGTCTTGATTCTGTACGAGGAAATCGATGTCGTCGAGTCCGTTCATCAGACAGTGCTTCTTATAGCCGTTGATGTCGAAGTGCTCGCTTCGGCCTGTGGCTTTGTTGGTGACGGTCTGATTGGGGAGATCGACTTCTACCTGCATCTTCGGGTTCTCGCGGATGCTCTGGAAGAGTTCTGCGAGGAAGAGCTCGCTGACCACCACTGGCAGTACAAAGTTATTAAGTTCGTTGTTCTTGTGGATATCGGCGAAAAAGGAGCTGATGACCACCCGGAAGCCGTAGCCCGCTATCGCCCAGGCAGCATGTTCGCGGGAGGAACCCGAACCGAAGTTCTTGCCTGCCACGAGGATGCATCCGCTGTAGGTGGGATCGTTGAGCACGAAGTCAGGATTAGGGGTGCCGTCGGCCTGATAGCGCCAGTCGCGGAAGAGGTTGTCGCCAAAGAATTTCTCCTCACGGGTAGTTGCCTTGAGGAAGCGTGCGGGGATGATCTGGTCGGTATCCACATTCTCCAACGGAAGCGGCACGCAAGTGGATGTTATAACGTCAAATTTCTGCTTCATAATGTACGGGGATCAGTGATTACTCCTGTGATGGCGCATGCAGCGGCGGTGAGGGGTGAGGCAAGGATGGTGCGGGCACCGGGACCTTGGCGACCCTCGAAGTTGCGATTAGAGGTAGAGACGCTGAGTTTACCAGCGGGGATCTTGTCGTCGTTCATTGCGAGACAGGCCGAACAGCCTGGCTGACGGATCTCGAAGCCAGCTGCCTCCAACACCTTGTCGAGACCCTCTTCACGGATCTGCTTATCAACAGCCCACGAACCAGGTACGAGCCAGGCGATGACATCGGCAACCTTCTGACGTCCCTTTACGATGGAGGCGAAGGCACGGAAGTCTTCGATGCGTCCGTTGGTGCAAGCACCGAGGAAAACGTAATCCACCTTTGTGCCAATGAGTTTCTGGCCTGGTTTGAAGCCCATATAATTGAGGGCTTTCTCAAAGCCGGCATCGCCAGCAGCAGGGATACTTTCCGTGATGCCGATACCCATTCCCGGGTTGGTGCCATAGGTGATACGGGGTTCGATGTCGGCGGCATCGAAGGAGAGTTCCTTATCAAACACGGCGTCAGAGCCGCTCTTCAACGTCTTCCAATACGCCACCGCCTTGTCCCAGTCTTCACCCTTGGGGGCAAACTCCCTACCCTTCAGATAAGCAAAGGTGGTCTCATCAGGGGCGATAAAGCCACCACGGGCTCCCATCTCGATAGAGAGGTTACAGAGGGTTAACCGGCCCTCCATCGAGAGCGCAGTGATAACATCGCCGGCGTATTCAACAAAATAACCTGTTGCGCCACTGGTGGTGAGCTGCGCCATGAGATAGAGGGCGACATCCTTGGCGGTGACACCCTTACCGAGCTGGCCGTTGATGGTGATTCGCATCGACTTGGGTTTCTGTTGGAGGATACACTGAGAGGCCATCACCATCTCGACCTCAGAGGTGCCGATGCCAAAGGCCACAGCACCCATCGCGCCATGCGTGGAGGTGTGGGAGTCGCCACAGACGATGGTCATACCCGGCAGGGAGAGTCCCTTCTCAGGACCTACCACGTGGATGATGCCATTATCCTTCGACATCATGCCATAATGCGTCAGTCCGAAGTCGGCGGCATTCTTTGCCAACGTATCCACCTGTTTTTTCGATACAGGGTCCTCGATGGGTTTGTCCTGATCATGCGTCGGCGTGTTGTGATCCGGCATGCAATAGATCTGTGAGGGACGGAAGCACTTCAGACCGCGTGCCCGCATACCATCGAAAGCCTGAGGAGAGGTGACCTCATGACAGTAGAGGCGGTCGATATACAACTGGGTGGGTCCGTCGGGTACCTGTTGCACCACGTGCGCATCCCAGATCTTATCAAATAATGTGTTCATTCGTCTAGTTTTTTAAATTTGTTGATACAGTCGATATAGGCTTCGACAGAGGCCGTCACGATATCGGTGTTGGCACCGAAGCCATAATAGAGAGAGCCATCGTACTCCACCTGCATGTGGACCTTACCCACATCGTCGGAGCCTTTCGAGATGGCTTGGATCGTAAACTCCTTCAGCGTCATCTGTTTCATGATGATCTTCTTCAGCGCCTTGATAGCAGCATCGACAGGACCATTACCAGAGGCAGCAGCCTCGAACTTCTGACCAGAGATGTCGAGACCGATGGAAGCCACCGACCTGACACCCTTACCAGAGGTGACCTGCAGGAAGTCGAGACGCACGGCGTGGGTATCAGCCGTATCGGCACCAGCCAGCATCAGGGCATCGGCATCCGTCACCTCCTTCTTCTGGTCGGCCAGGATCAGGAACTTCTCATAGACCTTGTCGAGCTTCTCTTCCTCGAGATCCACACCGTTGACGTGGAGCCGATGCTTCAGGGCTGCCCTTCCGCTGCGGGCTGTCAGTACGATAGAGTTGTCGTCGATACCCACGTCCTTGGGGTCCATGATCTCATAGGTATGTACATTCTTCAGCACGCCGTCCTGATGGATGCCGCTGGAGTGTGCAAAGGCGTTGCGCCCCACGATAGCCTTGTTGGGCTGCACCGGCATATTCATCAGACTCGACACCATGCGGCTCGTCGGATAGATCTTCGTGGTGTTGATGTTCGTCTCAATGCCCAGTCCCTTGTGACACTTCAGGATCATCGCAATCTCCTCAAGCGAAGTGTTACCAGCCCGTTCACCGATACCGTTGATGGTCACCTCCACCTGTCGGGCTCCGGCTAACACACCATTCAAGGAGTTGGCTGTCGCCATACCTAAGTCGTTGTGACAGTGGGTGGAGATGATGGCCTGATCGATGTTATCGACATGCTCCATCAGATACTTGATCTTCTCGTAATACTCCTGGGGCAGACAGTAGCCTGTGGTATCAGGGATATTCACGACGGTGGCACCAGCCTTGATCACAGCCTCCACCACCTGGGCGAGATACGCGTTGTCGGTGCGACCTGCATCCTCGCAGTAGAACTCCACATCATCGACGAAACGCTTGGCATACTTCGTGGCAGCCACAGCACGTTCCAGAATCTCCTCACGGGTGGAATTGAACTTGTACCTGATGTGCTCGTCGCTGGTACCGATACCTGTGTGGATACGCTTGTGCTTCGCAAACTTCAGGGCCTCGAAGGCCACATCAATGTCGCGTTCCACAGCACGTGTCAAGGCACAGATGACGGGCCATGTGACGGCTTTTGAAATCTCAATCACGGAGTTGAAATCGCCTGGCGACGAAATAGGGAATCCTGCTTCGATCACATCGACGCCGAGTTGCTCAAGTGCCTTTGCCACTTGAATCTTCTCTACGGTATTCAACTGGCATCCTGGCACCTGTTCGCCATCGCGGAGCGTTGTGTCGAAAATAAACAATCTGTCACTCATAACTTTAAAAAATTAAAGCCTTTCACACTCGGAAGTGAGAAAGGCTCGTATTATTACTAATGTTTAATTCTTAATGTTTAATCTACGTACACCCTATCACTTCCGGCTGCGCCCTGCAGTCGAATAATAATAATGGCGTTAAGTAGATTCAGACTCTTCATACTTGTCCTTATTAATTATTTCGGCTGCAAAAGTAATACATTTCTTTGTAACAAACAAATAAAATGTCACTTTTTTAACGCAAAACGTAACAATTTGTCGTTTTAGTCGTTCGCCAGCTTATAAATTTCTGTCATATCAGTTTGATCGAGCACCTCCATCGCACCGATAGTGATCGTCCCACCACGACTGCATTTTTCCGCCATGATGGCAATCTCCTCATCGGTGGCCTTACGCCCTATCAGCTCCGGGATACTTGTCGGCATATCGATTGCCAGGAAGAAGGCTTCCATCGCCTCGATACCACGCAGGGCTGTCATACGAGGATTGGTGAAATCCTGAAGCACCCCCATCACGTTGACGGCAAACTTCTCAAAACGAGACAGATGCTTATCCATCACATAACGAGCCCAAGAGCCCCAGATGGCAGCTAAGCCTGCGCCGTGGGTGACACCGAAGAGTCCTGAGAGTTCATGCTCCAGCTTATGACTGGCGAAGTCCTTCTCCGTACCACACTCCGTCAGATCGTTATGCGACAATGAGCTGGCCCACATGATGGCAGCACGATAGGTATAATCATCAGGCGATATCAGCACTTCCTTGGCAGCAGCCATCACCGTCTTCAACAGAGCTTCGGCAATGGCATCCGTCAACAGGGCATCTTCGTATTTCGAGAAGTAACGCTCCATCGTATGCATCATGATGTCGGTAGCACCGGCAGCTGTCTGATAAGGTGGCAGCGTATAGGTACGCTCTGGGTTCATGATGGCAAACTTACAACGGCACAAGTCGCTGTTAAAGCCACGCTTCAGCATACCCTCATCGTTGGTAATGACGGTACTCGACGACATCTCGCTTCCAGCGGCGGGAATCGTCAGCATCACACCGATAGGGAGACAGGACTGAGGCACAGCTTTCCCATCCCAGAAGTTCCACACGTCACCAGCATACCCCACACCATAGCCGATGGCCTTGGAAGAGTCGATTACACTACCGCCACCTACAGCGAGGATGAAATCCACTTTCTCCTTTCGGCAGAGTTCGATACCCTCGCGTACTTTCGAGAGCAACGGATTGGGTACAACACCACCCAGCTCCACATAGGCAATACCTGCCTCAGAGAGCATTTTCTCTACTTTATCCAACAGACCAGAGCGACGGGCACTGCCACCACCATAGTGTACCAATACCTTTCCTCCGCCATACTGCTGAATCAACTGTGGAAGTTTTTCTTCCGACTCACGTCCGAACACCACCCGTGTCGGTGCATAAAAATTAAAGTCCTTCATACCTTATTATATTATTGTTGTTTTGCTGGCAAAGATACGAAAAATTTTCTTTATGCCACGCTTTTTCTGAATTATTTATATTATCTTTGCACCCAGAAAGATGAAAAAGACATTATTATATATAACTATACCCTTTGTGGCACTGATAGGTGCCACCTACATACTCCCCCGCCCTGCGGCTCAGGCTATTAATCTGACTAGTATATCTGGAATTTCTAGAACTTCCAGAATTTCTAGCCAGGCCACGCAGGCCAACGACCCTCGGATCCAGGCAGAGATCAAGTATTATCTGGATCGCCATAACGTGCAGGATGAAGGTTACGAGGTAGTGGTGGGCTACATTGAAGGTAAGCGTCATCATATCGAGATCAACCCGCATGTGACCCTCCGGAACGTGGGTACCTGGAAAGACTATGCACGTGAGGGTACGGCCATCACCCTCGACACGTTGGGACGCACCATCCTTGCCTTCTGTCAGGCTGACACCATCATGACTGCCATCAGGACTGACGCCAAGGGTACCTATCAAGGAGATTTCTCACAGACAGGTGCCAGCGGACACGGCTCGTATCTCGCAGCAGATGGCAGCTATTACGAAGGACACTGGGAACAGGACAGGAGACAGGGTTTCGGACTGGAGATGTTTCTGGCCGACAGGGAGAATCCCCGTCTGAGAGTTGGCGAATGGCGTAAGGGCCGATTCATGGGAGAACGCATGAGATACACCTCAGAACGTATCTACGGTATCGACATCGCAAGGTATCAGCATGGCAAGGGACGCAGACCGAAACCTATTCTTTGGGATCAGTTGCGTATCACCCATGTAGGAAAGAACGGCAGCCAGAATGTGAGAGGCAAGGCTGACTACCCCATCTCGTTCGTGTATATCAAATCGACAGAGGGCACCAGCGTGCGAAATAAGTTCTATGTGAACGACTATGCCCAGGCCCGTAAGCACGGCATCCGCACAGGTGCCTATCACTTCTTCTCAACCCGTACCTCTGGTGCTGCCCAGGCCAAGCACTTCATCCGTAACACGCTGTTCCGTGAAGGTGACCTGCCCCCTGTGCTGGATGTGGAACCCAGCAAGTCGCAAATTCAGCAGATGGGAGGCCCCGAGGCGTTGTTCCGCCATATCCGCGTGTGGCTCAAAGAAGTAGAGCAATGGACGGGCGTAAAGCCTGTGCTCTATGTGAACCAGATGTTTGTCAACAACTACCTGGCAGACCAGCCAGAACTGAAGCGTGACTATCGTGTGTGGATTGCGCGCTACAGCGAATATAAGCCCGATGTGCGTCTGACCTACTGGCAGCTCTGTCCTGACGGACGGGTGTCAGGCATCCAGGGAGATGTGGATATCAACGTGTTCAACGGCTACCAGAGTCAGTTTGATGAGTTTATCGCTAACGAAACGATCAAATAAGCATGAAGACGCTACTGATACTCGTCGGCAAGACCACAGACAAGCATTTCCAGGCAGGTATTACGGACTACGTGGAGCGCATCGGACACTATATGCCCTTTGAACTCGTGACGATCCCGGAACTCAAGAATACCAAGAGTCTGTCGGAAGAACAGCAAAAGAGCGCTGAAGGGGAACTGATCCTAAAACAGATACAGCCTTCGGATACCGTTGTGCTGTTGGATGAACACGGACGGGAGTGGCGCAGTATCGAGTTTGCCCGTTGGCTGGAACAGAAACGGAACACAGCCCGCAGGCTGATCTTCGTCATCGGAGGCCCTTACGGATTCTCACCAGCTGTCTATGCCCGTGCCAACGAACAGCTGTCGCTCTCGAAGATGACCTTCTCACACCAGATGATCAGACTAGTGTTTACCGAACAGGTGTATCGGGCCTGTACCATCATCAAGGGCGAACCATATCACCACGAATAAAAACAATAGCGAATGAAACAGCTCATCCTTAGTCTCGCCGCACTGCTGCTGACAACCGTTGCCTCCGCAGAGAACAGGACCTACAGGCCTGAGGTAAAATCGCTGCAGGCTGTCGTGAACCAAGACTGGCTGTCACCTACCGTGATGCGACTTAACGGGAATGATGTGCTGTATATCGGTTTCGACGAACTGTCGCATGACTATCATCGCTATGTGTATCGTCTGGAACATTGCGAAGCAGACTGGACCACCTCGGAGGAGCTCTTTGAGAGTGACTGGCTCGAAGGCTTCAACAACAACGTGATTGAGCATTATGAGCGGAGCATCAACACCACCGTACCCTATACCCACTACCAACTGCAGATTCCTAACGACAGATGCCGATTGAGACTGAGCGGCAACTACCGACTGCACATCGCAGAAGATGGAGAGGATGAGGATATCGCCACGGTGGAGTTTATGGTAACGGAACAGACGATGGGACTGTCGATGGCTGTCACCACGAATACCGACATCGACACCAACCAGAGTCACCAACAGGTGAGTTTCAATCTGAACTATAACAATATGTTGGTGACCAGTCCTGAGGAACAGATCCAGACGGTGGTGATGCAGAATGCACGCGAAGACAACTGGCGCAGGAACACGCGTCCCAGTTTTATCAGTCAAAACGGGCTCCAATGGCAGCACCAGATGGAACTGATCTTCGACGGCGGCAACGAATACAGGAAGTTCGAGATCCTCGATCCCAGTCACCCCACATTTGGTATCGAACATGTCAGCTGGGATGGTACGAACTACCATGCTCAGCCCTATGTCAGTGAACCCCGTATGAACTATCTCTACGACCAGGATGCCAACGGCGCCTTCTATATCCGTAACAGTGATAACATCGAGAACGATATCGCCAGTGATTACGTCTGGGTGAACTATCGTCTGAAGGCACCACAGCTGCAGTCGGGACGCATCGTGATTGACGGACACTGGACAACAGAAAAACCCGAGCTCTATCTGATGGACTATGATGAGGAACAAGGTCTCTACACCGCCAGCATCCTACAGAAACTGGGCTACTACTCCTATCACTATCTCTGGCTGAAGGACGACGGCACGAGGCATCCCCTACCCTCAGAAGGCAACTTCTTTGAGACGGAGAACCGTTACCAGGTCTTGGTCTATTTTAAAGGTACGGGAGAACGTACATGGCGACTGACAGCCTACAGCCAGCTCATCATGCACTAAGATTACTTTTTCTTCTTATAATCCTTGACGACAGACTTCACCTTATGACGCTGACGGTATTCCTCAGGCGTCTTTTGCGTCTTCTGATAGAAGGCTGCCACGAAGTAGTTGGGTGATACAAAGCCTAACTCTGAAGCAATCTCCTCGACACTCTTATTCGTCGTACGCATCATCTCGATACCCTTCTCCATCATCATGGAAAGAGCCATCGGACGAGGACTCTTATAGATATTCGCCGTGATGAGCTTATAGAACTCCTGAATCTCCATCCCCGACTCTCGTCCGAGTTCACGCATCGTCAGCGAAGACTCCGGTTTCGACATCACATAAGGCATCAGTTTGATCATCATCTCAATGAATTCCGGGGCCAGCTCCGACATCTGATTTTCATAACGTCCGTGGATCTCATCTACCGACGGCTCTAACACTTCTTTTCCGCGTACGGTACAACGTTCGGCAAAGCGACGGATATTCTTCAGCAACGGACGCTCCTGCGTATCACGCATGGCAAACATACGATCATTGCGCAGATAGTAGTAGGCATTGATAGATCCCAGGATGAGCAGCACCAGAGCGAGGAGCCAATACACACCCGTAGAGCGCCACCAAGGCTCATTCACATTGATGATCCACGTATAAGGGGTTGTAGTCCACTCATTAGGATTCATCGAGGCTTGCATCTCAATCTGATAGGTACCAGGCTTCAGTGCCAACAACTGCAGGCGCAGACGTCCGCTCTTATCTACAAGCGCATTAGGTTCAAAACTCGAATAGATATGCCATTGGTCGTCTAAGCCCACTACACGAACCCGATAATAGGTATGCTGCGGACGGAAATAATTCAAGGCAGAGAACATCAGCGTCAATGAGTTCTGATCATAGTTCACATCAATCTCACGCACTCGAGAGACAGCTTTCTCAAGAATCACCTTTCCATCTAACTCATCGCCAGCCTTGAGCTCAATACCATTCACGAAGAAACGGATCAGCTTAGGATAGATCTCAAAACGCATACTACCGTTGACGGTTTTCATCTCACGAGGATAGAACGTCACCATATGATCAAGTGCCTGCATCACCACCATACCTTCTGGCGTACACGCAGCACAGTTGTTGACAAAAGCCTCAGGAGGCACTTGGTCGTAGGTATTATAACTGGCTACGAGATCCACATTGTTATCCTTGATCACGACACACGAAATACCATAGCTCGTACCTACCCATATCTGATGATCCAGATCCTCTGTGACGGAATGGACCACATCATTCAGCAAACCATCACGACGGGTAATCATCTGTGGCAACTTGTCTGACTCATTACGATAGAGTTGCAGGCCCTGATTCGTGCCCACCCAGGTCCAACCGCGTGAATCACGGAAGGCACAGTTCACATACTGATCATGGAAGGTCGATACCGACGTGCGGTATCTATCCATCACATCATAGAGCTCACGGGAACGGGGGTTATCCCAACCATACGATCTGAAGGGAACATTATACGGACGGGAATAGAGCAGTCCGCGACGCTCTGTACCTGCCCACATACCACCTTGCTTGTCAAAGGCTATCACATTGATATCCGTTTTCAGCATCTGACCACTCAACAACTCCAGTTCGTCGTAGAAATGCTTCGCCCCCGATTTCGGACTATAGGTCAAATAGCCGTACGACGTGGGAATATAAAACAGCGAGTCTCTCTTGGCGATATTGTTCAGGTGGTATTCAGACTGATAGATGGTGACAAATTCACGCCTATCCACATCAAAACGCAACAGGATCGCTGCCTGTTCACCATTGCGGATCTGATAGATATAGTTACTGTCGCAATAGAGCACGGAAGAACTCTTGTATCGCTCCTTCAGACTTTCATCATAGGCATTCACCTGGAACTGGGTCTTACCAGTCTCAAGATCTTTTGCCTCCACCAGACCATCCTCATAGAACAACAACAGGAAGCGGTCACGATAGGTCTCCAGATCCTGAAGGTTCTTGTCGGCACGGATACGATAGGTCTTCTTCGAAGCCACAGAGAAGATATCATAGCCATTGAGCAACCACACCACACCATCATCGCCAACAAACATATCGTCAACGGTCTTCTGGAAACCGAAATTAAGAAATTCGTCTTTGACAGACGTCACAAACTTCTCCGTTGTCAGATTCACACAAGTCACCGTCTGTCTGTTCTTCAGCCACAGGTGGTGATACTTATCGAAATAAAGATGGTAGTTGCCACGATATTTATCTAACGGATAAACATTCTCTTCTGAGGGATCGATAAAAGTAAACTGCTGTCCATCGAAGAAATTGATCTGACCCATCGTCGCCGTTACGATACGCCCCGTTTTCGTACACTTGATCACTTGGGCGCTGTTGTCTGCCAGACCGTTAGAGGCATTAAAGACCTCAAACAATCTTCCAGAACGTTCCGCCATCGCGGGGAGCAACAGCATCTGCATGAGGCAGAGAATCAGATATATCTTCGTTCGTAGCATGTCCTTATCTATTCAGTTGTTTCACAGGGAAAGTAAAGTATGTATGGGGGAATGGCTCTTTCTTCAGCGTGAAGTGCCACCACTCGCTACTAATCGGCTTGAAACCATGACGCATCATCGCCCGACGCAGAATCATACGGTTGGCAAACTGAGCAGGAGTAATGCCGCGGAAATCAGGATGGCTCTCAGGTCCGAACCAGTCGAACGTACCTCCCATGTCCACCTCCTTCTCCGTTTTCATATCGAAGAGGGTCAGATCGACCGTACTGCCGCGGGTATGTCCGCTCTTCTTAGCGATATAGCCCTGAGCAAAGAGCACACTCTTGTCGAGAGCGGGATAAAAGTAAGGCTTCATCAACGTATCGTTGACATTTGCCGCCCAGCGCACGAAATGATCCACGGCTTTCTGAGGGCGATAGGCATCATAGATCTTCAAGCGATAGCCCATTGCCATCACGTCCTTGCTGACAGCCTGCAGACTATCGGCAGCCTCACGTGTCAACAGAGCCGTAGGCTCCAGATAACCGTCGATGCGTGCACCTACGAAATTATAGGTTCCAAAATAGCGGATTTCAAGAATGGCATCAGGAACGACATCTGTCAGCGTCACAAACTGACTGGCATCTTCCGTTTCAGAGGGAACAGGCTGCAGATTATCAGCCTGGCAACATGCCCCACTGATAAACAATAAAGCGGCAATCAGCCTATATTTCTTAGCAAACATATTCCTAACTAGTTGAATGATCATTAGTAATCAGCCACAAAAATACGAACTATTTTGCAAATGAACAAATAAAACGGGGAAAATTTGGAATTCTTTGGCATTTTTGTTATCTTTGCAGCCAGTATTTCAGTTATTACTAACAATTTAAATGGACTTATGAATACTAGACAATTAACACTATTTGTAGTGACGATGATGGTGGCTCTTGCCTCGGCACAGACCATCACAGGTAAGTATGAGATTCCGAAAGTGCCGGAGTGGGCCAAGAATGCGGTATTCTATCAGATCTACCCACAGACCTTCTGCGACTCCGACGGCGATGGCATCGGCGACATCCAAGGAATCATCAGCAAACTCGACTACGTGAAGAGTCTCGGCGTGGATGCCATCTGGTTTAACCCCTTCTTCGATTCTCCTTTCCACGATGCCGGCTACGACATCCGCGACTATTACAAGATAGCCCCACGCTATGGCACTAACGACGATGCCAAACAGCTCTTCGAGGAAGCCCACAAGCGAGGGATGCATGTCATCTTCGACTATGTGATCAGCTATACTGCCATCGACCACCCGTGGTTTGTGGCGTCCCAGAAACAGGAGCCTAACAAATACTCCAACTATTACATCTGGACGGAGACCAACTGGGTGGATCCCCCCATGGAGTTTGCGGGACAGTTTGTGAAGGGCTACGGACAGCGTAATGGACAGTTCATGCGGAACTTTTACTGGTGTCAGCCCGCCCTGAACTTCGGTTTTGCCAATCCTGATCCGAATCAGAAATGGCAGTTGCCAACTAATCATCCTGATGTGATGGCGATGCGTGAAGACCTGAAAAACGTGCTGCGCTTCTGGATGGATATGGGTGCAGACGGCTTCCGTGCCGATATGGCTGGTGCATTAGTGAAAACGCGTCGTGTGAGAGGCAATGAACAGTTCTTCAACACCAATGAGAACGAGACCAAACTCTTCTGGCGCGAGATCCGTCAGCTGCTCGAAAAAGAGTATCCACACGGATTCATGGTGGCAGAATGGTCTTATCCCGCCGATGCACTCGATAACTGCTTCCACGTGGATTTCTTCCATTGGTTCAAGGGCTACAACGACCTATTCCAGAAGGAGAGCTGGCGCATCCTCAACGGTGTGAGTGAGGGGCACAGCTATTTCGATGCAGAGGGCAAAGGCAGCATCTCCGACTTCCTGACAAGTTATATGGACCAGTATGAGAAAACGGTCGGTAAGGGTTATATCAGTCTGCCATTGGGTAATCACGATAACGCCCGCCTAGGCAACAAGCGTACCGATAAGGAACTGGAAATCATCTATGCTTTCGGTTTCACGATGCCTGGAGTACCGTTCCTCTATTATGGCAATGAGATCGGCATGCGTCAGTTACCAAAGGACTGGCCACAGGTAGAGGGTGCCTATCAGCCACGCAACGGAGCCCGTACCCCGATGCAATGGAGCGCAGGCAAGAATCTCGGATTCTCTTCGGGCGATGCCGCCAATCTGTATCTGCCTGTGGATCCTGCTCCCGATGCACCCAACGTAGCTGCCCAGGAGAAGAACCCCAACTCTCTGCTGAATAAAACGCGCCGACTGATTGCCTTGCGACATAGTGAACCAGCCCTTGCCAACTACGCTGAGTTCGTACCCATCTATCCCAGTCAGGAGGCATCCGATCCCTACCCCTTTGTCTATGCACGAGCTGCAGGAAACGATGTGGTACTGGTGATGTTGAACCCACGATCCAAGGCTTCCGATGCTACCTTTAACATAAATGTTAAGTTCAAGAAAACCAAACTGTTAGCAGGCGACAGCTTTAGTATTACTCACAACAAGAAGACTGGCGATATGACGATCCACATGCCAGCCACTTCTTATGCCATCGTGAAGCTGCAAGGCCAATAGCGACAGTAACAGCTATGAGGATCAGGAACACCCAATAAGGGGTATTGTTCCATAAGATCTCGACCTCTACGCGCCAGGCGGGTAAAGGCTGCATGTTATCAGGACGTGGGTGAAAGAGTTCTCCTTTTGTCAGGAGAATGATTTCACCCACTTTCTCGTCGAGACTGATAGCAGCTGGTGTCTCACGAGCCAACTGACGCATTCTCTCGGGGAGGTCTGCCCCTATTGTATTCAACTTATAACCGAGCGTGTCGTCAAAGAGCTCTGAGAACTTGGCATATTCGCCCGTAATCTGCAGTTGCTCCCGAAGGTTGGCATCTGGGATATGGATCATCGGTTCTTCCTTCCACACTTCTGGACGGAGTATCCAACCGCAGACCACCTGCTCGGGCGAGAGTCCTTTATAACGGCTTTCCCCATAGACCGACTTCAGGAAATCCAAGGCAAAGGTCGAGAATGGACAGAGCCGTCCATTCCATACGATCTGTTCACGTGCCACTTCTCTTGCTTTATCTGCATTGATAGTCTGGATACTACGGGCCGAAATAGTGGATAGCGGATAGTGGATAGTGAATAGCGAACAATGCAACATGATGATGATGACAATCTGTCGACAGGTAATCATAACTATAAACTATCCACTATAAGCTATAAACTAAAACTTCGGCATTGTCGGCAGATCAACTGCCTTTACCGCCATACACTCCATCTCAATCAACCAACCCGGACGACAGACGGGTGCATGCACAATCACATACGGTTTACCGGCAAAACGCTCCTCGTAGAGTTCCTTTACCAACTCATAGTCAGCGGTATCACGAAGATAAACTACCATCTCGGCTACATCGTTGAAGTTGCAGTCGGCTTCAGCTAACAGCGCCTCCACATTCTCCCACATGCGATGGGTCTGCTTGATGACATCCTTGGGATACATCACCTCACCTTTATTGTTGATGGAAGCGGTGCCTGAGATGAACACATGACGACGATCGGCATAGTTCACCTGCGTACCCCGTTCAAAACTCACGCCATAGTCGCTGGTGCGGTTCAGGTGGGTAGAGGCATAGAGATAGTGTATCTGTTCCTTCCTGACACCTGAGATGGCATAATTATCCATCTGAGAGAGTACATTCGGATCCTGTTGACGTCCTCCGATGCCTGTAGAGGCGATGAAATGCGTATTCACCGTCAGTCCCTGTGTGAAGAAGAACTGGTTACGGGCCCTCACGACCCCACCATAGTTCAGATCAACATCATTCACAAAGAACCAGGTACGGATGCAGTTGGCCTCCAACGTACAACCCTCCTGAATCAGTTGCATGTTATACTCATTGAAGAGCAGGCGCGTCTGATATTCCGAGTTGGCAGCCATATTGTGGGCCGAGCCGTTCCAGAGATGACGGAAGCCCCCGTGACGCACCTCATACAGTCCGCTCTTGGCGATACCCGTCTGAACGTTTGTCATCAGATAGACCCAAAGGGCTATCTTTGTACCGTCAAGCGGCGCCTGTTGGATGATACTCTTAGCACAATCCGTCACATCTGACACAATCACATCGTCAGCCTGATTGGCAGCATCGCTGAGGAAATAACGTTTGAAAACCGCCTGGGCCCCTTGCAGCTGACCTTCAAGCAGTTGGTTGTATGCATTGAGAATAGCTTCCAACTGCTGTTCAAAAGAGAGGCGTGGTGATGTGGCTTGTATCATCGCATGATACTCGCATACCTCCGTCCCATTATCGAATTGGAAGATATCCGCAAATGCGTGTTTGAATTCTAGTCTTTTATTCATGATATCACTATTTTTATTGCTCTTTCGCTCCATTGTTGATCCAACTGTCGATCAGGGGCAGGAGCGTCTCTTCATTCTTCTCTGACACCAGGTCACGATGCGCCATCGAGATACCCTCTACTGACTGCTGGGTAAGTACCATGTGGAGCACGCTATTGGCAGCATTATTGGTCTCTACCAGTTTCTTGCCTTCCACCTTCTTCGAATCGACATCCACCAGTGCCTGATAGCTCTTGCCTTCTGTCAGGAAGAGTCCGGCAGCAGCCCTGTTGGAAGCACCGTGACAGTTGGCACAGGTGGTATTGAAGAAGCTCTGCTGGATGGTGTTAAACATACTGATGTCGATGGTTCCGACATCCATCTTCACGGGTTCAGTGGCTTCCGAGATGTCCACCTCCTTAAACCCAACGATATGTCTTCTCAAACGGTCCAGAATGCAGAGGCGTACCAGAGTCACATTGTCCTTGATACCCGACAGCTCCACCAACGCCTTACCATCCTGGATGTCACTCGCCGTTATGACTTTCGACATACTGGCATATTCATCGTCAGCCTGTTCAAATCCCGCAATGGATACACGATAGTTGCTCGACCAGCTGTCAAAGCCTTCCAGCACACCCTCCATTATTACCGTCTTACCTTCTGCAGAGGAGTTGGTTTCCGGATAGATGCGTCCGTCGTCACAGGCACATAGTCCGAACAGGCTGAAACCGATCAACGTTCTTGAAACGATTCTTTTCATGGAAGTCGGGATTAGAATGCATATTGTAACATCACCTGAGCCAGATGGGTACAAATTCCGAGGTCGTCGAGATCACGATCCAACTGTGTGGCATGACCTGTACGCCCTGTATATTGATACATGGCAGCAAGTTTGATATTTGTCTTCGGAATGAAGTAGTTCACGCTGACGGCAGGCATGTTCAAGATACCGTCCTTACTGCTACCGTTACGATCGAAGAAGTCATAACGCAAACCGAGCTGCACCTGCCGATGCACGAAGTAGCCCACCTGTGCATAGCCGCCCCAATAGTTGTAACTATCGTCGATCTTCTCACGCTTGGTGAAACCGATGTGCATATAATAAGCTTCTGCTCCGATATACCAGCGGTTCTTCAGCATGGCGAACTCAAAGCCGGCACGGAAATCATTCGTCGATTCGCTCTCGGCCTCGTTGTTATAGTTCGCACTCAGTCCGAACAGCAGCTTGTCCTCATGCAGCATCTTGGGGTTACCCTGCGTCAGGGGCATCACGCCCTTCGGCTGATAGGTGATACGACCTGCATACAAGAGCGACGGCAGGTGGTTATCATCGCTGATACCTTTGGTGGCACCATTCTGGGCGGAACCCGTACCGTTCCAGAGACCCACCTCATAACCGAACTTCCCACCAATCAGTCCATGAATCTCCACACCGAGGTCGAAACCTGTGCCGATGCCAGGGGTAACGGCATTCAGAGAATAAGGCAGGATGGCAGAAGCCGTCAACGAAGTAGGCAACGACGAGAAGAGCGTCTCACCAAGAGTGGTCAGATAGGCATGGGTGAACGGTGTCTTAAACTTACCCACACGGAAGCGCAGTTCAGGCATGGCGGCATAGTCGATCCAGGCCTGTTGCAGGATGTTACCTCCAGAGGCTGCCGCATTGATACTGACGTTATAGTCGATCTTTCCGAACGCCTTACCCGTAAAACCGATGATGGCGTAAGGGATGGCGAAACCAGAGTTAGCCACATTGTCCTGATTATAGGCTTTGTCGAGTCCCTCGTCATCATAATAGCGATAATTCAGCGTGCTCTGAAGGAAGAGATAGGGTTTGAACACGAAATTGCCGTCATTCGACTGGAGGGTAAAACCACGATCGTCGGCAATGGGGATCACACCGTTATCCATATCATACTTTTTATCGTCGTCAGCCAAAACCGTTGCTGAGACCATGCTTGCCATCACAATGGCGAATATCTTTTTGATAATCATATCTCTAAATTCTAAATTCTCACTTACAATGACCACAGGAACTGTACGAGCTGTTCCCGCTCTTTCTTACTCATATTCTTAAACTTGTTCTTGGAGGCTTCTCCCTCACCCCCATGCCACATGATGGCTTCCACGAAGTTACGGGCACGTCCGTCGTGCAGGAAATAAGTGTGTCCATTCACCTTCTTCTGCAAACCGATACCCCACAGCGGTGTGGTGCGCCATTCGTTACCACGGGCCAGGCCACTCACGAAATTGTCGTTCAGTCCCACACCCATGATCTCTGAACCCATGTCGTGCAGCAGATAGTCTGAATAGGGATGGATGGTCTGTCCGCCCAGCCAAGGCAGGTTCGTACCCATCAGCAAGGTGGAACCACGGGGTTTCGTGTGGAGGGTCGTCACATGACAGAGGTGACAGCCTGCCTGATAGAACAACTGTTCACCAGCCTGCACATCCTCATTGTTCACATTTCTTCGAGCCGGCACCGCCAGTCCCTGCATATAGAGATCCACGTTCTCCATATCTTCCGACGACACGTCGAGGTATTCATAGCAGAGTCCCATCATCGAGCCTTCCTCCATCTGCAGCTGTCCCTCACAGATCTCTTCAGGGTAACGGCTGTTGGTCATACCCATATCACTGGAGAAACCGAGCTCCACCGTCAGATCGGCATGTTGTGCCTTGTTACCCGACAGTCCGAGTTGCAGCTTGCCCCGTTCGTTGATATAGTTGCATCTTCCACTGATGCCCCACTCGGGATAGTTGCTCTTTCTGGCCAGCGCCTCTATCTCATCGGGATCGAGTGCCATCATCTGTCCCATACCCACATGACGCAGCGGCACACGGACTGTACAGAAGAGGTCATCAGGACTGATGGAGTCGGCATACCACTCGGTGATAGACCACCTGGGTACGCAGAGCGTATATTTCTCACCGTCAGGGAATTCATAGGTCATCGAATCGATCTTCACCTTCAACTTACCCTCTGGATGCACACCATAGATGGCCTGATCGTGGATCACCCGACCATAGTTAGGGAAGAACGTGCCGTTCTTACGGGTGATGTAGATCAGCGAAGCCGTAAAGCCGTAAGGGCCTGAGCCGTCGTCACCCCCCTGCTTGAAACTAGTCCAGTAGGTCGGTTCCGTACGCCCCGCGTTTCGATGACAACTACCACAGCTATAGCCTGCATAGACGGGGCCGAGTCCACCGCCATGTCCATTCTCATTCGAAGTCTTCACGTTGTCATACAGGCGGTCGCCCACATTAAACCTTGAGGCATAAGTGCCAGAGAGCCATGCGGCTGCCTGGTCGTAAGCGACAGAAGAGTTATAGAATCCTGTCGATGTACCAGCAGACAGCGCATAGCCTCTGGGAATATTGATATCCTCTACATCCAACTGGTCGCTGTCGTCACAGGCTGCAAAGCACAAAAGACCAGCCAGAAGGAGTAGATTAGTAACGTATTTGTTCATAGGCAACACCAATTACTTGGTGTGGTTGATCAGGAAGGGCTTCAGCTCTTTCTCCAGAATATCGCTCAGCTCTGCACAAGCCTCCATAGCAGCCTGAGCCTCCTTAGAGTTGATGTTGTTACGGAAGGGCTGCGGGATCGCCTGGATCGCATTAGCCGCATTCGTAATGGCAGCCTTCACGTCGGCATCGAGTTCAGCGTTGTACTTAGCCACAAGCTTTGACAGGGAGTTCTTGTTCACACTGCCGTCACGAGAGCCGAAGTAAGCATTACGGATCGAATAGATATTGTTGGTATAGTCGTCACGAGAGTGCCAGCTGTACCACGACTCCACAGCATAGAGGGCCTCATTGGTCTTACCCGATACATAGAGGTCGTAAGGATCACCGATCTTAGCCTGACCCACCTCACCGGCGATGTCGATACAACCGTCGATCAGCTGCTCGATACAGCTCAGCCCGCTGGTGAACTCACCACCGTTGTGCGACTTGAACTTGTCGGCATAGCCGTTGTTCCAGGCATCGCAGAGGGTTGTCACGTCGTCAACCAGCAACTGGGCTGTATTTCTCATATACTGTGCCCATGCTGTGGCGTTAGCAGCGTTATAGACGGCATTGGCAGCCTCATCGTCGGTAGCCTGATCTGTCAACGTACGGGCCTTACCGTCACGGAAAGCGAGGAACTCCAACGTGTGGAAACCACGCACATTCTGGGCGGCAGCAATGGCATCGTCGTCCTCATCATAATCACCAGTCCACTCCATATCGTTCCACTGCTGTGACTCCAGCATCTTCACGATAGCCTCCTGGTCAAGGGGCCAAGAGTCCATGTTAGGATCAAGACCATTGTCGGCTACAGGACCAAAGAGGAAAGCCTCACTCGACTCCCATGGCTCACGAGCCACCAGCCATGCATCGCAGATCTTCTGGAAGTTACCATCCGAAGGTGCATCACCGAAGTCAACCACAGCCTGATAGAGGGCGCTGTTCTTAGCCTTCAGGTCGTTGTAGGTCGGCAGAACCACCTGGTCCACATACTGGTTGATAATAGCATCATACTCAGCATCCTGGATTGTCACCTCAGGTGTTGGCTGAGGGTCGTCCTTTTTCTTGTCATCACTACTGCTACAAGCGGTAAACGCCACGAGTCCCATCATCGCGAGACCCATCATAAAAATACTCTTTTTCATGTTCTTATAAATATTAATAATGTATATCTCAATTTCTAACTTCTCACTTCTTAAAGAACCAGCCGATATAGGCAACGCCGATACCGAATTCATTCTCGCTGTTGTAGGGCCCCTTGCCAAACACCTTGCTGGTGCCGATCTGACGGGTAGTATAGTCAGCCTTCACCACGAGGTTGGGCAGCGCTCTCCAGTTCAGACCGAAGTTCCACTTGCTCACCTGGCAACGGGCATCCATCACGTCCATACCCTCACCCTTCTCCTGAGGATTGTAGTATTCATACTGCGCAAAGGGATAGATCACAGGGAAGCCCTTACCCCCACGGAAAATACTTTTCAGGTTCACGCCCACTTCTGCGTTATATGATACCGCACGCTTCGCAATCGGCGTCAGTCGGCTGTAGCCCGACTTGTTGGAGAGCTTGCCGTTCTTGGCACCCAACTGGTCTGCATGGGCGATATTGCCAGAGAGATAATTGAAGCGGGCTGTGACGTATCTGTCAACATACTGGGCATCGAGCGACCAGATGGTCACAGGAATCTTGCCGATCTCGTCGTATGTAACCAGCTTGTCGGAATTGGCTCCGGTGTTCGGACAGTAATAGATCGAGCCACCCAGTCTGAGACCAGGCACACCCGTATAGTTCAGACGGGCCACATAGGCAGGACAGGTGAAGTTATCCCCCTCAAAGATACCCTGCTTACCCTTTCTCACCCAGTTGTTACGGTCGAAGCCGTTGGCATTCAATCCCGTCACGATCATCGCCTCATAATCGAAAGTGGCGTAGCCCTTACCAAACTTACCCAGAAACTCAATACCCGTCTCATGCCAGGTACAGGGGATGATGGTCATTTCGCCTTCCGGACGGGAAGAGCCGAAGAAGTTGATAGGCTCATGATGCTCATTCGTCAGACCTACAGGTACGATGAGATGACCCACTCGCACATTAAACTCAGGGATGATCATCCGCGTGATGTGCAACTGCTCCAGGGCTACCTCACCACCTTTCTCTACCTCCGTCTCATATTCGCCGTTCTCGGTATTCTCTAATTCATAAGAGGTACCCGTACCTCCATATTCAAACTCAATCTCAGCACCGAGGATCCACTTCGGCGTGAACTTGTAGTCGAAAGCCAGTACGAAACGGGGAATGGAAATCGTGTTGTGGTTCTGCTTGGCGTTACCCTCTTTGTGACCATAGAAGCGGTTGATACCATAATCCTTGAAGTTAGCAACCATCTCACCATAACCGCCAAAGCGGAACTTGTTGTAACCAATCGTGTCGGGCTCTGCAGCCTTCATGGCATTTGTCATCAAACTGATTACAAGCAATAAAAATAGTCTTTTCATCATACTTTTAACCTAATCATATCATTAAAACGCCTGCAAAAGTACGGCTAAATATACGATTCACCAATACCTAAAAATAGTGAAATCGCCCAAAATCGGGGTATTCCGCCCATGGAGGGGTCAAAAAATACCTAATTCTGATTATTGTGCATGTCGGAAAATATGCCTACCTTTGCACCCGGTAATCATTTTTAAGTAATTGGAGATTAAAAATTGAAGATTGAAAGATGAAAAATCAGAAGATGTATGAGGCGGATGACAAGATGATCTCGCTGATTCGCGATAACTACGACCTGCTGCAGATGCTGGGCAGCTTCGGCATCAGTCTGGGCTTCGGCGACAAGACGGTCATGGAAACGTGTAAGGATAACGATGTAGATACCTATACCTTCCTGGCAGTGGTCAACTACAACATCAACGGCTATGGCGAATTCGAGGCCGACGAACAACTGTCCGTCCCCACCCTGCTCCACTATCTGGAGGCCAGTCATGCCTACTTCCTCGACTTCCAGCTGCCCTATATCCGTCGCGAGCTGCAGGAGTCGCTCGACGAAAGCGAATCCCTCGCCAAACTCATCCTCCGCTTCTACGACGAATATGCCCACGAGATACGCCGCCACATGAAATATGAGCAGAAGACGCTCTTCCCCTATGTGCAATCGTTGATCGACGGTCATCCCGCCAACGACTATAATGTCGATACCTTCTCGAAGCATCACAGCTCTACCGACAAGAAACTGCGCGAGCTGAAGCTGCTCATCATCAAATACCTGCCACAGGACGGCCTGCACAACAACCAGCTCACCGCCACCCTCCACGACATCTATGAGAACGAGGTATGGCTCCGTCAGCACGCCATGGTGGAAGACAACATCTTCGTACCCGCCATCCGCCACTTGGAGCAGCAGACCAAGCAGATGGGTGTCACGCGAAACATCACCGATATGGTGTTCAAGGCCTCCACGGGTCAGAATCCCGATGCCCTGTCCGACCGTGAGAAGGATGTGATCATCTCATTGGTACAAGGAATGGCTAACAAGGAGATCGCCGACCACCTCTGCATTTCGGTAAACACCGTCATCACCCATCGCCGTAACATCGCCCGTAAGCTGCAGATCCACTCCCCTGCAGGTCTCACCATCTACGCCATTGTCAACGGCCTCGTCGATATCTCAAGTGTCAAGATTTAGCTGAATTCTGATTCAGTTGGTCGAGCTTATCCTCGATCTGCTTCAGTTTCTCCAGCACCTCGTCGTTATTATCCTCCGTCATGGAATCCACGAAGATGGAGTTAACCAACGAGATACCGATGATACCACCGAAGAACATCAGTATCGAGAAATAACAACGGGCGAAGATGCCCCAGGAACTGCTGGAGTGGGCCACGATCGCATCAGGCAGCTCATACCAGCCCTCAATCGAGAACAGTCGGAATATGCTGTAGATACTGATGCCGGGATTGCCGAAGAACTCAGGCGCAATCTTACCGAAGATCGTAGAAGTCAAGATGGAAAACACGATCAGGAACACGATAAAAGCCATGATGACCAGCAGCGAAGCCCTAAAAGCCAGTTTCAAACCCTTCAGCAGTTTCTCGATATTGGGAATATACTGCACCATCCTGAACGACTTAAACAGTCGCATTGCTCTCAGGGCAAGCACCGAATTAGTCATCATCGCATCATCCACAAACAACCCCGCCAAAGAAGGCAATGCAATGATCAGAATGATGAGGTCGAACCTGTTCCACCCCAGACTCCAATAATCCTTCCAGCCATGCTGGGCAATCTTCGAAACCGCTTCAAAGAGGAAAATGAAGGTAAAAAGCGCATCCGACAACTCAAACCAGAGATTACCTGGCCAGAAGCCTCCCAGAAACATGACGATAGTGTTCAGCACTATCGCCGTCAGGATAAACCGCTCGTTACAAAACAGTTCGCTCCATCTTACCATAACGGATCCTCCTCGATTGGAGAGCGTTCACTGTCAGGCTTACGCTCCTCAGCCTGAATGAGTGCCACCGTCATCTGCTCATAGAACGACAGCTGTACATGGTCGTTCGACTCGGCAGGATGATACCAGGGCTGACTCGTGAAATAGTCCACCAGGTCCTTCGTCGTAAACTTGTAGCCATGACTGGCCAGGATCTCATTTCGCATCAGCCTGAGCGACGACTTCCGATAATGCCCCAAGGTACAACGGTTCAGCATCGCCATCGACGCGAAGTGCCAACGGCCTTGCTCCGGATCAGCATGATAGAGTGTCATGGTACGCCCCACCTTCGTGAACTGTCCATATTGATCCTTCTGACACTCATAGAGGTTCAGCCCTGATGCCGTCGGTGTCGCATACCAAGTGCCGCTCAGGTCAGAGCCTGGGGCGATGGTGATGATATTCAGCGCCTGGTCATTCAGGCTCTCCACCTCGTAATCCACGCGAACCCCTCTGAAAGTAATATCCAACTGTCCGATCGTCACGCGCTCCCGATTGTCAGGTTCACCCGCTTTTGGAGCCGGACCAATCGCATACTTCCCGCAACACTCAGGAATCACAAACCACTTGGAATTATGTAGCGGCGAGTCAAAAGTCCAAAACATGGCATTCTCTATCCTGCCCTTCTCATCGTAGAAGATCACCACCTTCAGGCCCTCCTGGTTCTTCACCACCACCTTTGCCCCCTGGGGCACGATCTGCGGATTCTCGCCCACTGACTCCGGTGCAGCAGCATAGGAATACTGATTCGTGCCATTCGGTTTCAGCTCGAAAGCCAGCGTCTCCCCCTCATGCACCGATGTCATTTGGATCTTGGCTGGGGTCGCATAAGCCTCAAACTGTCCCCAACCGATGTTCCACTGTGAACCAGTTACCACTTTCTGTCCAGCCTGCCCAATCTGAGCAAAACCATTCACGACCGTCCATAACAAGACTGCTACTAAAAGAATCCTCTGTTTCATACCACAAATCATTTTTCTTGGTGCAAAGATAAATAAAAAATCCCAAAACGCAATGCGCTTTGGGAAATTTTCACTATTCTATGTATTCTCTCGGATATTCATCGACGGCGGACAATCGTACATCACGCGGGCATGGTTGGTGCGGATGAGCTGGCTTTCCAGACATTGGCCGGATACGCGGTCGATGATGTCGCGATAGACCTCGCCGTTACGATAGACTACCCCTTTCTCTCGCGAGAAGAATTCGTTTTCAGCATGAATATGGAAGGTGTGAGACTGCAATTCCGTGGCCCGCAACTCACCGCAGAGATATTCTTCGGTTGTCAAGAGTCGGAGCTGGTAGGTGTTCTGAGTGTCGTTACGGAACCGATAGTCAATGTAGTTGTATGAGATGCTGGTGCCAGTACCGAAGGGAATCTGGCGCCCGAAGTCAGGAAAGAGATCGAGTCCGTCGTGGTGATGATGTTCCGTGATGGTCAGTTCGCTATGCAGTACGAGCCAGTGGATCAGGTTTGACAGCTGGCATAGGCCACCACCGATGCCCTGAGAGGGTTGACCCTTGGCGATGCTCAGTCCCTCCTTGTAACCTTTTCTTTTGGTAGTGCGCCCGATGAGCTTCCAAACGGAGAATGTCTCACCAGGACGAATCACCAGCCCGTCGATATGCTTGACTGCCAAGGCCAGGTTCGTTGCCTTGTTTTCCTGTAGCTGCATATTCACATTGCCCAATCTGCGACGGATGAGCGAGTTGTGGCGATAGACCACCACGGGGAATGGCTCCACCGTGCGCTCAACGGCAAACTGGGTTTTGTGCAACAAGTCCTGAACATGCCGCTTGAGGATTTCCTTCTCCATCGAAAGCCGATAGGTGAAGGGGGATAGCTCGCAAAACAATTTCCGTTTCATATCATATACAACGGCAAAGATAGTGATTTTCAGGATTATTTTCGCCATTTTACGCTCATAATTAACAATTGTTGATTCTTGTCACGATTCGGGCTGTTTCTGCAGCAAAGGAATTGCTATTAATCAAAAAAACGCCATCTAAAGCTGAATTATGATGTGAAGGAGCATGCTGTTACGTCATAAGCTATGTAACTTTGCACCCATGATTGTTGCAAATATGAGTCTCCATGAGGTTTATGACACACTCATGGATGAGATGCAGAAACTGGACTGGAAACGCGACACCCTCCTTCCGAAAGCTGTTAAGGAGATGAACAGGCAGATGAGTTTTCAGAGCTATGTGATGTATGACTACAAGCTGCCATCATCCAACAACCAGTATATCATCTATTTCTATCGGGAATACCCATTCGGTCCGGTTCTCTCAGCGTATCTTTGTGTGATGTACGATGACAGTAAGCGGTTTATCATCAAGTGGACTGACTGGCGTAAACCTGCGATTCATGTATTTACAAGCCATTTCCTGCAACGCTATAAGGAACGCTTCCTGAAATTGCCAGATTTGACGGCCAATGAGGCTGTGGTCAGATTCCTCACGCGTAATATAGACTTAAAGCCCATGGCTATTGACGAACGTATCAACAAACACGTTAAGAAATACGGCGAGTTTGCCGGGGAGGGGTTTCTGGCAAATGATGGCTTTTGCTTTAAGCTGTCAGGCATAGAGCATCAAGCGGGTAAGGCGCCAGTAGAGATTAGTTTCTTCACAACCTTCATGCCGCTATCAGATATGTCGAAAAGCCAACAAGAGGCCATCTTTGAGGAGTGCATGAAGGATATTGATAACCTGAATTAAAAAGGCACAAAAAGATATTTTACTTTGTTTTCAAATTAAATTGTGCCCGATACTCTCGTGGCGTCATACCGAGCATGCGCTTCACATATCGGGTAAAGTAATTGGTGGTATTAAAGTCCAGTTTGTAGGCGATGTCGGTAATCGTCAGATCATCACGTTTCAGTAGTCGGGCGATTTCTTCGGTCGTAAAGTAATCGATGTAGAAGGAGGCATTGTGGCCAGTGGCCTTCATGCAGCATTCCGATAGGTATTGCGGTGAGATGAAGAGCTTGGAAGCATAGTATTCCACCTTGCGATGGTTGCGGTAATGCCCTTCTTGCAAGATGGCTATAAACTGGCGAGTGATGCGAGCACTCTGGTCGATACCTGTAAGTTCGGCAGCATGATAACGCGAATGGATGTCGTACATGTCAAGCACCATCATCTCAATGCTTCTGGCCACCATCTCTGCATAATATACATGTGCCAGTCGGCTGTGCTGGAATGCTACTTCGGCAAAGTCGTGGAGTATTATTTGCGCTTCGCCGGCAGTCATCCTGATGACAGGGTTTTCTGTCATCGCAAGCAAGCCTTTCATCTCGTAATTACTCTTAGGCGCGATATTCGCATAAACCGCTGCGACACAATGACACTTTTCATGGTGAAGTCATCGCTCGTCCTAATGTCATTTATCAAGGTACGGCTTGGCATGATGATACAATCGTTCGTTTCTACCTCAACCTTCTTATTGTCATTCCTGAACGATAGCTTGCCTGAGGTAACGATGATATGCAGACACGTTCCCATAAAGCCGTCGCTCATAGCATCATACACATCGTCGGTGATAATTACATCGTATTCACGGAGTATATATCTTGCATTATCGTCTGTCATACGCGTACATATTATATTATTGGCGCAAAGATAATGATATTTTTTGGTACATACAAGCAAAAACTGCAAAAAGTGACATTTTTGTCCACATTAGTGTTACATCCCCATCGAAAAAAAGCCGTAACTTTGCCGAGGAATCAATAATACAATTATGGCAAGAAAGAATATTGGCGCAAAGCCTTACATCATGCCCATGCCGGTGATGATGTTGTCGAGTTACGACGAAAACGAGAAACCCACAGCCATGCTCGCTGTATGGGGAGGTATCAGTAATGAAACCGAGATACGCATCACAGTGGCTTCCGAGCGACACACGCTGAAAGGCATCCTGGCCCGACAAGCATTTGTGGTGAGCATGGCACTGTCGAGACTGCAACACAGTGCGATTATCTGGGCATCACTCATGGCGCAAAGGTGGACGACAAGTTCGAGCGTTCAGGTTTTCATACCACCAAGTCGGAATTTGTAGATGCCCCATTGATAGACGAACTCCCCTTTGCCGTAGAGTGTCGCGTGAAGAGTTATGATCCAGAGACGTGGCAGCTCATTGGCGAGATTGTAAACGTTGGTCTCGACGAAAGCATCTTAGGCGACAACGGCAAAGTGTCGTTCGACAAGTTCCATCCCTGGCATTCGACTGGATGACCAAGACCTATTTCGCTATTGGCGCAAAGGCCGGCAATGCCTATAAAGACGGTTTGGCGATTAGACTACCAAATCAGTATAAAATATGCAATGATTAAAAAAAGACATCGCCGAAAAGCAATGTCTCATCTTGTTGGGGTGCCCGGTGGGACTCGAACCCACGACATTCAGAACCACAATCTGACGCTCTAACCAACTGAACTACGGGCACCATGTTGGTTTTGCGGGTGCAAAGG
>JAEEGH010005308.1_pt1 | contig 32513 bp, 26 predicted proteins | sample 9134181 | NCBI WGS metagenome assembly JAEEGH01 (sample SAMN16246544, study PRJNA631951) | gut metagenome | biome: gut microbiome; feature: rumen; material: DP-attached | host: Bos | place: Iran: Karaj | collected 2018-10
GATTAAAACACAGTTTATCCAGATGACCTCGGATAAAGGTCTGCTGGTACTGCTGCTTACATGGGGTCTTGGTGGTGTGCTCGAAGGTATGGCAGGCTTTGGTACGGCTGTGGCCATCCCGGCAGCCATCCTGATTGGCTTAGGTTTCAAGCCCATGTTCTCGGCTGTAATCTGTTTGATTGCCAACACCGTAGCTGTAGGCTTTGGTGCTGTGGGATTGCCCGCCACCACATTGGCCAACCAGGTTGCTGCCAGCGGTACCGCTACCCCCGAGGAGCTTTGCGAGGTAGCCACCTTTATTATCCTGCAGCTGTCGCTCATGTTCTTTATCACCCCGTTCCTCATCCTGATGCTAACGGATAAGACCAAGGTTATCAAGAACATCTGCATTGCACTGTTTGTAGGTTCGTTCTCTATTATCGTGCAGTTCTGCTGCGCCCACTTTATCGGTCCTGAGACACCAGCCATTCTGGGTTCGGTAGCCGCCATCGCCGCCATGCTGATTTACAACAAGCTGTTTATACACGATGAGAGTGCTAACGATACGGTACAGATCGAGAAGAAGAACTTCGGTCTGGTTAAAACGCTCAAGGCCTGGAGTGTTTACGGTTTGATTATCTTCTTCATCCTGATCAGTAGTAAGATTGTGCCTCCTGTTAACGAGTTGTTGGGTAGCACACTGGTTACCAAGTTCGAACTGCCCGTTATTGGCAACACCTTTAAGTTTGGCTGGCTGTCGAATGCCGGACTGATGATTTTCCTGGGTGCTGTGATTGGCGGATTGATTCAGGGCATGAGCATCGGCGCACTGCTGAAACTGCTGGCCAAGACCACACTGAACCTGCAGAAGACGGTGGTTACCATCTGCTGTCTGGTGGCCATGGCTATGCTCATGAACAATGTAGGTATGACTAACGATATCGCTAAGGGTCTGGTAATGCTTACCGGCGTGGCCTTCCCATTCTTTGCACCGCTCATCGGTTCTATCGGTACGTTTGTTACGGGTAGTGCCACCAATGCCAACATTCTGTTTGGTAAGCTGCAGGCCACTGCCGCTACCGACTTAGGATTGGTTAACCAGGGCACTTTCTTTGGTGTGAGTGGTAGCGAGACCAACTGGCTTGCTGCAGCCAACTGTGCCGGCTCCGAAGGTGGTAAGCTGCTGTCGCCACAAAGTATCGCCATCGCAACCGCAGCATGTGATATGGAGGGTCAGGATGGCGATATTATGCGTAAGACCATGCCGTTCGCTATCTTCTGGATACTGATGAACGGCCTGATGGTATTCTTAGGCTTGCACGTTATTTAGCAGGCTGCAGGTACCAGCGTACCGTCCAGCTTAGCTCAGCACCGGGAGCCAGGGTTGTATAAGCACCTTGGCTCTCGAGTTCTATATAGGTCTTGCCACGGTTCACGTACACCTGAATCTCGGCCTCACCAGGAGCAGGCTCATCAGCCTTCAGGTCGGCAAACTTCTTGGTCAGCACCAGGCCGTTGTTCTCGTAGCTCAGCCAGCCCTTACCGTCGGCATTCACCTTACGGTTCTGCTGGGCCTCGTCGGCAGCATAGCAAGCCACACCGTCTTTCTGCTCAAAGTTCATCAAGCCAGCAGGCCAGATGCTCTCCACAGGGGCATCAAACTTAATCACACCGGCATTAGGCACACGGGTAATCTCCCAGGGAGCCACCTTTCTTTCCTCGCCACTCTCGTTAATAATGCTGTAGGTAATCACAATGGCACCATCCTTCTTGTCGGTACTGAAGTCCTTGCGCACACGGTACTTCAGCTTCTCCGATACCGGACTGGTCATCACCAGATGCCCGTCTTTCTCTACCACCTCGTACACGCCCTTGTCGAGTTCGAATACGGGAGGCCAGTTCCACTCCTTCTGCGGACTTGTCCAGAAGGTGCTACCGAAGCTTTCGGGCCACCTGAGCTGCGAAATAACTTCCTGATCCTGATACTTGAGCGACGTGATTTTAGCGCCCTTTTCGGGGGTGATGGTCATGGTTACGTCACCAATCTTCACCTCTTTGGTCTGAGCCATAGCTGCCGATGACATGAGCAGGGCTACGGCCGAAAGCATTACAATTCGTTTCATACTTATAGTTGATAATGATTTTTTTGATGTTAGACGCACGCCAAGGGCAAAAGTTAAGCCTCATTATAGTTCGTTAACGTTAGTTGTTTTGTTTTGTGCGCGCTTAATCGTACCTTTGCACCCGAAATGGATAAACTTTGGAATAGGAACTACTGCAAGGTAATGGCAGCCAACTTTACGTTGTTTTTTGCCTTTTACGTGCTTACACCACTGTTGCCGCTCTACCTGAGCGAGCACTTCGGAGCCACTAAGGACGTGATCGGACTGGTGCTTTCGGGCTATACCATCACCGCCCTGCTGTTTCGTCCGTTCAGCGGCTATGTAGTAGATTCGTTCCCCCGCAAAATGGTGCTCATGGTGTCGTTTGGCGTGTTTGCCATCTTCTTTGCCGGCTACCTGGCCGCCTCTACCCTGTTGCTGTTCACCATTGTGCGCACACTGCATGGCGGTCCGTTCGGCGCCCTCACCGTGGCCAATTCTACCGTGGCCATCGATGTGCTGCCCAGCAGCCGTCGTACCGAGGGTATCGGCTATTACGGCTTGAGCAACAATCTGGCCATGGCCATCGCGCCCACCATCGGCATTTTCATCTACCAGCTTACCAACAGCTTCGAAGTTCTGTTCTGGCTGGCCCTTATCGTGGCCACCACAGGCTGGCTGATCGACTCAACCGTGAAACTACCCAAGAAAGAGATTATAAGAGAAAAATCCACCTTATCACTCGACCGCTTCTTCCTTACACGTGGCTGGCTGTTAGGCCTGAATATGGTGGCTTTTGGCTTTAGTTTTGGTGTGCTTAGCAACTATCTGGCCATTTATGGTAAGGAGGTAATGGGCATTACCGGTGGCACTGGCACCTATTTCATGCTGTGCTCGGTGGGTCTTATCCTCAGTCGCCTGCAGGGTAGCAAAGCCCTCCGCGACGGTCGTGTAACCCATAACGCCGCTACCGGTATGGTCATCTCCCTGGTAGGCTACACATTGTTCATTTTAATGCCAACGCTAACTCAATGTTCAATGGTCAATGTTCAATGGTCAATGTTCATCGGCTACTACGGTTCCGCATTGTTGATTGGTTTAGGCAACGGTCATATGTGGCCTGCGTTCCAGAACATGACCATCAATGTGGCCACCAACAAACAGCGTGGCACTGCCAACAGTACCATCCTTATCTCGTGGGATATCGGTATGGGATTAGGAATTCTGGTTGGTGGTATCGTAGCCGAGTTGATTAGCTACAGCGCAGCCTTCTGGACGGTAGTACTCGTTAACGGTACAGGTGTAGCCACATATTTCCTGGCTACGCGCGCCTTCTTCCTGCGCCGTAACCTCAATCCTACCGTACGCTAAACAAGTTGTGGTTATTTTACCAGCCCCTTCTTCATGTCGCGCATCTTACAAGGTATCCAAACCGTAACATGGGTACCCTTGCCTTTCTCCGACTTCAGTTCGATGGTGCCATGCAGACCCTCAACAATCGACTTGCAGATAGATAAGCCCAGACCCGAACGCTGATTAAACAGTGCCAGCGAATCGTTACCCTGAATGAGTGTTGAGAAGTTCGACTGGAAATCCTGAGGCTCACCGTCGCCTGTATCAATCACTTCTATCTTCAAGCCATTATCGGCATAATCATAATCGATGGTAATGGTACCCTCCTGGGTGTGCGCAAGCGCATTGTGCAACAGGTGTGTCATCAGCTGATACATCAGGTTGGTATCTACCATGCCCTTGGCGTGTGGCGACAATGGCGAACGCACCACCACTGTTACCTCGGCACCGGCATCGCGCTGAGCCTCTCTGCGATACGACGCCATCAACTCGGCCAGATTCACCTCTATCAAGGTAAAAGTGGCCATATTACTATCAAAGCTCGACAGTTCGAGTAGCTGCGATATAAAATACAGCAGCTGCTTACCATTCTGGTTAATGGTAGTCATCATGGCTTTCAGTTTCTTCGGATCAGATTCTTCATTATCCAGCAGCTTCTGACTATCGGTAATAATAGCATTCAAAGGCGTACGCAAGGCATGACTCACATTGGCCATAAACACCGTTTTAATACGCTCGCTACGCTGTGCACGACCTATTTCATTTCTTAGGCGCACCTGATAATAATGCTGCACAAGGATAAGACAGATTGCAAACAAAACCAGAACCAGAATAAAAATAATCGATTGCCAACTCATAATGCTGTATTTTAGGTTATTGGATGCAAAGATAAGAAATAATCCGAAAAAAAAGAAGCAGTTAACACTTGTTAACCGCTTCTCCGATGTTTTATTATGCAATGTCTATCTGTCGCGATAGCTTTACCTTCTCTTCTACTATCCTAGGCAGCTCTACGGTAAGTACTCCGTTCTCTACGCGTGCCTTAATGTCCTCCTTCTTCACGTCGTCGGGCAGTATCAGTGTCTGCTCAAACTTCGAGTACGAGAACTCGCGGCGCAGATAGCGCATATTCTTATCCTCATCCTTGTGCTCCTGCTTCTGTTCCATCTTAATAATCAGGTTGCCCTCATCGTTAATATGAACATTAAAATCCTCCTTCTTCATGCCCGGTGCTGCAAGCTCTACGGTGTAGGCCTTGTCGCTTTCTTTTACGTTAATAGCAGGTGCTGTGCAATTTGCCTTCGGCATATACTCGGTGTCGAACAAATCTGCAAATACACTTGGAATCCAACTGTTAGTTCTCATTACTGGCATCATAATTTTTACCTCCTAATTCTATTTTTTTAAATTGTTAAACCATGTTGTTGAGCGCCTAGTGGCGTTCACAAGCCATGATTGCAAAACAGATACCAGAGGCAAATTATGCGTCAGATTGACATAATCTCCTGACAGATTGTCAGTGCAGAAGCTACAGTAGGTACTTCCGAAATCACCACCGAATGCTTACCCTTACCCTCGCGGAAGTTACACTTACGGGGATAGCGCGACACGTACTGCAGTATCTTACCAAAGGCCTCGCTCTGGAAGTAAGGACTATCGTCGCGACTCACAAAGTAGAAGAACATCTTCTGCTGCTTCAGCATGATTTTCTCGATACCCAGCTGCTTACCGGCCACACGTAACGGTACCACCAGAATCAGCTCCTCGCTCACAGCTGGTATGGCACCAAAACGGTCAACCAAACGCTTGCGATAGGCATCCAGCTGCAACTCCAACTGGGTACTGTTAGCCAGGTTGTCAAGCTCACGATACAGCAGCATACGCTCCGAATCGCTCGGCACATACTGATCGGGGAAGTACATCTCGATATCGCTATCCAGCGCACAGTCGTCAACCCAAGATAGTTGAGAGCCCACAGTTGACAGTTGAGCGTTTTTGGCCTCGGCTTTTTCAACTGCAGCGAATTCAGGCTCCTCGTTTTTCAGTTCAGCCATTGCCTGACTCAGAATCTTCTGGTACGTTTCGTAGCCCAAGTCGGCAATAAAGCCGCTCTGCTCCGAACCCAACAGGTTTCCGGCACCACGAATGTCCAGATCCTGCATGGCGATGTTAATACCCGAACCTAAGTCGGAGAAGTTCTCCAGGGCCTCCAGTCGTCGGCGACTCTCCGGGTTCAATGCCGAGAGTGGTGGTGCCAGCAGATAGCAGAAAGCCTTGCGGTTGCCACGTCCCACACGTCCGCGCATCTGGTGCAGATCGCTCAGTCCGAAGTTATGGGCACCATTGATAATGATGGTGTTGGCATTAGGTATGTCGATACCGTTCTCAACGATGGTGGTCGAGAGCAGTATGTCGTAATCGTAGTTCGAGAAGTCGAGGATAATCTTTTCCAGCTCCTCGGGCTTCATCTGTCCGTGTCCGATACATATACGCGCATCGGGCACGTACTTCTGTATAATCTCGGCTATATGCTGCAAATCTGAAATACGGTTGTTCACAAAGTACACCTGTCCGTTTCGGCTCATCTCGTAGTTCACAGCCTCGGCAATAATCTCCGGACTAAAGGTATGGATCTCGGTCTGTATCGGATAGCGGTTAGGTGGTGGCGTTTGTATCACACTCAGATCGCGTGCGCCCACCAGCGAGAACTGCAGCGTACGTGGTATAGGTGTGGCACTCATCGTGAGTGTATCTACCGATGTCTTCATCTGGCGCAGCTTTTCCTTGGTTGATACACCGAACTTCTGCTCCTCGTCGATAATCAGCAGTCCCAAGTCCTTAAACTTCACGCTCTTGCTAATCAGTCGGTGCGTGCCGATGATGATATCTATCTTACCCTCGGCCAGATCTTTCTGTATGCGATTGGTATCCTTAGTGGTACGTGCACGCGTCAGGTAATCCACCGTTACAGGCATGTCTTTCAGTCGGTTGCTGAACGTACGGAAGTGCTGATAAGCCAGCACCGTAGTAGGCACCAACACAGCCACCTGTTTGCCATCCACAGCGGCTTTAAAGGCTGCACGCACAGCCACCTCGGTCTTGCCAAAGCCCACATCACCGCACACCAGTCGGTCCATGGGTCGTGCCTTTTCCATATCGGCCTTCACATCCTGCGTAGCCTTCAGCTGGTCGGGTGTATCCTCATACAGGAACGATGCCTCCAGCTCGTGCTGCAGATACGAGTCGCGACTAAAGGCAAAGCCCTTTTCCTTCCTGCGCTTGGCATACAGTTTTATCAGGTCGCGTGCTATCTCCTTAATGTGCTGTTTGGTGCGCTCCTTCAGGCGCTCCCACTGCCCCGTACCCAAGGTCGAGAGTCGTGGTGCCTCGCCATTATCCTGCGACTTGTATTTGGCCACCTTATACAGCGAGTGGATGCTCACGTAGATGGCATCGCCATGCTGATAGGTGAGCTTGATCATCTCCTGATAGCCATCGCCCTGCGGCATGCGTACCAGTCCGCCGAATCGTCCCACACCATGATCCACGTGTACCACGTAGTCGCCAATCTCAAACTGCTGTATCTCCTTCAGCGTCAGCGCCATCTTTCCGCTACGGGCCTTGTCGCTCTTCAGGTTGTACTTGTGGAAACGGTCAAATATCTGGTGGTCGGTAAAGAAGCACACCTTCAGGTCGTCGTCGATAAAACCCTCGTGCAGTGTCTTATCTACCGGTGTAAAACGTATCTGTGCATGCTCACCCTCGTTTTCGGCACGCTGTGCAAAGATATCCTTCAAGCGCTCGTTCTGCTTGGCACTGTCGGCCAGTATATACACCTGGTAACCCTGGTGCAGATAGTTGTCGAAAGCCTGAAACAGCATCTCAAAGTTCTTATGGAACAGAGGCTGAATGGTGACGTGGAAGCTGATCATTGACCATTGACCATTGACCATTGACTGGCGATGACCGAACTCAATCCTGCGGAAGCCCTCGGCCTGATGCATGAACTGCACGCCTGTTACCAGCGGCATATCCTCCTGGAAAGCGGCATCGATGGCATCACGCACATAAAGATAGTCCTTGGTGGCAATGATGGTATCCTGGGGCAACAGCGACAGGAACGGCTCCTGGGCAGCCTCGTCGGCCTCCAGTTCGGGCACTATCTCTACCCTGTCGCGGTCGTCGAGCGAAAGCTGGTCCTCCACCTGGAAGGTGCGCACGCTCTCCACATCGTCGCCAAAAAAGTCGATACGATACGGGTACTCGCAGCTGTAGCTATACACGTCGAGGATAGAGCCACGCAACGCAAACTGTCCGGGCTCGTACACGTAGTCCACCTCGTTAAAGCCCAACTCGCGCAACTGTTTGGTAATATCGCCTACGGGCACCTCCTGCCCTTTCTCAATCACCACCGTACGGTCGTTAAGCGTTTGCTTGGGCACCACCATCTCGGCCAGTGCCTCGGGATAGGTTACGATGAACACCGATTTGTCGATCTGTGTCATCACCTCGGTGCGCAGGATCTGTGAGGCCGAATCAAGCTGTCCGTACTTGATGGCACGACGGTAGCTGCTTGGGAAGAACAGCACCTGTCGGGTGCCCAACAGCTGCGTCAGGTCGTGATAAAAGTAGCCCGCCTCCTCGGCATCCTGCAGTATAAACAGGATGGGCGACTTGCACTTAGCAGCCAGACTACCAAACAACATGGGTGCACTCGAGGCCAACAGCCCCTCAAGGAAAATACGTCGTGTAGCCGCATTTTCTATCTCATGAGCCAGCGCCGCCACCTGTGGCAACTTGGCATATACCTTCTCTAGTTCTTCTATCTTCATTGTGATTCGGTTGCAAAAGTACAAAAAAATTGGCACGGATTACACGGATTAACACGGATTAATAATAAAATTCGTGTATTTCGCGTAATTCGCGCCTCTTTCTTCACTCTGGCGCTACACGATTTCTTCGACGAGCGAAGCGTTTACACGATTTGTACGCCCGAGGCAGCTGCTCCTGCCGCTCCTAACAAGGCGGTTAGCACTGCCAAAAGGAACTTTGCATAAGTCCTCCAGTTCTTCATCATAATTCCTCCTTTCTTTCAATTAATCGTTTCACATTTGGCACGAATTACACGAATTCACACGAATTATTTTTTCTTCGCGTTAATTCGCGAAATCCGTGCCTAAAACTTAATCCCCGATGGGCTCGTGGCTGCCACCGCCGTTACCACCATTGCTTGGCTGGGTGTTGCCACCAGTGCTGCCACCGTTGCTACCGCTGTTAGCGGGCTTAGTGGTGTCGACATCGTTCTTTGGCGCCTCCTGCACACTGCAACCGGTGATGAAGGTCTTCTGACGCAGACCACTGCCATCGGTCTTTACCTCGGGCTGAAACAGCACGTGCAAGCCTTTGATGTTCTTACTGGTGCTGAAGTCAGCAGCGCTGTCAGCGCCCTCACCACGGATACCGATCTTAAACGATCCAAAGCCGTTCAGCTTCACACGCTTAGAATCCTGTAACTGGTCGGCCATCGTCTCGATGAGCTCAGAGATCACAGCCACGATATCGGCCTTTTTCAAGGTACAGTTACGCTGCATGATAGTGGCCAGCATCTCCGTATCCACGGTCTGGGTAATCACGGCTCGTGGGTACCACTTGCCATAGCCCTTGGCTTTAGGTGATGTCACCTTCGACAATCTGTAAAGTACAGACATATTGCTCCTCCTTTCTTTACTCGGGATTCACATCCCTACTGCGTTAATTACTACTTAGGGCAGGAGTTTCCTGCTTGCAGCATCATCTCTGATTGACACTGCAAAGATACTAAAATAATCACCCAAATCCAAGGATTTCCCCCTTCGGCAGTTAGCCAAAATAAAAAGTAGCTTTTCATGCATCGAAAAGCTACTTTTTGATGGGTGAAAAGTTACTTTTCGGAGGGCGAAAAGCTACTTTTCGTTGGGATGGTGGTGGCGGGCCTCCAGTTCGCGAAGGATGCGACGATCGCGTGATGGCTTTACGTAGTAGAGCCACTTGCAGTGGTTGCACACCCGGCGGTAGGTGCCCGTCTTCATGCGTTCTAATTTGCTGCGCGGCAGCGTTTGCCCGCAACGCGTACAAGTTATTTCCATTAAACATTAAAACATTAAAAGGGATCGCCATTGTGCCAGGGGATTTCGGTTTGTTCGCCATCGGCCGAAAGCCAGTCGAACTCATCAAACTCCAGCGGTTTATACATTAAGGGATCGTGCGACACCTCGGTACAGCCGTAAAAACGGTTGTTCTTGGTACACAGCACAATGGGGCGCTTACCTAGCTGGCCCAGCTCCTTCCAACGCATCTTCTGCACATCCACCCACGTGGCACGCATCGAGTGCATACTGCGGTTTCGGTCGGTCCAGGTTATCTCATCGCTATACAGCACCACACCGATGTCGGCCTGATTGTAGAATGCCATCGAACCATAGATATCGGCCAGTGTAAGCTTTTTCTGTACACCATCGTTCGAGAGCTTTTTGGGGTGCGCCACCAGCATTACCAGCACATGCTCGTCGTGAGCAAAATTCACACACTGCTGCACTACCTGCGAAATAATCGTCGATTCGATTTCGCCCTTATGCCCCTCGAGCAGGATATAGTTAAAGGGATCGATAACCACCTGCTTTACGCCTTTGTTCCTGACCAGATAGCGGGCACGCCGAAGGATATTCCAGATGGTGTTGCGATTGCCGCTCTCGATGTGGATGATGCGGTCCTCGAGATAGCGTTTGGCCCGCTCGTAACTGGGTTTACGCAGCGTCGACTCGAAGGCACTCTTACCCGTTATCAGCGATATGTACTCGCTATAGTGGCGTGCCATCGGCCATTTTTCGGGCGAGAACACCGCCGCCCGCCAGTCGTACTGACAACACAGGCGCACTACGATGTTATCCACAAACGTAGATTTTCCACTGCCTGGCAGTCCGGTAAAAGGAATGAAACGGCCCAGCTCAAAGTGCATCAGATGATCCAGACCGTAGATGTTGATGGTTTTGCCCTGGGGCAATCCGTTCTGATAGAAATCGTCCAGCTGTGCCTCGCAATCCGACAGGCATGCAATACCATCCATCGGCACATCGTTGGCATGCTCTATGCACCACGTTACCGCCTCCTTGCCATGCTGTATCAGCATATCGTTGGCATCCTTCAGCGTTTGGCCATCGTATATCCACTCTACTATCTTTACCTGATACTGACCGAACTTACGCACAAACTCTTCGCGCAGTTTGATGCCCGCCTTGTCCATGTCGCCCGCAAACAGGATGGTTTCTACGCCCTTCATCTCAAAGTCGAGATACTCGTCGAACACACTGAGGTTAGTGCCTGCACCATTGGGTACCGATATCACATTCTGGTAACCGCACTCCATCAGTGCCAGCGCATCCATCATACCCTCGGTAACTATCAGGGTGTCGGCACCCAGAGCAGCCGTAATGTTCCAGGGCAGCACCTTGCAGTCGGCCTCAAACTGGAACTCCTTGTTCAGACTCTTGTACTGGCAGTTCTTAACCTCGCCCTCCTCGATAAACTGGAAAGCCAGAAACAGCACTTCCTGCCCCTCGGTAGCCTTCTCCTTACTCTTTCGTGTGCAATATCCCACGTGGGCATTGTGGGCCGTTTCGGCCGATATGCAGCGCGCTTTCAGATAGCTCATGACGGCCATCGGATAATCGCCCATACAGATTTTCGACGTATCTACCTGATGGTAATACACCCGTTTGCGCGCATTCAGCCGGCGCCACTCCTCACGATTCTCACGGCGTGCCTTCTCCAGCTCGTTGTGCTTATCCTGAGTGATGAATATGGCATCGCACGACCCCGAGAAGCAATGACCGAAGCCCGTTTTGAGATTGATACACGCATCGCGACGACCTTTATGCCCATCCTTATGCCCACACACGGGACAGCTAAAGCGCATGTAATTGCCATAGGTGCGGGTGTCTTTTACCGCCTTCAGGTCAACTATTGTCCATTTATCGTTTGCCATTGTTGTTTGGTTGTTAGTTCATACTGTTTCTTTTCCTGTTTCTCGTGCCACTGCGCCCTGGGTATCCATCGCCCCAGCCGCCACGACCATCGGGTGTCCTGACTGGTTTGTTCGGGTGCATCATCAGGTATCGGCTCTCCACGATAACCATATCGGCAGCCGTCAACTACCCTATCGTAACCCAGATACTGAGGGGGCTGAGGGGAGTCGAGAGCCTCATGCTGCGTGTCGTTACGACACACGCAGGCAGGCGGCGTTTTTTCTTTATTCTCATTATGATTGTTATCATTATTATCATCATTATAACGCGCTTTATAACGCGTGCGTGCACGCGAAGAGCGGCTGTTATGCCCTAAGCCAAGCGTATCCGAGAGATAAGGACTGGTAAAAGTTTCATCGGCATTATATTCAAATAGTCCCGATTCGGTCACAACACGCCACAACCAATCGGCATCACAATGGTTTACCAGTGCTATATTCTTGAGCATACTACGGTGGCCCACGGCATTATGACTTAGTCGCAGGCACTCAAATAGCGTAAGCAAGGCACCTTTGGCAACAAGGGCGCCCTCTCTTTCTGCCAGTTTATTCATCTCTGGCGTCTTCAGATACCAGAGTTCCAACTTTATACTTGCAATCATTTTATTCTTTTTTTGCAACGGACTACAGGACTAACAGGGTTGATTATCGCGATATTAAATCCTAAAGTCCTGTTATCCGTTGCTAAAACACTACGATTTCAAAACCTGTTTGCGGTTTTTACGGAAGTCAATTCGGCAGCTGATGTGTATCCACCACGTGGTGGCGCTGTGCTCCAGGATGAGCTGATCAAAGTCGGCAAACTGCTCGGCATACTTCAGTATAAGCCGTGCCGTCTGCTCATCCGTAGGATGCCCGAACGGACGGTGCCTGCGGGGGATGGTGATATCGGCAGCCTCACCCTTCAGGTGCTGCGAGGTGGATACACCACCCACCATCTGGTTGAGCAGCTGGCAGCGGTAACCGCTGTTCACCTTAATGGGCAGTCCCAACTGGCAGCGCACGGGCTCCAGACAGCGCTCGCAAAGGTTCTGCATCGCCGTGATGTGCTGCTTCAGTGGAATGTTAGGAATCTTTTTAGCTTCGGCTGTTGCTGAGTAACACATCTCGCCCAGCGTAAAATGCTCTGTTAGACGCATGGTCGTATCAATAATAGTTTTCATAATCTCGTTAATACAATTGATTAATATTTATTCGAAAGTAAAGAAATCCCAAGAAGGGCGCCACCCCTGAAGGTGACGCCCAACCGTAATAATCTGTTTGCCAGTGGTTGTTGATTCATACTTTTACAGTTTTTAGTGAATTATATTGGTTCCTATAACCACCTGCAAAGATAATGTTTTTTTCAGCCTATTCCAATAGTAAAAGGAAGAAACCAGTCCTATATTAGGACAAGTTTCTTCCCATCAGAGTGCATTAGCAACAATGCTTAGATATACTTATATATCGAACGATATATCGATTCGGCACTGGCATGCAGATTAGAGTGTTCAGCCATATAGCGGCTCAACTCTCTGTGCGACACAATCAGCGGATGACGGTTAACCATGTTAGCCAGTTTCTGATACACCTTGCACGGACGAAACTTGGAGGAGTTGAAATCAAAATCAAATCTACCCACCTTAAGCACATCAACATCCGATTGGCAATCAATCAGAAAGTCGCACAAGTACTTGATGTCATTCACTAGTTGATCATGACATCCTTCATGAAAAAGCGCCGACAGCGGAGTGTCGGCAGAAATGTTATTTTTTTTCATAAATTTATTATTTACATAAAATAAAACACATAGCTACCAAGGTGTTAGAGATGTCCAACACCAATAAACATTCACTCCGTCAAGACTCGCACCGGTAGCTAATGGCGCGAGTAAAACGTATTAGGCGAGTTTTCCAAACGTGCGCCCATAGCCAGGAAAGCAGCCCAACAAATTGATCCTGGGCTTAGATAATTGGTTGTTGTGTTAGCTACTTCGGTCATTCCGGAATGCAAAAGTAACAAAAATATTTGGAACTTTAAATACTTCTTCGTATCTTTGCCACAGAAATGGAGAATAAGCATTTATATATTATCAGTGGTTGCAATGGTGCAGGAAAGACAACGGCGTCATATACTGTACTTCCCGAAATCCTTGATTGTAAGGAGTTCGTAAATGCCGATGAAATCGCAAGAGGTCTTTCGCCATTCAATCCCGAGAGTGTTGCCATAGAAGCAGGACGTTTGATGCTTAAAAGAATTGAAGAACTGTTAGATAAGGGAGAAACATTCTCTATTGAGACGACTCTTGCCACAAAATCATACATAAATCTTGTTCGCCGTGCACAAGCTAACGGCTATGTTGTAACATTGCTATTCTTTTGGTTGAACTCACCCGAATTAGCTAAATTACGTGTATCAGAACGAGTTGCTAATGGTGGTCATAATATCCCTCAAGATGTAATTAGTAGAAGATATGTCGCAGGTATTTGCAATTTGTTCAACTTGTTTATGAAGGAAGTTGATTCTTGGGTTATTTTTGATAACAGCGAAAACCCTCGTAAACAGATTGCCTCTGGTGGCAGAAATGCCAATACTATAATAGACGAAAAAGTGTTATACTTAAAAATGCAGAGTTATGTCAAATAAAGAAATACAGGAATTTAACGAGAAATTGCGTCGTGGCTTAGAGCTGGCTGAGAAAAGGATGCTTCAAGAAAAAGCTCTAAGAAATCAGGATGTAGTGGTTTGCGGAGCCGACCAGGTTATACGCCGTATACCTGCCAAACAGGTAATAGCCGATAATCCTATTTTCCAGGATTAAAAGAAACAATAAACAACGACGATTATGACAACAATCACACTGAAACGGGAAACCGACACCTATTGGAACCTGATTAAGGACGCAGGCAACGAGGTGAAGTTGGCGCTCATCAAGAAGTTGAGCGACGCTGTGATGACAGCCGTGGCCGAGAAAAAACCTAGAAAGAAGTACACCGCCGACGACTTTGCCGGTATGTGGAACGACGAGTATTTCATGGATGTGGACGAACTGAACAAGCTGATTCGAGATGGACGCCACGTGAAGAGTAACCATCTTCAACCACTACGCCGAGGAGAAGGCTCGACTTGCGCTGATGGGCAAGCCTACCGGAGAGTTCGATCTGCTGATAGGCTGCACCGCCGTGGCCAATAAGATGATTATGGTGACGGAGAACGTGGACGACTTCAAGAATATCAAGGATATCCAGATAGAGAACTGGATAGACAGAAGCAAATAATAGATTTGTATGGCATAGACTTCATGTCGCGCTCGCTAATAATCCCTTCGCAAAGACCATGCGGAGGGATTATTATATTCTGGGGTATGGGGCAAGGCCCCATTAAGACAACCCACGCCAGGGCTATAATGCCCTGGCGTACATTAATGAAAGAGTGAAGAGCAGCCCTACCTGGAGTGGGTACAGGATTACGTAAAAACACATTATTTTTAGTTAAAGTAAAATTGCAAGTGCCCGCGTTGTGATAACGCCGGGCACTTTTTTTGCGTTTTGTTTTGTATTTTGCAAAATTTATACTATCTTTGCAACATAGAACAATCTGATTATTAATATACAATGACATTGAAAAGCATCATTTTAGCAATAGGCATGTGCTGTTGCGGGACGGCGACGGCACAAGGGGGCTTGACTACTTTCGTGAAGAAAGTGGGCACGATGATCGACTCGATGTCGGTGAGAGGCCTAGACCGTAGCTATATTGATGCTCCTGAGAAACCATGGCAACTGATAGCCAAGGGCAATGTGAGTCAGACGATTGTGAGTATGAACGCCGATGGAAACATATTAGGCGTGGACTACAGTGCCCGACCCTATCTTAAAACGCAGCCCTCACAGTACGTAGGTTTCTGGGCGGGCTACCGAGGCTATGGCATCGGCTACACCGTGAACGTGGGCGGCGATAAAGGTAGCAACCTGGTGTTTGGTGCCACTGGAGGCGCCTACGGCGTGAACGTGCGCATACACTCGTTCGACAACAGCAACCCCAGCATCAACCTGAACAGCGAACTGCTGAGCGAGGAAGAACAGAAAACCTGGGACGACGTACAACTGATAGACCCCATACACGTGCGAACCGTGATTGCCGATGGCTACTACATGTTCAACGGCAAGAAATTCTCGTATGCGGCGGCCTACGACCAGTCGGTGATACAGAAACGCTCGGCAGGATCGCTCATGGCCGGACTGATGTACAACTATACGCATATCGACTATGCCACCGACGTGAATGGCGACCTGGTGTATCTGATGCACGGACTGGGCAAAGTAAAGCTGTGGCAGGGTAGCGCGGGCGTGGGCTATGCCTACAACTGGGTGCCAGCACGCGGACTGCTGGTTAACGTGATGCTGATGCCCATGGTGACCTTCGTGAACAAACTGAAGGTGTTTGCCTACGCCACCAACGTGCCCGAACTGATGACCGACGACAGATTCTGGAGCGAAGACATCAGCAACGAGGAATGGGACGAGTGGTTCTACAGCAATGTGCACATCACACCCATGGGCGACAAAACCATCAACAGCGGTATCAGTCTGGGATTCGACACACGCATGTCGGTCACCTACAACTTCGGACGCTACTTTATCAGTGCCTACGGACAGTTTAACAACATACGCTATCGCCACCAAAGCACGCATGGCTATCTGAACGACTGGTTTATCAACACCGCCATCGGCATAAGATTATAACCGATGATCGTTTGTACTATTTTGCTGATTGTTAGTATTATAGAACGACTTTGCGAAAAATAATTTTGTATTTCGCGCGATTTGCACTATCTTTGCAAAAAAATAACTATAAACAGCAAACAATGAAACTTAAAACGATGATTGTAGCAGCGATAGGCTGCCTGCTAACTGCCAACTTGAATGCACAGAGCGTACGCGAAACCATCCGACTTGACAAGGGATGGCGATTTGCACTGGGAAACGCTGCCGACCCACAAAAGGATTTCGGCTGCGGCACGGAGTATTTTAACTACCTGACAAAGGCCAGCTCGATACACAACGAGGGGCCATACACCGAGAAGTTTAAGGAAGACGACCGCTGGCACGAGGTGCAGTTGCCGCACGACTGGGTGACCACACTGCCCTATGCGGCCGAAGCCAGTCACTCGCACGGCTATAAGACGGTGGGCTACAAATATCCTGAGACCAGCGTGGGCTGGTATCGCAAAACCATCCACATACCCAACGGCGATCTGGGCAAGCGACTGATGCTGCGCTTCGACGGCATCTTCCGCAATGCCCGTGTGTGGTTCAACGGCTTCTATATGGGCACCGAACCCAGCGGATACGCCACACAAACCTACGACATCACACCCTATATCAAATACGGCGACGACAACCTGATATGCGTGCGCGCCGATGCCACCCTGGAGGAGGGGTGGTTTTACGAGGGCGCCGGCATCTATCGCGACGTGTGGTTGGAGAAAGCGGCACAGGTAAGCGTGGCACCTTTCGGTACGTTTGTGTACGCCGAACTGCAGCAGCCTTACAGCGAGGCTGTGGTACATGTAAAGACAGAGGTGACCAACAGCAGCCTGAAAACCCAGCTATATGAGGTTGAGCAGCGCATGCTGGATGCCGAAGGCAGAGAGGTGGCACACGTCAGCGGATTCACGTACCCTATACTCGCCAAAGAAACGCGAACAACCGATCATCGGATAAAGATTTCTAATCCGCACCTGTGGAGCACCACCGCCCCCTATCTGTATAAGGTGGAGACCACGGTAAAGGTAGATGGTAAAGTAACGGATGTGTACGAAACAACAACAGGTTTGCGTGATATACAGTTTACTGCCGACCGTGGTTTCTTGCTGAACGGCCAGCCCCTGAAGCTGAAGGGCGTGAACCTGCATCAGGACCATGCGGGTGTAGGCGCTGCCATTCCCGATGCATTGCAGGCATGGCGAATTAAGCAGCTGAAGGCCTTTGGCTGCAATGCCTATCGCGCATCGCATAACCCTATGACGCCAGCACTGCTGGACATCTGCGACCGCGAGGGCATCTTAGTCATCGACGAGAACCGACTGATGGGCATCAACGACGAGCATCTGCGACTGCTGGAGCGGATGATTAAGCGCGACCGTAATCACCCCAGCATTATCCTGTGGAGCGACGGCAACGAGGAATGGGGCCTGGAGAACAACATACAGGGCACACGACTGACCGAAGCCATGCGCGAATACACCAGACTGTACGACCCTACACGCCCCAGTACGGTGGCTAATGCTGGCGGTACCGAGCTGATAAAGGGACTGGATGTAAAGGGCTTTAACTACATCATCCAGAACGATGTGGATAACCGTAAGAAGGCCAACCCCAACTGGAAGATTGTGGGCACCGAAGAGACAACGGGCTGCGGCACACGCGGCATCTATTTTAATGATCCCGACTGCAAGGGGCGCATGGTGAGTCTGAACCGTACCATGGAACAGAACTACGAGAACATCATTGAGCGCGGCTGGAAGTTCTACGACGAGCGCCCATGGGCTGCAGGACTGTTCTACTGGACGGGCTTTGACTATCGCGGCGAGCCCAATCCCCTATCCTATCCTGCGCACGACTCGGAATTCGGTATCCTGGACTACTGCGGATTCTGGAAAGACGAAGCTTACTACCTGAAGGCATGGTGGACTGATGAGCCTACGCTGCATCTGCTTCCACACTGGAACCTGCAGGGCCACGAGGGCGAGGAGATAGAGCTGTGGGCCTACAGCAACTGCGACGAGGTGGAACTTATTGTGAACGGGAAGAAACTGGGACGACAGACGATGCCAAAGAACGGGCACCTGAAGTGGAAAGCCACCTACCAGCCAGGTAAGGTGGTGGCCATAGGCTACAAGAACCGCAAGCACACACTGACGCAGACCATAGAGACCACCAAGCCTGCCTATAAAACAGTGCTGAAGGCCGACCGACAGACGATTACGGCCGACGGACAGGACCTGGCAGTGGTGACCATCGAGGTGCAGGACCAGAAAGGGCGCGTGGTGCCTGATGCCTGTCCGATGTTGAACCTGCGATTAGAGGGTGATGCCCGCATATTAGGTGTGGGCAACGGCGACCCGATGTATGCAGGCATCGACCATCCCAAGGAGCTGAACTGTAAGACATTCAGCGTGCCAGCCTTTAACGGCAGGGCACAGGTGCTGGTGCAGAGCACCACACAAAAAACAACCGCCACCCTGACATGTGAGAGTGGCGGCCTAAAGAACGGAGTAGTTATTATTGTAACGAAATAAGCAATTGGTGCAGGCGGGTATCGTCGTCGAGTTCGGGGTGGAATGCCGTGGCAATCTGGTTACCCTGACGAGCGGCAACGATATGGCCATCTACTTCGGCTATCGGTTGGCAGTCGGCCGACAGCACCTCTTCGATATACGGTGCACGGATAAAGGTCATGGGCACGTCGTCGCCAATGCCTTCGACAGAGCCAGTGGTATGGAAACTGCCCAACTGGCGACCGTAGGCGTTGCGACGCACACGGATGTCCATAGTGCCCAGATAACCCTGTGAGAGCAGAATCATGCCAGCACAGGTGCCTAGCACAGGCATGCCATCGGCAATGGCCTGGCGGATGGGTTCGAAAAGCCCCAACTCCTTGAGCAGGCGCAGCTGCACGGTGCTTTCGCCACCAGGCAGGATGAGGAGCCTACCCCTAACCTCTGAGATAAACTCGGTCCAATCCCTTAACTGGCGGATTTCCACCGTTTCAACGCCTAGGCGTTGCAGCACCTGCTCGTGCTCTATAAATGCCCCTTGCAGGGCCAACACTGCTGCTTTCATTTCACTCTTCACTATTCACTCTTCACTATTCACTTACCTCTCTCGGCCATTAAGAGCTGGATTTCCTGCTCGTTGATACCTACCATAGCCTCGCCAAGATCCTCGGAGAGCTGGGCCAGCAGCTTGGCATCCTGATAGTTGGTTACGGCCTGTACGATGGCGGCAGCACGCTTGCGGGGGTTGCCACTCTTAAAGATACCGCTACCTACAAACACACCCTCGGCACCAAGTTGCATCATGAGCGCAGCATCGGCAGGGGTAGCCACACCACCAGCAGCAAAGTTAACCACAGGCAGCTTGCCATTATCGTGTACGTAGCGTACCAGCTCGTAAGGGGCCTGCAACTGCTTGGCTGCCTCGTAAAGCTCATCCTCGCTCATAGATACCAATCGGCGGATCTCGCTCTGCATCAGGCGCATGTGACTCACAGCCTGTACTACATCGCCGGTACCTGGTTCGCCCTTAGTACGAATCATGGTAGCACCCTCGGCAATACGGCGCAGGGCCTCGCCAAGGTTCTTGGCACCACACACAAAGGGCACATCGAACTTGGTCTTATCGATATGATAGATGTTATCGGCTGGGCTGAGCACCTCGCTCTCGTCGATATAATCAATCTCGATGGCCTGCAAGATCTGAGCCTCGGCAATATGACCGATACGGCACTTGGCCATCACAGGAATAGTTACAGCCTCCTGGATGCCACGAATCATCTTAGGGTCGCTCATACGGCTAACACCTCCTGCTGCACGGATATCGGCAGGAATACGTTCGAGGGCCATTACAGCGCAGGCACCAGCCTCTTCGGCTATCTTGGCCTGCTCGGGAGTAGTCACGTCCATTATAACACCACCCTTCAGCATCTGAGCTAACTGGCGGTTTAACGCTTGTCTTTCGTTTGTCATTTTGTATTTATTGTTTATGTTGAAATTCGGTGGGCGAAACACCTTTGCGCTTTTTGAAGAAACGCGACAGGTGGGCCTGCGACGAGAAGCCCAGACACAGGGCTACGTCCTTGAGTGGCTTGTTGGTTGTGGTGATAAGCTTGGCAATCTCGGCAGTGATACGCTCGTCGATGATGGCCTTGGGCGAACGACCGGCAATCTGACGGGTTACCTGTGCCAGATAGCGCGCACTAACATTGAGCTGTTCGGCATAGAAAGCCACATCGGCATAGCGGTTGTAGTAATGCTCAACAGCATCCAGGAACTGATTGTAAAGCTCCTCGCTACGGGTGTTACCATCGGCATAAACGGCAGGCAGCTGCTTGAGATAGGTTTGCGCATGCAGCAGAGCATCGCTCACCTTCTCGTCGAGACTGAGATAATAGGCCAATGCCGATCCCAACTGGTTGGCAAGACCATGGCGACGGGGACCGCCAGGCAGATCGGATGGCGCCAGAACCACGGTACACAGCGGTATGAGCAGGCGCTGGATGGCCTCGTAAACACGGGGCAGAACCAGTTGTTCGCCCTTGGTAGATGTGAGCACGGGGGCATAGATAATGTGCTTGGGCTGATAGCGCTTGAGCACATCGGCCAGCATCTCGACCACATCGATACGGCGCACCAGACCAATCTTGATGACTTGCGGCTGGAGGTCGTTGATGATAGCCTCGACCTGTTGACGAACCACTGAGGCAGGCAGATCGTGGAACTCCTGGATACCCAGGGTGTTCTGCACGGTAATCGACGTGATAGCCGATGCTGCAGCACCGCCTAACGCACTGATGAGCTGGATGTCGGCCTGAACACCAGAACCACCTGTACCGTCGCTACCTGTTATCGTGAGTATCGTATTCATGGGTGCAAAGGAAACAAAAAACACTGAATTAGCCAAAATTTATTCGCACATTGATAAAAAAAACTGCAATTTGGAAAAAAATTGCAGTTTTTTTTAGTGTTTATCGGCGCCATCCACCACGACCACGGTTGTCGCGGCCGCCCCACTTCTTGTCGTAACGGCCCTCGGTGTCGATCTTGCCACCGAACATATTCAGGCGGTAACGCACATGCAGCATGGCGTAAGAGTTAACGCTGTTGAAGCGGGTATCGCTACGACCAGTGGCGTTTACCCATCGCTCGTAGTTGCTCTGCTGCCCCAACAGATCGTAGAAGTTAAGGGCCACGATGAGCGACTTATTCTTGAGGAACGGCTTGGATACCTGACCATTCCATATCAGCTCGTTGGTGTTCATCGAGGCATCGTTATAGCCACGACGACTGCGCTCGTGCAGGTTCATGCTCAACTCGAAGTCGAGCGGCAGGCGCACCAGGAACTGTCCACCGTAGTTAAACTGCCAGGTATCGAGGTTGGCTGTGGGCTGCAGCTCGTTGCGGGTGTGCTGGTAGTTGAGCTGGCCATCGAGCGACACCTCGACCCAATCGTTACGGTAGCCCATGGTGATGCGCTCGTTCAGGTTAGTGGTACGGGTGGTGTTCTTGGCGGCATCGGCCTTATCCTGTGCCACATAGCTTACCAGATTGTTATAGCGCACACGGGTATCGGTACCTACATTCCAATGGGCAGTGCTGTCGAGCGCCGTATTAAAGGTAAAGCCGGCATTAACGTTCCAGTTGCCGTTGATATTCTCGGGACGGGTGATGCTACCACCTGTTTCGGGGTTGTAACGCACCAGGTTTGAGATGGAGTTGCGGATGTGGCGGTAGTTGGCATAAACCACGATACTACGCTTGTAACGCACAATATAGTTGTTGTAATAACCATTGAGCGAACTGGTGAACTGAGGCTTCAGACCAGGGTTACCCATGGTGACGTAAAGCGGATTAGAGTCGTCGGTGATATCGAGCAGCTGGGTCATCTCAGGCTGACGGGTATCGCCACGGTAGTGCAGCCACAGGTTGCTCTGATCGCTGAACTTATAGTGGAAATCGAATGTTGGCGTAAGGTTGGTTACATTACGCACGGTATCTACATACACACCACGGTAGTTCTGGATAAAGTTAGAGTGCTGGGGCTGAACCAGGAAACCGATGTTGTAATCGTACTTCTCGACACGGTGGCGCAGGTTCAGGCGCACGTTGTGGGTATAGTTCTTATACTCGGAATAGCGGCTCAGGTCGCGCTCCAGGTAATCGTCGAGTTTATCGTACACACTGTGCAGCCAGGGATCCCAGGTGCGGTACTCGGGGGTGATGCCCTCGAAGATGTTCGTAGACATGTGACTGAAGTCGTAAGTCAGACGGTCGCTCTTATTCTGGTTATAGCGCAACTCGTAGCTGAGCTGCAGGTGGGCACCTTTCCACAGGGGCTCGCTGTAGGATGTACGCAGCACATAGCCCCAGTTATCGGCAGGCGTGGTGCTGTAACGGGCAGTATAGTAGGTAGAATCGTTACCATACTGATCCTGCTTGCGGAACAGCAGCACCTCGTTATCGGATACGCTCTGGTTCTCGCTGTTGCCGGCACTACCCTCAACACGCAGAATGATGTTACGACCGCGAGGATTCAAGCGGCGATACAACTGCAGCATGGCCCAGGCATTCTTGTTCTCGCCATACGTCAGGTTGGCATTCAAGTTCTGGTTAATGGCATAGGGCTTGAGCACCGAGAGCTGGTTGAGCGGGTCGGTGGCATACAGATAAGGGTCGGCATCGTAGGTGGCAGCCATCGACTGGGTAGTGCCATCGCTGGTGCCATAGCTACCGTTGGCACGTACCAGGATGTTAGTAAGACTGTCGGGCTTCCACTCAAAGCGCAGGTTACCCCACCAGTTATCGCTACGGGTATAGTTGGCCGTAAGGGTGTTAGAGAAGGTGCTGCCTTCGCTGTAAAAATCCTCCTTGGCATTCTCGGTCTGGTTGTCGCCACCACGGTGGTTCCAACGCACGCTGGCATCAATCTTGAGCTTATCGTTATCATCAAAGTTGAAGTTGGTGCCTAACATCTTGCGCGAGTTCAAGCCACGACGGTTCCACCAGCCGGCATTCTCCTCCTTATTATTAAAGTTACCCAACAGCACAAAGCGTGTTTTATCGGTAAAGCTGCTACCCATACCACGCGAGGCATAGCGATGCTTGGTGCCGCCACCCAAGTCGAGGTTGGTCATGTAGCCGCGGTTCATACCTTTCTTAATAGAGAAGTCGAGCACGGTTTCCTTCTCGCCATCCTCGATACCAGTGATACGCGACTCATCGCTCTGCTGATCGTAGAACTTCATGTTCTGGATGATGCTCACGGGGATATTCTTGAGTGCCGTCTCGACATCGCCCAGCATAAACTCCTTACCATCCAGCAGAATCTTCTTAACCTGCTTACCGTTGATGGTGATGTTGCCATCCTCATCTACCTCGGCACCAGGAATACGCTTGATGAGCTCCTCGATAGGCGAGCCCTCGGGAGTACGGTAGGCCTCAGGGTTATACAGGATGGTATCCTTTTTAACGATGACTTGTGCGGCACGACCGGTGATAACAGCCTCCTGCAGCATGATACTCTCGGTTTCCATGAGCAGGTTGCCCAAATCCTGATTAGCGTTACGACGCAGCGTTATCTCGCGTTCGATGGTCTGGTAGCCTACCGACGAGATTTTAATGCGATAGGTGCCACTGGATGGGGCGGTAAGATAAAAATTACCTCGCTCGTTACTAACGGTGCCGCCTACAAAAGTGCTGTCGGAGGCGACAAACAACTGGATGGTAGCCTGTACCATCGGTTCCTTCAGCTCGGCATCGCGCACCTGTCCGCGGATAGTAAGCTTTCTGTCCTCGGGGTCGGGCTGCGCCGCAGCTGTAAAGGTTACAAATAATAAAGTTAAAACTAAAAAAGACCTAATTAAATTGTACATATTACTAATTAAATTTTATTTTTGCATTGGAAGGGGGCTGTCGGCATCATATTACTTTGCTAGTGTTGGGTAACGATATTCTTAAACGATGAGCCGAAGATGATATACTGGGTGTTGCCGGCTATGGTGCCTTCGTTCTGTCCCCAGAGGAAGGGCCAGTCGTCGTAGTTCTCAAAGTGGTCGGGCTGACGGAACAGCAGGCCTGGAGCCACGTTACCTGGGATAAACGAGAAGTCGGCACGGTTATTACCGTAGAACACCTGCTTAGGACGCGCAGCACCTACTACAGCCACAAACGAGTAGTTGTGGTATGGGTGACAGCCGTAGAGCCAGTTTGACACGCGGTACACCTCGTCCTTGCTCACAATGTCGGGGAAGTAGATGTGGGCGTAGTTGACAGCAATACCAAAGTTAAGCACCATGTTCACGCCTGCCCAGTTACCCAAACCAATGGGTACACCATAAGGATTCTGCTGGTCGAAGCTCTTGATATAGGCAGCAAACTTCTCGACGTACGGGCGAAGCTTCTTCTTATAGGATTCGTTCATGTAAGGCACGGCATCAAGCGCCGTCTGCATGGTAAAGGACACATTTCGGTCGAGGGCTTTCCATATCTGACTCTCGAAATTTTTCAGGTATTGCTTCTCGCCTGTAGCACCATACAGCTGCAGGTTAGTGGCCATATCGCCTTGAGAGCCAGCACCCAACCAACTGAAGTCGGCTTGCTCCTGACTGTCGGCTGCAATCTTGTTCATCAACTCATCAGCCTCTTGCTTCAGGCGTTTCGACTGGGTAAGGGCACGGGCTGCCAGATCGTCGTTATAACCCTTCAGGGCATGACTGGCAGCAGCAAACATGGTGGCTGCCTGCTGGTCGAGGCGAGGGCTGCGGGTGGTAAAGGCCCACATATCGTCGGGGGTACCGCTACGCTTGCCATCGGCCGATACCTCGTAGGGCTTCAGCGTGGGGTCGTAATGCAGTCCGTCGGTAATCGAGGCAGCATCGCCCAGGTGGTGGTAGTTGTCAAGCACCGAATTAGAGAGCGTAGAGGCCATATGTCCTATCTGCTCGGCCTGAGCCACGAGGTTCAAGGTGCCATGCTCGATAAACTGCAGGATATCGGGCACACCATCAGGACGGTGCAGATCGACATAGCGCTGCTGCTGACTAACGAAGGTTTCGTCGCGCTGGGGCTTGAAGAGTTCCCAGGTGCGGATAAAGTTCTGCACCACATTGATGTTTGAGCCAGTCTCGATATCAAAGTCGCCAGCATCAAAGAATCCACCTACGTTCAGACCCGGAATAAGCTCCAGTGGCTTGTATTTGGTATCGGTGGTGGGGCCTTGACGGTGCAGGTCGAAATGATCGCTCTCAGGGGCCTGCAAATAGCCTTCCTTGAAAGGCTCGCCATGCCAGGTACGATAGCCCTCGTTAACGTACATGTGGTTCATGTGGATGGGCACCCATACATCGGTGGTGGCATCGGTTATCTTATCGTACACATGGGCATCGATCAGGAAATCGTTGGTACGGGTGTTGCCATACTGGATGTAATACACACCTGGCTGGCGCACCGACGAGAAATCGAACTTTACATAATTATATTTATAATAAGGGCCCCAGTTGCTGATGGCACCTGAGAATGCCTGTTGGGTAGTACCATCGGCATTGATACGCATGAGCGAGGCTGTGGCCTTGGGGGTATCGTTCTTATCAAGCTCGATAACAGCCACCTTAGGCTGATCGGGGGTGTAGCCTACCTGCGAGAAGCCGATGTTAGGTTCGCGAATCCAACCAGGAATGGCATGGGGCTCAACGGTCCACGAGAGCACCTTACCTGTTTTGTTGGCAGGCAGCACGCTGCGCAGCACGTACCAGCCATTCTGAGCCAGGATACGACCATCGTAGAGCTTGAGTTCGGCATCGCTGCTCACGGTTACCATACGCTCGGGCTGATCGGTAGCCAGGGTTATCTGGTGACCAGTCTCGATGGGCAACGGATCAACAAAGCGATCGGTGCCTCTGTCGTCGTAGGTCTTAAAACCTTTGAACTGACGGGGTTTCTCACCATTCGGACGGGTGACCGTAAGACTGGTGGCATAGCGGGGCAAACGGCCTAAGCGGCCATCAACACTATAGGTTTTGAGCCAGTACTGCGAGGGCAGGAACTCGATGTTAAAGCCTGCTTCGCCAGCTAACTTTGCAGGCACTGGCTTATCAAGCCACACAGCTATCTCAACGGCCTTACCTTTGGCCGTAACAACAATCCTGCTATCAAAGTCGTAATCGTCGTAGCGCGTCACCACTTCGATACTACCCTGTTCACGGTTCACTTTACGCGAGATGGTCTTGGGCACCAGATCCCACTGCTCAGGGGTGTTGTTCAAACGCACAGCACCTCCTTGAACAGTTCGTACACCATGGTGGATAATCTCAATACCTGAGTTTTTCTCATCATTAAATCCACCATTAAAATTGTTGCTGAACACCAGCACATTGACGCCTTGTCGCTCAAAGTACTCGCGGTCGTTCAGGTGCAGGTCTTGAGCATGGCATGCGGGCGACATCATCGCCACGACGAATAGTGATAATAAGTTTTTCATCAGTCAGTAAATAATATAGTTCTCTTTGGTTATCGCGTACTATCGCGCAATTCCAGATTAGCCTTTACGATGATATGCTGCACACATGTGTCGCCATCCATCTGGTCATGCAACAGTTTAAAGGCCTTTACGGCTATCTCTTTTTGATTCTGCTTAACAAACGATACACGAGGGGTTAATACCTCCGAAATCCAATCGCTCATATAACCCACAACTGAGATATCATTGGGAACATTCATCCCACGAGCCTCGATGGCCTTCATTGACGAAAGGGTCAGCAAACCATGACTGGCAACAATGGCATCAGGACGGTCGTGCATATCAAGCAACTCGGTAGTATTCGAGAAACCAGAACTGAAGCTTAGAAAATCACACTTTACCAACTCCTTGCGGATAGGTATTCCACGTTCGCGCAGAGCCTCAAGATAGCCATGCTTACGGTCGGCGGTCTGCTTCAGTTTGTTAGGGCCACCCAGGAAAGCAATACGTTTGGCACCACTGTCAATCAACCTGAAAGTAACTTCACGAGCAGATTCAATATCGTTGATGACTACCGACGAGATATCGATATCGGCATCTCTGTCAAACAGCACTACAGGCATATGAATCTTCTTTAGATGCTGAATATGAGAGAAATCGGTCGTATCCTGAGCCAGGCAAATGATAATACCCTCGACATGCATATTCACCAGCAAGTCGATACAATTCTTTTCGTTCTCGTACTTGTCGTCGGAGTCGGTGATGATGCACATGTAGCCCACTTTGCGGGCCTCGGCCTCGATACGCTTCACGATTTGGGCATAATGGTTAAACGATACATCGGGCACCACAATACCAATGGTACGGGTGGTATCGTAACGTAAGCTTACAGCAAACGGGTTGGGACGGTAGCCCTGCTCCTTGGCAAGACTAAGAATTTTCTGACGTAATTCCTGACTAACGCCTTCGAGACCTCGCAAAGCACGAGATACGGTAGAGACGTTGACACCCAATAAGTTAGCGATTTCTCGCTGCGAAATTCTTTTCATCTAAGTCGTTGTATAATGTTAGTCAGCACAAAAATACATATTTTTGCGTAAATAATAGGCGCAACACATCAAAAAAATTTGCGCAACGCGTTGCTTTCCCCAGTTAGATGGGTCACCGACTTTCACAAGCCGGTAACCTTATCTAACTAATTAAATTTAATGATATGTGCAACAAGACAACCCTATTGTGATACCATCAAATGACCTATTATATGAATATTTGTGTTGTTTTGGTATTGCAAATATGAACATTTTTTGCTAAAAATGCAAGCGCATATACGCAAAAAAGTACCGCAACGCGTTGCGGTACTTTTGATGATATCGGTATATAATTTTACGGATTATCCTACCTTCAGGCACATCATAGTGAGGTCGTCGTTAGGATCGGCACCCTGACGGTGCTCCTCTACCTGACGCTTCAAGCTCTCAACCACCTGCATGGCGTTAGCAAACTCGGTATGACGGAGAACATCCAGCATGTGATCATCGCCAAAGCGAACCAGATCGGGGTTCTCGGCCTCGTTCAAACCATCGGTATAGATGAAGAGAGGCTTACCCTTGATGCTATCGATATACTCACCCTCGAACTCGAGGCCCTGCCACAAACCGATAGGTGCGTTTGGAATCATCTTCAGGAAGTTACCACCATCAGCATCGCCACCCAGTACGGGAGGATTATGACCTGCGTTACAGAAGTCGAGACGACCGCTATTCAGGTCGATCAAACCAATGAACATGGTGATGAACATACCGTTCTCGTTATTCTCGGTCAACTCGTTGTTGATGCGGGTACAAATATCAGCAGGCGTGTAGTGCTGCTTAGCCATGGCACGGAACAGGCGGATAACCTGAGCCATGAACAGTGAGGCAGGCACACCCTTACCAGATACGTCGCCGATAGCAATGTAAAGGTGATCCTTCTCAAGGAAGTAGTCGTAAAGGTCACCACCAACCTCCTTGGCAGGCGTCATCGATGCAAACAGATCCAAGCCCTCGCTCTCAAGGTTAGAGGCCGGAATCATCGACATCTGGATATCGCGCGCAATACGCAACTCACTCTCGATACGCTCACGGGCCGAAGTAGCCTCCTCAAGCTGATCGTAGGCATCCTGCAACAGTTTAAAGGCCTTACGCTTGTTAAGTGTATAGAAGCCCAGGAAACCTGTGAGCAGCAGGATTCCAATACCGAAGCTGATCATACGCTGACGGGCAATATCATGGCCGCGTTTCTCCACCTCCCACTGACTGCGGGCCAGTTCTTCTTCTTTCTGGTGGGTTTCGTAGATGGTTGCCATCTCGGCTGTATCATCACGCTTGGACCATACCAGAGCTGAATCGTAGGCATTACAGATCTGGGTGGCCACGTACAGGGCCGAATCCTTGCGCCCAGCACCTAAGTTGGCACGAAACTTGGGGACAAGATACATGGAAATATTGTCCAGATTCATCTTCATGCCGCGGTAACCGATCCAGTGGTCGAGCAAGCGGAAGTTCTTGGCTGCCTCGGCATAGCGATGGGCTTTCATCAGATAGTCGTTGGCATCCAACTGGCCTTGTTCGCTCTTGGCATACTCCGTTTTCTGGAATGCCTCAAAACTGGCTTCGGCCTCAGCTGTATGACCTGCGGCATAAGAGGTAAGGGCATTAAACAGACGGATACGCGCACGGAAATGATCGCAGAACTCAGAATCGGCATCTGGGCGCAAACGATACACGTAGAGCACAGAGTCGGTGCGGTCGTTCCACTTCTTACCCATATCATAATGCTGAGTGTTCAGGCACGCTACCGTGATGTTATTAATACCGGTAATAGCTGCACGGATGCGCGAGCCGTTGGTATCCTTCTCATTGATAGAGTGACGGTACTGCTGATAGGCCATCTCATAACTCTCTTCAGCATCCTCAACATGCCCCAAATACATCTGAGCAGAACCAATCACATAGTAAAGCACAGCCAAGTCGCGAGACTGGACCTTTGGATGGCCCTCCAGCTTCTCTACAGCTGGGGTAGAGATGCGCAAAGTTGTCTCATAGTCGTTCTTAACCGAAAGCGACTGAGCCAACGTACGAGCTGAACGACTATAGAATACAACATCCTCATCGGCCAGCTCCTCTACATCCAGAGCCTTCTTAAAATACACCTCAGCACCAGCCTTATCCTTCTTACTGTTTAGAGCGGTACCACGCATGTAGTTCGCTCTTACAGAGCTGATGTCTCCTGTCTTTTCCAAACTGTCGGCCAAAGCAAACTTACGATCAAAATCTTTTGCTTCGTCAACAGCAACAATCATACTATCTATGGCACTTACCTTCAGCGAATCCTTAGCCGACTTACTGTTTCCCTTCCATGAACGCGTTTTACCTCCACATGAAACAAGTATAACAGCAGTAAGGAGCAAGGTAATCTTTAATCGCCATTTTCTCAAATCTCTCATATATTAATAATTAGTCCATTGTTTTTTCATTTCACATATTCAGCAAAGTCAGTCAGTTTCATGTCGCCCTTACGAGCCAGTGTGTCGTGCATGGCAAATGCAGCAGTGAGGCAATGACGGGTCTGTCCCATCTTAGCAATCTTCAGGTAATCCCACAACAGCTGCTTATAGTCGGGATGTGCGCAGTTCTCGATAATACACTCTGCACGCTGGGCAGGGCTCTTACCACGCAAGTCGGCCACACCCTGCTCGGTTACGATGATATTAACATCGTGCTCCGAAGAGTCCTGGTGACTAACGAATGGCACGATAGAACTGATGACACCACCCTTAGCAATCGAAGGACAGGTGAAGATAGAGAGGTAGGCATTGCGGATAAAGTCGCCGCTACCACCAATACCGTTCATCATCTTCACACCACTGATGTGGGTAGAGTTTACGTTACCATAAAGGTCGGCCTCGATAGCCGTATTAATAGCAATCACACCTAATCTACGGATAAGCTCAGGCGAGTTACTGATCTCGCTCTGACGCAGTGTCAGGTGCTGCTTCATGTAGTCCATATTGTCGTAAACCTGCATCAGGCAATCGTTAGATACAGTGAGCGAGCAAGCCGATGCATCTTTTACACGTCCGTTCAGCATCATCTCGATTACCGAGTTCTGAATCACCTCGGTATAGATATTGAAGTTAGGCACGTGCTTGTCCTCACCGAGTGCACCAAGAATAGCGTTGGCTGTTGAACCTACACCACTCTGCAATGGCAGGAACTCCTGAGGGATACGACCTTTGTGCATCTCCTCTACCAGGAACTCGGCAGTCAGGAAACCAATCTTTTCGGTTACAGGATCGCTATCCTTAAAGGCACGGGCCTCGTCGGGGATGTTGCACTCTACAACTCCTACCACCTTGTCCTTAGGAATGCTTACATAGGGCTTACCAATACGGTCGCCTACGTGCTCAATGGGGATAGCCTTGCGGTAAGGAGGATCAAGTGGCTCATACACGTCGTGAATAAACTTGGCGTTGGGATTGTGGAACGAGTTGAGCTCGAGAATAACCTTCTTAGCCAAACGGGCTGCTGTGGGCGAGATACCACCTGCAGCAGTGAGATACACGTGATAGTCGTTGCCAACCTCTTCGATGTCGCACACCTCGAGGATAGCCCAATCCACATCGCCATAGAAACCGTAACGCAGCTCCTGTGCCATATGACTCAGGTGCAGGTCGTTATAGGGAATCTCACCCAAATTAACATGCTTACGGAAATCGGGATTAGTGGTATAAGGGGCACGATACTTAATGGCCTGCGCATTTGCCAAGTCGCCATCGGTACTCTGACCAGTAGAAGCACCGGTAAAGATACCTACCTTAAACTCGCGACCAGCCTCATGCTCAGCTACAGCAATTTTAGCCAACTCTTTTGTTGTTGCTTTGGCTACACCTGCAGGTGTAAAGCCACTCATGGCGATGTTCTCGCCATTCTTAATCAATGCTGCAGCCTCGGCAGCTGTGATACGTGTATATGCCATATGATAGATTAAATTTGCAAATGTGCGTGCAAAATTACTACTTTTTAGCGAAACGACCAAAAAAAACCCCGAACTTTTAACCATTATAAGTACTCCATCAGCACATCCCACACGGCAATGATGTGACAAATGCTACCAGCAAGCACAAAAAAGTGGAAAACGGAGTGCATATACTTGGTCTTATTCAAAGAATAAAAAACGGCACCAGTGATGTAGCTCACACCCTCGGCAATAATCCATACAACAGCCGCTGTTGATACCGAATCGATCAGGGGTTTGAAGGCCACCAGAACACTCAGACCCATACCGACGAAACAGAACGTTTCGACGTTGGAATGCTCTTTTAGATGGATAAAGCTGATAATGGTTCCTGCAATAGCACAAGCCCACACAAAGCAGAAAAGGCTCCATCCCCAATAACCTTGTTCGCGCAGGGCCACCAACGTTAAAGGCGAGTACGAACCAGCTATATGCCAGTAGATGGCAGCATGGTCCCATTTGCGTAATCGTTCCTTCCATTTTGAGTGGTGCTTGATGGAGTGATAGATGGTAGAGGCTGCATACGAGCCTAGCATACCAAACAGGTAAAGAATCACGCCAATTCGGGCCCAGTTATTATCGGCCTGGAAGCACCATATCAGGAAAATAATGCCAAACACCACACCCAACAGAACACCTCCACCGTGTGATGCTGCATTCCATATCTCCTCCTTCTTGGTATACCTAATCATAACGAATCTATTTAATTAAAATCTTCTGTAGAGTTTTTGACATTTTCTTATTCAATCA
>JAEEGH010005312.1_pt1 | contig 32488 bp, 24 predicted proteins | sample 9134181 | NCBI WGS metagenome assembly JAEEGH01 (sample SAMN16246544, study PRJNA631951) | gut metagenome | biome: gut microbiome; feature: rumen; material: DP-attached | host: Bos | place: Iran: Karaj | collected 2018-10
ATTTTCTTCTTCACAACGTTAGTACGCAGATAACTCAGCGTCTTGTCAATCATCGTCGGTACGCTTCCCCTGATGGGTTCCACTTCAATCAGGTTATTGGGATTCTTCTCGCGCCCTTCAGGGAACAACACAATCTCCACCTGTGACTGCTTGAAAAACTTATCAGGTCGCTCTGAGAACATCATAGCCGCCACGTTCTTAATGCTATATCCCTCAGGCGTCGGCTCCAGCAGCTCCATCTGCTCCAGCACCGATTCCATGTTCTCCGTCAACGACTCGTTAGCAAGGCTACTTTTCACCTTTACCAGATAGTCGTGCAGCAGCAGCGGCGAGATGTCCTTCAGCGTTATCTGGTCGTTACCTCGGTCGTCAAACGGCGTACGGTTGGCCAGGTTTATCAGTTCGCGCTCATATTCACCCTTGGGCACAATGCTGCTACTGTTGTATCGGATGTAGTAGTTGTACGTCTTCTGCCTGGCGGTAATTTGGTCAGGCACCTTGTAAGGGCGACGTTCGCCAGCCGACACCTTGATGACCAGAATCGTTTTTCCGTCGGCCTCCTCGATATACAGTCGTGGCTGATAGTAAGGCTGCATCAGATTGTTGAATCCCACCATATCCTTTTCGATAGGCTCAATCTGATTGGGGTCGATGCCGATGACGGGCCGGACAGGACGACCATTCACCTCCTTCACCCCCACCACGATATAACCGCCACCCGTCTCGTCGAAGTCATTGGCGAAAGCACACACGCTACGGTAGATGGCATCCGGATTCCATCCTGTCTTATACTCAATGCGGTCACCCTCCACAGCCCGTCCACCGAGCAATTCTTCTATGTTAATTGGTAGTCTCATATATCTTATAACGTTTTCGATTTCTGTTCTATTATCCTATATCACATCTTACTTCTTTCCTTAGACTTCTTGCATCAATCACCCCAGATCAGTCAAGACGAAATCGAGCATGCGGTGCTTGACGCCATCGACGCGTCCGAGGAGGTCCCATATGGCATCCTCGCTCAGAACGCCGCGTTTTAGGTCCTGGGGCAGGAGACCTAATTCGTCGGATATGAAATCTGCTTTCCATTCGTCGCCGGAATAGTAGGCGTCGAGTTTCTGGATGTCGTCCTCAAGGCTCGTGATTGTATCCACTGCTTCCTCCAATGCCCGCAGCGCCCTGTCCACGCGGTCAAAGCATTGTTCCATGTCGGTTATACGTTCAATGTTTGTCATATTCTGCTACTGTCTTTTTGATTTTATTACTTCCACCACTTTCACATCCGCAGGTAGCCACTTCACGCTATCCAGCTCATCCTTCGCCAGCCACTTCGCCGCCTCGTGCTCATTTAGATGCAGAGCCTCAGTCATCAGCGAACACAGATAGCAATGCATCGTCAAGTGAAAGGCTGGATAATCATACTCAACCGTACAAAGAAACTCGTCCACGCTAATCTCCGCAGACAGCTCCTCGCGAATCTCCCTCACGAGTGCCTCCCCCGGTGTTTCCCCAGCCTCCATCTTTCCGCCAGGAAACTCCCACCAGTCCTTCCACTCGCCATATCCTCGTTGCGTGGCGAAAATCCTATCTCCCTTGCGGATTATTGCTGCAACGACTTCTATCTGTTTCATACTCTTATTTCAAATCTTCAATAAACCTGTCAAAGTCAGAGAGAATCGTCTTATCCTGTATCCTCCAGAACTTTTCGTATTCTCCCAACGCTTTGGCTTCGGCTTCCTCGTGGCTAACAGAACCAGCATCTGGCAGAATGTCTCGATCGGATATCTCTAAATATCGCTCCAGCAGAGTTTTCCAGTCTGTCATTTTCATAATGATATGACGTCGCGCTCTGTCCTCTGCCATATCCAGGAAAGCTGTCGTCAGCAGATTCAGACTTTCTATTTCCTTATCCGACAGATAGTTCTTGGCAATGGTCACATCGCTCTTCACCACACGTCCGTCAGGAGCATTCTTCCATGTAGTAAGTCCCATGTGCGGTTTCTCGGCATTGGCGCGATTGTAAATAATCTCTGCTGCCGTCTGATGACTTACTGCATAGTGCATCATGTTTTGAACGGTCTTATAGAACGTCTTCGTCACCTCACTCTTGGGGTCGTAGTCGCTGCTACACTCGGCATAAATATCCGTTATCTTCTGATAGTAGCGACGTTCAGAGGTACGTATCTCGCGGATGCGATCCAGCAAGTCCTCGAAGTAGTCGGCCCCAAACGGATTCTTTCCCTTCAACCGCTCGTCGTCCAGCACAAACCCCTTTTGGATGTATTCTTTCAAGACCTCGCGAGCCCAGATGCGGAACTGCGTAGCCTCATAGCTGTTTACGCGATAGCCAACGGCTATTATTGCATCCAAGTTATATAGCAGAACGCCCTGTTCATCCCATTTGTCCGAGAGAATTGGAATTTTTCGAATAGCGTCGGACAAATGGACCTCACCAGTCTCATCCAGTTGCTTCAGGTGGTAGTTTATAGTAGAAACATCAACGGCGAACAACTCCGACATTCGTCGTTGTGACAGCCAGAAAGTATCATTATTGAACAGTACACTAACATTCACCTTACCCGTACTCGTGCGATATATCAGCACATTGCCCTCGAAGCTTGTGGCCAGTTCCTTCGAGTCCATCTTCTGTGTAAAGTAGTCCTGAGCAACCTTGGTAATGGACTTCTTCTTGTCGGCATTCAAGGCAATAGCGACACATGCAGTACGTGAGAGGAGAAAAGAAATCACCTGACGTGATGTTCCAGAGCCAAGTTTTGCCATCTCCTCTATTTCCACCATATGCTCCTTCAGATCAAGCCCCTTCTCCTTTTGCAGAAACGTAGCCACCTTATCCATCAGCCGCTCGAAGTTCCAGTATTTCATGTAGCCCATCAGTCGCGCCAACTTACGAGAGTTCCACCACTCATGTCCCTCAGCATCCACCTCCCTGATACTATCAAAAGGCGACTGCATCTCCTCTGGATTAAACAATTCGTTGTCAATATTCTTTTCGTCCATATATTCTTATAACGTTTTCGATTTCCGTACTATTGTATGCGTTCGGCTCTGCCGCATGACTTGTCCCACAACCTAATTCGGTACAGGAACCTGTCCCAGCGTTCTATGCAAATCAATAAGGGTGTTTTCTCGGCTCCCTTGTTTCCATATTACCCCAGGAAACAATTTATGCACGATGGATGTCATATGGTAGGGCTGTTCAGGTTCCATAATACCATTTTTCTCGACAGGTTTCTCTCTTAATCCTGTTATCATATTATTTTCTGCCATAGCAACTTATATGAATTACTTTTTTATCACCATCATTTTGTATCAAGGTGTTTGTTCATATATAAAACACTCACCTGTCCTTAGTGTTTCATCGTCATCATGTGAATAATCTTTTCATTCCTATCAAATTAAGTTCTTAAAGTATCCAAAATCTGAATCAACCAATATCCTTCTATCAAGTCCAAGGTTTCGTTCTTCGCATGATGTTTCGGAAACCATGGCACATGAGAAACATGCTGCATAATTAGGTTTCTCATCTCCCTCCCAACATATAGGATCAGAAGAACAATTAAGGGCACGATCCAAAGCAGAAATAATAATTTTCTCAATTAATGAAGGTTGCCCTTGCCAAACCAGTCCACCCATACTACCTTCTGCTCCATCAGCGGTATAGATGAGTACACCACACATTCGGTTAGAAAAATAGAGGCGTTCTTTAAGGCTTGCTGTTGGATATCCACAAGAGAACTCCAATTCTTTCATTATAACGTGAGAAAATGTATGGAGCAAATAAAATCTGGCAAATCCACCCAAAGCCATTTTCTGATAAAGACCATCATAGAATTGTTCGTGGTTTACATCATCCGTATAGCGAACTTTCAGCGTATCGTTGCATAGATTTTGCCATTCATTTATTGTTTCTTCATTGAAGCTAAAGAAGAGTCCTTCTCCAAAAGTCTGATTAGCTGGCATTGCAAGCACATCTTCTGGATTCTCCTTGAAAATCTTCATTCGATTAGGATACTCTATTTTGCCGTCAACCATTCGTGGCTGCGGCATTGTAACGCGTGAGAAGTTGATTTGTGTGCTTGTAACTCCAAGTGTTTCAACTTGTTGAATCTTATAAAAATATGGCTTTAGCTTTTCTGGCATTACAATGTCAGAAAAGCTCAAACTTTTATTGCTTTTATCAATAGATTTATTATTACCATTGAATACCGAAAATTCTTGGAAACGATAGTCTTCACGTACATCTATATCGTCAATTGCTTTTGGATGTAAGAATTCTTCAATAATAAGTTTCATGTCGTCATATGTAACATCCTCATAGTCCTTATTTTCCCAAGCCTTATCCAATAAATCATCAATATTCTTAGAATTAATGTATTCTTCTTTGGTAGCATCAGGATGGCGACGCAAATAAGTAGTTCCATACCAAGTATCGTTCATTAATGTCAACAACTGTTGCAGTTTTGCAGGCAAACCATTGCCAACATTATATGTATCTGGAATATAAAGGCTACTGAAACTTTCTGCATAATAAACACTATTACTCGTAACCAAAGCCCATTTCATTTTGCTACGTTCTCCTATTTCACTTTTACATGCGATATGGTCTCGAACATTAACGCCTTCCCATGGACGTTCGCCCGGGCAAAGAGGCTGAAGGTTCATGATACCTTCAAGTGACACCGAACCAGGGCAGTTTGTGCATTTTTCAGCTCTATTTCTACATTGCAAACGGCCAAAGCTCTCTGCATGACTGCGATTTTCCATCCATTGTAAATCTGGTTTCATATTCTCTGGACATGGCCACATACTTTGATCGTATCCAAATAAATCAAAACCTTCTTCACGCACTTTTTCTTTTAAGTTAACCGAAGCGCAAAAGAACTTATCCCATGGAATATCTGAAATATGGCCATTTGGACAAATCAATACCATTGACACTTGTTCTAACAGTCCATGAACACTTCTGTCTTTAGCATGTGGGATTTCGAAGTCGGGCAATTTTCTACTTGTCTTAAGCTCAGGATCTCTTGGGGGAGCAAAGTATTTCTCATCGCCATTATTACAGTTCTTCTTTCGCCAAATTTGAAGCCATTCTTCATAAGTCTTTAATTCTCGAGATTTCCGATTGGTAAAGAACCAGCGTGGGAACGGAATGGCTGGAATAGTCACAAGATTTTCATCCAAGTCCTGTTCTGCACCAGTATTGTCTTTATATCTTTTATTCAAAGGTAAATCTCTTACATTACTTTGGTTATATTGATCCAAAGACACATGAGGCACTGAAACAAAACAGCGGAGTTTTGTCAGTCCTTCCGTTACCCGAAGAAAATTCATAAAACGGTTATCTTCAAGTAATTCCACCCCACGTTCTGTAGAAACTTTACTTAAATCGAGCGTTTCGTCAGGATGGTTTTCAAGATAGTTTGTAATATTTTTTACCGATGCCCAGTTAGAAGATGACATGGGCATAATAAACCCTCCCCATTTTGTAGCTACAATTGAGCCTACACCGGCATTCGAAGAAAGTACCTTGTACTTACCTATACCTTGATTATATTGTTTTTCTTTCCTTATTTCCATTTCTATTTAACTTTTACATGAAGCACAGCTTCTGGTTCAACAATTCTCAAAGATGTTGGTACTGTCCAATAACTATCTTCTCTTTCATCATCATAAGCATCTGGTGCTACATATAGGTATGGTTTTTTCGACTTAGGATGCGCTTTGTATACAAGATCATTCGTTGTCGTTGCCATAGAATACCACTGGTCAAGAGCTTCATCTACAAAAGCTTCGATATTATTTTTCAAATCATCAGTAAGCAGGCCTTTTTGCAGTTCCAACTCATTTGGTAGATTTTGTGTTCTGTTATAGCGATTGTATATATAATTCATCACCTTTTCATACACCTTTTTCTTTAATTCATCAGAAGTCAGATTTCTTGCACTATTTCCATCTGCAAGTTCATTAAAGCTATGACGAATTATTGCGGCCATGTAGAGCGAGAAATATTTGTCAACAGATTTTTTTGAGAAAGGGGTAATCGAGATAGGTTCTACGTAATAATATAATTTCTCGTGGAATTCTCTAAACTTTTCAAAATGTGATACATCACGAGAACGGAAAGGATTGTGCGAAGTAATAACTAAGCCTTGTACGCTACGTGCTACACGAGAACTCGCCTGAATATATTCGGCAATGTTTCTTGGCATTGAATTCATTATAATAGTGTTGAACCTACTCACATCCAAACCTACAGATATCATATTTGTTGCTAATATGTAATCGGGAGGAAGAACTGCCCGCACCCACTTGCCACCTTCTTTATGAGGTAACCTATTTTTTAGAGACCAATGTGTAGCAACTTCCGTAAATGTTTTATTGACATCACTAGCTGAAAGACGACCAGAAATTTCTGATTCAGTCAATTCTCCCGCATAAAAGCACTCCATTAGGTCACCAAGACGTAGTACACGTTTATAGAGTCGACGCAAATATTTTACATATTCTATATAAAACAGCGCATCCGTTTTACCGACCTCCTTACGACTATTAAAATATGATATCACCGAGTAATAGTTATCAGCCACTGTCTCGTAGTCTTTGTCATGTAGATGTTCTATCTCAAATAATGCACGGTGCACAAACAATATTGCTGTTAGTCGCATTTGGGTGGTCATCTGCGTTCTACCTGTTGGCATTATGCCAATATACTTTCTTTTAGATTCAAAATGGTGATTAGTTTCGGTTCGCTTGTAAAAGGCAAAGAACGAATCATCGTAATCAATACCATTTTTAGGAAAGATGTTTAGGTTCCTGTCATATAGCGCACGTATTTGCAAATCCGTGTTACGTGTGGTTGCTGTAGAAGAAATAATCTTAGGCCGTGTCCCATCCTCACGGCTACATAATTGATCAATGGCACACTCAAAAAGACTGACAGCCGAACCCAGTGGGCCTAATAAAAGGTGTAATTCGTCTTGGATAATTAAATCTGGGGGGAGTACACTAAAATTTTTTCCTCGACCAAAGAGTCGTCGGGAATCATCAACCATTTTTGTAGTTGATACTTTATGCGCAATAGAAGCAAACTTATCTACGGTTCCGAAAAGTAAAGTCGGTGGATTGTTATAGATATCCTCATCACATAACCTTACGGGAAGTCCCTCCTCATAAGTACAATCCTCATTTGAACAGCAGAAAGCATTATCTACATATTCCAAACGACCACCACACCATGGGCATCTATCAAGAGGAATCTTTGTATTATTCTCCCCGTCATTACGGTCTGTCCAACTTGTAGCCTCTTTGTCGAGTTCCTCCCTACTATTTGGGAGCGAATTCGAACCAACATATAAGCCAATGGAGATTTCTTTCTTTCCTAACTTATATTTATCTCCCCATCTTCGGATTTGCTCCAATGCGAGAATAAGACTCAATGCACGTTGAAATTGTTGGTTACTCAGGAGTCGAAGCGTATAACGCATGATTGTTGAAACTCCATATCCCTTTTCACCATTTTTCCTTCTTCGAACAATAATACTCATTCCTATGATACCCAAATAAGCTTCAGTCTTACCTCCACCAGTTGGGAACCATACTAAATCTACGCAGTCATTGCGATAATCCCATTTTGTGTCATCTGGATGTTGCACTATGCCATCAAGATTGAGAAGTATAAAGGCCAATTGAAATGGACGCCAAGATGCAGGTGTGCCAATATCAAAAATGTCATCATCAACTTCTTTGTAAAAAACCTCGTTGAATTCAGGCAAGTCATCAGCCTTTAGCGTATTCTTTTTGTGATTATGCCATAACTGCATAAACATGGCTGTGTTCATTAACCGAAAAGCCAGCATATTTTCTTTGTCGGATAAAATCTTCTGAACATTGGACCTCATTCTATGATAGTCTTTCCGACATGATTCTATGTTGGCTTGAGCAAACATTTTGTCTTTTTCTATGACTTTGGAATCTAATGAGTCTATCCATTGTCCATAAGTGTCAACAAACGAAAGCAGAGCATTCTGAATTTCAGAATCTGTAGTCTCCATAATAGAAGACAACCACTTGAAACTCAGACATTGATTATTATTCAAGAATGGAGGCGGCATTAATTTATTCCTTTCCTCCACAAATGGGGCATATTTGTTTCGGGGAACTGGTTCTATATCAGGTGTCTCATATGAGGGAATAAACTCCGAGAAGATATGCTTTACCTTATTATTCTCATCGAATTCCCAATCAACAGAACAAAGATGGCCAACACCATAATCTTTAATGTCACGATATAGAAAATCTAATCTATCTTCTTCTTTGGTAATATCTTTGTAACGACCATTTTCATGATAAGGTTTAATACGGTCACTTATAACATCTATCTTCACACCAAAGAAACATAGTCTATTAACCCCTTCTGAAACAATGGAAAAATAATGCAATTTATCCTCTTCAAAAGGTGATGATGTGTTTTGTAAGAGTATCTTCAGATAGACATCCTTATCGTCCTTATCCTTACTGTTGATTGTGACTTGGAGCCATAAATCCAAAGCAATAAAGTGTGTACTATCAATCTCTTCTCTAACAATTTCTTTTAAACATGGATTCTTTTTAGGACTATAAATAGCCTTGTTACCAGAAGTAGTTTTTTTCAGCGAAGATAAATCAACGTTCTTGCGGAAAGTATGCGACTCCCAGAAGCCAAAACTTTTCTTGTCAAACATATCAATTAAATCCTCAAAATACGAAATGAAACATTCGTGTTTCTCTATCTCTTTGATCATTTTGATAGTTGCAGTTTTTTCTTCTTCCGAAAGGTATTCTTCCTCTTTCAATTGAGTTAAATGAGAGAATAATCGGTCTCGGTAAGAGAGAAGAAAGCGGTTCCTGTCAGGTATGTCACTAAACAATTTTTTCAAGTCTTTATCCGTGCAAGATATCTTCTCTGCATACTTAAAGTTTATGTCCTTTATAATATTTCGAACATCATTGAGACGCTTTGAGAAATCATAGGCTGAAAGTTTCCCTTCTTTGTAAGAAAAAAAATTCTTTAACTGTTCGTTTTCCTTAAAAAAAGATTCAAACTCCTCCAAGTCCTTTTTCACCACGACCTGCACCTTTGTTCGTTCTCCACCTTTCAATTTTGTGTAATAACGACCAGATATGGTTATAGCCACATCTTTTGTTAAATCTACTTCTTCGTCAAGGCAACACGATATCCCGACAGTATTCGGGAACCTGCGGTTTAGGGAATAAATATCATCATCGTCAACATCGTTACCTATAGCTCCATTGATTTCATCACGATCAGAAGGAGTATGATTGTCATCATCTCCACTAATTTGGGGGTCTTCGGAATATGATTCATCTTCATTGTTTTTTTGCAATGTCACTTCTTCCTTCAACACCTTTTTGGGAAAGAGCACACTTGTACTATAAATTGAGCCTGGGGTCGTATTAAGCACCTCCTCCTCTGGGTTCCAGTCCTCAGAAGCAATAGAGAAATTGTAATTGCAGCCTCCAGGGCCTTCCATTTGCCTACGGATGAACCCAATTAGTTCTTCACGTTTTGTATGTACCAAGTCCATCATATTGATATACTTACAACTTTATTTAGATTTATTTTTTCATTAAGAAGTTCCACCAACGCTTTTAAGTCGTCAATTCTATCATATCTTAAGATTTCATTTATTTTTGTACTCTTAAAATTTTCGAATGAATCTTCGTCGATGTCACTTAACAGGTAGTCAGCCAAGAAACATTCCAGCATATTGTTGTTTCTTCGAGTTTTATTCACTTCTGACATTTTTTTAGCTCTCATCACAAGTAAATAGGCCGGAGACAAGCCCAGATACTCCATAAGACGTTTTTGGGTCGCTTTCTGTAATGGTAGCATCATTGTGTTGTCTTTGTCTATCCATCGTAAGAATGCATTGTATTGGACTTTATCAGACTCTTTAAGAGGAGCCATTATTTCTTCAAACACTTGTATTTGAGATTTCTGCTCCACTTTTTTCCATAGTAGAATCTTCCAGAGATAGATGTCCGAGTCACGTTCGTCTAATGTGATTATACCTTGAGTATAATAGGAGTTGCGAGTGATTATTTCCTGTTCAGTACCCTCACGCTCTCTATCAATTATCGTTTGTGATAATTCATTGGTAATATCGTCCAATCGTTGTATTGCGGTAATTTGATTAAGGAGATCCTCGTCTTTAAGGTCTTTTAGTCTCGAAATTCCCATATATTCATCTTGGGTTTTGAAAATTACCCATTCTGACTCTGCTATACGAGTTTGACGTCCTGTTTCGAACACAAATTCCATCATAGAAACAACTTGTCGAGAGGTAGGCCTTTCCTCGTTAGGGTCATCGTCGCCTGACACACGGGGGTAATCATCCGGATTTGGCTTAACGGGGTTTTCAAATCCTCCTAACACTTCTCTTCTAAATACAGAATTCAAAAACTTATATTGTTCCAATTCATAGTCGTATTTATCCCAGAGGTACTTATCTATGAAAATATAATCTTGGATGATTTCAAAAATGAGTTGCCCTGGATTAGTCGTAAATGGGTCAAAAGAATTGGGGTAGTTTGAAAAAAACGAGTTGGCATTATGCGGACGATAGCGAAGAACAAACACATATTTCTCCTTGATTTTGTTACCTAATATGCGCCTGTTGCCAATTCTCATTGGACGAAGATGATTATAGCTATATATATTCACCCTGTATGGCTCGAGTAGATGTTTTAACTCGTTTTTCATTTTGTCGGGTGCATAATAATCAACCACGAGTGCAACGTTTTCAGTTTTTTCTTTGCCACTCAACCTTCCAAGAATCTCCTTCTTTATCGTTTCTGAGAAGACTTTTTGAACTTCAAAAGATTCATCAAAGATATGTTCGTCTATGTCAGAAGTGAAATTCTTTAACCTTTGCTTATAGAGGTTTATTAGGTTTTCAGAAAGACATAACGCAAAAGAATTACGCTCCTGAACCCAATATTCCGCATTGTCGGTAAAGTTCCCTATAAGTGGAACAAAATAGTTATTATGCCACATATCCTTGTCCGTTATGTGCCAATGTCTACTTTTCCCATTATCTTTGAAATTAGGCATGAAAATATATCTTGTCTCCTCATCGGTCAAACAGGTAAAGTGGTCATTGTATTGATATTCTTTTTCTCCAAGCCCCGGATATATAAAGCTCAATCTCTTATCTCGAAGTAAGGTCTCTGCTAACCGATAAGGGTGATCTGTAAAATCAAAAACGAAGCAATTCCTAATACCTGTATTGCCACTACGGTTGAGCTTCTCTATATTGGCCTTGCGCAGGCTCTTGCATTCGTCATTATTGGTGAAGAAAACAAAAATATTATCTATATTAATGCTCGCTTTAGCCTCTTTAATCTTGTGACGAATATCTTTAGAAGTCAAATCATGGCAAATGCATACATTCTTATTAGAGAGGATGTCATCAGGTGTTCCATAGAATTCTTCGATGAATTCATTTTTATTCTCTCGAGATACCATGATATCATTAGGAGAACAGAAAATGAGATTTTTATGCCCATCAGCACCTAAATATTGTTTTTCCTCATTTAATGAGATTATTGTTTTTTTAAAACTATTCCATTTACCCAGATATTTATTCTGCTTACGAGCGTCCCTTGCCTTTTTGCTATCATAGGGGTCAACATACAACATGTGCAGAGACTGGGCAGGTTTTAGATTATTAATCGAATCCTGATTATAATAAATCGAAAGACGAATTATCAAATATTTCAAGAATAATTCCCTTGCCCAGTTAGGACATAAGGGGATTCTAATCATTGGGAAACACAACTCATTATGTTCCTTATTTAAGTAGTAGCAGATGTAGTTGTCCATAAAGTATAGAAATCTCCGGGCATCTTCCTTCCGTGTATGGAACATGGCCTTATCGATAATGGCATCAACAACAGGAGACGCTGTATCTACTACATATTTAAACTTATCATTCATAACTCGCCTCTCTTTATTCTAATATGAGTATTTTCAAATCGTAAATAGCCCTAGTCATACCTACATACAATTCAAATCTATCCAATTCTGTCCTGTTACTCACAAGAAGAATAATATGCTTATTCTCTAGTCCTTTATAAGAAAGAATCGAGGTAAATTGTAATCGTCTTTCTTTCATCCCAATATTGTCGATTGTAAGTTCCTTGGTACTCTCCATGTCGAAAATACGGTCATAAATTGTCTCGTCTTCATTATATGGTAGTTTCTTTATGTGAGAATCACACAAAAGCGTATAATCACACCAATCCAATGAATCTTCCTTTATCTTAGCGATTTTATCACGTACAAATCTTACCAACTCTTTCGCACCTTTGAAACGATGTATAGTAATTGCTTCATTGTGCAGGCCTTCAATGTCATTGACAAAGTTACTGATATCAGAATCTTCATTCTTAAGTAATAAATTTGCATATTCCACAATCTCACGATTGGTCGGTACACGTTTATTCTCGCTTAAGAGGAAATGGCATCCATAACGATTGAGGCTCTCTGCATAACTTTCCAATTCGCGTAGATCTTTCTTATATCCTTGTTCTGTATCGTAGAACACAAGATAACGACCATTTTCCAAACCATTACATAAAGAAGATGTCATATTATTAAGTACACATGCAATGTTTTTGTCGAAGGTGTCCTGCGCTTCATCTATAATAATATAGTCATAAGGTTTAAAGTCCTCTTGTGAACGCAGATGTAGCATTAAAGCATTTACTTTCTCGGAGAGAGCTTCAGTATCTCCTGTAAAATCCTCGTAGTCTATATACTTGTGTTCTTTATCAAGGCTATAAAGGAAACTGATGTATTGCTTTACCTCGCAATTTACCAAATTTTCTAATTCAAGTTCAGTTCTTATCTTTGAAGCAAGTAGCTTGTTCCAACAAATATAAATACCATGAAGCGATTCGTATCGATGGATAAAAGCTTTTGCGAACGTGGTCTTTCCTGTACCAGGTCCACCCTCCATGATGATTCTTGTATTGCGCTCAAGGCTATAGAACAGGTCTAGATTCTGTATATTAAGCCATTTGGCTATGCTTGCCAACTGTCCTTCTTTATATTGATATTCACTACAGATATTTGGGGTTAAAACTTTTATTGCAATTAGAAGCTCATCTTTAGTTAGTTCTTTGCTGTACCAATTCTTCTTGTTTTGGTCAATTTGAATCACATCAAGACAAAAATCAGCAAAAGATTGGCTTTGATCCTGCTGTTGAATGGCAGACCACAACTTATAGCCCTGGTCTAACTGAGGAAGATCATTAGTCTTTTTAATTTTAGAATGCGGAAAAGCACAAACTGTATCAATAAACAATTCACGGGGATTTAGGACCTTGTTATTGATTAATGCATACATGTAATCGTGTGCTTGATCGAAAGGCGAACGAACCATAAGGGTACCGCTTCCTTTTGTAAAATAGAATGAACCGTTGCGCACATCAACACCTCCCCCTTTCACTTCAACAACAATTGCACCTTTTTCGCATACAAGAAAGAAATCTATCTGAATCTCGGACTGATTACCAACAGGAATGGTAAGTTTTAAATCATGCCAAAAATGCCATGTGTATATGCTGGCTTTGCAATCAGCATAAATACGTCTATACATATCAATCTCTCCCTGTAGTGGAGTGCCATCTTCCTTCACTATTATGGTTTCCAGAAGATTAATATCTTTATAGTCATGATTTATTATTGGCATATCTCAGTTTTTTTACTATTCCCAAAGTTTGGGATTTTTTAAGTTGGACATCTTATAGTTAAACATCTCCAGTAGTTCCTCTCGATGTTCGGGAAACATCTCCAGTGTATCAAGTAGGGTCTGCAAGGTCTTGCAAATCTTTCGCACTTTACCTCGCGAATCTTCTCTATCGTAATATCCCGTTTCGTAATCCCGCTGGAACTCCTCAAATGACTTTATGGGCTTAAGAACTTCAAAACCAGCGCCTTGTTCCCAGAATGTTTGGTTACGATAAGAATATTCCCAGAACGACATCTTCTTGTAGAAGGCCTGCTGATTACACCAGCGGGCGATTTGAATGTACAAGTTTGAAATCGGAGCGTTGTGGTAGTCTTCATGACGCATTAGGTAACCTACACAACCGTAAGTCATCAGAACCTTGATGCGCTGAAAGATTTCCCATATATCACGGTAGAATTTCTGATAGCCTTGCTCTGTTTGTTTAAATCCGCAGAACAGGTAGAATTTTGTACCCTTCTTGGGATTGTAATGCTTCCAGATCTTTAGGGCTCTTTCTATTAGTGGGCGGTCTTTCCAATTATCAAAGGCAAAGATAAAGTCACCATGATACTTCGTTTTCGAAAGCATCTCGGCCATCTCCTCACCATGAGGACTTTGTGCCAGCATACGCTCGTCAAGCCCTTGACGGAACTGGAATGGTCGTCCTGTGTCTATCAGCTGTTGTAGTCTGGCACGCCAAATGACAGGGTCGGCAGCAAGGAAGTTATCATCCCACAGATAGATATAGGGGCGCACCAATCGGCCTTGCTCATCACGTTCTTCATCAAGAAACCATTCAAGGTCGGAATACGGGAAGATTTTGTCTTCTAACTTGTTGATGCAAAAGGGGCAATGACGGATGCATCCACGAGTAAGGAAGCCTATACTGTACTGCTGATAGTCCTTATACTTCTCACGCTTTATACCCTCAGCCACCTTGCTGTCAACAAATGAATCGTAAAGATGGTAGAAAGGCATCTGACGAGCAAGATCTATACCATTCTTTCGAGGGCCACCACGATGATTGGGATATTGGCAAAGGAACTCGTCTCGTTCCAACTGAGTCATATCGTCATCACGCTTCTGACGGTAGATGTTCACGTTCAGTTCGTTGGCATAGAAGCCCGTGCCACCTCTGCGGAATTTGCGCTTCTGGGCGGGAGTAGCATTCTCATAGAACGCTGGCATCTGGGTAAACGTGAATACGCGGGATATATAGATTAGTTTGTAAGGTGTGATATCCTCGTCCTGATCAATAATCAGTTTGAAGTCAATGCCGTTGTCGTTGAGGAAGCCTGCCAGTTTCATCAAGACAAGATTAGGATGCCGCGTCCCGTTGCAAAGCAGGTCGGCATCCACAAGTCCTATCTTGAGGTCCTTTTTTGGCATATAGGCTTAGTTCATTACAAGGTCGCCCTTGTGCAGACACACAAGATAATTATCGTCAATCAGTATCAGTGCATCCGTTTCAGGAACTGACCACTCCGCAAGCTCAGCAAAGCCCATATCTTTGGCTTCGAAAGCCTGCACTTCTCGCCAACCCTTTGTGTTGGCCAATTGCTCCAATGTCTTGGCAGTATCTTCCTCCACCAAATCCATCAGGCAACTCCACTTCTGATACATCCCACCTGCTGGGATTGACAAATTAGTATTTCTCATTTTTATCTTTATTCGGTAATTAATTACTTACTATTACAAAACAGTTAAGTGGTCAACAGGGTTCTTAGTAGGATTCAATAGCTCTTTAATGTCAACTTGTAAGCAGTTGGCAATTTCTATCAATGTACGCAAATCTGGCTGCGATGTGTTAGTACACCATTTCGACACGGTGGCAGGGTCTTTACCTATTTGTTCGGCAAGCCATTTCCCCGTTCGCTTTTTCTCAACCAGAACCACTTTAATTCGGTTTATATCCTTTGTCATTTGATAAATATATTGATGTTAGGCGCAAAGTTATAAAATAAAAAGCAAATATCATCACATAATATTAATAATCATTTGTTTTTTATCATTAATTCACAAATCATTGAGGTCTTCGTCATCATCATCGTTTCTATAATATGATATACAATTACGAATCTTTATGTCTTTTAATATCGTCGCACCATCACAATTGATGCTTTTGTTGTTCAGAGTTCCGATGGGGGCTTCCCAAACAGCAATGTCAATTACAATGTTGTTATTACATACTGGACATTCTTGTTTCTCTTTTGATATCCAATCAAATCCTGGAGACATATCCTTTGTTGAACACAACTCGTCATCGTAAAATAAATCCAGATACGACTCGTATACCCTAAAAATCTCACCACATGCACTACATTTTAACAGCAAGTAGTCGCCATTTATGCTTTCCTGACGAGCATTTTGTAAGGCATAAATTACATCTTCCAGACCATTATATAATGGAAGCATATTGGGGGCTTTGTAAAAATCAATAATCTTCTGAATAAACCCATTCAATGTATACATCCAAAAGTTTCTATTTACTGTTTCCTTAAACTCTTCGATAAGTTCTTTTCTGGGAAATAGTTTTTCACCAATTCTCTCGAACCAGTCTTCTTTTATATCATCTGTTATGAATATGATAGGCGCAGATTTAGCTTTAGCATATCTCAAAATCTCCATCCATACGAAATAGTCACCATATTGGTCTATTCCGTATTTCCCTTTGTCACTAAGGTTGATCTTATATCTTTCTGAATCTTGATAACCTGGTGGAATATGATTACGGTATCGGAACTCTGCTTCTTTAGCAAGGTCTAATTGCTCTAGGAAAGAAAAACCGTCTCCATGTTTATGCTTATTTACAAAATCATTTATGATGTCATGCTCAACAAGATATTCGATTTCTATAAACCGCTTCTCTCGTTGTTCTTTCATTATTTCCTTCAGCTTTCTGTGTTTCTGTTGAATGTCTTCAACAAGAGACTTCATCTCATATAGTTTGTCTTCATCAACAAAAGGGTGTTGATAATCCATTTGATTTAGATGGTCAAGGTAGTCAACGGCATTTTTATAGAATCCCTTTTTAGTGAAGAATTCAGGAAGTCTGTACTTTTCCTCTTTAGGATTGTTTATGGCTTTAATTCTGTTCTTTTCATATTCGGCAATCACCTGATATGGAAGCCATACTTTACCATTAATCCGACCAATTATATCTAACAAAAGGCGTTTGTATTTGTCTTGTATCTCATACATTCTACAGAGAGAAGAAGTGTCAAAAACAAGAACGGCATTTTCAAAAGAGTCTTTACTGACATATGGGTCTTTATATAACATGTGACTTCCTTTTTTTAGTTTTTATTATTATACCCCACCTTCAAATGCTCATACTCCCACAAACACATGATCCCTATGATATGCCAAGAAATCGCGATTTGGTTTGTAATCTATTGGCATAGCAATTTGTTTGCCGCTGATGCTTCCAAACTGCTTGTCAAAATACTCCTGCGTCCCATATTCTCGCAAAGCAGAAGAGAGTTGAATGGTATAATCGTCAGGCGAAATGGTGAAGAGACCTTTGTCGAAGGCTTTGTCATAGAGCGCAGACAGACAGATGCCATTACAGGGATTGAGACGGTCCTTCTTGTGAGACTTGTCTGCCCACGGAATGATGTGGCTGGCCAGCAGCAGTTGTGGCACGCTAATTCCAGTCAGGGCACAGCGACCGCCATAATTGGCAAGTATCATGCGACGGAAGTAGTCCTGACCCTTTCTCCGTTTTGCTATTGAGAGTTGGTCTTCTCCTTCCTTTGTAATGTCAAAGTAGGCAATAAGCTTCTTCGAGATTGTCTGCGGATTCGTTTCTTGGGCAACAATCCTGTCTGCTACCACCACCTCCTGCTCATACTCAGCGTATTTCTTCAGACTCTTCAGGGCTGCCGAGCAGAAACTCTTCAGCGGGTAACTTCTTTGGTTCGGTTTGCCATAGTCGTCGAAGATGTTCTGCTGCTGATTCTTCATCTTCTTAACCTCTTCGTTGACCAAGCGCAACACGTCATCAATAGCAGTAACGTCGGACAGTTCATAGAGCGAGCGGCCTTGAAGGTCTATCACGTTTTGGTACGGCAACACCTCGTCAAGAATCATGATGGCCCGGGCATAGCTGTCCGCCTTCCCCGAATTCTCCGGAGAAAGTCTGGTGTTGAAATCTATAAAACCTTTCCTATCCATATCGTTATTGCTTCGTTATTGTTGTTACATTTATTTCATTCTGCTCCCAACCACCTCTATCCTCGGCCTACGCAACGCCTATCCTACGCCTACGCTACGCCCTTGTTACGATATACCAACGACGGCCGAACGACCTTCCTACGATATTGAATCTTCCTTCTCTTTTTCCTCTAACTGTGCTTCCAGCAACTTGATACGCTCCTGAAGTTCTTGCACGCTGGGCAGTTTATCCACAAGCCTGATGCCTTCGTAAGTGGCAACGCCCATGGGATTTTGTATGCTGTCAAAGGCCCATTCCACCTTCGTCTGGTCTTTCGATTTACAGATAAGCAGACCGATGGTGGGGTTGTCTTCGGGCTGACGCAACAACCGATTGACGGCTGAGACGTAGAAGTTCAGCTTGCCTGCAAACTCGGGCATGAATTCCACCACCTTCAACTCAATAACCACATAGCAACGCAGGCGGATGTGGTAGAAGAGCATGTCAGGCAGATAGTCGTCACCCGACACGACGAACTCCTTCTGACGGCCTACGTATGTGAAACCGCTACCTAATTCCAAAAGGAAACGTGTGATGTCCTGTGCCAATGCCGACTCGAGGTCGTTCTCTGTATAATGGCGCTGGAGTTGCAGGAAATCAAATCGATAGGGATCTTTCAGCACATTACTCGCCAGCGCTCCCTGAACCTCATCCAGTCGCTGACTGAAGTTCGTTAAGGCCTTTCCTTGCGTCGTATATGCATCGTCGGCAAACAGATCCTCTAACTCAGACCTGCTGAGTCCTTCGTCGATGGTCCGTTGCAGATAGTAGAAGGCTTCTTCTATCGAACTACTCTTGGATGCAATAAGTATATGGTGCTTCCAAGGAACGATGCCAAACACAGGCAGCATCTCCCCATTGTCGATAATCGATGCGATGCGGTTCGGTGAAACCATTTCTGCACCAAGCTGGTGCAGTTTTACAGGATTCTGATTTTCAATGCTTTGCAATTCTGCACCAAGCCGGTGCAGTTTTTCTGTCTGAACAGAATTACCACTATAGAAAAGGTACCATTGTTTCATGTACCAGAGGTTGCGGGAAGAGAAGCCTTTGACGTCGGGATAGGCGGCACGCAAGTCAAGACTAAGCTGTTCCACAACGCCAGCTCCCCACTTCTGCTCGGCTTTCTTCTCAACAAGGTCGCGCCCTAATTGCCAGTTGAACTCCAGCGCACCATAATTAGCCTGCAAGGCAACACGCGAACGGATACGCTGGTAGCGAGCTTTGATTTCTTGTAACCACGCAACATATTCTGCATCACCGTGAAAGTCATGCGATGCGACAAAATGCGGGTTATCTATATTATTTCCTGTCATATCTTGAATCGTTTTATATTTCCTTTTTATTCTCGTTTACTTCTATTTGTCTTCTATCCCTCTTCTTACCCTAACGAAAGACTCGGCTTGCTCTCGGCCACCTCTATCCTCGGCCTACGCTACGCCTTTACTATGGTTCTGTATCTCTGTCGGGGATGGTTGGGAGCATCTGGATGCTCTTTTTCCAGTTTCTCAGCCAATCTCGGCAAGATTTTATTCCTTATGTAGTTCTTGTCTCTGTTTGTGAATTGCGCTATTTCGTCCATCGATCGCCACGTGGAACAGTATTCCAAAATGTAGATGGTCATTTCTTCGGACGAGATTTTCTTCTTCGGGCTTGCAACTTTTTCTTCGGAGGTTGCAACCTTTGGTTCCAAACTTGCAACCTTTTCATCCAAGGTTGCAACCTTTGAACTGGAGGTCGCATCTTTTGCATCAGTACTTGTATCCTTTTCTTCGTCTGGGGACAAGACTTGTGACAAAGCTGGGGACAAGCTGGGGACATCACCGCCAACTTTACCGCCAGTTTTACCGCCATTCTCTTTGGTATAACTCTGTGACACTTTCACATCAACCTTGAATGCCGTGATAAGAATGAGGTTGAACTCTGCGGGTTGGTTGCCATTTTCCTTCAGGTCAGTCTGGACTTGTCCTACACCTCGATTGAACATATTTGCCAAAGAAAGAGATAATAGAGCTCTTTTACAGGTATTCCTGAATAAGAAAGTGCCGATGTAAAGATACATCATTTTTATCAAATTCGCAAATTATTTATAGCAAATTTCCAAAATATACTGACATCCGACATAGACCTTAAAGTAAATGCTTTACTTTCAATATGATACAAATTAATATCTGTTTCATATACTGACATAAAACCGACATAATACTGACATAATACTGACATAAAACTGACACAAATCACTCATTTTACCCTCATATTGTTGCCAATAGCATCTTTTAAGGGAGCTGACTGATTCGATACTTGGCTCTTGCACAATTTCAGGTTAATACTTGCTGTTGAATTCTCTAGAGAATTCAGCCAATAACCCTAGGTTCCGCAATCGAAAGGGTTAACCTAAGCGTTCAATTCTCTAGAGAATTCACCAACTAACCTTATTCTAATGATTGCTGACCCTCATCTTCTAATTCAGTCCCCTTAGGGCTGACATTATATAAGCCACTTGATACCAAAAGACCACTATAATGACGGATTTATGTCAGTATTATGTCGGTATTATGTCAGTATTATGTCGGTTTTATGTCAGTAAGCAAAATTGCAACTCTTTGAATATCTGACAAATACCTTCATTTTATGTCGGATGTCAGTAAAATCTATTATTTGTTCATTATTTTATCATTTGGCACATTCGTAGTGTCCGCCTCCACTTCATCCCTGAAAGCTACAAAGACAGTCCAAAACTCTACAAGGACATCACCTTCGAGAAGGACAAAACATACTAATTTGTGCTAGGAGCGGCCAATTGTGGTCTTCAAGATTTTTTGATCTTACAGAATATTCAGGAAGAGGGTGACTATTCCTGTGTTGATCAGGTCGGCAAACATGGCACCAATACTTACCATACTCATTTGCAAATATACGAAGCTTAGGATTATTTATTTTTGTAGGCGTTCATGACCTGAAAGCCATAGTCGAGAAGGAGTGTCGATTCCTTAAAGCGCGAGGACATGCTGCGGCTGTTGAGGAGCACCAGATAGAGCGTAACCCCATCGCGAGTGGCAGCGGAGGCCAGGCAATTGCCTGCCTGACGGGTGAAACCCGTCTTGATGCCGATGCAGCCCTCGTAGGTCATCAGCAGAGCATTAGTGTTGCGACAAGGCATATGACGACCGTCTGTCAAAGGGATATCCTTCTCCACAGTCCCCACGATTTGGGCAAAGGCACTGTCGGCCATGCAATATCGTGCCAACTTGACCAAGTCACAGGCCGAACTGTAGTTTTGGAGGTTAGGCATACCATTGGGATTGGCGAAGTGGGTATTGGTCATGCCGAGATAATCCGCCTTCGCATTCATCATCTCACAGAATCTCAAGGTATCTCCGCCAATATGCTTGGCCAGAGCGTAGGCCGCATCGTTATCACTCAACAGCATCATCTCGTCAATCAGATAGCACACTTCGTAAGCGTCGCCCAGCCTCACCCTGGAATCCTTAGTGATAAAGACATCTTCCGTAATCTCCACAGTATCAGTCATATTACCCTTCTCGAGTGCCAGCAGACAAGTCATCATCTTTGTCAGCGATGCTATGAACTTAGGTTCGTTGGCATACTTCTGGCTGATGACGAGTCCTGTGGAATCATCGATAAGCATCCAGGCCTCTGCAGAGATCTCAGCCAGACGGTCGTAACCCTCTATGGAGTCCAGAGGCAGGATCGTCTGCAGACTGGTACTATCTATGTTGGCGATCTTCTGCAACCGCAGCTGCTCAGGCGTCAGCGTGACTTCAGCCTCTTTGTTTCCGCATCCGTTGAAGAGCACAAGAAACAGCGACATCACACACATTAGCCTTACTATCAGTCCTTTATTTTGTTTCATCATTATCGTTTTTTCAAAATCGACTGCAAAGTTAGGCATTTTTCTCGAAAAAATGATTAACTTTGTGGCCGAAAATAGAAACTAGCGACTTATGTGGATGTTGACTTTCTCGCTGTTGCCCTTGTCGGCACTCGTCTATATCGGCTGGCACGTCTGGTGTCTGCTGCCTCTCGGATGGATGTGGAAGGTACTGATTCTGGCGCTGATGACAGGCGCGTTCCTGCTGTTGTTTGCAGGCGTCATGCGCTCTACCGACCGTATGCCGATGCCTCTGGCAATCGCGGTCTACGAGATCGGCACGTCGAGCATCATCATCCTGCTCTACTTGTTCATGCTCTTTCTGGTGCTCGACCTCGGACGACTGTTTCATCTCCTTCCGCGAACCTTATTCTATAATAACTGGTGGACGGCAGGCGGCATCGCTATTGGTATGTTCGCCCTGTTTCTATACGGCCATCTGCACTATCTGCACAAACATCGCGAAGAGATACAGTTGACCACAGAGAAGCAGATCGGCAAACCTGTGAAGATTGTGGCGATGAGCGACCTGCACATCGGCTATCACAACCGTCGCAGCGAACTGCACCGCTGGGTGGACATGATCAACGCCGAGCAGCCAGACCTGATTCTCATTGCCGGCGACATCATCGACGGCAGCATGCGACCTGTGATTGAACAGCAGATGCACGAGGAGTTCCTGAGGCTGAAGGCGCCTGTCTACGCCTGTATCGGCAACCACGAATACTATAGCGGCGAGCCTAGAGCGAGACAGTTTTATAAGGATGCCGGCATCCATCTGTTGCAGGATTCCTGCGAGACCATCGGCGATCTCTGCATCATCGGCCGCGACGACCGCAGCAATATCCATCGCGATTCGTTAGGCGTGCTGATGAAGAAGGCCAATCGCTCGAAATACTGCATCCTGCTCGACCACCAGCCTTATCACTTGGAACAGGCTGAGCGACAGCAGGTTGACTTCCAGTTCAGCGGCCACACCCATCACGGACAGGTCTGGCCCATCTCGTGGATTACAGAACACGTCTACGAATGTGCCTTCGGTCCTCATCAGCGAGGCCGCACGCACTATTATGTCAGCAGCGGCCTCGGCATCTGGGGCGGCATGTTCCGCATCGGCACCCGCTCAGAATACATCGTGGCGACGATCTCTTCAAGAGCGCAAAGGGGCCTGCCCCCCTTGCGCCCTTAGAGCGGCTGCATGGATTTGGTGTCCATGAGGTGGCGGTCTGTGATCTTGATGTCGGGAATGACGGGCAGGCACATGAAGGCCATCGTGATGAAAGGCGATTTCATCTTACAGCCGATATCCTTCACCTTTTCCTGTATGCACGATGTGCGGAAAGCAATCTCGTAACCGCTCATCGGTGCCATCAGACCTGCTATGGGTAACGGGATATCGAGCATCCCCTCAGGACTGATGACCACTTGTCCACCGTGCATCTCGACAATACGGTTGATGGCACGCACCAAGAGTTCATCGTTAGAACCGATGGCGACGATATTATGACAGTCGTGAGCCACCGACCCGGCAATGGCTCCGTCCTTGAGATCAAATCCGCGCACCAGTCCCACAACAGGTTTTGCACCAGGCACATAACGGTTGTAAACCACGATCTTCTGTACCTCCGTCCAGGGATAGCGCGAGTCAAACAACGGGTTACCTGTCAGCACCACCTCCTCATGATCAGTCAGCAGACTGCCGTCTGAGGCATGAATGACGTGTACCGTATCGCCTGGCTTCAGGTCGATATCAATATCTTTTTCAGAAATGGGGGTAGCCACGAAATTATTGGGGAAGTCGAAGTCCAGGATGTGGTCATCAAGGTCGTGACGCGAAGGCAGGCTGGCATTATAGTTGAACACCTCCTCACCGCAAATTACCGTTGTCTCCACACGGAAATTCGGCGTGATACGGTCGACAGTAATAAAGGTTGCCGGATCGCCTGCCTGCAATAGTCCCCAGTTCTGGTTATAGTGCTTCTGCGCATTGACGCTGGCGGCCTGCAGCACATCCCACAGGTCGTAGCTGTCGGCCAAAGCACGCTTTACGATAAGATTTATATGTCCGCGTACGAAGTCGTCAGGATGGCAGTCGTCCGTACAGAACATCACCATATTGGGGCTCTCCTTAATCAACGGACTCAGCAACTGATAGTCTTTTGCGGCACCATCATACTGCTCTCGATGTGTACGTGACCGTCGATAAAGCCAGGCATCACGTAGGGCCAGGGCTTCTCGCGCTCAGGCAACTGACAGCGTTTTACTTCTGCTATTTTCTCACCCTCGATGATCAGTTCACCATCGAATATCTCACGTCGAACGACGTCAACAATATGTCCTTTGATACCCATAGCTTTTAATTATTCTGACGGCAAAGATAAGAAAAAATCAGATATGATATGCCTTACGAACCGTATTTTTTGCAAAATCAGCTTTTTTTTCCGAAAAAGAGGCAATTTAGCGGTCAATTAAAAAAAAATGACTAACTTTGTGGCTGAAAACGAAAACGGACTATTAAGGCGAGACCGTCTGATGGCAAAGGTCAAGAACAGCGAGTTGTTGCTCTCCTATATCCGAGAGGGACGGACGATGACGCAGAGAGAAAAACTCTGGCTCATCGTTAGTCTGAGTATCCCCTCGATCCTGGCACAGATCTCTGCGACGGTGATGTTCTTCATCGATGCCTCGATGGTGGGACACCTCGGCGCGAAGGCCTCTGCTGCCATCGGAATCGTAGAGACCTCCGGTTGGCTGATGGGCGGTCTGGCCTCAGCGGCGAATATGGGCTTTTCTGTGCAAGTAGCCCATTTCATCGGTGCCAACGACTTCGAAGCCGCCCGAAGAGTGCTGCGACAGTCATTGGTCTGTTGTACGATCTGGGCCGTGATGATCTCACTGACCTCCGTCATCATCGCCCCCTTCCTACCCTACTGGATGGGCGGCAGTGCCGACATCGCCCGCGACGCCTCACTCTATTTTGCCATCTTCGGCGTTGCCGGCCTCTTTTTCCAGATGGAGGGTCTGGCAGGTTCGATGCTGAAGTGCTCAGGCAACATGAAGATTCCGTCGCTCCTGAATATCGGCATGTGTGTGATGGACGTCGGCTTCAACTACCTCTTTATATATATCTTAGGCCTGGGAGTGGTGGGTGCCGCCATCGGAACTGGTGTCGCCATGCTGATTACTGCAGGACTGATGCTCTATTTCCTATTGGTGAAGTCGAAGATGCTCTCGCTGGTAGGACGTCCTGGGTCGTTTAAGCCCAAGGAAGATACCGTCCGCACAGCCATAAAGATTGGTGCGCCGATGGGATTTCAGCATCTGTTGATGGGAGGCGCGTATGTGGTGAGTACGATGATCGTGGCCCCTCTGGGCACCATCGCCATCGCCGCCCACTCGCTGGCCATCACCGTCGAGAGTCTCTGTTACATGCCTGGCTACGGCATCGCCGAGGCGGCCACAACCCTCGTAGGACAGGGCATCGGCGCTGGACAGAAGATGTTGACACGTTCGTTTGCCTTTATGTCTGTGGGCCTGGGCATCAGTGTGATGACCCTGATGGGTTTATTGATGTGGACCTTCGCACCAGAGCTGATGGCACTGATGTCGCCTGTGGAGGAAGTGATTACCCAAGGCACCCAGGTTCTTCGTATCGAAGCCTGGGCAGAGCCGATGTTTGCGGCAGCCATCGTGGCCAACGGCGTATTTATCGGTGCTGGCGATACGATGATTCCTGCCATCATGAGTCTGGGTTCGATGTGGGCCGTCCGTCTGACGCTGGCAGCAACCCTCGCCCCAAGATACGGTCTGAAAGGTGTGTGGACGGCAATGGCCATCGAACTCACCTTCCGAGGCAGCATCTTCCTCACCCGTCTCTTCAAAGGCAAATGGGGGAAGCGCTACTCATTCACGACAACGTCGACATAGGAATTGGGATAGTTGTCACGCATGATATCTGGAACGATTTCACTATCTCCGATACCACTGACACCTGCAATATTAATCTTATAATAGTTATTTCTGACAACCCCATAATTCATGGATCCCATTGTTTCCGCAAAACCCGTACGATGTTGTATCCAATAGGTATAATACGTCTCGTAAACACCCATGTTAAACTTACACTGCTTGATACCGTAAGTCTTCAACTGCGCATCAGTATAGGTTTCCAACTCATCAAGCAGAAGACCACTGGCTACATTAATCGCCTGCAGGGAGCCATAGAAATTATAGTTATACAGGTAAATAGTATGAGACCAGTACTCTGCCCTGTCTTCTTTAACCAGCGTCCTTGATTTGTTGTCATAGAGATAGACGAAAACCGGACTCACAGCAGCCTTAAATACAATGCCTGGTGAATATCCGTTCTTCTGGTTTGTCTTGTACGAAGTATTCTCCAGAATATAGGCATAACCAAAGTTACCTGCAGCGGGGATAGAGGCAAAATCATCCGTGGTGAAAGTTCCAAACCAAGAGGCATAATAATCCTTGAACTTGGCCGCATCTGTTTGGTTGGATGTCTTGTCATAAAAGAAGGGATCTATCACATAATTCTCACTTTGCTCGTTTAAGTCACCAAAATTATCTGGGAATTGGAAATCAGGTTTCTGACTGAACCCATGTAGGATGTCGGTATGCTGGAAAAGGTAGTATTGCCTGTTCAGGTTTACAAACTTGTAATTGGTGAGGTTTATGTCTGCATACTTCCTATTATCATGACTTAATTCGAAATTGTTTTTTAAAACACCTATCTGCAGTTTGGCCAACACACGTTCCATATCCAATGACAGGACATAGGGTTTGTTTGCCCAGGGAACCAAATCTACAGAGGTCAACGACGTAGCGCGGTTTGTCATAACAGGTCCCGCTTCCGAAATACTGGGTTCAATACCATCCTGATATGTGATGGCATCCACCAGATTAAGGAACTCATCCTGATCTTCGATGTCATCAGGGATATGATTGTAATTGGCAACAGCAAAGATATTATACAATCCCACTCTGATTTTCAGCGACTCAATAATATAGGTAATATCGTATGTTGTGTCTGGCGTGTCTTCCTCTTGGGTCAGGTTCTCAACAACAGCCTTAGTGACGAATTTATTTGTCTTTGCGTCGAAGAAGAATAATTCCAAATGGCTGATGGTATACTCATTCCGGAAATAATCTTCATCTACACCGCGTATGTCTCTCGAGACCCTCATCCTGACAGACAAATCAACGACACCCATATCCTTGTTCTGTAACCCACTCAAGACAGCGTCAATCGTATCAAAATCAGCCAACGGAGAATCAGAGAATGCTGCCTGTACGATTCCCTGGCTGTCAACAAGATAAGTCCGCGGTATACCCCTGGTAGCAAACTTATAATAAAGATCTTTGTCACAAGGCGAATATACAGGCATCGACAGTCCTGTCTTTTCCCAATATGCTCCAACCTCGTCCAACGACTGGCTACGGGGAACATTCAGCACCGTGATTGATGCTTTGTACTTGTCGTAAATCCTTTGAATGACAGGAAATTCCTTTTGACAGTCAGAACAGCCCGTATCAAAGAAGTTAAGCATATAGACCTGTCCGCTTAACGATGATGAAGAAATGATTCCTCCATCGCCATCTGTCAAGCTGAAATCCGGGACAGGATCTCCTACATTCACTTTGTTGATAAGCCCACTGCCCTCGTCTTCATCTTTCTGACAAGCGGTCTGCATGAACGAGACAAGCACTAAGAAGAGCCATGCGAAGTATGATGTGGGATATTGCTTCACGACATTACAGTTTTAAGTGGTTTTTAGCCCTCAGTCGCCAACTGTTCACTTGTAACTGAACAAGCTGGTTAAGGTCACTCGAGAGGTAGAACACAATCGTATAGAAGTCTTGTCTGTCAAGATATTCCTGTACTGACAACTCTCGGCCAAGATTAGTATAGAGAGCACCTATCATACCTATATATTCAGGGAAAGAGATATTGAAAATCGCATCTCCGGTATCCTTCTTCTCAAGGATAAGACGACAATCCATATCTTCCATCAGTCTCAAGGTACTGATACCGAAATTGACACCATTCAATTCACCATACTCAGCATCATCGAATGTGACAGCATTCCGGACAAAAGGCTCGTAAGTTATCATGTTGTCTGATATCAACCTATTACGGGCATCCATGACACCATTAGCAGAAACGACTCGCATGTCATAGTCATCGGGACTCACAGTTACATCGTCTGACATCGTAACAACAAGGCAACTCAACTGATTCGTATTCTTCATCATATAGACGTCATGCACTACGTATGAGTCATCAAAATGAACCGTCTGCAAGTTGCCATAATACAAGTCGGGCAGATTGGAAGACACCGTTGACCCCGATTGCGCAAGCGACAGGCTGAATTGGTCCATCGTACTCCTATCTCCCGATACGGCATAGGCATTGTTTCCTATGCCGCTCCACACCACAAACTGGTAATCACCCTCAGGAAGTCCTTCTATCCTGACACGGTGTCCGTTTGCCTTAAGAACAGATTGAGGAACATCTAAACGAGAGACATAATTCCCGTCAGCATCATAGACATATACCATCACTTCCGATATATATTCTGGCGCAGCCTCTACATCTAATATATTGTAGGTGTAATGCAAATTGAGCCAGAATCCATAGGGACAGTTGTCGACATCATCCTTCACCCATGTGCAGGATGTCATCAACAAGATGCATAATATGGAGCAAATCTGTTTCAAAGCACGATATCTGTGAGGTCTCTTACTATCCATGGTTTTACATTTAGCACAACCTTCAGGTACGTATCTCCCTCGTCGGGAGTGTCTGGTATGATCTCTGGACCTTCATCTCCGAGATCTGATACACCGGTAATAAGCATACGATAGAGGTTATTACGAACAATGGCAAACTCCATCACACCCATTTCTGTAGGTTTATTATTGTCAAGATGGCGAACCCAGTATTTGTAATAGCAACGATATCCGTCATCGGTCTTTTCGAATTTCCGAGCCTGATACTTGTTTGATGGAGACCCGGTAGCACTGACTGCCGCTGCCAAAGCTTCTGCAGAGTCATAGAACTTACGCTGGAAGAAGTAGAGCACCTCTGGATAGAGATTTTTATCGGTAATCAGTTCCAAATTGCCCGAACTGCCCAGATGGTAGACATTGTTTTGGGGTTCCATGATAGCCTTGAATAATACACCGGTAGAATATCCATTCTCCTGAGCTGGTCTCAAGGAACAGTTCTCCAAGCAATAGGCAGTCTTGTAGTTCGGAGTCTGGCTGACAGCATTGAACGAATTCCATGGTATCTGATTCGGGTTGCTGTAGCCACCAGCGTAATTCTCATAATACTTGTCTGCATTTGTGAAATTAGACGCATCAATGGATTTCTTGAAGAAATAGGGATCAATGACATAGCCGTTAACATCTGATACATTACCAAAATGGGTCATAAGATTCCAATCCGGTTCATTCATCGAGGTCAACACTGCCGTATGACGGTAAGTATAGAAATATTTGGGAACATTCACAATAAAATATCCGTCAAGTTTTATCGAGGCATACTTATTTCCATTATTGTCTGTCAACTCAAATGACTCAGCTGCTTTGGCCACATCAAGGCGCGCAAGAACTCGCTCCAATGCGATATTGATGACATTGACATCGTTATCACTACTTTTTGAAATCGTTGTGGCGATATTATCTGAAGCACGGTTGGCCATGACAATACCCCCGGAAATATCTTCTATTAACGCTTTGGTATACGTGATACTATCAATATCGGCAAGGAACTTGTCTTCCTGATCCGTCTTGATCTGCCGATTGGTATTCGCCGTAACAAAGATGTCGTATGTTCCATGGGGTATAGAAATCGGTTCAGTTTCGTAAATGATATTTCCACTACCATCAGTGCCAAAGAAGGTAATGCCCGACAACTGAACGCTTTTCGCGAGAAGCTTAGTCATGTTATCAAAGAAATACACTCTGGCACTATTCACTTTGTATTCATCTGCAGTTCCCTGCACATGATTATAGCTGTCTTCAGCACTGCGGGTTGCAGTGGAAGAGTTACTCTGCAGTCGGAACACCACCTTGGAATCTTCTGGTGTATATCCCTTTTTACTATCGTCGACTGTTACTTCTTCAGTCTGGCCGCAACTGCACAGTAGAACTGTTGCAACGAATAACGGATGTAAGAATTTTTTTAGCTGGAACATATAACTACGATTTTTATTATTACTTTTTTCTTATTTTCTTGAATTCCTCAAGCTGCTTAGTCGCCTCGGAGAGTCCCTGTTGCCGGGCTTGCTCTACCAACTTGATGGCAGTGTCAAGGTCACCCTTGAGATAGGCCACGAGCCCCTCGTTCATCGTCTTTTCCGGACAGGCATTCACCTTACTCAAATACTCCGCAGCTTCGTCTGCCTCGCCTTTTTTGAGCGAGAGACAGGCCATTGTCAAATTAATATAGCTATCTTGCGGATAGAGTAGATAAGCTTTTCGAATGATCGAGTAGTATTTAGTCTCGTTGTTGGCATATTTGTCTGCCAGTTTGTATATCTCATTGAGATTGAGGTTGATAGGCCGGGTTTCAAAAACCACTTCTGACTCTTCAACAGTGAATGGTCTGACGGTATACTCAACAGTATAGTTAGTGCAACGCAACTTGGGGTAGATGTTATTCAGGATATATGCATATCCTTCTGGCGCCTCTTTACGCATACGCAGTTCTTTCTCGTCGAGATTCATTGTCAAAGTCGCTATGCTAAGCAATTTGTCGCGTTGAGGAATATAATTCTCTTTCCTTAGTTCTTTCAACAGTCCATCCCAGTTTTCTCCCATGCCACGCGCCTCCATTCTAATACCCTTTACCAGTCCTGCGCGCAGAAGATACTGCCGGAGGGCATCGGTACGTTTCTCACTGAGCATGATGTTATGGGGATTGGTACCTTCCGGTGATGCATATCCCTCAATGACCATTTTACGGATAGTGACATTGGAGTCGTTCTTGACAATGTTGACTGAGTTGTGAATCTTCTGCAATTCTGTAGGATTATTCATGTAATCGGGCAGAATATCCCATTTATTGACCACGAAGTTAAGATACGCCGATCCTTTTTCTTCACGCACCTTCACGCTCTTATCAGCAGGTGGCAGCAGATATACGGGGAATAGCTGAATTTCGGGTTCTTTCTCCTCTTTTGGGAAAGCCGCAACAATCTCCTCACCTCTGTCTACCCAATCCCTGCATGCACAACTCTTTTTCTGTAGCTTCAAAACAGCATTCTGCATCCAAGGCTCGTATTGCACAGTACGGAGATAGCTGATCTGAAGATTTTCACCGTTTTTCTTCTGCAAGGCAAGAGCTTCAGGGAATTCCGATTTCAGGTCGCGCTCAAAATAGATCTGCTGATTCCGACTGTTGACAAATATCAGTGGAAGTTCAACTTTACGCAAAGAAGTTGTATCGATGATCTCAGGTGCAATAACGACTGATTGTGAGAACGGGATATCCTGAATGGCAGTCAGTTGTAAGGATACAACCAAATTGCTGTCAACAACTGCCACGGCAGAACGGTCAACCTTCATCACATACTCATACTTGGGACCAGTTTTCTTACCATTGTCTGGCATCTGAAACGCTGAGATGGTCAGCGGCATCAGCATGAGTAACAATATCGAGGAATATATCTTCATTTTCATCAAGGAACAATATTAAAATACGTATATGATACTTAAACCCAACCTTGAGACGCCTATATAATTATACACGCCATCATCTTTCAAGTTGCCACATTTTTCGCACGCGTACTTCTTATAATTAATATAAGTATATCCAACGCCTATTTCCGCACCAAGATTCCAATGCTTAGCCAAAGCGTATTCATAACCCGCTCCGATACCGCCGCCCAAGAACCATCCTTCATAGCGATTCGGCTTAAGACCTTTGAGCAGACCGAACATCAAAGTTTCATTAGCGATATTAAACTGTCCACCATGTGCGTAAGGTCCCCAGAAGAAGCCATTCATCACCTGACAGGGCCACAGTCGGTACTGAGCCTGAGCCGTCCAATGTTTGTGTACTTCTTCCTCACCTCTTTTCCAAGGCCGGATGCTACCATACACTTCAAAAGTATTATTACCAGGAAGAGGAATTTCTACGCCAGCAGAGAAGGTTCCCATCAAATCAAACAACAGATTATTATTGATGGCGATGTGCTGGGCGTGAGATGAAAGACTGCCAGTAACAACCAACAGCAATAATATGATTGGCTTTTTAAACATCATAGAAGAGATTTTGTGCGTCATATCTAATTTTGTTTATGCAAATATAAGTTTTATTTTCTAAATTTCCAAAATTTTGCCTAAAAAACACAAGTTGATTAACTATTTTTATCATTTCAACGCTGTTTGTCATATATTTATACAAAAAATAACCGCTCTCGAATCATCAACGACTCAGGAGCGGCACCAACAATCTATGAATAACTAAAAACCTTTTTTCGAAACAAACAACTTCGTCTCACGACGGTGTTGTGTTATCCTTTCTAACAA
>JAEEGH010005313.1_pt1 | contig 32483 bp, 25 predicted proteins | sample 9134181 | NCBI WGS metagenome assembly JAEEGH01 (sample SAMN16246544, study PRJNA631951) | gut metagenome | biome: gut microbiome; feature: rumen; material: DP-attached | host: Bos | place: Iran: Karaj | collected 2018-10
CCTCCCGCAAAGAAAACAACCATATTCTTGGAAAAGTACTTGTTTGCCCTGTCCTTGGAAAAGAGCTTTGTAAAAGAGCCGCACTCAAAAGGAGTAAGTATGTTGGTCATCATTCCTACACTTCTGAAAATCTCAGAAACATAAATGCAGTTCATGATAGTGGCAAGCATTCCGATCTGATCAGCCTTGGTGCGATCGATATTCTCGCTGCTGCGGCCTCTCCAGAAGTTGCCTCCGCCAATTACTATTCCTACCTGTGTGCCCCCGTCTACAAGCTGCTTGACCTGAAGCGCAACGCGCCTTACTGTCTCTTCATCAAAGCCAGTCTTCTTGTCACCGGCAAGCGCTTCACCACTGAGCTTTAAAAGTATTCTCATATTGGATACTCCTTATCTGTTCTTAAGTCCCTCGAAGAACTCTGAAGGATTAACATCAGCATATGCCTGTGAGCACATACCCTCGATAACAGCACCGTTGTTGATCTGTACTGACTGAGACTTGATATTGCCCATTACGATAGCTGTTGTATCAAGAACAACAGGTCCGTGAACGTCGATGTCGCCCTTAACAGCGCCTGCGATAACTGCGCTTGATCCAAAGATATTTCCAACTATAACTGTGCTCTGGCCAACCTTAACGCTGCCCTTACTTCTTACTTCGCCTGTGATTCTTGCTGACTCAGCATAGATCTCAGCCGCATCTGAATCACCGTTGATCTCACCTGTAACATTGAGCTTGCCAAGGCACTTGATATTTCCTGTGATCTTACCGATGAGATCAAGAGAACCTGTTGTAGCAATGTCTCCCTTGATTATCATACCTTCGGTAATATTAGCGATTTCATCTGTAGGTGTCTGCTGATCGAAATCCATAGTAACCCTTCCCCCATTTTTAGTGATTGTTTCTGTTTCTGCATTCTTGTCTGCAACATACTTGTTGATATGCTCAGGGCTAATAGCTTCAAGGGCATTCTTAGGCTCCTCGACAATAATCTCCTCCCTTGTCTGTGCCTCAATTCTGCTCTCAAGCTCTCTTACTTCGTCAAAGAACTCTTCCTTTACTTCAGGTTCAGGCTCCCTGATCTCCTCTGTGGCCTCTTCCCTGATTTCAGGAACACTTTCACGCTCCTCAAATACAGGCTCCTCTGCTACAGGCTCCTCAAATACTGGCTCCTCAAATACTGGCTCCACAACTTCAGGCTCAACCTTTACAGGTTCCTCCTCTACAGGCTCTTCCTGCACTTCCTCTACAGGAGCCTCTTCGAGCTTGATGTCATCGAGACGATCCAGCATCTTGTCCAGTGATTCAGGTTTTTCAGGCTTAGCCAGTTCCTTGATGTCATCAAGGCTCTCTTCCGGCTTGTCCTCAGGCATAAGTGTGTTCACCGCCTGTGAGAGATCACTCTTCAGCTCAGAAAAAAATCCCATTCTGATAATCCTCCATTCAATCTTTTTCTTTTAATTGATATGTTGAACCGGTAACGTATCGTCAGTTATCGGTACTATCACAGTGTCATCCATTGCCTGTATTGCTTCTATGATCTTGGGCAATGCATCAACCGTAGCCTTTTTGTCAGCAGCATCATGCATCAGCACCACGCAGTGCTTGAACCTGGGCACGTTATTAACTATATTTGCGTAGATGGTATCCTTGTTGGCACCTGATCTGTCGTCACCCGCTGACACATTCCAGTCAAAGAATGTGATCTCCGCTCCATTAAGATACTCTATCAGCTCATGTATATCCACCTTGCTGACTGTATTGGAGCTTCCACCGGGAAATCTGTAATATTTAGCCCACACTCCCGTGGTCTCATACAGAAAGATCCTGAGCTTGTCCGTATCTGCCTTAAAGCTATCCATATCAGCATACAGCTCGCTGTACTTATGACTGTACGAGTGCATCCCAAGGGTATGCCCATCATTAACTATTCTCTTGTAAAGATCTGTATACTTGGCATTTGGTTTGCCATTAACAAAGAACGTGGCCTTAACATCGTACTGCTCAAGTATGTCTAAAATCTCATCTGTATAAGTACTTGGTCCATCGTCGAAGGTGAGGTAAACGTACCTCGTCCCCTCTATATCTTCGGGATTCTGAGCGCCGCTTATAAGTGCATCGGCGTAATCAACACCCATATCTTCTGAATTGGTCTCTACAAAATCACTTTCACTTCCCCCATCCTCTCCTTCAGCAGAAAGGATTTCCATCTCGGTCCCGTACCTTTCACGGTACCAGCCAAGATCAGCCTGGGACTGCTCATATCTGGTATTTAGTCTGTCATATCTGACAGCCATTATGACGCATATACATGTGGGAATGAGGCAGGCTGCTGCCACGGTAGTAACGATGAGTCTGCGCAACTTTTGAATTCTTTTACTATACTGCTTAGACCCCATTATTATATCTCTTTCCTATGCTATATAACCAACCTATAGTATAGCATATCTATCAGCTTATCTGCAATGGCGTCTGCCACCAGAAGCTTGTATTCAAACCTTGTCTCCTGACAGGGTATTTTCAGGCAAAAGAGCTCTGTCTTATCTCCATGCGCTATTGCAAAAAATACCTCTCCGGGTGTGCTGTCACTGTTAGCAGGATCCGCATTACCCATTGTCCCCGTAACTCCAACGGAAATATCAGCGCCATAAGCTCTTTTGGCTGCAAGTGCCATCTCCCTGGCAGTCTCTACGGAGTATACTCCAAAGCCATCGATCACAGACGCCGGCACTCCCTGCATGACCTTAGCCTCGTTGCAGTACGTAACAAATGCTCCCTTTATTACCGCAGAAGATCCTTCGGTATCTGTCAAAAGAGATGCCAGAAGTCCTGCAGTACAGCTCTCCATTGTAGTTATTGACAGGTGCTTTTCTATAAGTTTACAGGTTATCTGGCGGTACTTGTCTCTGACCGCCTGTTCAAGTTCAATCATTATAAAATCCTATATGCCCATCGCAACGAACACAAATCTTAGCACAAATGCCACAATCCAGGCAAGTGCACATTGCCAGAGCACTACTATCGCCGCGTACTTAGCTCCCATTTCTCTCTTGATGGCTGCGATTGCCGCAACACATGGAGTATAAAGAAGTGAGTATACAAGAAGCGTTGCTGCTGCCACTCCAGTCAGTGCCTTATCCACTCCTTCGCCAAAGAGGATACTCATGGTGGATACCACACTCTCTTTTGCAATAAATCCTGTAATAAGGGATGTGACTACTCTCCAGTCTCCCAGTCCGATCGGCTTAAAGATCGGTACCATAACACTGGCAATAGCGGCCATGATGCTTGCGGAAGAGTCATCAACAAGATTGAAGTAAACATCAAAGCTCTGGAGGAACCACACAACAATTGTTGCAACCAGGATTACGCTGAAGGCTCTGGTAAAGAAGTCTTTTGCCTTCTCCCAAAGGAGTCTTAAAACATTCTTGGCTCCGGGCATACGATAGTTTGGAAGCTCCATAACAAAGGGAACCGCTTCTCCCTTGAAGATCGTATTCTTGTAAGCAAGCGCCGCAATAATGCCCACCGCTATACCAAGGAGGTACAGAAGTACTGTTATAAGCGCGGCATGTCTCGGGAAAAATGCTGCCACAAAGAATGCATAAATCGGCACCTTGGCAGAACAGCTCATAAATGGTGTAAGAAGAATTGTCATCCTTCTGTCACGCCTTGAGGGCAGGGTTCTTGTGGCCATAACAGCCGGAACGGTACATCCAAATCCTATGAGAAGGGGAACGATACTTCTTCCGGAAAGACCTATCCTTCTAAGAAGCTTATCCATAAAGAACGCAACTCTTGCGATGTATCCACTGTCCTCCATAAGGGACAGGAAAAAGAAAAGTGTGACAACGATAGGCATGAAACTGAGCACACTTCCCACTCCGTCAAAAATACCATCCAGAACAAGTCCCTGGATCGCTTCATTGACACCGGCTGTGGCCATTACATTCTCAACAATTCCTTTAAGGAAATCAACTCCCATTTCCAGAAGTCCCTGAAGGAATGCTCCAATCACATTGAAGGTAAGATAGCATACCGCCAGCATGATAAGGATAAAGCATGGAATAGCTGTCCACTTTCCGGTGAGTATTTTGTCAATTTTCTCTGAGCGGATTCTCTCCTTGCTCTCCCCGGGCTTAACTACGGTCTGCTCACATACTCTCTCAATGAAGTCATATCTCATGTCGGCTATGGCTGCGCTTCTGTCCATGCCGCTCTCTTCTTCCATTCGAGTGATGATGTGCTCTATCATCTCTTTTTCTTTGTCATCAAGCTTCATCTGCTCAAGGACAATAATGTCTCCCTCGATGACCTTGGTTGTGGCAAACCTTATGGGGAGTTCCGCTTTCTCCGCATGATCCTCAAGGATTGCTTCAACTGCATGAATTGCCCTGTGAACTGCTCCGCCGTGGTCTGTCTTTTGGCAGAAATCCTGCTTTAATGGTTTTTCCTGATACTGGGCAAGATGTACAGCGTGGCGTATGAGTTCTGCGACACCCTCATTTTTAGAAGCTGAGATAGGAACAACGGGCACGCCAAGAAGCGTCTCCATTTTATTGATATCAATGGAGCCGTTATTGCCCTTAACCTCATCCATCATATTAAGCGCAACTACCATGGGAACGTTCATTTCAAGAAGCTGCATGGTAAGATACATGTTTCTCTCAATGTTCATGGCATCAACAATGTTTATGATAGCCTTTGGTTTTTCTTCTATTACAAAATTACGGGATACAATCTCCTCTGCGCTGTAGGGAGACATTGAGTATATACCCGGAAGGTCCGTGACCAGAGTCCCCGGAAAGTCCCTTATTGGACCGTCCTTCCTGTCCACAGTAACTCCGGGGAAGTTTCCTACGTGCTGATTGGCACCTGTAAGCTGATTGAAAAGAGTGGTCTTGCCACAGTTCTGATTACCCACAAGAGCAAAGGTAAGAAGCGTCCCTTCCGGAAGCTTATCCCTATCTCCCTCCCGGTGATATTTGCCGTCCTCACCAAGTCCGGGGTGTTCAGAATCTTCAATCTGTGTTATTCTCTCATGCTTGTTGCTGCGCTCGCTTATAGGCTCTATATCAATTTTTTCTGCATCAGAAAGTCTTAGCGTCAGCTCGTAGCCGTGAATCTGAAGCTCCACCGGATCTCCCAGAGGAGCGAATTTGACTACAGTTACCTCCGTTCCCGGGATAACTCCCATATCAAGAAAGTGCTGCCTTAAAGCTCCCTCGCCTCCAACAGCCCTTATGACTGCAGATTCACCTATCTTTAGTTCCCTTAGATTCATTTATTCCATCTCCTTAAGGAAATGTTCTGCTGATACAAGTCTTACACAAACAGTAAAGACTTCCATAGCAAGCTTAAGATCATTGAGATTAGGGAAGGTTGGTGCAATACGAATATTTGAGTCATGAGGATCTTTTCTATATGGATATGTTGCTCCGGCGCTTGTCATGGTGACGCCAGCCTTCTTAGCCCTGTCAACAATTGCCTTTGCGCAGCCATCAGGCGCATCGAAGCTTATGAAATACCCTCCCTTTGGTTCTGTCCAGGTACCGATTCCGCAAGGAGTAAGTTCTTTATTAAGTATCTCAAGAACTGCTTCAAACTTAGGCCTGATAATAGCCGCATGCTTCTTCATGTGCTCCTTGATTCCCTTGATGTCGCCAAAGAAACGAACGTGACGAAGCTGATTAACCTTATCGTGTCCGATGGTCTGATATGTGAGCTGAGCCTTGATCTCCTCAAGGTTATTAAGGGATGTGGCGATTGCTGCGATTCCGCTTCCAGGGAATGTGATCTTGGAAGTTGATGAGAACTTGTAAACAAGATCAGGGCTTCCTGCCTTTTTGCACTCCTCAAGGATCTCAATGAGGTAATCCTGCTGTCCTTCATAGAGATGGTGAACACCGTATGCATTGTCCCAGAAGATACGGAAATCTCTTGCTGCAGGACGAAGCCTTGCAAATCTTCTTACTGTCTCATCTGAATAGGAATAGCCCTGAGGATTGGAGTACTTAGGCGTACACCAGATACCCTTTATTGACTCATCGTTGGCAACAAGTCTCTCAACCTCATCCATGTCAGGACCTGTGGGAGTCATCTGAACAGGGATCATCTCTATTCCAAAATATTCTGTAATGGCGAAATGTCTGTCATATCCGGGAACAGGGCAAAGGAATTTAACCTTATCAAGCTTGCACCATGGAGTATTTCCCATAATTCCATGAGTGTATGCCCTTGATACAGTATCATACATAACGTTGAGTGAAGAGTTTCCATAAATAATAATATTCTCAGGCTTGTTCTCCATCATGGCGCCGATCAGGACTTTGGCCTCATGAATACCATCAAGCACTCCATAATTTCGGCAATCTGTGCCATCCTCGCATGACAGATCAGCTTCAGAATTAAGCGCATCCATCATTCCCATGGAAAGATCAAGCTGCTCTCTGCAGGGCTTGCCTCTTGCCATGTTAAGGGACAGCTCCATCTCCTGGTATTTCTTGTACTCAGCCTTGAGCTTTACAATTTCCTGCTCAAGCTCCTGCTTGTTCATTTCAACGTATTTCTTTCTAACGCTTTCAACCTGGGACATCTTTTTACTCCTCTCCATTTCACCACTTTAATTCACTGATATCTTTTCTACAAAATATATACCAGTATACAAAAAACTTCAAGATTAAAGGTGACAGCTTTAGTAAGCCGTCACCCTGCCCTCTGTTATGAAGAACAATTAGTTCCTTCCGTCTCTTGTCTTCGTTAAGAGAACGACTGTCTCCGCCCCTCTGGTAAACGGAAACATGTCCACAGGAACAGCTCTTTTCACCTCATATCCGCCCTTCGTGATGAGCTTAAGGTCATTCGCAAGAGAATCAGGGCTGCAGGAGATGTATACCACCTTCTTGGGAGCAAGGCTGCAAAGTGATCTGATGAACTCAGCTGTTGAACCGCTCCTTGGAGGATCCATGAACACCAGATCCACCTTATCCCCCGAATCTGCCATCTGCTCCATAAATACTGTGGCGTCATTCTGGTAGAAAGTGATGTTCTTCACCTCGTTTATCTTCGCATTTATCTTTGCATCCTTAACGGCATCCTTGTTAAGCTCAACGCTGATAACCTCTTTGACATGAGGACTTGCAATAAGTCCGATAGTTCCAACTCCTGAGTAGCAGTCCAGAGCCACTTCGTTCCCTTTAAGCTCTGCCATCTCAATCGCAGTATTGTAGAGCACTTCCTGCTGGATTGGGTTAACCTGGTAGAAGGACTTGGGGCTGATCTTAAACTTCATGCCACAGCAGATATCGTAAATGAATCCCGGTCCGTAAATCGGCTTTTCCTTATCTCCCAGGATCATACTGGTCTGCTTGTCATTTACATTAAGGACAATTGTAGTGATCTCGGGATGCTCTTTTAAAAGAGCTTTAACAAAGTTGTTCTTTGATGGAAAAATCGGAGACACTGTCACAAGGACCACCATTATCTCCCCGGTATTTTTTCCAATCCTTATAAGGACATGGCGAAGCAGTCCAAATCCATTGTCCTCATCAAAGGTCTTGATCTTAAAGGATTTAAGCATTCCTCTTATGCTGGCAATAATGGCGTCTGCCTTCTGATCCTCCAAAAGACAGCTGTCAACCGGCACAACCTCGTGAGTTCCCTCCCTGTATATTCCCGATACAGGATTGCCCTTTCTGTCATGTGTAAAGACAGCATGGACCTTGCATCTGTAGTGCTCAGGTGTCTCCATTCCTATAAAGGACTCCACCTTGCAATATGGTTTTAAAAGCTCTGCCACATGTGCATGCTTCTTGCGAAGCTGACTGTCATAGGGCGTATCTATCATCTGACAGGCCCCACACTTTTTAAACACCGGACAGCGGCTTTTTGTTGCATCCTTAGGAAAGCTTTTTTGCTCCTTATACTCCTTATAATTCTTCTGTGCCTTAAAATCTTTATGTTCCTTATGATCTTTATTCTTTTTCTGATATGTCTTCTTCTCCGGCATTTTCCTCTCCTTGAAACAAAGGCAAAAATATAGCAGGAAGCCCAACGTGACCCCCTGCCTATTCACATCAATTACTCGTAATCATCCTGATAATCGTTTATCCTGTTTTCGAACTTAAGCTCCGGTACTTCCAGTCCGGGATCTTCAGTCTTGACCGCCTCGCTTCTTCTGCGGATGCGCTCTGTGCTCTTGATCTCACCGTAGTCCCTGTACTTGATACCCTCGATTCCGGCTGACAGCTCTTTTGCCTTAAGCAGATCCCCTTTATTGATCCTGAAGGTACATACTATCTTGCTGCCGCTTCTGTCAAGGAGCTTTTGGATAAAAGACCTTTCCTGCCACTCGATGAAATACGAGATGCGGTGTGCCAGGAACCTTTCTTCCAGCTGCTTCTTGCTCTCTACACTGTAGACTCTGCAAAAGGGCACTTCGTTATTAAAAACCTGGTTATTCTGGATAATAGATGACATAGAAACCTCACTAATTCATTTTACTGCGAGTTTATTATACCCCAGAAGCGCCATACTTTCAAGAAGCCAAAGGCATTGTCCGCTCTAAATAACTGCCGGAAGGTACTTTTCTTTCTCCTTTTGCAGTAGTTTCTGGATCCAGTCCCGGTCAACCATATTGTCGTAAGCTTCAGCCACTGCTGATTCTGCAGCAAAAGAATCAAAAGTAATCTTCTTCTCTTCAAGAATCCTGTTCATCTCCTCGTCCACAGTACCCTCACACAAAAGGTGATAAACAAGGACATTTCTGACCTGTCCCATTCTGTATACTCTGGAAAGAGCCTGCCACGTCAGGGACGGCTTTATCTGCGGTTCGCAGAATATGACAATGCTGGCAGCCTGGATGTTAAGGCCTACGCCTCCTGCCTGAATCTGGCAGACAAGAATATTCCTGCCCTCTTCTGAAAACTTATCGATAATACCCTGCCTGAGCTCTACCTTGGTATCCCCGGTTATTACTCCTGCGCATTTGCTGCCAAGACAGGCAACCACCTTATCTATGGTCTCTCTGAAGAAGGAATAGATAACAACCTTTCTTCCCTCATCCACGGCTTCATCGCACAGTTCCATAAGCCGCAACATCTTTGAAGAAGTGGTCATATCATCCTGAAGGAATGAAACCCTTCGCATATTGGTGAAACTCTGCTTGGAAAGGAATTCCACGTAAGACTCTCTGTCCTGCCCCGTCATGCTGCACCACTCCTGCTTTTCATCGATTGAAGGCAGCTCAGTTAAAACCTGGTCTCTGGTTCGGCGCAGATACACCGGAGATATCTTTTCCTTAAACTCAGGAAAATGAGATAAATGGGCGAGAGTCGAAATCTCTTTTACCATATCGGGCCTTACAAATTCCAGGAGGTTGCACATTTCATCTACGCGGTTCTCAAGAGGCGTTCCCGTCATGAGGAGTATCCTTTGGGACTCATTATCAAGGCGCCTTATGTACATGGTTCTCTTGGCGTCAGGATTCTTGATGTAGTGAGCTTCATCTATGACAAGCATTGACAATTCCATGTGGTTGTCGATCTGCTCCACGATCTTGCCCATTGATTCGTAATTGGTTATGGCTGCGCCGCCCTGTTGCTGCCATCTGGCAAAAGATTCCTGTATAGTGCTGCCATGAAGAATGTACGTCTCAATATGGCTGAACTTCTTTATTTCCCTTGACCAGTTGATGATGACACTGGCAGGACACACAACCAGGAAGTGGCAAAAATCTTCAGTGGAATTTATGTGAGCCATGGCTGCAATAGCCTGAACAGTCTTTCCAAGGCCCATCTCGTCCCCAAGAAGGACATATTTCTGGTGAAGGATATACTTCGCCCCGAAGTCCTGATATTTTCGAAGGTTACCGTTAAAGCCTGACAGGTCAAGTGGCGAGTTATCGATCTCGTCTGCCAGTCTGTCCGGAACACTTCCATAGACAAAGGGCTTATTGCCTGTTCCTGTCCCAAGCCTTTCCAGAGTGGCATAGAAGTCAGCCGCATTTCTCTTAAATATCTCCATTGCCACATCTTCCGACGTGTTGCTGGCAACATGATAGCGGTCCGCGATATCAAGTGCATTCTGGAATAGATCGCTGTGACAGAAGTCGTACATTTCATCCCTTACTTCAAGGGTATGGAACCGAAGGTCTCCAGGAGAAAAGAACCAGTGAACAACATTTTTAATGATATTATCATTCTGTATTCTTTCAGCAAAACTGTTCAAAGCATCTGATGTTTCTTTTCCATCCGCTCTTATCTTGTCACTGTTAATAAGCCTTGCCAGTGCAGTGATGAGTTCGTTATTATATGGGTTATCTGCTTCCCCTTTATCTGCAAAGAGCTTTATTGTCACCTTGGATGACAGGCTGTTGGCAAACTCCGTCACCACATTCCTTATGGCTTCGCGCTGCTTTTCGCCTATGCCCTCTACGGACTCAATGTCGTAGTTAGAGGCTCTTGCTATATCCCCGAGGGTCTCGTATCCGGCATTTTCAAGGGCAGAGACTCTTATACCTGCCTTGGCGTTCTTAAGCTCTTCAACGGAATATGCATCAAGGGCAGCCTTCCCCTGCTCTGCAGAGATCTTGTGACAAAGGCTCTTAACTTCTTTCTCCTGAACTTCCCTCTCAGCATACAAGCCCAAAATAGCCCGGTTTGTATCTTCTATTACTCTGACCAGCGTTCTTATTCCTTTAAAATCCGGTTTTGCCATGGCCCATTCTCCTTCAGTCTTACTATTACTATTATTGCACACTTTTATGCCGCATATCATGCTATACTTAAGAAAAAAAAGCAGGAGAATCCCCATGTTTACCTTTGAAAAAGACATCCCAGAAAATACCAGTATTTCATCACTTGCGATAAAAGAAGTTCTTGATGTCCTTGATAAAAAAGGCGTTCCAATGCACAGCCTTCTGATCATGAAGGATGACAAGCTCATCTTCGAAAAGTATTATGCGCCATACAAAGCTGATACGCTTCACAGGCTCTTTTCCATAAGCAAGACCATGACTGCCCTGGCCATATCTCTGCTCATAGACGAGGGTAAGGTTCACATGGAGGATTCCATAACCATGTACTTTCCGGAGTACGCAGGCGATAACACCCATCCATGGATAAAAGCCACCACCATTGAAAACATGCTGATGATGCGGACCTGCCACGCCTCAACCACTTATAAAGTAGATATGAAGTCGGACTGGGTTGAGAGCTTTTTTAAAGTGCCTCCCACACATAAGCCCGGAACCGTATTCCACTATGACACCTCTTCTGCACATACTCTCTGTGCGCTGGTTGAGAAGCTCACCGGGATGCAGATGCTTGATTATTTAAAAGCAAAAGTTCTGGGATACATGGACTTTAGCAAGGACTCCTATATGATAAAAGACCCTTTTGGCGTCTCCATGGGCGGAAGCGGTCTTATGGCCACTCCAATGGATCTTTTAAAGGTAACTTTCCTTCTTCATAAGAGTGGAACCATCACCTGTAACGACGGTGTTACAAGATCTCTTTTGTCAAAAGACTTCGTAGAGAAGGCAACATCAAATCTAAGTGACTCACTTGTGCCCTCCCCTCTTCCAAGTGAAGCCCAGGGGTATGGAATGCAGATCTGGCAGAACGAGCGGGGCGGCTTTGTCCTCTATGGAATGGGAGGCCAGCTTGGCATCAGCATTCCCTCCAAAAACATGCTTATAGTGACAACCGCAGACACCCAGGGAATGGCCGGCGGTAATCAGGTTATATACGACTGCCTGTACAAATACCTTGTGGATGAGGAGTCTGGTCATGCTGCGTTGGATCAGCTGACCCATGATGAACTCCTGTCCTATGCAGAAACGCTTCGCATAGCGCCACCAAGGCTTCCCGACAACTACAGCCTGACAGGCACCGGGCCATCACCTGATATTTTGCAAAAGAGCTTTTCGCGGCAATACACCCTTTCCGAAAATCCTCAGGGATTTACAAACCTGACTATAGATATCGTGCCTTCCGGCACCTGCTCTCTTGTACTTACAAAAGAAGACAAAAACAAGGCATCCTCCGAATCGGAGAATGCCCTGAAACTGAGCTTTTCTATTAACGATATGGCTAAAGGTCTTTTCCCAATCTATAACTGCCCTTATACAGCAGGCGCTGTATTCCTTAGGGACAACGTTCTCTACATCAGATTCCATCTCATCGGAGAGTCTGTAGGCTCTGTTCGCATGCAGTTCTTCTTTGGAGAGTGTGATGTAACACTCTTTATGAGAAAAGTAGAAGAAACTTACTTTAAGGAATTTGACGGCCATCTCTACGGAGTTTTATCATAATCATTGCTTGCGTTCTTTTGCGTGCTGTCTCAAGGTCTCCATGAGGTGATGCTTTTCACTTTCTTCACCGGATGCGTTTGCAGCTGGCATAAACTTTTCGATTCCCTGAAGTATTCTCTTCTGGTTAAATGACAGTCTCTGTGCATATTCTGCAGCCATCTGCTCTATGTGGGCCTTTGCGTTTTCTTTGCCCTCAGCGATCCTGTCGCTGATCATCCTGGATGAAGCAACAGCTTTCTCATAACCGGCCTGGCGCTTTTCTACAAAGTCTTCATGCATGCGCTTTACATCTGTAAGCATTGTTGAAAGACTTGATTCTGTAAGTGCGAAGTCTGCGCCAAGTAAAAGTGCAAGGACAAGGCACGCTATTTCATATATAGTGGGATTTACCACTTCGTGAATTCCATTTACAAACGGAATAAGGTACTTAACTATAAGTACGCCTGCAGCCCCAAAAGCAAGACTTACCGGAAGGCATATCCTTCCCTGGATATTAAGCGGCAAATGACTGTAGTCCCACCATCTGGCGTTGAATCTTTTTTCAAGCACCCAGGATGTACCAAATTCAGCTATAGCACTTCCTATAACACACATGATAAATATCGCCCAAACGGGAAATGATGGATCCATAAGTGGCGGTATACTGCCAAACAGCACTGAAACTACAATAACGCAGGATCCGTAAATAGGACAGATCGGGCCAAATAGAAACCCTCTGTCGGCCCATTTTTTCTCATTAATTGTGCAGTAAATAGATTCCCAAACCCAACCAAGAAAACTGTAAAAAATAAACTCCACAAAACACTGAGCTATAAACATCTCTCACCTCCTTAATCTCAACAATACTAATTCTATCAGCGAAACTGCACCGACAGATAATCTGAAAGTAGCAGGGTTTTTATCATCCTATATCCGGTTCATCCTTAAGTCCAACAGTGTCAGCGGCCTTACCTTCCGTCTCAAAAATGATTATCTCATTCTCGCCATCCTTAAGAAGAGGCGCCGGTATATATAGTCTCTTCTGTGGTCCAATCTTCCAGAAACGTCCAAGATTGAATCCATTTATGAATGCAACTCCCTTTCCGAAGCCGTCAAGATCAAGGAAAGTGTCGCCCTTTTCTGTAACATCAAATGCAAAACGATAGAACGCTGGTGTATTCTCCTTGTAATCCTTGGAGAAATCAACTTTGTCAACGTTATCAAGTGGAAGTGTATAGATTTCCCAGTCATTGTGCATATGGCCGTTTATCTGAACACACCTGCCAATACCCTTTCTCTGAGTCTCCATTCTCGGGCCGAAGTTAACTCTTCCCATATTTTCAACCAGAACATCAAATCTCTCATTTAATCCGGCAAAAGAGCCTGTGGAGAGCCCAGCTTCACCGATAGCTCCCATGGCAGTCTCCGGAGTAAGTCCATGCTCAGCCATAAACTTTCCTGCAAGCATCATGGCGGGCTGGCTCACTGAAAGGTATTTCTCCAAAGGTATGTCGTGCTGCTTCTCAAGTTCTTTGTCATAAAGAGTTATAAGCGGATTCTCTTCAACAAATATATTGGCCCTGTCCGCGCATTCCCATAGGCGAAGATTTGCAATTCCCGCCTCGCTGTGAAGCCTTGTGCGGTAAAGAATGTATCCATAGCTCTGTCCAAGTTCTTCCATGTTTGTTGTATATGGAAGCTTTACAGGGCTGCTGATATCATCAAGTACAGAGAACAGGCTGACTCTATCAGTACACTTAAGAGTTCCATAGCTCTTTCTAATGATAGTATCAGGGATTTCCACCCTGGGGATGTCTGCATACTTCCCAATGATTTCCTGATACTTCCTGTATTTCTCTGTTATCTGTCCATCTTCTGTGAGTATTCCATCATAGTCATAACTGGTAACATCAGGTGTAAGCTCATCATAATAGTTGGAACCATTCATAAATCCAAAGTTGGTTCCACCCTCAAACATGTAGATGCTCACATTTCCTGTCTTTAGCATCTCATCAAGGTCCTCTGCGCTCTGAACCAGATTTCCTTTCATATGACCGCCGTTTCCCCAGTGGTCAAACCAGCCAACCCAGAACTCAGCGCACATAAGAGGGCCACCCTCTGTATACTCAGAAAGCACATCAAATCGTTCCTTGGTTTTTGATCCAAAGTTTCCGGTCGGATGTGCCCCCGGGACAGAGCCTCCCCTGAAGCTCTCATGGTATGGACCGTCAGAAGTGATAAGCGGCACCGTAATCCCGCCAGCTATCAGAAGATCTCTCATGGTCTTCATGTACTCATGGTCATTGGCATAATACCCATACTCATTTTCAATCTGCACCAGGATTACATTTCCGCCCCTGTCTATCTGATGAGGAACAAGCTTTGGTAAAAGAACTTTATAATAGCTCTCCACTGCATCCAGGAAAGGCTTATAGGATACTCTAAGCCTCATGTTTCTGTCCTTTAAAAGCCATGCAGGAAGTCCTCCAAACTCCCACTCAGCGCAGATATATGGTGATGGCCTTACTATTGCATACAGCCCAAGGTCTTTTGCCATATCAAGAAACTTCTCCACATCACAAAAGCCGTCAAAGTTATAGGTTCCCTGCACCGGTTCCACAAGATTCCATGGAATATAAGTTTCCACCGTATTGCATCCCAGGGCTTTAAGCTTAAGTAGTCTGTCCTCCCAGTACTCCGGAACAGTTCTAAAAAAATGAAAAGCCCCTGAAATGACTTTAAAGGGCTTTCCATCCATCATAAAAGTATCTTTAACTTCAAATGTTGACATATTTATCCTCCATTAAAATCCCATGTAAACTCCCGGGATATCTTCTTCTTTGAGATGGAAATCATTTGTTTCACCGTCATTCTCAGCAGTCTCCATCTTAACGACGTTAACATATCCGTCATTTATCATATCAACCATATAGGTGACAATGGCCGGGTCAAACTGCGTACCCGATCCCTTTTGTATCTCTTCTATTATCTCATCTTTATTAAGGTGCCTTCTGTACACCCTGTTACTGGACATGGCATCATAAGAATCCGCAACCCCTACTATCCTTGCATAAAGAGGTATGGACTCACCTTTAAGCCCTTCAGGATATCCAAGACCGTCAAATCTCTCATGATGATAAAGAGCTGTCTCCCTGATTCCACGAAGAGACGAAAGCTGTTTGAGCATCTTGCCCCCTGCGATAGTGTGATCCTGGATCTGTCTTCTTTCATCGTCTGTGAGTCTCCCCGGCTTATTGAGCACAGCATCAGGAACGCTGATCTTACCTGCATCATGCAAAAGACCTGCGTAATAGATATTCAGGATCTCATCCTCGGAAAGATGCATTCTCTTTGCAATCTCAGCAGCATACATGGCAACTCTTCTTGAGTGGCCCCTGGTGTAAGGGTCTTTTGCATCAATGAAGTTTATGAAAGTGTTCATGGACTGAAGGATTATGCGTGTATCATTCTTCTGCTTTTCTCTGTAATTCCTGAGATTAAATTTGGTGACAAAAAATCCAAGAAACACCGCTGCCCATACTGCAAAGCCAATGTAAATGATCTTTCTGTAGATACTGCCTCCGATAGCCTTGGACTCATATCCCCTGAACTCTATCTTTTTAGGATAAAAAGCTTCTTTGGTGCTAAGAGTTATTTCAAAAGTAAGATCAGAATCTTTGTTAAAAGAAAGATTGTAATACTCCGGGGTTATAACTACTCTGTCTTTTTCCATATGAGCTTCTGCTCCGGTGTAGCTTACAAGCTCGGTACCCTCAGGAACAGCTATAGCCGCAGCCCAGTTACTTATACTGTTTATTTCACTGTTGTGTATAAGGAATTCGAACGAAGAAACGACTACCTGGCTGTTTGTTTCGCCGGAGGTTTTGGACATAGTGGCATAAACGCTGTCAGAAAGCCTTGAACCTGTAAGGCTTAAATTAGCGCCATATTCTGATGACACGTTATTAACAGAGCTTACTCTCTCAGCATAGTACGCTGTAATCAAGATAACCAATACTGAAAGGAAGATAAGCATTGTCTCTGTGGTCTTATCCAGCTTCATAGCCACCTCGCATTCTAACGCACTATAATCATAACAAAAAGCGCCATGGTATTAAATACGCATGACGCTTTTTTATACATTTTTAAGCTTTATGCTGATATTATCTCTGAATACGTCCTGATCCGTCTCCACCTGCAAGCTTGTTGACTTCATCAACAGTTACAAGGTTGAAGTCTCCCTCGATCGAGTGCTTAAGAGCTGAAGCAGCAACAGCAAACTCAATTGTCTCCTGAGGAGCGAAGTCATTTACACAGCTATAGATAAGTCCGCCGCCAAAGGAATCTCCACCGCCTACACGATCAACGATGTGAAGCGCATACTTCTTGGAGAAGTAAGCCTGTCCATCAGTGTAGAGCATTGCGCTCCAGTTGTTGTCATTAGCTGAAATAGACTCACGAAGTGTAATAGCAACCTTCTTAAATCCAAATCTTTCTGTAAGCTTCTGAGCAACCTCGATGTAGCCCTCTCTGTTGAGCTTTCCTGTTGTAACGTCTGTAGAAGAAGCTGCGATTCCAAATACGTCGTTGGCATCCTCTTCGTTAGCGATACATACATCAACATACTGGCAAAGCTCGCCCATTACCTTACCTGCCTTCTCTTTGCTCCAGAGCTTTCCTCTGTAGTTAAGGTCGCAGGAAACTGTAAGACCATGCTCCTTAGCCTTCTTGCAGGCTTCAAGAGTAATAGCTGCAAGAGAATCGCTTACAGCGGGAGTGATACCTGTGAAATGGAACCACTCAGCACCGTCAAAGATCTCATCCCAGTTGAAGTCTGAAGGAACTGCCTCAGCAATTGCAGAGTGTGCTCTGTCATAGATGCACTTTGAACCTCTCTGTGAAGCGCCCTTCTCATTGAAGTAGATACCTACTCTGTCTCCACCTCTTGTGATCTTGGAAGTGTCAACGCCGTACTTTCTAAGTGAGTTAACAGCTGCCTGACCAATCTCGTGCTTAGGAAGCTTTGTAACATAAACTGAATCAAGACCGTAGTTAGCAAGAGAAACAGAAACGTTAGCCTCTCCGCCTCCAAATGTAGCCTCCAGGTGATCAACCTGAACAAATCTCAAATAGTTATCTGGCTGCAGACGCAGCATGATCTCACCAAATGTAACAACCTTTTTTGCCATGATATAAAATCCTTTCGTTAATTGTGTTTATATGCCAGTTCTCAGTTTTTAACAAGGTGTACAGCAAATCCACCAAAGTCTTCAGCAAAGTAAGCAACCTTAAGGTGGTTATCTGCATCATATGAGAATGAAGACTCGTCGAACTTCACGCCCTGCTTGCCAAGGTGGTAAACAGCTCTGTCAACGTTGTTGGTTCCGATTGCGATGTGTCCGCACTCTCCACGGCCCTTAGCCTTCATAACCTCTACTACAGAACCTGCAAAGATTGAAGAATTGCCAACCTTCTTGGTAAAACCAAAGAGTGAATCAAACTTGTCAGCTGTAGCCTCAGCTTCCTCAGCGCTGTTCTGGTTGATACCGATGTGCTTCATTGTAAATCCAAGCATTGCATTAACAGCGTCTCTTGTCATTGCCTCGATCTCATCGAACTTACCTGCTGAGATAAGATCTTTCTTAACCATCCAGCTTCCGCCGCAGCAGAATACCTTGTTGAATCCAAGATAGTCATTTAAGTTGTTCTTATTGATTCCACCTGTTGGCATGAAGTGCATCTTGGTGTAAGGAGCTGCCATAGCCTTGATCTTGGCAATTCCGCCGTTCTGCTCTGCAGGGAAGAACTTGACGCAGTCAAGTCCAAGCTCGATAGCCTGCTCAACTTCTCCTGGTGTAGCTGTTCCCGGAACAACCGGAACTCCGATAGACTGGATGTACTCAACATTTGATCTGTTGAATCCAGGGCTTACGATGAACTTAGCGCCTGCTGCCTTGGCTCTGTCAGCCTGCTCAGCATTAAGAACAGTTCCTGCACCTACGATCATCTCAGGGAACTTCTCAGAGATAATTCTGATAGCCTCCTCAGCAGCTGCTGTACGGAATGTAACCTCTGCAGCAGGAAGTCCGCCGTCGATAAGTGCCTTGGCAAGTGGCTCAGCATCCTTTGCATCGTCAATTGCAATTACGGGAACAATACCGATCTTATATAGTTCTTCACAAATCTTATCCATTACATATGCCTCTCTTTTTTAAATAAATCTATTACTGTGCCTGACTCTCGTCAATATCTGTGAACTTGGAAGGATCAAGGTTGTTAGGATCCTGTCCGATATAAGCTGAAATACCGCCATCAATGTAAACAACCTGGCCGTTGATGAAATCAGATGCAGGTGATGCAAGGAATACAGCAAGTCCCATAAGGTCCTCTGTCTTGCCCCATCTCTGTGCAGGTGTCTTTGAACGGATGAATCTGTCGAAAGGATGCATTGATCCATCAGGCTGCTTCTCACGAAGAGGTGCTGTCTGAGGTGTAGCGATGTAGCCAGGTCCAATGGCGTTGCACTGGATGTTGTACTGGCCGTACTCAGAGCAGATGTTTCTTGTGAGCATCTTAAGTCCGCCCTTAGCTGCTGCATAAGCAGATACTGTCTCACGTCCGAACTCTGACATCATTGAGCATGCGTTGATGATCTTACCTGATCCCTTCTTGATCATTGCAGGAAGAACAGCCTTAGAGCAGATGAATGGACCTGTAAGATCAACATCGATAACCTGCTGCCACTGCTCAACTGACATCTCTGTCATAGGAATTCTCTTGATGATACCTGCATTATTGACAAGGATGTCGATTGTTCCGCCCATTGCCTTCTCTGCATCTGCAACAAACTTCTGAACCTGATCCTCTTTTGTTACATCACATACAGCTCCATAAGCGTCAATTCCGTGCTTCTTGTACTCAGCAAGTCCCTTGTCAACAAGCTCCTGGTTGATATCGTTGAATACGATCTTAGCTCCTGACTCAGCATAAGCTACTGCATAAGCAAGTCCAAGGCCATAGGAAGCGCCTGTGATCCATGCTATCTTACCCTCAAGTGAAAAGTTCTTTAAAAAGTCTCCCATTTTTTTACCCTCCATAAATTGTTTTAAATTATATAAGTTATCATTGATATACGGATTGCTCCGCAAAAAGCGCTCTCGCAATCCTACAAACATTCGGAAATCGATCTGCTCATAAACTCGCATATCTTTTTTCCTCATGTTTGTTCGGTCTTCAAGGTCATGTAAATTATCATGCGAGCATGAAATTCACATGACTTTGAATCCCTATATCAATGTACACATAGCACAGTCATCCATATCGTCGAAGTCCTGGTTCTCTCCAACCATTCCCCAGATGAAAGTGTAGGCCTGTGTGCCGCAGCCTGAATGTATTGACCAGCTTGGGCTTATTACAGCCTGCTCGTTTCTCATGATGATGTGGCGTGTCTCCTGTGGCTCTCCCATGAAGTGCATAACCAGCGCATCCTCAGGCATATCGAAGTAGAGGTAAACCTCCATTCTTCTGTCGTGTGTATGACATGGCATTGTGTTCCATACGCTGCCCGGCTTAAGCTCTGTCATACCCATCTCAAGCTGGCAGGTCTCAACCTGTCCAGGAAGAATGTACTTGTTGATGACTCTGTGATTGGCACCCTCAAGGCTTCCAAGCTCTTTCTTGTTCTCATCCTTGATGATGACAACATCATCTGAAGGTGTTCCCTCTCTCTTAATGAGAACTGTAGGATATGTCTTGTGTGCAGGTGCACTGTTGATATAGAATTTCGCAGGTTTTGATGAATCCTTGCTGGCAAAAGAGATGTCTTTTGCTCCCATACCGATGTACATGCCCTGCTTATAATCTACATCGTAGGCCTTACCGTCAATTGTGATAACTCCGGCTCCTCCGATGTTGATAACGCCCATTTCTCTTCTCTGCAGGAAATACTCTGCACGAAGCTCATCACCGGCTGTGAGCTTAAGCTCCTTATTAACAGGCACGGCAGAACCTGTGATTATCCTGTCGATGTGGCTGTAAACCAGCTTGATGTCATCCGGTTTGAACAGATCATCAATGAGGAACTCTTCTCTGAGCCTTTTGGTATCGTAGTACTTCTCATCCTTTGGTGAACAAGCAGTTCTAAGTTCCATGTTAACCCTCCATTTATTGCAAAGCTTTTTGTAACTGATACCATAATAAAGTAAATAATTTACATTTTCATTTCATTTTTATATCAAAAAGTTGCAAATCTTGCTCAGATGTAACCGCTTTCATGATTTTTACATAGAATCTGTAAACAACAGTCCGCTTACAACCAAAGGTGCCACAAAGAATATGTATGCCACGTACCGCACAAGCGATGCGGGGCCAAGGAGCATAGTAAGGTAAACTATAAACAGGAATATAAATGCTCTTGTGAAGTTTCTTTTCCCTCGGGAATTAATAATAGTCATAGCCGCAGCAGACAGCCATAGCCACGTTCCCGGACTCCATATGAATCTGATCACAGGAATCTTATGGGGCCAGGCTCGTACAGAAATGGCTCTGTATACTTTGTCGATATAAGATACTGCCAGGTTTCGCCATCCCGGCTCCTCGGTCACATATCCGAAGTAGCATATTTCCTCATACTGGCCTCCGCTGTAACAATCAAATATCGCTCCCGGATACCACATCTCATAACTGGTAAGAAGCCAGGCGTTGAAAAAGGTTACAGGTCTTTTCACAAAGTGTTTGAACCAAAAGGATATGAACCTTCCAGGATTTGCCAATATCTCTTTTCCATCAACATACTCTTTGATGCCATCGGAAATCTTGTCGGAGTACATGGTCCACCGTTCCATGTCCTGAAGAGACGCCATGTAAGCAAGATCCTCGTCATCAAAGTCCTCGGGGTAATAGTTGTAGCTTCGTGCAATCTGCTGAAGTGGTACTGCAAATGCCTCCTGCTGACCGTTCTTCTCAGCTCTCATTCCAACTATAAGAATGTTGTTGATAACGATAAAAAGCACAATTGCCACAAGGGAAGTTGCAAGAGCCATGGCTCTGTGTTTTTTCTGCGTGAATATAAAAAGAAGTGGCGTGAACACGATAAGATCGTAAATACCGTTCTTTCTAAAGAGCATGATAAAAAGAGCGAACAAGGCCAGGAGTATAAACCTGTAGCGTTCTTTTTCAAAGATCTCCGGTGTGCAGAACAAGGCCACCAGCTGGATCGTGTACATCAACACAAAGAATGCAAAAAAAGAGTCTGTCACTGAGCAGAGCACATACATAACAACCGGCGGAAACAGTCCCATATAAAGGCAGGAAATGATCCTGAAAGCCTTTGGTATCCTGTAACGGACCAGTTCTTCGTTCATATAGGTAAAGCCAAGGCTCATGATGACCATCTGGATAAACAGATATGCGAATATACCCTGGTTGTAGTTCTCATTAAAGCCATAGAAAAATGTAATTATCTTGCCCATTATGTAGGTGTGAAACAGGGGATGCCAGGTAGTATTATTGTCCTTTATGAAGTGCATCAGCTCTGTTGCCGCGTCGTACACGAAAAAGCCCGGGTACACGCCCCGGAGCACGATGCTGTAGACGATTACAAAAAAGATGAATACGGCGATTCGTCGGCGATGGGGATTGGCCCCAGGTTGCTGGCAGCTCTTTCCCAGGGTGAACTTGTTAGAGACAGTCTCCATAAACCAAAGGGCTGCATAAGCGCCGACAGCCAGTATAACAAACCACAGAATGTCTGTTATGCCCGGAACTGACAGCTTCCAGTTTTTATCAATTTGCCGCCCTACGCACATGCAGAATGAAAATATCAGCGAGAATACAGCCTTCCCTTTAGATGTCAGATATTTTTTTGCAGATAATTTAATAAGCATACACTTCTACCTTCCTCAGTAAAAGTATATGCTTATATTTATGAAAAGCCAATTAAAAACGCGTTCAATGATATTTCACGAGAAAATCAATTAGGGACCTCTTTTTTCTCATTTTTTTTCTGGGACATGGCATAATTAATATCCGTATTCTCATGCTCAGGATTCTTGGCCCAGGCACTCATAACGCGGTCTATAACCTTTGGTGCATCGTCACTTGACAAAAGAGGCAGTACAACAAAGAACTGATTTGGCCTGTTCTGGAAAATTATGTCACTTCTTCGAAGATTTCTTTTGATGATACCCGCAAATTCCTCTATAGTTGACGGAGGTACAACTCCGCCCTGTATCTGTCGAAGGGAAAAGAGGATTCTGGTGGCAACGGCATCGTATCTGTCAATGAACCTGGTGATAAATCTGTAGTTCCAGGAGAAAGCGTCTTTTCCAAGAATAAGGGCACCCTTCCTGTCTCCTCTCTCTTCAAGGATCTGGGAAACGCGGCCTATTTCGTATTCAAGGTTTTCCGCATCGTCTTCGGAATCTGCAATCGGCTCATAGATAAAGTAGCCGTGTTTGCCGTTTAACTTAGCCTTGTACAGAGCTGTGTCTGCAAACTGAAAGAGGCTGTGATAATCCTTGGCGTGGAAAGGGGTAAATGCCGCTCCCACAGATATTCCAAGAGGAATGCCATGGTCATCACCCATAAGTGAGTTAGCTTCATATGTGAGCTGTACATTAATTCTTTCTGTCAGAGAGGAAACAGCATCTTCGTTTGTCAGCAGCGGCAAAAATACCATAAATTCATCTCCGCCTATCCTGCTGACAACATCATCCGCCCTCACATTGTGCCTTACTACTGTGGCCAGGGCTACGAGAATCCGGTCTCCCATGTCGTGGCCAAAAAGATCGTTGACGAGCTTGAAATTATCAAGATCAAGAAGCAGAAGGGCCCCGGTCTGCGTGTCGCAAAGATCTGATATCTGTGCAGTTCCGGTGGCTTTGTTAAGAAATCCCGTAAGCTTATCCAATGTAGCTTCTTCTGTAAGGTTCTCTATGGTTCTGGCACTTTCAATAGTATTGGTAACTCGCTTTATAAGGACATCTTTATCAAAGGGCTTATGGATAAAATCAGATGCACCCTCTTTAAGGCCTCTGCGCTCAACCTCGCTGTCATTTTCACCGGTAAGAAAGATGACCGGTGTCCATGATCTTTTTGTTTCCTTTTCAAATTCGCGCACAGCATTTATTGTTTCAAAACCGTCCATTTCAGGCATGCGCACATCAAGAAGGATAAGATCGGGCGAGTTCTTTTCAAGAAATGTAAGAAGCTCACTCCCGGACCTTAGGCAGCTCACCTTCAGATCCTCTGTGCTAAGAAGCATTTTTACATTTTTAAGACTAAGTGGCTCATCGTCCACAACTACTATCCAGTAACCCATTGTCCGTCACTCCGTCTGGTCATTTCTCATTTACAGCTTCCAAAACGCCATTGTAATCAAAATTGTCTACCGATTCCCTTACCTTTGCAAACAGCTCTTTTTCATCATCAGGAATGCAATATTTATTCATTTCCGTACAGATTTCCTCAAGCCTGTCGATGTCCATTTCATTTGCAGCAAGTTTAATATCATTGTACACCTTGGCAAGCAAGTCAGCATCAGCTAAAGGCTTATCTGCATCAGTTTTTTCAGAATCATCAGTTTCCGGCATTACCTCTTTGAGTTCCATCTGCAGCTCTTTATACTTACTAATGAATTCACAGTGGTGAGTTCTGATATATTCAGTATCTTCTGCCTTTGCGGCATTCTCGAGCTTCTGTGCATCCTCTCCAAGCTCCATGGCACCTATTATTCTGGATGAACTCTTAAGTCCATGAACCTGGATTGCATAATTTTGCAGATCATTTTCTTCAAAGAGGCGGTCAAGCTCTTTTGCCTTGCCATCCACCGAGTTGTAATACATCTTCAGAATATGAACAAATGAATCTGCTGTTCCATTATTCTTAAGTCCCAGGTCCACATCAAGAATTTCTTTTTTCCTGATATCCATAAGGAGCCTGGTCTCTGTGTCATTATCCTCCTGCGGCGCAGTATCTGCCTCATCTGATATAACGAGCTTTTCTTCAGGAAGATGATCAAGGAGACATTTCTTTAGCAGAACCATGTCTATAGGCTTAGACAGATAATCATCAAATCCTTCAGAAAGATATTCTTCCTTTGCGCCGGAAATAGCATTTGCTGTAAGACAAACCACAGGAGTTTCAAGATTTGGATTGTTCTTGTCCGCTCTTAGCTCCTTAAGAGTCTCTATTCCGTCTTTTTCAGGCATCATATGGTCAAGGAAGATAAGATCATATTTGTGCTCGTTAGTAAGCGCAAGTCCTTCGTCTCCGCTTGTTGCTGTATCAACCTGAACTTTGGTATGCTTTAGCAGATTAGTAAGCACCACAAGGTTCATTGAATTGTCGTCAACCGTAAGGATTCTGGCCGATGGTGCAATAAACTCCAAAGAAGTGTTCGCTGCATCCAGGTTGGCCCCTTCCTGGAAGGTCCTATAGTCGCCCATAGGCTCCCAATCAACAACCTTCTGCTTTAGTTCGAAGAAGAAAACTGAACCCTCACCGTATTCACTTTCAACCTGAAGTGATGAATCCATAAGCTCAAGAAGGCTCTTTGTAATACTAAGGCCAAGTCCCGTTCCCTCGATATTTCGATTTTTCTTTTGATCGAGCCTTTCAAACTTGGCAAAGAGCCTTTCCATATCCTCATCACGTATGCCCATTCCGGTGTCTTTAACTGCCACATCCAAAATGATCGTAGAAGGATCCGCCGGATTCTTTTTGTAACCTACACTAAAAGTAATAACTCCCTCTTTTGTGTATTTAATCGCATTCGTCAAAAGATTGGTTATTATCTGCCTGATACGGCCCTCATCGCCATACAGCCTGTTAGGTATTTCCGGATCAAAATCAATATTCAGGGTAAGTCCCTTATCATAAGCCCGGCTCTGCATCAGCACAAGAAGCTCATGCAAAAGCCCCGAAAGGTTGTAATCCACAGGTATTATTTCTGTCTTTCCCGCCTCTATCTTTGAGAAATCCAGAAGATCATTAATAAGGTTTAAAAGACTTCTTCCTGCGGATTTAATATTCTGGGCGTAATATAAAATAGTGTTATCGGTAGACTCCCTTAGGATCATCTCGTTCATTCCAAGGACGGCATTTATAGGAGTTCTGATCTCGTGAGACATGTTGGCAAGGAATGTACTCTTTGCCTGATTGGCGGCTTCAGCTCTTTCAACCTGTTCCTGCAGGGATCCTGCCATTGTCTGAAGGGTTCGGGAGAGGACACCGATCTCATCTGTTCCGTCGGTCTCAATTTTTTCACTAAAATCACCCTCTCCATAGTGCTTTGCAACCTCTGTCATATATCCAAGAGGTTCTGTAATGGATCTGATCCATATAAAGCACAAGAATCCAGTAAAAGCTAAAGTTATGAAAAGAACCACAAGATAGCTCACAACCATTTCATTTGTCTGTTTGTTAAGCTGTCCCTCAAACCAGTCAACGCTAAAGTCAACTCCGACTATACCGGTCACATTACCACGAGAATCTATAATGGGACTGTAAGAACTATAGAAGGTTCCCCACTCATCAGTTGCTCTCCAGTCATCAGCTGAAGGTATTCCCAGGCTTGCTTTATACAGTCCCTCTGTGTACTCCAGCTCATTACCAAATTCTTCAGGTTCATCAACAGATGGATCACAGGTATAGGTGAACCTTCCGTCATCCTCTATCTTAAGAGAATATACGTATTCCAGCTCGACGTTATCCCTGTATACAGCAAGAGCATCGTATACCTCCTTAAACTCCGGGCTTTCCTCACCTGCTTCAGCAAGTCGCCTGTGTACATCGCCGTCAATAGAACCGGATGCACAGTTTGCAATATCAATCATTCGCTGACACACAGAAGCCCTGATGGCAGACCTTGACTGCAGGATTGAAACCACGCAGACAATGCTTTCTGAAACGAACAGAACAATAAAAACAAGCTGGATGATCTTTGCGCTCAAATGGGTAGATTTCATTTTTGAACGAGGATAATCCTTAATTGATTTCTTGGTTCGTTTTGTATTCGTCTTTAGTTTTGTCTCAGTTTTTTCTTTGTCCGAAAGCTCTTTTTCCTGCTCCTTATGAATATCAGGAGAATCGACGGACATGTTGTTTGTTGAAACAAAGTTTAAGGAAAGTGCTGTTGCCAATGTTCCAACTATAACTATTATCAGGGTTATAACAAACATCCGGTTGAGAGAATTGAATGTGTCGGATGAGTTCACCACGGAGATACAGTGAAGGCCACTGCTGATGTGCTGCTCGTAAACTAAATATTTTGTGCCTTCGTACTCAAACTCAAAGTACTCGTCATCATGGCCTTTCAGATTGCGGATGATCATCTCACCAAGTGAGCCGGACTGGATATCGTAGTCCCGTCCAACCTCAGAGCGGTCTGAATGAGCTATAACAAGGTTCTCTTCACTTACAACCATTCCCACAGCAATATCGCTACTGCTTACAGTGTCATCCACAATATTCTGTATGCCCATAATAGACATATCCATGGATACTACACTTACGCCATCACATAACAGCTTACCGACGGCCATCATATATCTTCCGGTTTCCATGTCCAGATATGGATCAAGCAGAGTGATTTCTCCGGGATTCTCATGTGGCTTCTTATACCACGGCCTGATGGTTGCATCATAGTCATCCGGCGAAACCCAGCCCACACCAGAAATAAACTTACCGTTTACGTAGGCATATATACCCGTGGAGTTTGTGTCAACGGCAGTTTGGATAGCTTCAGTCTGCCTTACGATAAAATCTTCAACCTCCTCATCGGATCGGTTAGTGACTATCATCTCATCAAGTGTATAAGCAGCAAGACTTATTGTGTCCATTTTTGCAGAAATATACTTATCAATAAGATCCGCATTCTTGCTGGCGCTGGCCTGTCCATCCTTGATAATGTTGGCTCTTCTCTCGGTGTATAGCATCCTGTAGTACAGCAGAATTATCCCCGCCAAAACAGCTATAACCAAAACTGCTATTATAAGATTTCTTTTGTATGGCTTTTTGCTCTGCATGCATGATTCTCCACGGAAAACATAATTATACATATTTAGTCTATCATCCAAATATTAAACAAATATAAACGAAAAATTACAATATGATAAAGCTGTTCAATAACGTTTTTGTTTATATATTGGTTGCAATCTAATTGCACTTCATGTATAATTATAAAAGTCCTAATAGAATCGCTGTTTTTTTGGAGGATAATTATGGAGTACAGAAGCGATAAGAATGGAAATCCGATCTCAATACTTGGATATGGCTGTATGCGTTTTACAACAAATGGCCGTGGAATTGACATAGATAAGGCTGAAAAAGAGATAATGGCAGCCTTTGATCAGGGTGTAAACTACTATGATACTGCATATGTATACTCAGGAAGTGAGGCTGCCCTTGGAGAGATCCTTGAGAGAAACCATATCAGGGATAAAGTAAATATTGCCACAAAACTCCCCCAGTATCTTGTGGGTAATCGCGCCGCCCTCGATAAGTATTTTGAAGAGGAGCTCAAAAGGCTTCGTACTGATCATGTGGACTACTATCTCATGCACCATATGACCGCTATGAACCAGTGGGACAAACTGGAAAACGTGGGCATAAGGGAATGGGTAGAAGAAAAGAAGGCCAAGGGCCAGATAAGAAACATCGGTTTCTCTTATCATGGTAACACTGAGGATTTCCTTGGAATACTAAATGCATACGACTGGGATTTCTGTCAGATCCAGTACAACTACATTGATGAGCACACCCAGGCAGGTGTCACAGGCCTTAAGGCAGCCGCCGAAAAAGGCATCCCCGTAGTGATCATGGAGCCCCTTCGCGGTGGCAAGCTCGTCAATCAGCTTCCCCAGAAGGCAAAAGAACTTATCGCTTCTCAAAATACCGGCTACAGCGCTGCAGAATATGGCCTTAGGTGGCTCTGGAATCAAAAGGAAGTTACCTGTGTTCTTTCAGGCATGAACTCTACCGAAATGGTACTTGAAAACTGCAGGATTGCTTCCAGCGCAAAAGCAGACTCTTTTACCCAAGATGATTTCAAGCTCATAGAACAAGTTAAAAAGATTATTTCCGAGTCTGAGCTTGTGGGCTGCACCGGCTGCAGATATTGCATGCCATGCCCCAAAGGCGTTGATATTCCTGCCCTCTTTAGAAGCTACAACATGACTGCTGTTGACAGCAAAAAGGAAGCCCGCTTTGAATATGCTCAGACAGTGGGACTTAGAAAAGAACCGGCCTTTGCGACTCAGTGTATAGGCTGCGGCAAATGTGAGCAGCACTGCCCTCAGAACATTCCAATCAGAGAAAAAATAAAGGAAGCTGACAGCGTTATCCGCCCGCTTCCATATAAGATCGGCATAAATGTTGCAAGGAAATTCATGCTGCGATGAATTATTGCGTAAAACTCGAAGTCATTGCCTCTCCATACCTATGACTTATAAGTGAAAAAAGATTGTCTTTTACATATACCATTGGCTCGTGTCCGGGAAAAATGAAAACAAGTCGCCAGATGTATATTGCAATGGTTATGATACATATCGCAAGAAGAGGTTTCTTAAGTATTGCGGTACTTCTGCCCTTTACATACCTAAGCCACACAAAGGCAGCGGCAATGGCGATCCACAGAGGATATGAGGGATTGTAGTAAAATGCCTTGACCGGATGAAGGGTTATAAACAAAAGCATTGCCCTTGTAATACCGCACCCCGGACAGGGAAAGCCGCTTATAAGCACCACCGGACAAAAACGGTGAAAAATGAGATTAAGCACTGCCCATAAAATGAGCAGTGCTATTATTAACTCTTTATTCTGTTTCAGATCATCCAACAGTCTTTTTATCATATTACTTGTTCAAAGCCAGAAGCTTGTCGTATGCTCCGTGTGTCCTTGATGCGTTAAGGATCAGGAACACACCTGCACCGGTGAGGATAAATATCATTGCCGGGCCAACTGCTTCTGTAAGAAATCTGCCTATTGAAAGCACTCCAAACATACTTACAGGAACTACGCTAACTACGCACAGAACGATGCCAAGCGCAAGAATTGCTGACTTGCTTGCTTCACTGTTGTTACGTTCATTTTCAATATACTGCTTTGTCAGGCTGTCAAGCATGCAGGTTTTCTTTTTCATGAATTTCCACTGCTTCTTCTTGGCAGATGAAAGTATTATCAGTCCAACACCGATTCCTGTAGAAAGGAAAAGGAACGCAACTCCCAGGCTTTCAAACAGGTTACCAAAGATGTTTTCACCAAAAATCTCGTTGAATCCGCTGCCAATTATGGGGCCGATCGGGGATATGATGCAGAAGAAAACTCCAAGTCCCAAAAGGAATCTGCCAAATGAGTAATCCATAACGTAATCCATGGCTTCATCTGTTGTGATAATGCGCTTACCGCTCGCCTCAATTTCGTAGGTATCCTCGACTATAACATCCTCAGCAAATTTCTTAGGATTATTATTAAGGCCAAGAGATTCCTTTATCTCTTCCAGATTGCCAAACTCTGATATAACGGTACCTATTGCCTCGTTCTGTGGCATTCCCCCTGATATCAGCTCGTTGTATTTGTCTTCCATCATAGCAAGAAGATCCTGCTTTGCTCTTCTTGTCTCTGCATTATCCGGAAAATTAGCAAACATTGTTTCAAGATAGTTCTTTATTACTTCCATACTTTTCTCCTGCTCCTTATCACTTATCTGAAATGAATCTTTCTATAACATCTTTGGTCAGCTGCCATTCCTCACATTTTTCCAGATAATACTCTTTTCCCCTGTCGGTTATCTGGTAATATGTTCGGCGCTTGCCATTATCTGCGTCCCTGCTAAATGAAGTAATGAAGCCGTTCTTCTCAAGCCTGGTAAATGCCGAATAAAGGGTTGTCTCCTTGATCAGGTATTTATCCTCCGTTAGCTGCCGGATATTCTTGGATATCTCATATCCGTAGGACGGCTCATTTTTTAGCAAGAACAGAATTATTGTATCATTATATCCTCTAATGATATCGCTGCTGATTTCCTGCATCAACTGTTTCCTCTTGCAATTGTTTATTACTACGACCATCATTACTACGACTGTCGTACTATGTCTGTAATAGTAATATAATACGACTGTCGTAGTATGTCAACACTTTTAAGTGTCTTTTCAGATTTTTTTAAATCTTATAAAATAGTAGATAGATCAAGCTGTAGCTCACAGGAGGACTGAATAAATGCAGGATTTCCCTTTGGATTTTGGTAAAAAGCAAGAAAAAAGCTCAGAAAAAAACTCAGACTCACTGGATATGCAAGTGTCTTCCATATGTGAAAAAGACGGCAAAAAGCTTGCCTATGTGATATTTGCGGATAAATCCCGCAAAGCCGAGGGCCAGATACCGGACTGTATCATCACTTCAAACAATGGCTTTTCTGCCGAAGAAATAGCCGGACTTGAGATGTATATGAAGCAGAATCTCAATATGCTAAAGAGCATGGCGAAAAGTATTAACCCTATTAAGGCTATGATGAAATGATCACTCATAAATCAAGGCGCTTATGTGTTATCACCGATGGCGATAGACTCATGAGCAGCCGATAGCACTTGAATATACTGCATTTCAACAATGCATTCTATAATAGAATTTGCATATATCGAATCTTTTTTAGTGTTGGAGCACCTTACGGGCTTAATTTACTGCTGGCAACTGAGTTTTTTCTTTTTTTACGGAAGCATTTTGGAAGTTTTACTGCCTTTATTCAAAAAATAATATTTGCGGCAGTATAAAATGTGATGACAATTTCATTCAATAACTTTCTTTTAATATATTTCTTTTGAATTTTCAGTCAACTATCATTATATGTTATATTTAAGAGTTAATTCCGCAATTGATTGCATACAACTCATGCATAAAATGGCCTATTCATACTGCCTCAAATCACTCTTTTTAAAATACGGCAGTATAAAAAAATAATTAGGAATCCAATATATAAAAATTGCCATAACAGCCGTAAAATATATGCGCATTAGCGAGGATTTAACATCGTTTATGCGTATGTGTAAAATGCATCAATCATATAGTTTTCTTTTTAATCTCACATACACAAGCGCACAGTAATTACCATTGAAGATTACTTTTGTCCATTGCTCAGTACAAGTTTTTTACATACTAAGACTTCAAGAATCACTCTGATTGTTCTTAGATTCTGAGCCCGAGGTTATAACCTAGCCACCGCTTTAGCGGCTTGCCCTTTACAGCACAAAAATAACTGCTACAATGCTGACATCGACGGAGAAAACCTGATTGTTCTTGAGTTCTTCGCCGTCGGTGATCAACCTACAGCAGTTATTTTTGCGCTGTCAAGGGTGGCGTACGACTATCACAACCTAAATCCTCATTTTCTTATGTGACAAGTGGACTGCGCCCCTTTGGTTTAATTCAGTTACTATCAGCCCCGTCTTTCAAAAACAATTTCCGTTTTATTCGAAAGATCATCTCTATAGAAGTATCCAAGTCTGTCAAAGTTCTTAATATCCCCAGGATCTTCAATATGGTTCTCAGCCATGTACCTGACCATCTCTCCCCTGGCCATCTTAGCATAGGTACCCTTTGTCACAAATTTACCTTTTTCGATTTCACCAAATACGACTGTTGCGTAATAGTCATTTGCTTTTATGTACCTTTCTATGCATTTTGAATACTCTTTGGATGCAAGATTGACAATAACACCGATTCCATCAGACACCTCATCATACAATCTCTGTCCCCAAAGATCATATAAATCCTTGTGTCCGCCAATACTAGCTTTCGCCTGCATCTCAAGTCTGTATGGTGTTACCCCATCCATCGGTTTCAGTACGCCATAAAATCCTGACAATATCCGCAAGTGCTCCTGTACATAGTCAAAAGAGCTATCTTCAAAAACGGCGGGAGCCATATACTGATAAGCAATTCCTTCATAAGACAGAATAGCCGGAGTCAGCCTATTATGAAGGTCCATCTCTTTTATACGCTTATAATTCTGCTCTGCTATCTTGTCATTACATCCCCACAGCTTCTGAAGATCACCACGGGACTGTTTCCTTAGCCAGTCAAGAATCTCCTGTGTTTGATCAAGGAACACCGGAAGGCCCTGACACTCAAGCTGATCAGTGTCTACATTCATTTTCTTTGCAGGAGAAAGAATTATCCTCATCAAAGTTCTCCCTCA
>JAEEGH010005320.1_pt1 | contig 32435 bp, 25 predicted proteins | sample 9134181 | NCBI WGS metagenome assembly JAEEGH01 (sample SAMN16246544, study PRJNA631951) | gut metagenome | biome: gut microbiome; feature: rumen; material: DP-attached | host: Bos | place: Iran: Karaj | collected 2018-10
TGCTGCATGAACAGCGAGGCACCCATGATAGCACAGTTCACGGCAATCAACGGCAGGAAGATACCCAGCGCAGCATAGAGCGAAGGAGAGTACTTCTCGACCGTCATCTCGACCAACTGCACCATACCGGCAATCACGGCGATGAAGAGGATGAACGACAGGTAGCTGAGGTCGACGCCCTCGACGAGGCAGTCGGGACCCAGCACCTTGGTCTGCAACAGATAGTTGACGGGAACGGTCACGGTGAGCACGAAGGTCACGGCGAGACCGAGTCCCAGCGAAGTCTTCACGGTCTTCGACACTGCCAAGTAAGAGCACATGCCGAGGAAGAAGGCGAAGATCATATTGTCGACGAAAATCGACCTAAATAGTAATGATATTGCGTGTTCCATATTACTTCAAATATTTTTCTACAACGAATTTAACGAATTACACGAATTATTTCTCTTTGTAGAAATATGCACGATGAACCCAAATCACACAGCCAACGAGGATGAGCGCCATAGCAGGCATCGTCATCATACCGTTGTTTACATAGCCGAAGTCGTAGCAGGCATCGGGAATGAGTTGGAAGCCCAGCAGAGAACCGCGGCCCAGCAACTCACGGACAGCACCCACGATGACCAGGATCATGGCGTAGCCCAGACCGTTACCCACACCGTCGAGGAACGACGGCCAGGGCTTGTTCTGCATGGCGAAGGCCTCGAGGCGACCCATCAGGATACAGTTGGTGATGATTAGACCGACATACACAGAGAGCTGAACGCTGACATCGTAGGCGAAAGCCTTCAGAATCTGGGAAACGATGGTTACGAGAGCAGCCACAACCACCAGCTGAACCACGATACGGATGCGGTTAGGAATGGTGTTGCGGATAATCGAGATAATCACATTCGCAAAGGCGGTGATGACCGTCACAGCGAGACCCATCACGATGGCGGGCTTCAACTGCGAGGTCACAGCCAGCGCCGAGCAGATACCGAGTACCTGTCCGAGAATGGGATGGTCGAGGTTCAACGGATTAGTAAAAACCTCTTTATTTTGTTTACTGAATAATGCCATAGTAATTTACAATTTGACAATTTACAATTGACTATTTATTCTGCAGATTCTTGAGACCGTCCTTCAGCATGGCATCAACGCCATTCGAAGTCAGGGTAGCACCAGTTACGCAGTCAACCTGAGTAGCGGGGTCATCAACCTTCTTGACGACAGAGAGTACCACGTTGCCGTTCTCATCCCAGATTTGCTTACCGATGAACTTCTCCTGCCAAGCCTGAGAGTCCTTGATTTCAGCACCCAGACCGGCGGTCTCGCCCTCATGGTTGAAGTAAGCACCGAAAACTTTGCCCTCTGGATCGATAGCAAGATAGCCGCTGATACCGCCCCAAAGGCCCATGCCCTTCAGGCTAACTACCTGGATATCCTTGCCATCAATCTGACAAGCATAGATCTTCTGTCCATCCTGCTCCTGTTCGTCCTTTACCACCTCGGCATACTTAGCCTCGGCAGCCGAACCGTCCAGGTCACGGATATTCAGCGAATAGAGAATCTGTTTCTTCACGTCGAGCGCCACGTTAGCATCCTGCATAGGCTTCAAGGCCTGATAGACGAACGCCAGCAGAAAAGCCACGATGACCACGAGTATCGCGCTATATATAATAATGTACGCGTTACTATTTGTATTTAACTTAGCCATAACTTCAATTTTTTAATTCTTCAATCTTTTCTGGCGTTTCGAGATATTGCGCTCCACAACGAAGTGGTCGATGGTGGGAGCAAACATATTACCAAAGAAGATGGCAAGCATCATACCCTCAGGATAACCGGCGTTAAGCACGCGGATGATGATAGCCATTGCACCAATCAGGAAACCGTAGATGTACTGACCAGTAGTGGTGCGGCACGAAGTCACAGGGTCGGTAGCCATAAACACAGCACCGAAGGCGAAGCCACCCATCACGAAGTGGTGCCACCAGGTCATGCCCTGACCAGTCTGCTCGAACAGCAGAGCCAGTGCGATACCACCGACGAAGACGCTCAGCATGGTACGCCACGAGGCGATGCCCGTCCACAGCAGGATAACGGCGCCGATGGCGATAGCAATCAGGCTGGTTTCACCGATAGAACCGGGGATAAAGCCGAGGGCCATATCAAGGATAGAGGCATCGGGAGTGATGTTCTGTGCCAGCTGACCAAGCGGCGTAGCAGCGGTAAAGCCGTCGGCCAGGTCGTTACCCAGACCGAAGATACTGTCCTGAGCCACCCAGACGGTGTCGCCAGTCATCTTCGACGGATAGGCGAAGAACAGGAACATACGAGCTGCCACGGCGGGGTTGAAGATATTCATACCCGTGCCACCGAAGATCTCCTTACAGAAGATGACGCTGAAAGCGCAGGCCAGCGCCAGCATCCACAGCGGACAGCCGATAGGAATAATCAGAGGAATGATGATACCTGAAACGAGGTAACCCTCCTGGATTTCCTCACCCTTCCACTGTGCCCAGGCAAACTCGATGCCCAAACCGACGATGTAGCTCACCAGAATCTTCGGCAGAACGGCGAGGAAGCCGTAGATGAATATCTCGCAGAACGATGCCGTGGCGAGTGTGCCGGCAGCCGCATAGTTCTGGTAGCCGATGTTATACATACCAAACAGCATGGCGGGCATCAGGGCGATGACAACCATACTCATAATGCGCTTCGAGTCGATGGCGTCGTGAATGTTCACGCCACCTGCCTTCGCCGTGTCATTAGGCACATAGAGGAAGGTCTCAAAGCCGTCGAATACCGAGCGGACGGCATGAAGCTTGCCACCCTCCTCGAAATTCGGCTTGATCTTATTGAGATAATTTCTTAATGCTGACATAGTTATGCGTTTTCTTTACGTAAAATATTCAGTCCTTCACGCACGATGCGCTGCAATTCCAACTTCGATGAATCCACGAATTCTGCAAGAGCGAAGTCCTCAGGAGCAACCTCGTAGATACCCAGCGCCTCCTGACGATCGATATCGCCAGAGATGATGGCCTTGATGAGGTATTCACCATAGATATCCATCGGCAGCACCTTGTCGTACTCGCCGCTCATAATCATGTGGCGCTCACCACCCTTCACACGGGCATCGAGCGCGTAGTTCTTCTTGCCACAGAGCCAGGAGAAGTAGCTGCGGTTCACGGAGAACTGCTTAAAGCGCGGCAGAATCCAACCCAGCATCTCGTCGGCATTGTCTCCCTCGGGAATCACGGTAATCTCAGAGGTGTGAGCACCAAGGAAGCCCTCCTTCGTTGTGGGACGGCCGGTGAGCACGTTACCATTGATGATACGCACATGATGGTCGGGATCGTAGCTGTTCGACAGCAACGTGGAGAGTTCCTCACCAACGAGCATATCGACATAGGCAGGCGCCTTCACCTCGCTGCCACAGAGAGCAACAAGGCGCTTCAGATTCACCTTGCCCGTGCTGAACAGACGGCCGATAAAGAGTACTACTGTAGGATCGCCAATCGTCCAAACCACCTCACCCTTGTTGACAGGGTCCAGATGGTTGACATGAACACCAACGTTACCGGCAGGACACTTACCGGCGAAGACCGTCACCTCGACGTCCCTCATCTCCTCGAGTTTGGAATCGACACCAATGCCAAGGTACGTCTTGGCAATCTTGGAGAGCGCGGTGAGACCTGTCTGGAACTCCAGCTCCTGACCTTTCACCTCGTACTCGAAGTCAGCAGCGAGGGGTTTATCACGCAAGGCAGAAACGAAAATGGCCTTAGGCTGAACAGTAGGATTCGTTGACACAGCATAAGGCAACTGATTGATGTATCCGAAGATGCCGGCTTCCAGCAGCGCATCAATCACCTGCTGACCGTTCATCTTTGACACATCTTTCTTGCCAAAGTCCGTATACTGCTGCTCTTTGTCGGCTTCAACCTTGACGCAGAGCACCTTACGACGCTCGCCACGCACCACCTCGCGGACTGTTCCGCTGACGGGCGAAGCAAACTTCACTTCGGGATACTGCTTGTTGACAAACAAGGCATCCCCGGCCTTGACAGTGACACCTTCCTTGACAACAACCTTTGGAGTAACGCCCTCGAAATCGTCGGGTACCAGCGCATACTGGCCGTTCGATTTCAGCTGCACGAGTTTCTCCTCAGCTTTGCCCTGAAGATGAATGTCCAAGCCTTTACTTAACTTGATTACATTTGCCATTTATATAAATGTTTGATTAAATTAACGCGTTAATCGCGTGCAAAAATACTAAAAAAATATGGATTATTGTTGATTTTTACTTCGAAAAATGCACTTATCACAAGAAATTATCGTAATTTTGCAACATCAAAGAAAATAGCAGAAAACATTTTGCTATCTCGAACTGACAACCAAGTGAACAAACTGAAGCGTATCATCAACTGGACGGTATGGACTCTGATGGGTCTGTACGTCTTGGTTTTGGTCGGTATAGAGATCCCCGCCGTACAACGGTTCATGGGCAACATGGTGGCAGGAGCCTTGGAGGAGAAACTTGGCACAACGGTCAGCGTCGGAAAGATCAACCTCGGACTGCTCAACCGCGTCATCATCGACGACATCCTGATCTACGACCAGCAGAAGAAGGAGATGTTACGAGCCAACCGACTGTCGGCGAAAGTAGAACTGACACCGCTGGCACAAGGAAAAATCGCCATTTCATCGGCACAAATCTTCGGCGTGAACGCCTCCCTCTACAGGAACGACTCGCTGTCGGCGCCTAACTTCCAGTTTGTCCTCGACTCACTGGCATCGAAAGACACGACACAGCACAAACCGCTGGACCTGCGCATCAACTCGTTCATCATGCGCCACTCCAACATCAGCTATGACCAGTGGGACGTGGCACCGACACCAGGACGCTTCAACCCCTCGCACCTGCACGTCAAGAATATCAGCGCTCACATCAACCTCAAGGCTCTCACTGACGATTCGTTGAATGTCAAGGTGAAGCGCCTGGCCTTCAGCGAGCAGTCGGGCTTGGACGTCCAGCGTACTGCCTTCCACTTGATTGCCAACAAATGCGGAGCGTCGCTACGCGATTTCAGCCTGCAATTGCCAGAGTCCATACTCCACGCCGACAGCATCGTGGCCACCTATCAACGCGACCGTTTGAAAGAGACACTCCAGTTCAATGGCGTCATTTCAAATACCGCCATAACACCTTCTGAACTAAGATGTTTCGTTCCTTGGCTAAAGAATTACCAACACGCCATTTCATTGTCGTCGACATTTTTCGGGACCCCTAACAGCATCAACATCCCACAGCTGAGCCTTGCCTCTAACAAAGGGGATTTGGCATTGTCAGCGCAAGGCTATTACCATCAGGCAAAAGGGGCACATCCGGAATGGAACGCTATCATCAACCAGTTTCATGTCAGCAACGAAACACTCGATTTCATCGGCAAAAACGCCACCACCCTACCCGATGCTGTCATGCGACTGGGTGATATCCAGATGACAGGCACCTTGAGTGGCGATAGTGATGGCACACTGACTGCCGACACCGACATCAGGACGGATGCCGGTAGTCTGAAGAGTGATGTCAGATGGACAGAAAACCGTGTTTTCACCGGACATTTGAAGACTGACGGCATGGCCTTGGGACAGCTGCTGGACAACAGCCGTCTGGGAACGCTGGCGGCAGACCTTGAGGTGAGCGGCAAACTCAACGGCAACAAGCTGGCTAGCCTCATGGCTTCGGGTAACATCCCCACCCTCACCTTCGACGGTCACGACTATCAGCAAATCAGTCTCGACGGACAGTACGCTGACAACCACCTCAACGGATGGCTGACAGTCAATGATGAACGCATACGCACACGGCTGGAGGCAGATGTCAACGCCACCTCGCTGAAGGACTTCACGGGCACCGTCAACCTCTCAGACCTTCATCTGCCTGAGAAAGACTTCAACTTAAGTTTCTTGCGTATAGAGTCTGGCTACGAGGACAACCTCCATGTTGTCAAGCTGTACAGCGACATGGCTCACGCCACGCTGAAAGGGCAGTTCGACTTCGCCACATTGCAGCAGAGCACCGCCAACATCGTTGGTTCGAAGCTTCCTACCCTGCCCGGACTGCCCCGTCTGACCAACAGCGTCAACAACAACTTCACGCTCCATCTGACGATGGCAGAGACCAGTTGGCTGGAGAAGCTGACAGGCATCAATCTCCTGCTGCAGGAGCCACTCGACCTGACGGCCACCGTCAACGATGGCAGCAGACAGCTGAATGTCGATGCCGTCGTGCCAAACTTCGTCTATAACGGCGTCGACTACAAAGACTGCTATATCAGCATCACCACACCCAACGACACGATGTTTGCCGACGTCTCGCTCACCAGGATCGACGACCGCGGCCTCCCCATGTCGCTGTTGCTTCAGGCCAATGCCGCCAACAACAACCTGACGACTGCCCTGTCATGGGACGACAATAGCGTGGAGAAGCAGATGAAAGGACGGCTCGATGCGGTGACACACCTCTACCGTAACCTCCGCAATGAGGCCGAGGCCCACGTCACCATCACACCCTCGCCCATCTACCTTGGCGGAGAGTTGTGGCACGTTGAGGCATCAGACATGATCTACAACCCAAAGGGCCTCGATATCAACAGTTTCACCGTGAAGAACGGCGATCAGCATATCATTGTCAACGGCAGAGCTGGCTCCGAGGCTGACGATGAGCTGATGGTCGACCTCAACAAGATGGAGGTAGCCTATATCCTCGACCTCGTCAACTTCCATGCTGTCGACTTCACCGGCAAGGCGACAGGCCGTGCCGTTATCGCTTCGGTCAAAAACGACCCGTCCATGCACGCCGACCTCACCGTCGACCACTTCACCTTCCAGGAGGGGCGCATGGGTACGCTCAGCGCCAACGTCGACTGGAACCGCCAGTTGAAGCAGGTAGACATCGATGCCGTTGCCAACGACGGCGACGATGCCCAGACCATCATCCGCGGCTACGTGTCGCCCGAGCGGAGCCATATTGACCTCTCCATCGGTGCCCGTGGCACACATATCGACTTCCTGAAGTCGTTCACCAGCTCGTTCCTCAGCAATATCAGCGGACACGCACAGGGTGACGTGCGTCTGCACGGACCGCTGTCGACGATGCAGCTGACGGGTATGCTCGTCGTCGACGGACAGGCTACCGTCACACCGCTGGGCACGACGTACACGTTGCGGCACGACACCGTACGTCTGGTTCCCGACGATATTCTTCTCCGCGAGATTCCCATCTACGACAAATACGACAATGTCGGACTGCTCAGCGGCGGCATCCACCACGAGCACCTGACGAACCTGACCTTCGACCTCGCTGTCCATACCGACCTTTTGCATGGTTACGATGTCAAGGACTTCGGCGATAACACGTTCTACGGCACCGTCTTTGCCGCTGGCGATGTAGCCATACAAGGTCGCCCTGGCCGTGTCACCATCGACTGCGACGTCACCCCGCTGCGCGGTTCCCTGTTCACCTATAACGTTGCCTCGCCGGATGCCATCTCCAACCAGGAGTTCATTACATGGAGAAGCCGAGGGCAAGAAGAGGCAGGAGAGCAGGAGAATGGTAATGGAACAGGACACGCCCCCGAGCTGCCGTCATCGCGCACTGACATCTACCTGAACTTCAACATCTATGCCAACCCCGATGCCACGATGCGTCTGCTGATGGATGCGTCGACAGGCGACTATATCACCCTCAACGGCTCTGGCGTCCTCCGCGCCACCTATTATAATAAGGGGACCTTCCAGATGTTCGGCACCTACACCGTCGACCACGGCACCTACGGCATCACCATCCAGAACATCATCAAGAAGAACTTCACGTTCAACCCGGGAGGCACCATCGTCTTCGGCGGCGATCCCTATGACGCTGCCCTTCAGCTCCAGGCTGCCTACCCCGTACAGGGGGTGTCGCTCTCGGACCTTTCCATAGGCAACTCCTTCTCCCAGAACACCATCCGCGTCAACTGCCTGATGAACATCACCGGACAGCCGAACCAGCCACGGGTGGACTTCGACTTGGATATGCCAACGGTGAACGCCGACGAGCAGCAGATGGTGCGCTCCGTCATCAACGGCGAACAGGAGATGAACCAGCAGGTGCTCTACCTGCTCACCATCGGACGTTTCTACCAGCAGGGCATGAACAACGAACAGTCGTCGCAGGACCAGACATCGCTGGCCATGCAGTCGCTGCTCTCCGGAACGCTGTCGAGCCAGCTGAACAACGTCCTGTCATCGGTCATCAAGAACGACGACTGGAACTTCGGTGCCAACATCTCGACCGGCACCGAGGGATGGAACAATGCTGAGTACGAAGGTATCGTCAACGGCCGTATGCTGAACAACCGCCTGCTCATCAACGGCCAGTTCGGCTACCGCGACAATGCCGCACAGGCCACTCAGTCGTTCATCGGCGACTTCGACATCCGCTACCTGCTCTACCCCAGTGGCAACCTCGCCCTGAAGGTCTACAACCAGACGAACGACCGCTACTTCACACGTTCCAGTCTGAACACTCAGGGCATCGGACTCATCATGAAAAAGGACTTCGGCAGACTTGGCGAGCTGTTTCGCAAACGTTAACGTTTTTATTTTCCTGTTTTTCCTTGGCGGAATCGAAAATAAATCGTACTTTTGTACCGCAATTGAAAAACAAATCTACAAAACGTTATTATTACAATGAAACCACTAAACAAGCAATTTGCTCCTAAGAGCGTGATGCCCGAGAAGGTCATCCAGTTTGGAGAAGGTAATTTCCTCCGTGCATTTGTCGATTGGATTATCTGGAACATGGACCAGAAAACCGACTTCAACGGCTCCGTCGTTGTCGTACAGCCCATTGAGCGCGGTATGGTCGACTGGCTCAACGCACAGGACTGTCTGTACCACGTGAACCTCCAGGGCCGTGAGAACGGCAAGGCCGTCAACACCCTTGAGCGTATCGACGTCATCAGCCGTGCCCTGAACCCCTACACTCAGAACGCTGCGTTCATGGCTTTGGCCGATCAGCCCGAGATTCGTTTCGTCATCTCGAACACCACCGAGGCCGGTATCGCCTTCGACCCCGCCTGCAAACTCGACGACGCTCCCGCCAGTTCCTATCCCGGCAAGCTAGTGCAGCTGCTCTATCGCCGCTACCAGACGTTCAACGGCGACCCCACGAAGGGTCTCATCATCTTCCCCTGCGAGCTCATCTTCCTCAACGGCCACGTGCTGAAGGACTGCATCTACAAGTACATTGAGCTGTGGCAGCTCGGTGACGACTTCAAGAAATGGTTCGAAGAGGCCTGCGGCGTCTATGCCACCCTCGTCGACCGTATCGTCCCCGGCTTCCCCCGCAACGAGATCAAGCAGATTCAGGAGAAGATCTGCTACCGCGACAACCTCGTCGTCCAGGCCGAGAACTTCCACCTCTGGGTCATCGAGGCCCCGAAGGAGGTTGCTCAGGAGTTCCCTGCCGACAAGGCCGGTCTCCACGTGCTGTTCGTTCCCAGCGAGGAGCCTTACCACAAGCGTAAGGTGACGCTGCTCAACGGCCCGCACACCGTACTGTCGCCCGTGGCATTCCTCAGCGGTGTGAACATCGTCCGCGATGCCTGCAACCACGAGGTCATTGGCAAGTACATCCACAAGGTACAGTTCGAGGAGCTCATGCAGACGCTCGACCTGCCGATGGACGAGCTGGAGAAGTTTGCCGGCGACGTGCTGGAGCGCTTCGACAACCCCTTCGTCGACCACCAGGTGACGAGCATCATGCTCAACTCCTTCCCGAAGTTCCAGGCTCGCGACCTGCCCGGCGTGAAGACATACCTGGAGCGCAAGGGCGAGCTGCCCAAGGGTCTTGTCTTCGGACTGGCCGCTATCATCACCTACTACAAGGGTGGCAAGCGTGAGGATGGTGTGGAGATTGTTCCCAACGACGATCAGAAGATCATGGACCTGCTCAAGGAGCTCTGGGCTACCGGCGACACGCAGAAGGTTGCTGACGGTGTCCTCGGCGCCGAATTCATCTGGCAGGAGGACCTCAACAAGATTGCTGGTCTCAACGCCCTGGTGAAGCAGTATCTCGACCTCATCCAGCAGAAGGGTATGCTCGAGGCTGTGAAGACCATCCTCTAAAAAGGACAGAAAGATTATAACAACAGACAGCATCTCCCGTCGGAACCCGTTCCGGCGGGAGTTTTTCTGCCGTAATATTTTGCTGTTTCGGATTTTATCAGTACCTTTGCAGTCATTATGGGAAAAGGAAAACTTGCGAAATTTGCCGACATGGAACGCTACGAGAACGTGTTCCAGTATCCCTTCTCGGTCGTTGCCGACGTGCCTTTCGAGATGCAGGGCCACTGGCGCGAACAGTACTTCCATAACAGCAACCCCATCGTGCTCGAGTTGGGCTGCGGCAAGGGAGAATATACCGTCGAGCTGGCGAAGCTCTGTCCGGACATGAATTTCATCGGCGTCGACATCAAGGGCGCACGAATGTGGACGGGAGCCACCGAGGCGCTCCGCCAGGGACTGACGAACGTGGCGTTCCTGCGTACGAACATCGAGATCATCGACCGTTTCTTTGGCCAGGACGAGGTTCAGGAGCTGTGGCTGACGTTCAGCGACCCGCAGATGAAGAATCCGCGTAAGCGTCTGACGTCCACATACTTCCTGGAGCGTTACCGTCGCTTTCTTGTCGACGGCGGTCTCCTTCACCTGAAGACCGACTCCAACTTCCTGTTCACCTACACCACACTGATGGCTGAGCACAACCACCTGCCCGTGCTCCTGAGCACCGACGACCTTTACGGCGAGCAGGGCGCCTCTCCGGAGCTTCTCTTCCCGCGTACTATCCAGACGTACTACGAGTCGATGTGGATGGCCCGCGGACTGAACATCAAGTACATGAAGTGGCAGCTGCCGCGCGACGGTGCGCTGACGGAGCCCGAGGTGGAGATTGAGCTCGACGACTACCGCTCGTACCACCGCACCAAGCGCAGTCCCAAGCAGACGGCGTACTAACCCCTAGCACTCAAAAGAATATCATTAACAATCACACATAAAGATATGAGAACACATCTGACAATCAACCGACTGACAGGCCTTGTTGCCTTACTTTTTATTCAATGTTCACTATGCATCAACACCGTTACTGCCCAGCAGAAGAACGTCAGCACCGACAGCGTCGGCACGCTGGCCGTCCAGCTGCCCGAGGACGTGCGCTTCAAGGTGGCCGAGCTGAAGGTCAGCGGCCCCCTGAACGGTGTCGACTTGAAGCTGCTGCAACAGATTGTCAACCGCACGAAGACCAACAAGAAGATTGAGGGCGAGTGTCTGGTGACCGTCCTGGATTTGAGCGACGCACAGATCGTCGAGGGGAAGGCAAGCATGAAGACCGAGAGTAACACCCTGCCCGCAGGCCTCTTCTCCGGTGCCAAGAACCTGAAGAAGGTGATGCTCCCCAGCCAGCTTATCAATATCGGCAAGAACTGCTTCTCCGACTGTCAGGAACTCGCCGAAGTCAACATCCCGGAGAGCGTCATCACCATTGACAACGGCGCCTTCAAGGACTGCGGCAGCCTGAGCAACATCCATCTGCCCGGAAAGCTGACGGTCATCGGCAGCTCCGCGTTCGAGAACTGCCAGAGCCTGACGACCATGGAGTTGCCGGCATCGCTGACACAGCTCGGCGGCTCGGCATTCAACGGCTGCAAGGCCCTCGTCACCGTAACCATCGAGGGTGCCATCAAAGCCATCCAGAGCAGCACCTTCCAGAACTGTGAGGCCCTCACACAGGTGACGGTCCCCGAGTCCGTCGTGTCGCTGGGCAACAACGCTTTCAGGAATTGTAAGAGTCTGGCAACCATCAGTCTGCCCGACAATCTTGACGAGATTGGCAACTCCGCTTTCGAGGACTGCTCCGCCCTGGCAACCATCGAGCTGATCAACGTCACGAAACTGGGCTCCAACGCCTTCGAGGACTGCGCCAGCCTCCAAAGCATCGACATCGCCAACCTGAAGAAGCTCGGTAGCGGCGTCTTCAAGGGCTGTCTCGGTCTCGTCACCGCCAGTCTGCAGGGCGAAATGACCGACCTTGGCAGCGACACATTCCTAGGGTGCAACAGTCTGAAGACGGTCACCATCCCGGGACAGCTGAAGACCATCGGCAGCCATGCCTTCGACGACTGCAAGAGTCTCACAGACATCGAACTGCCGCAGTCGCTGACGAAGATTGGCGACTACGCCTTCGAGAAGTGCTCGTCGCTGAAGTTCATCGTCATCCCCAACAAGGTGAAGTCCATGGGTAACGACACCTTCGAGAACTGCACGTCGCTCGACAGCGTCCGCATCGAGGGTTTCATCGAGGAGATTGAGAGCGACGCCTTCCGCTACTGCCACAGTCTGCGTTCCATCACCCTCCCCGTCTCCGTCAAGAAGATTGGTTCCGAGGCCTTCGAGGAGTGCATCGCGCTGACCAGCATCGCCCTGCCCGTGAGTCTCCAGTACATCGGCAGCTCCGCCTTCCGTAAGTGTGCCCAGCTGAGGAGCATCGTCATCCCTAACGCCGTCCGCGAGATTGACAGCGACGCCTTCCGCGAGTGCAGCGCCCTGGAGTCCGCTGACCTCTCCGTCAGTCTGAAGACCATCGGCGGCTCGGCATTCGCCAAGTGCGTGTCACTGCGTGAGGTGACGCTCAACGCTCCCACCCCCCCGTCACTGGCACGCTCGGCGTTCAAGGATGTCGTCCTCGGCGCCTGCAAGTTCTACGTCCCCAAGGGTGCCCGCTCCGCCTATGTCCAGGACAAGTCGTGGCAGAAGATTCCCCAGATTCTGGAGCGTTAAAGACTTCAATTTTTCCGCTCGACCTCCGGTCGCTTGCTACCGAAGGGACGCAAGAATTCTTCAATTTATCAATTCTTAAATTTTTCAATTTTTCAATTCTTAAATGACCCTATATCCCAAACTCATACTCGAAGCGCTGGCCACCGTCACCTATGCCGGCACGAAGAAAAACCTCGTTGACAGCGAGATGGTGGCCGACAAGCCCACGGTGACGCCCCTCAATCCCCCCGTTGACGGGAAAAACTGGAAGGTGACCGTCGTGCTCGAATTTCCCCGTGACACCGACCCTTTCCTCCGTTCTACCGTCAAGGCCGCCGAGGCAGCCATCAAGTACTATTGTTCGAGGAACGAGGAAGGAGGAACGAGTAACGACGACATTGACGTCGAAATTGTCACCGAGTTCAAGTCGAAGCCACGTCCCGAAGTGGAGAAACTGCTGCCCGGCGTCAAGAACATTATCGCCGTCAGCTCAGGCAAAGGCGGCGTCGGCAAGAGCACCGTTGCCGCCAACCTCGCTATCGCCTTGGCACGCCTCGGCTACCGCGTGGGACTGCTCGACGCCGACATCTTCGGTCCCTCAGTACCCAAGATGTTCCACGTCGAGGACGAGCGCCCCTATGCCGTCAAGAAGGACGGCCGCGACCTCATCTGCCCCATCGAGCAGTACGGCGTGAAGATGCTCTCCATTGGCTTCTTCGTCTCGCCCACCACCGCCACGCTGTGGCGCGGCGGCATGGCCACCAGCGCCCTGAAACAGCTCATCGCCGATGCCGACTGGGGCGAGCTCGACTACTTTATCCTCGACACGCCGCCAGGCACCAGCGACATCCACCTGACGCTGCTCCAAACGCTGAGCATCACCGGTGCCGTCATCGTCTCCACACCTCAGCAGGTGGCGCTGGCAGACGCTCGCAAGGGCATCGATATGTACCGCAACGACAAGGTCAACGTGCCCATCCTCGGACTCATCGAAAACATGGCGTGGTTCACACCCGCCGAGCTACCCGACAACCGCTACTACATCTTCGGCCGCGAGGGCTGCAAGCAGCTGGCCGAGGAGATGAACGTCCCCCTGCTGGCACAGATTCCGCTCGTTCAGAGCATCTGCGACAGCGGCGACCGCGGTGAGCCCGCCGCCCTGAGCAGCGACACCGCCACGGGACTGGCCTTCATCAACCTCGCCCAGGCCGTTGTCACCGTCGTCAACCGCCGGAACGCCGAACTACCCAAGACCAAGATTGTCGGCACAAAATAATATTTTTCGGCCATCCTTTTGCGCCGAAGAATATGAACGAGAAACAGAGACGAGATATCTCAAAAAACAAAAATCTTCAAAAATCTGACATCAATAAGCCTGTCGAAAGCCATTTTTGTAAGATTTTTGAAGATTTTTGTTTAACTCTGCGTATATGACACGCCGAGTATTTTATTCATGCGAGACCAGCGTTAGAAGGTGTAGCCGAGGGTGAAGAGCACCTGGTGGCGCTTGTTGCTGACCTTCACGATGTTGGCGATGTTATCGTCCAGGGCAGAGTCACCGTCAACGTAGGACATAAAGGGCGAGAACTCACCGTTGGTGGCGCTGTACTGATAAGCCAGATCGATGTTCATGGCGCCCAGACGGGTACCGATGCCGCAAGTGAGGCGGTTGGTCGACTTCCAGTTGGTGTAGTCGGTAGCGCTGCTGTAGTACGAGCCGTCGGTCTGAAGCGAGCCGTCCTTGAAGCCATTCTTGTTGTACATGGGCGAGACGTAGTTGTAGCCCAGACGGATAGCGACGGCGGGATCGGGACGGAACTCTGCGCCAACCTTCAGGGTAGCCACACCCTTGAGGGTCTCCTCGGTATGGCGGTTCATGATGTTGTCGCTCTCGCTCTCATCGTAGGCATAGCCCCAGCCGTCGTATGACGTGCCAGTGTTGTAGCGGGTATCGGTAGAGCCGTAGTCGGCGTACTCAAGGGTAGCGCCGAGAGCCAGCTGCGTGCCGATGGTGTGACCGGCGCTGAGTCCGAAACGCCACGGGGTGAAGAGCTTGAAGTCGTAGCACTCGTGGCTATCGGCAGTATGGCCACCGTCGCTGGCCACGGTGTAGTTCTCGGTCTTCAGGTCGTACCACGTAGGCGTGTTGACGTAGGCACCAATACGGAATGCCGACTCGTCCATGGGACGGATGATGATACCTGCCTTCATGTCGGCACCTGTACCGTCGATGAATCGCTCGTCGCTGACGGTGAGGCTATAGGGACCTTCGGGGCCGATGAGCTGCTCGGTGTACTCGCCGTAGTGGCGGTAGTTCACGTCGTGGATGCCGATGGTCAGTCCGAGGTACACCTTGTTGCCCAAGTTTCCGCTGAGGTTCAGGTCGTACTCGCTGATGTATCCCTTATGCGAGCGGTCGAACAGATACGCCGTGGCCTCGTCGTAGTACCACGTATTGTCCGAACCATCGTAGTTCAGGTTGTTGGCGTAGATACGGTCGAGCTGCGAGCACGAGGCAAAGCACTTGTCCGTGCGTGGTGCCCCGTTCTTGTCTGTCTGATAGAGCAGTCCGTTCTTTGCCTTGGCATAGGTGAGCTTGTTCTGAGAGGCGTTCTGCAGTCCGTCAGCTGCCGAGAGGATGTAGTTGAAGTTACGGTTCTTGTGGTAGTTGAAACCGAAGTTAATCCATGAGTCGACATCCGTTTGCATGGTGTAGACGAATCCTGCCTGGTCGAAGCTCATCTTCGTCGAGCTGGCGCCAGCGAAGTCGGCAGCATCCTGCTGGCTGACGACGCCAAACGACATACCGATGCTGGAACGACGGAAGAGTCCGATACCAGCGGGGTTTGTCGACATGGTCGAGATATCGGCACCCAGTGCCTCCAAGGCGCCACCCATACCGACGTAGCGTGCCGTACCGTTGAGTTCGGGGGTGATGAGCTTTGCGTTCTCGTAGGTTTCCTGAGCCGTCATGGACACTGTGCCCGCGACAGCCATTATTGCAATAAACAGTCTTTTCATATCATTCTCAATTTTCAATTATCAATTTTCAATTAAGAGGGCGAAGCCCGAATTAGCGTCTGCCGCCGAAGCCACCGCCTCCGCCGCCACCGCCGCCGGAAGAACGGCTGCCGCCGAAGTTGCCACCGCCGGAGCTGCTGCCGCCACCGCTGTAGGAGCCACCGCTATAGGAGGAGCCGCTTGACGACGTGCTGGGCGTGTAGGTCGGTGTATAGGTACGCGTATTGCTGTTGCTGGTAGCCGTGCGGGCACGGTTGCCGCCGAAGTTGCCGTTGGCATTGCTGGTGCGATTGCCGACGGTGGTGCGTGCACCTGCCGCCGATGTGCCGACGCGAGTGCCAGAAGCCGTGGTACGTCCGAAGGTGCCGGTACGTGCGCCGCCGAAGGTACCTGCGTCGTAACGCACGCCACCGTTAGCGGTACGTACGCCACGCGGGCCGCTGTAGTCTATGCGGCCGTGGTTCTGCGTACCCGTAGGACCGTTGTAGCTGACGTAGCCTCCGCCATACCAGCCGCCGTAGTACCAGGGATGATACCAGCTGCTGTAATAGCCGTAGCCGTAGTAGTCCCAGCCCCAGTACCAAGGATCGTAGAGACCATGGTAGAGATACCAGCGATCCATATACCAGGGGTCATACCACCCTGTGTACCAAGGATAGTAGCTGTTGTAGAACCAGGGCGAGTGCCATGCACCGTCGCGGCGGCCGTCGTTATAGCCGTCCCAGTAGTCAGTGCTGGGCTCGTAGCCGTCCCAGCGGCTCATCTCGCGTGTAGCGGCGAAGTCCTGCTGTGTGGAGTCGGGATAGACACCTGCCTGTCCGTCGAAGTCGATGATGTCCGACGCCGTGGAGTCGGGCGGCACGACGCTTGGGAAGTGGCCCGCGCGGCGGTTATACTCGTCGACGCTACGGTCGCAGCCGGGATAGTACGTGCCACCCGGCAGTCCGTACCTGGCCCTGTCCTTGTCTACCGACTTCTTCGTCGGGACGAAGTACATATCGTCGTCCTGAGCCATCATTGTCAGGGGCAGCGTCCCCAGCATGATTGTTAACAAAATGAGCTTTTTCATATCGTTTCTCCTTCTTGATATAGTTTCACGGTGCGAAATTATGAATTATTTCTCTGCAAAGTTAGGGAAAAACCCTAAAACGTGATAGGTTTTTCCCTATTTTTTGTAATTTTGCGGCAAAATTAACATCAAAATGAAGTATTACGAAGTAAAATTCAACATCCAGCCTTATAGCGACGACGCTGCTGATATCGTGGCGGCCATCGCCGGCGAGGCTGGCTTCGAGTCGTTCGACACCGCCGACGGCACACTGACTGGCTACGTCCAGCAGCCGCTGTTCGACGAGCCGCTGCTGCGCCAGCTGCTCGATGCGTGTCCCCTACCCGACGTCACCGTCACCTACACCGTCGGCGAGGCCGAGGATCGCGACTGGAACGAGCAATGGGAGCAGGAGGGGTTTGAGCCGATCTTTGTCGAGGAACGAGGAACGAGGAGCGAGGAGCGAGGAATCCTCATCCACGACGGCCGTCATCTGCCAAAGGACTATTCTCCTTCCTCGTTCTTTGCAGAGCAAAGCGGCAGAGCCGAGCGCCTCGTTCCTCCTTCCTCGAAAGAGACTTCCTCGAAAAAAACAATAGCCATCGAGATCGACGCTCACCTGGCCTTTGGCACCGGCACCCACGAGACGACGCGGATGATGTGTGGCGCCCTTCTGGAGCAGGACTTGACGGGGAAGCGCGTCCTCGACTGCGGCACGGGCACAGGCATTCTGGCCATCGCTGCCCTGAAACTCGGCGCCCGTGAGGCGGTGGGCTACGATATCGACGAGTGGTCGGTGGACAATGCCCGCCACAATGCCGTCATCAACGGCGTTGACGACCGGCTGACAGCGTTGCTGGGCGACGCCTCCATATTAATAGATAAGGTGAAGGGCACGTTCGACATCGTCATGGCGAACATCAACCGCAACATCCTGCTGGCCGACATGGCGGCCTTCGTCACGAAGATGGCACCGGGTGCTACGCTCCTGCTCAGCGGATTCTATACCGAGGACGTGCCACTGCTGGTGGCCAAAGCCGAGGAGCTGGGGCTCACGCTCACCGCTCAGCGCGAAGACGAAAATTGGGCAGAACTATCTTTAGATAAGAGATAAGAGATAATAGATAAGAGATATTGCCTCCGACAATTAAGCATTGAGCATTAAGCATTAAGCATTGTGGAAAAGGAGAAGATCATACTGGGCATTGACCCTGGCACGAACATCATGGGATATGGCGTGCTGCGCATCGTCGACAACAAGGCGGAGATGGTGACGATGGGCGTCATCGACCTCCGGAAGTTCGGCGATGCCTACCTGAAGCTCGGACATATCTTCGAGCGGGTGACGGGCGTCATCGACTCGTTCCTGCCCGACGAGATGGCCATCGAGGCCCCGTTCTTCGGCAAGAATGTGCAGTCGATGCTGAAGCTCGGCCGTGCCCAGGGTGTCGCCATCGCCGCCGCCATCCACCACGGCGTGCCCATCCACGAGTATGCACCGATGAAGATCAAGATGGCGCTGACGGGCAACGGCAATGCCTCGAAGGAGCAGGTGGCAGGTATGCTGCAGCGTATGCTGAAGCTGCGCCAGGAGGATATGTCGCAGTTCATGGACGCCACCGACGCCCTCGCCGCCGCCTACTGCCACTACCTGCAGATGGGTCGTCCCGTGAGCGATGCCCACTACCGCGGGTGGAAGGATTTTATCAACAAGAACAAGGACAAAGTGAAAGGACTATGAAGATAACCGCGATCTACGGCCCCAACGGCAGCGGCAAGACACAGTATGTGGAGCGTCTGCGCCGCCAGATGGCCAGCGACAGCGTGCGCTACGTCGCCTTCCGCGACAGCTATGGCGTGAGCACCGACCAGGCATACTACCTGCAGCTGCGCTGGAACCAGCACGACATCGACCCTGAGACGCCCAACGTTGGAGAGCTCTTTGAGAAGGCCTACCACGAGACGGGCGACGACACCGCCGAGCGCCGCCAGTGGCAGCAGCACCTCTACCAGCTGTTCCAGCTGGAGCCGCTGCTCGACAAGTATATCATCACCCTGTCGAGCGGCGAACTGCGTAAGTTCCAGCTGGCACGCACCCTGCTGGCCCGTCCGCGCACACTCATCATCGACAACCCCTTCATCGGCCTCGACGCCGAGACACGTGAGCAGCTGGCGCAGCTTATCTTTCATCTATCATCTATCATCTCTCACATCGACCACATCTACCTCGTCGTGTCGCGCCGTAAGGATATTCCCGACTACGTCACCGACATCGTTGACATGACGCCGGCAGCCACGGACGACCAAGTGGTCATCGCCTTCCACGACGTCACCATCCGCTACGGCGAGCGTACCATCCTCAAGAACCTCGACTGGACCGTCCGTCAGGGCGAGCACTGGGCACTCTCCGGACAGAACGGTGCCGGCAAGTCGACGCTGCTGTCGCTCGTCTGCTCAGACAACCCCCAGCGCTATGCCTGCGACATCACCCTCTTCGGACACCAGCTGGGCGATGGCGGCGTGAGCATCTGGGACCTGAAACGGCGCATAGGCTATGTGTCGCCCGAGATGCACCGCTCCTATCACCGCAGTCTGCCCGCCCTCCACGTTGTCGCCAGCGGACTGAAGGACACCGTGGGACTGTACGTGCGTCCCACCGACAGCGAGCGCCAGCAATGTCTGTGGTGGATGCGCCTCTTCGGCATCGACCAGTTGGCCGACCGTTCGTTCCTCCAGCTGTCGAGTGGCGAACAGCGTCTGCTACTCGTCGTCCGTGCCTTTGTCAAGGACCCCGACTTGCTGATACTCGACGAGCCGCTGCATGGTCTCGACGACCGTCACCGCGAGCTTGTGAAGGCTGTCATCGAGATGTTCTGCCGACGGCCGGAGAAGACGCTCATCTACGTCAGCCACTACCGCGAGGAGTGGCCGCCATGTATAGACCACGAGCTGTTCCTGAAACGTCAGTAGGAACAGCCCGCTATTATCTTAAGCCACGAAGTAAACGGTTTTCTAGCGCCTGCTGCGCTGGACCATCGTCTTCACCTTATTATTATAGCGCTCGGCAGCCAACAGCTGCTCCAGCGTCAGGTGCATACGCCACTGCCAACGGTTGTAGGGATCGCCGGGCACGTTGACACGCTCCTCGCGTACCGACTTCGACCGCAGCTCGCCGTCCATCGACAGCCAGTCCTGTAGCGTCAACAGACAGAGCATCGACGGACAGTACAGGTGGCGTGCCAGTATCTCCTCGGCGATGTGTGCCGGCAGGTGCTCAGGCGCCCGTCCCTCCTTCTGCAGCATCGTGACGTAGTAACGCTGCGTGCGCTCCATGCTCTGCTCCCACCACAGGCGCAGCGGCGGCATGTCGTGTGTCGAGATGGTGGCCACGGAACGGTAGGGATTGCCGTCCAGATGGGTAAACTCCACCCCACTCTGCTTCGGCAGCGACTGGATCTCCAGCGTGAGGATGCGCAGGGCGTCGAGCACGGGTGCCACACAGTCGGGCAGCGTACCCAGGTCCTCGGCACAAACCAGCATCCTGCAGCCGTCGAGCACCTCGGTGAGTCGGTGCATGGCCGTGTGTCCCCAGAACATGGAGTGACGCTGATAGAAATAGTTGTTGTAGAGCCGCATATACGCGTCCTTCTCCTCGGTGTTCAGGGCCTCGAACACCGCCTCGCGGTAGGCGTGTATCCGCGGGTGGTACATCCCCTGCTGGTGCTGGTCCTCGATGAAGAGCACGTTACTGATCAGTCGGTACATTCCCTCCCTTATCCAGAGGCTGTTCTCGTCGTTACGGCTATTAAAGTATTGCTGCACCTTTCGTTGCGTATCGTACTCGGTTTTAATGGTATACAGTCCGTATGCGCCACGCTCTAAGAAGGTGTCGCGGACGTACTGTGCATGGAGTCCGAAGAGCCGTTCCAGCACCCGGTCGTTGACGAACGGACGCGTCAGCAGCTCACGGCGGAAGGGCAGTCCGAAGTACTCTATCTCCTCCACCGTCAGCGGCAATGCCGGCGAGAAGTGGCCCAGCTGTCCGTAGACGGCATCGGCGGGAATCTCCCAGATGCGGAAGAAGCCCAGCACGTGGTCTATGCGGACGGCATCGAAGTACTGCTCCATCCAGCGGAAACGGCGCCGCAGCCAGCGAGGAACACTATCCTCATTCCTCCTTCCTCGTTCCTCATTCCTCGCTCCTCGCTCCTCGTTCCTCGAAACCTCCCACCGATACGTCGGGAACCCCCAGTTCTGTCCCTGCGGCGACTGTGCATCGGGAATGGCTCCCGCCTGACAGTCGAGGTTGAACAGCTCGGGGTGGAGCGTCGTCGCCACGCTGTCGCGGTTCACGCCGATAGGCAGGTCGCCCATCAGCATCACCCCCTTCGAGCGGGCATAGTCGGCGGCGTCCTTCAGTTGCAGGTGCAGATGGTATTGTGTGTAGTAGACCAGCTCCGGCTGTATTGCCCCGGCGGTGCTGTGCTTGGCCAGGAACTGCACATAGGGTTCCAGCCACTCACGATTGTCGTCAAACCAATGGCTGAACGCCGCCGTCTCCAGTTCCTGACGGCCGGCGGCCTCGAACAGCTGTTCGATGTATTCTGTCTTGATACGGTGGACGGCCTCGTAGTCGTAGTGTCGCAGGGCGTTCAGCTCGCGCTGCTGACGGCGGAAGGCCGTCAGGCGCTTCTTGTCCGTCGGCAGTCCCAGCGCCTCCAAGTCCAGATAGTGCGGATGGAGGGCAAAGCAGCTGGTGATGTTGTACGGATGGGAGTCGTGCCAGCGGCCGTCGGTGGTGGTATCGTTGAGGGGCAGCAGCTGGATGGTCTTCATCCCCGTGGTCACCGCCCAGTCGACGAGACGCTTCAAGTCGCCGAAGTCGCCCACGCCACAGCTGTGCTCGCTGCGCAGGGCAAACAGCGGTACGACGACACCCGCCGTGCGCCACGTCTGTTCCTTCAGCCGCAGCGGCTCGCCATAGCACACCAGCACCTGCCCATCGGCCACATCGGCATCGACGACACGGTTGTCGCCCTCTTCCCATGCCACGAGACTGCGTGTCTTCGTGTCGACCACCACATATTTATATTCCAGGGGCATCAGCAGGGCGTCGATGTTCACCGACAGCAGCCAGTCCGACAGTCCCACGGGTTCCATCAGCAGGTAGCGCGCCTCGCTCCAGTTGCCCAGCGCCGGGTGGTTGCCGATGAGTGCCAGCGCCTGGCCCTCGACCAGCTGCGGTGCCGACACGCGGAAAAGCACCGTCTTGCGGTACAGCGGCACCGTCAGCGCCTTCACGCTGTCGTCGGCGGCCAGCGGCGACGCCGTCGTCCGGTAAGCTGTCGTGTAGAGGAAGCTGTTCAGCGGCTGGTCGCGCCAGCGGTCGTCGAAGACGTAGCTCTTCGTGGCGTCGAAGGCATAGCGGCGCTCCACCATCGTCCACTCGCTGCGCAGAACCTGGCCGTCGCCGTCCTCCACGCGGTAGTAGTAGCTCACGGCCGTCACGGGGCGCTGTCGCGACGCCACCACCGCCGTCTCCACCGTCCAGCGCTGTCCGTCGTCGGTGTTCATCAGGAGGTTCTGGCTGCGCACCTTGCCGTCGGCACTATGCTGGCGGAGCACCACGTGCAGGCTCTCGCCCCACTGTGTTCCATAATCTATTGTGAATTTCAGTTTCATCGTCTTAGGTTTTTGCTCCACAAAAGTACAAAATAAAAATAAAAACCATGCTTCTTTCATAAAAAAATTGTACCTTTGCCACGTTTTTCACATGATAAACAGCAACAACATGAAGCAAATCAAAGCCAAATACCTGCTCATACCCGCTGTCATCTGCCTGCTGGTGATGGGTGTGGCGGTGTACTACTACTTCTTCACCGCGTTCTCGAAACACCAGGAGGTGATGTACGTCTACGTCGACGACGACGACACCCTCGACTCTGTCCTCACGAAGCTCGAGCCCATCGGTAACCGCCACGGCATGACGGCGCTGAGCACGCTGGTGCACCACACGTCCTATGCCGACAACATCCGGACGGGACGCTACGCCATCGACCCTGACGTCAGCAGCGTCGCGCTGTACCGCGAGTTGAAGAGCGGACGGCAGAAGGCCTTGATGCTCACCATCCCCGAGAGCCGCACGATGGACCGTCTGGCGGCACAGCTGTCACAGCGCCTGATGCTCGACTCCGCTGACATCGCCGACGCCCTTTACGACCCGGCGTTCACCGCCAGCTACGGCTACGACACCGCCACCATCGCCTGTATGTTTGTGCCCAACACCTACGAAGTCTACTGGGATGTCACCCTCGACCGTCTGATGAGCCGTATGCAGAAGGAGCACGACGCCTTCTGGGAGGGTGAGCGCACGGAGAAGGCGAAGGCGCTGGGACTGACGCCCAACGAGGTGTGCACCCTGGCGAGCATCGTCGACGAGGAGACGGCCAACAACCAGGAGAAGCCCATGGTGGCGGGGATGTACCTGAACCGTCTGGCTCAGCATATGCCCCTTCAGGCCGACCCCACGGTGAAGTTTGCCATGAAGCGCTTCGAGCTGCGCCGCATCTATCACGATATGCTGTTCTTCGACAGTCCCTGGAACACCTACCGCTACGAGGGACTGCCGCCGGGGCCCATCAAGATTGCCTCAATCAAGGGCATCGACGCCGTCCTGAACCGCGTGGCCCACGACTACCTGTATATGTGTGCCAAGGAGGACTTCTCCGGCACCCATAACTTCGCCGTCACCTACCGCGAACACCTCCAGAACGCCGCCCGCTATGCCCGGGCCCTGAACGAGCGGGGAATTAAATAAGAATTGAAGAATTAAAACGAGTAGACCTTGACGTCCTTGATGGTATAGTGGTCGTTCATCACCTCCAGGATCTCTTCTTCCGTCGATAGGTTGAAGTCGCCGCTGATGGTGTTCTTCAGCGACGCCGCTGCCAGCGAGTAGTCCAGTATGCGCTGGTTCTCGCTGTCGTCGAACAGCCGTAGGGCGTGCAGGAAACCGCCGTCGAAGGCGTCGCCGACACCCATGGGGTCGACAACGTTGGGGATGTCGACAATCGGCGCGTTGTACATCCGGCCGTCAGCCCACAGCAGGGCCGTCAGCATATGGTGGCTGGAGCTGATCTCGTTGCGCATACCAATCATCATCTTCCGACAACGCGGCGCCAGCAGCTGCAGCTCCTCGTACCAGCGACGGTAGGCGTCGAGGTTCATGTCGTAGTCGGGTGTCAGCGGCTTGAAGGGTATACGCTCGTGCTCCGAGACGAAGTCGTACTCGATGACGTCGCCGAACATCACCTCGGCATACTGCATCATGCGCAACAGCGTCTCGCGCGGCTGGGCACCCTCGTAGCGCCACAGGTTCTTGCGGTAGTTCAGGTCCACGGAGATGGTGATGCCCATCTCACGGGCGGTGTCGAGGGCTTCGAACGTCGCGTCGGCAGCATCCTGCGAGATGGCGGCGGTGATGCCCGACACCTGGAGCACGGCAGCCCCGTCGAGGGCGTGGCGCCAGTCTATCATGCCCGGCTTCAGGTAGTAGTACGCCGAGCCGTTGCGGTCGTAGGTCACACCGGCATTACGCAGGCTGGCGGCCTCCTCGAAGTAGTACACGCCGATGCGGTCGCCGCCGTAGAGGATATAGTCCGTACCCACACCCAGTTCCCTGAGCTTCATGGCACCGGCCCTACCCGTCTGGGTGTTCGGCAACCGTGTGACATACTCCACCTGTTCTCCCTGCATGGCCAGCGACACGGCCACATTGGCCTCGCTGCCACCATAGTTTCCGCAGAACATCTTGCCCTGCGAGAGTCGCTGCTTGTCCTGCTTCGAGAAGCGAAGCATCAGCTCTCCGAATGTTACGATCTTTCCTTGTTTCATAAATTCCGTGCAAAAGTACACAAAAACGCTGAAACGCCAAAACTTTTACCGTCAATTTTTTTCAAGATAGAACGCCTGCGTCAGCTCCCGGTACCACGCCGACCGCTCGCCTGGCGCCGTCTCGACGACACCCACCTCCACCTGCAGCGCTGCCGGATGGCGGGCAAAAGTCAGGAGGTAGCGGTAGGGCGGCTTCCGCGGCACGGTACGCACACCACACTCGCGCACCTTCGACAGCCCGGCCAGCAGGGCCTCGCTCTCCAGCTGCGCCTTGCTGTCCGTGGGTATGACGACGCTCAGCTCGCCACCGTCGTCCAGCAGCCTCGCCGCTGCCGCCATCAGCTGGCGGTATGTCAGCGTGTCCGTATGGCGGGCCGTCGTCCGCTGGCTGTCGGGACTCTTCAGCGACTTATTAAAATAAGGTGGATTGGCAACAATCGTGTCGTAGCCGCCGTCCTCCGGCCGCTCCATCGTGCGGATGTCGGCCTGCTCCACGACGATACGCCCGGCAAAGGGCGACGCCGCCACGTTCTCGCGCGCCTGGCCGACGGCCCCCTCGTCGATGTCGACAGCCGTCACCACCGACTGCGGGAACCGCTGCGCCATCATCAGCGCTATGAGGCCCGTGCCGGTGCCAATGTCGAGGATGCGCCGTCCGCCGCGTGCCCACGCCCCGAGGAGGGTGCCGTCGGTGCCTACCTTCATGGCGCAGCGGTCCTGATGGACGGTGAACTGCTGGAAACGGAAATAGCTGTTTGACATCTTCTTTCTGCTGCTTGACCGAAATTCTTCGGCAAAGTTACGATTTTTTCTGATAATATTTGGCTTTTCGTTCCATATTTCGTACTTTTGCACGCATGAATCTACGAAACACACCGTCGCGGGACGCCCGCCAGCCGCTGGTGACGTTCATCGTCACCGCCTACAACCTGCCCGTCGCACAGCTGCGCCAGTGCCTCGACAGCATACGCGCACTGTCGCTCAGCGCTGCCGAGCGCGAGATCATCCTCGTCGACGACGGCTCCGACGAGCCACCCATCAGCGCCCTCGCCGACTATCAGGACGACATCCTCTACATACGCCAGCGCAACGCCGGACTCAGCGCCGCACGCAACCGCGGCATCGAGATGGCAACGGGCGAGTTCCTGCAGTTCGTCGACGGCGACGACTACCTCCTGCAGGCGGCCTACGAGCATTGTCTCGACCAGGTGCGCTACGGCGGTGCCGACGTCGTGATGTTCGACCTCACCGACGACACCACCGGCAGCCAGCCTGCCGACTTCAACGCTACCGACATGGACAGCGGCACCGAGCTGATGGCCCACCACAACATCCAGGGCTCCGCCTGCGGCTACCTGTTCCGCCGACACATCCTCGGCGAGCTGCGCTTCACGCCGGGCATCTACCACGAGGACGAGGAGTTCACGCCACAGCTGCTGCTGCGTGCCGAGCGCATCTGCTCCACCGACGCACAGGCATACTTCTACCGCCGCCGTCAGCAGTCCATCACCGGCGCCGCCGACGTGCGCACCGTCGTCAGGCGACTGGCCGACAAGCGACAGGTCATCAGCCGACTCAGCGCCATGGCCGACACGCTGCCCAACAACGACCGCCTCGCACTGCAGCGACGCGTGGCACAGCTCACCATGGACTACATCTACACCGTCATCGTCGAGACGCGCAGCCGACACTTCCTCGACCGCAAGCTGGCATCGCTGCGCAGCGAGGGACTCTTCCCCCTGCCCGACCGCCACTACACAACGAAATACACGTGGTTCCGCCGCATGACCAACAGCAGCCTCGGACTGTCGCTACTCATGCGCGCCCTGCCACTCCTGAAAAAAGAACGCTGAAGAAAAAACAACCATATGAAGATCCTACTACTGGGCGAATATAGTAATGTACACGCGACGCTCGCCAGGGGCCTGCGCCAGCTGGGACACAAGGTGACAGTAGCCTCCAACGGTGACTACTGGAAGGACTATCCGCGCAACATCGACATCGCACGCCACGAGGGAACGCTCGGCGGACTGCGGCTGACGGCACGCCTCATCAGCCTCCTGCCACGGCTGCGCGGCTACGACATCGTACAGCTCATCAACCCCGTCTTCGCCGACCTCAAGGCCGAGCACCTGCTACCATTCTACCGCTACCTGCGCCGCCACAACCGCAAGGTGGTGCTCGGCGCCATGGGCATGGACTGGTACTGGGTACACACCTGCATCACCGAGAAGCCCCTGCGCTACAGCGACTTCAACATCGGCGATCAGCTGCGCACCGACGAGACGGCACTACGAGAGCAGCGCGAGTGGCTCGGCACGCCGAAGGAGCGGCTCAACCGACTCATCGCCGACGAGTGCGACGCCATCGTCACCGTCCTCTACGAGTACGACGTCTGCTACCGCCCACACTTCCCCGAGAAGACCCACTTCATCCCCCTGCCCATCCAGTATGGCATCCCGACACAATCGAAGTTTGACTCTTCACGCTCCACTCTTCCCGGCGAAGCCGATTCTTCAGGCTCCGCTCTTCCCGCTCCACTAAAGGTCTTCATCGGCATCAGCCGCGGACGCTCCGCCTACAAAGGCACCGACGTCCTGCTCCGCGCCATCGAGAACGTCGCCGCACGCAATCCTGACCGCATCGATATTTGCAAGGCCGAGGGCGTACCCTTCTACAAATACCAGCTGATGATAGAGGGCTCCGACGTCCTCCTCGACCAGCTTTACAGCTACACCCCGTCCATGAACACCCTCCTCGCCATGTCCAAGGGCATCGTCTGTGTCGGCGGCGGCGAGCCCGAGAACTACGAGATCATCCACGAGACCGAGCTACGCCCCATCGTCAACGTCCGGCCCAAATACGAGGACGTCTACTACGAGCTCGAGCAGCTCGTGCAACACCCCGAGCGTCTGCCCGAGCTGAAGCGCCAGAGCATCGAGTACGTACACCGCCACCACGACTACGTCAAGGTCGCCCGCCAGTACGAAGCCCTCTACCGCTCCCTGCTCAATGATTAATGCACAATGCTTAATGCTTAATGCTTAATGCTTAATGCTTAATGCACAATGCTCAATGCTTAATGCTTAATGCACAATGCTCAATGCTTAATGCTTAATGCACAATGCTTAATGCTTAATGCACAATGCTTAATGCACAATGCTTAATGCACAATGCTTAATCTATCCTCGTTCCTCCTTCCTCGTTCCTCGTTCCTCGAAAAAGACCTCCTCCTTCCTCGTTCCTCGTTCCTCGAAAAACTCCAATTCTTCAATTCTTAATACATGAAGCTTTTTCCCCTCGCCAAGATCAACCTCGGGCTCAACGTCGTAGAACGCCGTCCCGACGGCTACCATAACCTCGAGACCGTCTTCTATCCCGTCAACATCCACGACACCCTCGAGGTCACCCCACAAACAACAGTAAACAGTAAACCGTCCACCGTAAACGGTAAACAGTCAACAGTAAACTGTAAACTCACCATCTCCGGCATCACCATCGAGGGCGACACCCAGCGCAACCTCGTCGTCCGCGCCTACCACCTCCTGAAGGACGACTTCCCCGCGCTGCCGCCCGTCAGTGTCCATCTCCACAAGGCCATACCCACACAGGCCGGCATGGGCGGCGGCTCCAGCGACTGCGCCTACATGATACGGCTCCTCAACGAGCAGTTCCAGCTCGGCCTCACCACCGCGCAGATGCAGCAGTATGCCGCCCGTCTGGGTGCCGACTGTGCCTTCTTCATCCTCGCGCAGCCAGCCTATGCCGAGGGCATCGGCGAGCGTCTGGAGCCCATCGCCCTCGACCTCAGCTGCTACCACATCGGCGTCGTCCGTCCCGACATCCCCGTCCCCACCAAGGAGGCCTTCTCACTCATCCGGCCCCATCGTCCCGCGAAGAACTGCCGCGACATCGTCATGCAGCCCGTCGAGACGTGGCGCGACGAGCTCGTCAACGACTTCGAGCAGAGCGTCTTCGCCCTCCATCCCGAGATTGGCGCCATCAAGGACCGTCTCTACCGTCTCGGTGCCGTCTACGCCGCCATGTCCGGCTCCGGCAGCGCCGTCTTCGGTCTCTTCCGCGAACCCGTCGCCCTCGCCCCCCACTTCCCCGGCATGTACACCAATTCATAACTACATTTCAATACATATTTATCCGCATATTTATGCACGATAAGATGGTCTTTAGCCCGCTAAAGGTCATCTTATCGTTTCTAAAGATGACTTTTTTGCGGCTAAAGCTCCTCCTTCGTGAAAATTGGGGGCAAAATCAACGAAATTCGGGTAGTTTTGTCCTAAATTTTGATTATTATGAATAAATTATGAATATTATGGATATTTGTTTCCCCAGATTATTATTAATAAAATTCGTGGACAAAATTAGATTGAATTAGGAAAATTCGTTTCTAAGTAAACCACTCATTCGTTTCTAGAAGCAAATAAATTCGTTTTTCAATCAGAAATACCTTAATGCCACCTGCAACCTGCCACCATCGTTGCTTTCCTCAGTGTTTACTGCAGAAAGCGGCGATTTTCGCTTGCAATCCTTAATGCCACCTTCGCCGTGCGCAGCTAGGCTTCCTTGCGCACGAAGAACTCGAAAATTTGTTGATTGACGGCCGCGGCGCGGCGTGGCGTTAACATAATTAACGTTTCTACACATTTCGCGAATTCTATTGTAATTTCGAGAAAACACCCTGTCTGCGGCAGCAGGCGTGGTGGCAAGGTGGCAGGTGGCAGGTGGCATTAAGGGTCGCAGACACCTCCTTTATATTATATATTATATATAATATATATATAAATAGGAAAAATCATTATATCTCATCCGTTTTAACACTTTCATTTTTACCTTAATGCTACCTGCTACCTGCTACCTTGCTAGTGTCTTTCCCTGTATAGTGTTGACTCCCTCAGAGCCTTGATTTGTTACTGTTTTGTTAATTACTGTTTATTATACTGATTTTGTTGACTTATCTCTCTGATTAGGTTGTCTGCTTTCCTGCTTTTGTTGTCTCTTTTCCCGGGTTAGTGGACTTCGTACTGGAAACGTTGACCTTTTCATCTGAGACAAGGTGGTGGCTTACCTGGACCGCGAGATAACGGTGAAGACGCCGCTGAGCGACGACCAGGTGGAGCTGGCGGTGAAGGAGGTGGCTGTCTACGTGATGCTGAAACGTCACTGGATAAGCGTCTACAGACCGCTGAAGGAGCGTAACGCGAAGATAGCGGAAAGCTACGAGGCGTTCTGCGAGGGTATAGCCAAGATTGTTCCCAACCACATGAACCTTCCGACGGTGCGAGAGCTGCAGCGTATGGATGTGCAGAGCTTCTCGAAGCCGGTGAGGCTGTGGAACCGTGACGACGCTCCCGTGGAAGGGCGGCGCTTCGACGAGTATCTGACGATTGCCAAGCGCTTCAAGGCTTCGCTTCAGAAGTACGCATAGAAATAGGTAAACGAAAAACAGGGTAAAAACAGGGTAAAAACACGGCGCAAAAATAGGCTTTTTCCGCAAAAACAGGGCGGAAAAGCGAAAACAGGGACGAAAACAGGGCAAAACAGGGCTCGGACGGAATAAAACCGTCCGGGCTCTTTTTTTGTGCCTAACTTTGCCATCAGAAACCGAGCGGGGAGACAGGGCGCCCCTCCTTCCGCGAGGTCGTAATCAATGAAAATTGAAGAATTAAAGAATTGAAGTTTTGGAGCAGCGAGAGCCATCAAACTCGTTTGAATGGCCGAGTCGTGACAAAAGTCAACGAAGTTAAGAATTGAAGTTATGAAAGAGATTCAAATTTTCAAGAATGAGTTGTTCGGAAATATCCGCACCATGACAAACGAGAAAGGAGAGACCTATTTTGTAGGTAAGGACGTGGCAGAGGCGCTGGGGTACAGCGATCCACAAAAGGCCTTGAAGATGCATGTAGACAACGAGGACAAGCTGACCCGACAAATTGTCGTATCAGGTCAAAGACGAAACATCATCTTCATCAACGAAAGCGGACTCTACGCACTGGTGCTCTCGTCGAAGCTGCCAACGGCGAAGGCCTTCAAGCGCTGGGTGACGGCGGAGGTGCTGCCACAGATCAGAAAGACGGGCGGCTACATCCCGACTCACGATGCCGACGGCCGCGCGCTGACTAACGAGGAGGTGCTGGCACTGGCCGACCAGATTGTGGGACGTACGCTGAAGCTGGTGAATGCACCGTGTATTGGTTGTCTGACGGCTACGGAGGTGGCCCGTTCGTGGGGCATGGACGTACAGTCGTTCAACAACCTGCTGCGCAACATGGGCGTGCAGTACCGCCGGGGCGGCAGCTGGCACCTGGTGAAGAGCCTGGAGGGGCTGCAACTAGCCGAGGAGCGCCACTTCGTGTACTACTCGCTGATGGGTGAGCGCAAGCACCGCTCCTATCTGGTGTGGACGCCCCAGGGTGTGAGGCATCTGGAGCAGCGGCTGCAGAACAGGAACAGCGGCGTACGGGTGATACAGCTGGACGTGTTCGTTGAGAAGAATTGAAGAATTGAAAAATTGAAAAATTGAAGTTCTTTTAGAATTGAAGATTAAAAATTAAAAATTAAGAGTATGAAATTTATCGGAAGACTGAAATCAAAGAGTGGACTGCTGACAAGGGAGTACCCCTCGCAGCAGACGGGAGAGATTCGCAGGGTGCAGTGGATGGAGCTTCACCTGAGTGACGGCATCGACGACTTCGTGGGCGAGCTCACAGTACGGCCCACGCAGCAGCCAGACGGCACGGTACACACCGTGGAGCCACAACTGCAGACAGGAGCCCTCTACGCAGTGGACTACCAGCTGTCGACGAACGTGTCGAAGGCGGGCACGCCGGAGGAACGCCGATTCAACAAGTTACAAATCAACAAAATCGTGGAGATGTAAAAGATTGAAGATTGAAAATTGAAAATTAAGAATTGAAGGAGAATAAGTTATGATGAACATGTTTTATGCTACCGACAATGAGTCGGGCTACCCCCACTGCCTGATGGTGCTGCCCAATGGTAACGTGGTGCGTGCCGATAAGGGCGAAGGGATGGTGCAGGCAAAGATGACGGACTACTCTTTTTTCGCCCTGCCGGACGACTACGTGGAAGCCGAGATGCTGGCAAGAATGCTGGGCGACGCGTTCGGACTGGCTGCCGACCTGAGGGATGCGTGTAGGGATCTGGTGGGATTCGTCCGACGCAGCAAGCTGCGTGTAGGCAGCGACCTCTTGACGCTGGACATGAAGATCAGCAAGCAGGAGGACGCCGAATACCCTTGGAGCCTGAGGGTGCGCGACAGCCGTACGGGGGTGTGCTACTGCTACCTGACTGACTACGATGACTGGCACGATGCCAAGACCACGGGCGTCTTTTTCCTTGACGCGCTAAGGGATATGGGGTGTAACGTGGATTTTAACTGGGAAATTCAGAAAAATTGAAAAATTGAAAAATTGAAGAATTGAAAAATTGAAAAATTGAAAGTCGCGATTAAGCGAGAGCAGAGCCAAGCTTGCTTGAGCTATGCCGAGCGTGAGCGACTTCGATGCGAAACATCAAGATTGAAGATTGAAGAAGAACTAAAAGATTATGAAAGACGATAAGAGTAACGGCAAGAGCACCCTCC
>JAEEGH010005323.1_pt1 | contig 32419 bp, 24 predicted proteins | sample 9134181 | NCBI WGS metagenome assembly JAEEGH01 (sample SAMN16246544, study PRJNA631951) | gut metagenome | biome: gut microbiome; feature: rumen; material: DP-attached | host: Bos | place: Iran: Karaj | collected 2018-10
ACTTCATACGATGAACAGTCACGCGGTACGAAACATCTGTCATCCCAAGTGCTTTAGCCATAGCTTCATTTGGTAATGCTTTCTGCTTGTTAAGCATCGTAAGCATGGCACGAAGAAAAATAAAACCATCACGGAGTGAGAGTTTTTGATGGGCATAAGCCAGCAAGTCCGAGGCAATGGAAAGCTTCTGTTCATCGGTAAGAACGGAAGCATTAGCATCTATATCGGCAACGCTTTCGGTAGGGAGTTCCATATGGGTGATAAGGTCCTCTTTGGCTGCACGCACACTAAGATAATTACGGAAAGTGTTGAGCACCCATGACTCAAAAGATCCCCGTTTCTCAATACCTTGAAGCGATTGATAAGTCTGTTGATCATGTCCCTCTTTTCCATCACGTAGATAGAAGAAAAAATCATCAACAATGTCTTCAAAGTCATCCAACAACCGATGCTCATAAACTTCAAACCGTTGCTTTAACTGATGATTGAGACGGTGGTGCAGCAGATGGTACATCGCTTCGTCTGCCAATACACCTCCGTCAAGGATGATGTCTATTAAACCAGTATTAGTCGTTTCTTTCATGTAAGTTTTTACCCCACAAAAGTAGATACTTTTTTCACCCAAACAAAACATTTCCTATCTTTGCACCTTCAAAACTTCAATCATCAGGCTATGAAAGCAACAAAACCTTTAGCACCCACTAAGCATTTCTTTGAATACTTCAACGAGAACCTTCCAAAGAACTGGGACGAACCCGCCCTCACCGATTACGACGACGTCACAAGCTATACCTACGGCGAGATGGGCGCCAAGATGATGCAGGTGCAGGCCATGCTTGAAGTGGCAGGGCTGAAGGCTGGCGACAAAATCGCCATCTGCTCGAAGAACTGCGCCAATTGGGCCATCGCCTTCTTAGCCATCGCCGCCAACCGTGGCGTTGTAGTGTCTATCATGGACGCCTTCGTCGAAAGCGACATCGAGAACCTCGTCACCCACTCTGATGCCAAGGCTATCTTCGTCGGACCCGCCGTCTGGAAACGGCTCCATCCGGACAAGATGCCCAACATTCAAATCGCCATTGGAACGGAGCAGTTCCGTGTTCTTTATACCAAAGATGAGCAACTGAACACGGTGAAAGAAGACGCTGAAAAACTATTCAGCGAGAGATACCCCAACGGCTTCACCAAAGCCGATGTCAACCTGCCAACCGACAACCTCGACGAGCTGATGATCATCAATTACACCTCGGGCACTACAAGTGCACCGAAAGGCGTCATGCTCTCCTATCGCGCCATCTCTGCCAACGTGCAATACAGCCAAGAGACCATCCCCAACCATGCCGGCTGGACCGAAGTGTGCATGCTGCCCCTCTCCCACATGTTCGGCATGACGATCGAATTCCTCTATCAGATAGCTGGCGGTTGTCATGTTTATTTCCTGAGCAAGACTCCATCGCCAACCGTCCTATTGAAGGCCTACAAAGAAACAAAACCCTATATGATCCTCACGGTGCCGTTGGTGCTAGAGAAGATTTTCAAAGCGAAGATTTTCCCTGCATTGAACAAACCCATGGTGAAGTTCCTGTGGCATACGCCCCTGCTCTGCAAAATCGTGGAGAAGACCATATACAAGCAGCTGATGGAAGCCTTCGGCGGCAACCTCATTTGGCTCATCACGGGTGGTGCCGCCATCAATGCGGAGGTGGAGAAAGTGTTCCGCCGCATCAAGTTCCCCTTCGTGGTGGGCTACGGCATGACCGAGGCCGGACCGCTCATCTGCTACGAGCACTGGTACAATGAAGTGATAGGCTGCTGCGGTTCGTGCGTTACTCGCAACGAGCTGAAGATTGACTCGCCCGACCCAGAGAATGTGGTCGGCGAAATACTGTTCCGTGGCGAACACGTGATGATGGGTTATTACAAGAACGAAGAGGCCACCCGCGCCGCCATCGATGAAGAAGGCTGGCTGCATACAGGCGACCTCGGCACCATGAACAAGAAGGGCTTGCTGTTCATCAAGGGTCGTTCCAAGGCCATGATTCTGAGCTCCAACGGCCAGAACATCTATCCCGAAGAGATCGAAGACAAGGTGAACAACCTGCCTGGTGTAGTCGAGTCCCTTGTGGTGGGCCGTCAAGGCAAAATCGTCGCCTTGGTCTATCCCGATGAGAAATACGACCTGCAAGACAAGAGCATGGAAGAGCTGATGAACGAGAACCTCGCCGCATTGAACGCCATGCTGCCCGCATACTCAAAGGTGTCTTCCATCGTCCTCGTTGACAAGGAGTTTGAGAAGACACCCAAGCGTAGTATCAGAAGATTCCTGTACTCGTAATACTTATTCTTTCACCAATTTGATGGTGCGCGTACCGGTTTCACTTGAAATGCGTGCCACATAAACACCCTTGGCAAAAGTGCTAAGGTCGAGTTCGGTGCGACCATCAACAACTGTAGCCGTCAGCATCTGTTTGCCCAACATGTCAAACACAACGACCTGACCATCGTTGGCATTCGTCTCCACTGTAACTTTGTCCGTAGTGGGATTGGGACTGACCGTGGATACCAAGGTCGGCTGTTCTTCGACACCGACACTCGGGTCGTTGCGTACCCACACGTCGTCGACATACACACCATCAGCTTCGTGCGATTTGCCTTTGAAAGCAATGAGATAGGCATCCGAAGCCTCGGGCAAGGAAAGGGTGATGGTCTCCCAATCCTCGCAGGCGTATGTATATTCGCCAAGGAGATGCCAATAATCGTTTATCGAAGTAGCATACCAAACCGACAGTTCGTCAACGAATTGTCCCAGCGACCGCTGTCTGTGATTGAAAGTAAGGACAGGTTTGGTGACGGCAGTGATGTCTAAGGGTGCGGAGACGAGCATGGCCTCATCGCCCAACCAAATAAAGAAGGCCGTGTTGTTAAGAATCAGATAGCCAGGGTCAACCACCCAACCATCGTTGCCTGAAAGGATTTCACTCCGCCAGCACACGAATTCCTCCGAGGCTTCAAAGTCGTCGAAATAAGGTTGGTCGTCAGTAACTGTAATCACGTCGCACAAAGTAGTGAATGTCAAAGGATAGGACCATTCCGATTCTTGCCCTTCACCGCAATTGGCCTTGACGCGAACTGTGTATTCTGTGTTAGGCTCCAGATTCTCCATCAGATAGGGTTGTGAAGTTATGGTGGCTTGATGTCCGTTCACATCCACCGTCCAGCTTTCCTCATTACCAGCTGCCGACCATTCAAGCATTGCTGTGAAAGTCGTAACCTCGGTGACCTGTAGATTCATCGGACGTGCACAACCCCCAGCAGCGGCAATCTCGATATCGTCGATGAAGATATAATATCCACCATTGCTATGCCCTAGAAACGAGATCTGGAAAGTGGACGACAAATCTTCAAGGGTGAACAATTCATCGTAGGTATTCGACCAGTCGCTAAGGCTATAGCTGCCCAGTTGATGCCAGTTGTCGGTCGGCGAAGTGCGGTAACTCACCGTGAGCTCGTCGAAAGGAGGATAAAGCGCCATCATCGCATAGCCGAAGCTGAAAGTGGCACTGCTGCTACCTGTCATGTCGAAGGTGGGCGAAACCAGACGTGCTTCGTCGCCAGCAGAAGCATTTTGGAAGGCCACCACATTGGTGTTGGTGCCGCCCATTACCGCCCAAGTGGCGGACCCCGTCGTCTCCACCGTCCAACATTCCATCTGCCCTGATTCAAAATTCTCAATATAAGATTGTCCTGAACCGATAGGGATTACGCATTGCGCAGTCGCAACAGTGGTGCCAAAGAAGAAAGCCATTACGATGGCAAATAAAGCTTTAGTAAAGTAGTGTGTGTGCGTCATAGTATTTATAATTGATAATGAATAATTTGCGGCAAAGATAAAAAGAAAACCTGATTTCAGATTATCCTTTTATTCCAAAGTAGTACTGACCCTTCCCCACCGTGGCGTTGCCGTATTGGATGGCGTTTACTGGGCAATGGTGGTAGCAGCCCATGCACATCGTGCAGTGGCCGTGCCATTTCGGGCGACCTTCTTCGAGGGTGATATTCTTCAAAGGGCAGGCCTCAACGCATTTGCCACAATGGATGCAAGCCTCGGTCGACAGATATTTCGAGTCGTCGGTGGCGGATCGGTTGAAGCCGGGATTCACCAAGTAGGTCTTGAGCCATGCCAAGCCACCCACGACCATCTCGGAAAAACTCTCCTTTTTGTTGAGCCGTGGGATGTTTCGCATCAAAAGATTGTCTGCTTTGTCAATCTTCAGTTTGGCATTTTCCGGGGTGTCGAGTTTGAAACCCGCCATACCGATGTAGGTTTCAGGCATTTGCACACTGAAACAGGCTGAAAGCGCCCAGCCTTTTTCTTCCACAGCCTTGCGGAAAACCTTCTCTGTGAGGCCGCAATTGTCGCCACAGGTGCAGGCGAAATAAACGTAAGGCAAGGTCCCTGAGCCTGTCGAAGGGCCGACCTTTATGTTTAGCTTTTTCACAAAATCCAGCACCAATTTCGGCGGTGCCCAAGAATAAATGGGAAACACGAAGCCAAGCCTTTCGCCTTCGGCCAATTCGTATTCATAACGGTTTTCGCGAGCCGCCTCGGGAATGAAAGTCAATGTGTCGTTGAGACCTGCGGCGATAGTTTCCGCCACGTGTTTGCTGTTGCCACAGCCTGAGAAATAAAAGATCATAATGCTTAGTTTTTATTAGAACATACAAGCCCAGCCAAACTTTCTGGAAATTTCTCGTAACAAATTCAAGTCACCCACTGGGATAGTAATTGACACAGTCTCTTTTTGTTTATTACGCTCTTCAATACTTGCTGAATCAATGTCAAATTGCGTTTGCAAGTTCATCCAAACCTCTGCAGGAATACCCATAGCTTTTTCTAATGCCATGGCTACGGAAAGCGAAACCGAGCGTTTCCCATTGATGGTTTCGCTAAGGACAGAAGGTTTGATGCCAGTCAATTCCGACAATTGTTTCTGCGTCATGTTTCGCTCTTTCAGTTCATCCTTAATCATTTCTCCAGGATGAGTCGCAATAAAAGGGGTTATTCTATTATTATTCATAATGCTTTGATATTTCGATTATTAATGCGTTAACAACGATTCCATTTCCATCAGGCGAACTCTCAAAATGCAATCTGTACTGGGTATTAATCCACACCACTTCCACACTTTTCAGGTCTCCTTTCTTTTTCTCATAATGCAGCGACTTAATCAAATACAAATCTTCAACACGTGTCGCGGCTTTAATATAATTTACCGTTTTGACGTATTGCTTCACTACATCTAAAGGCAACTTCTTGTATTTTCGTTCTTTAGTTGAACCTGTCGTGTAAAGTTCTTCTAATGCATTATCGTCAAATGATATGTTCATTTATTCCAATATTACACGGCAAAAATAAAACTATTTTGCGAATAATTATCAAATTTGCGAATTTTTTCTTCGTATAAAGTATTATTGTACTTTTGCATCCGCAAAAACAAAAACTCAAATGCCCCAAAACTCGCTCAACCGTTCGATACTGAAGCTCGCCGTCCCCAACATCGTCAGCAACATCACCGTGCCGTTGCTGGGCTTTGTCGACATGATGCTGATGGGGCACCAAGACAGCCTCGCCTACATCGGGGCCATCGGCTTGGGTGGCACCATCTTCAGCGTGATGTATTCCATCTTCAGCTTCATGCGGGCGGGCACGACGGGCTTCACAGCACAGGCCTACGGTGCCAACGACCGTACCGAAATCGCCTATTCACTTTATCGTTCACTCTGCATTGCACTGATTGCCACAGTTTTGGTTTTATCGCTTCAAAATGCAGTAGAATGGCTCAGCATGAAGTTGCTCAACGGCAGCGAGGAGGTGCTGGCTTACACCGCCACCTATTTCCACGTGCGCATCTGGGCTGCGCCAGCGGTGCTTTGCCTCTATGCCTTCAACGGGTGGTACATCGGCATGCAAAACACCACTATCCCCATGGTCATCGCCATCCTGACCAACGTGGTGAACATCGTGCTGAGCATCATCTTCGTCAATGTCATGGGCATGGGTGTGAGTGGTGTGGCCTTGGGCACCGTCATCGCACAATACTGTGGGCTGATTACAGCCATCATCTTTCTCTTCGCCAAGTTCCGCCATCATCTCATCCCCATCCGTCGGGTTATCCTATTGCAAGCCGACAAACTGAAGCGTTTCTTCAAGGTCAACGCCGACTTCATGATTCGCAGCATCCTCTTGGTACTGAGTATCGCCTTTTTCAACAACCAATCGGCCAAACTCGGCGACGACATGTTAGCCGTCAACATGATATTGATGCAGTTCTTCTACATCTTCTCCTACTTCACCGATGGCTTCGCCTACGCGGGCGAGGCCTTGGTGGGACGTTTCACGGGAGCGCATGATGCCAAGCAACTCCGTCAAACTGTAAAACTGCTGTTCCTCTGGGGTCTTATCATCGCCTTGCCCTTCATGGTGCTTTATGCCCTCTTCCCTGACTGGTTTATCGGCCTCGTCAGCGACCAGCCCGGCATCATCCCGATGGCCAGGCCTTATCATATCTACCTCGCCGCCATCCCGCTCATCACCTTTGCGGCCTTCCTTTGGGACGGTGTATACATCGGTGCCACGGCGGCCCGAGCCATTCGCAACACAATGCTTATCTCCGCCATTGGTGTGTTTCTGCCTGCCACCTTGTTATTAATGCCACGCTATGGTAACCACGGTTTGTGGATTGCTTTTCTGCTCTTCATGGTGGCCCGTGGACTTTCCATGACCTTGATGGCGAAAAAGGCTGTCTTGACAATAAAATAAATGATTGTTTTACCTAAAAAGTTGATTTTCATTTTAATATTTGTATATTTGCACCGTCGACCTTGACTGGCGTTATCACGTTGCAGGTTCGCAAACGAAACGTTGAAAATCAATTGGGATTTGAATAACAGTAAAGCAATAGGTCTCTTATTGTTTTTGGCATTGCTCACCACGGTGATGTCGTGTTCAGGCCGTGCCAAGTCTCACATTCAAGTGATGTTCGACACTACAGGCCTCCGCAATGGCGACTTGTTGTTCCGCAACGGCATCGGGTATGAGAGCCGTGTGGTAACCGGCTTAAGTAGCGGCAAATTCTCTCATATCGGGATAGCCTATCACGATGGAAAACATTGGAATGTAATCCATGCAGTGCCAGGAGAGAACGAAAAAGACGAGCCGGAATACCTGAAATGTGAACCCATTGAGGGCTTTTACAACCGTTTTCGGGCAAAGCTTGGAGGTTCGGCACGTGTAAGTTGTTCCGACTCAATAGCCAATATCGTGGCTGAACAGGCGCTTCAAATCGTCAACCGCAAGGTCGTTTTCGACAATAACTATGACATCAACGACACAACAAAACTGTATTGCACGGAGCTTGTTCGCCTCGTCTATCTCGCACAGGACATCGACCTTTGCGAAGACCGCTGGCACAGGATTCCCATCATCAACACTAAGGCACACGTGATATTTCCTGAAGACATCTGGAACAGCCCTCTGGTGATCAAGAAAAGAATATTTGACATCAAAACAACACACCTTAACTAATTATTAATTAAAAACTTACCACTATGAAAAAAGTACTTTTAGGATTCGCAGTAATTCTGTTAGCCGTAGTTGCGGTTAGTTGCTCATCAAAGTCAAACTCACCAAAAGACGTCGCCGAAACGTTTATTCAAGCGATGAAAAGCAAAAACTACGAAAAAGCCGCCGATTGCTTCTATTATGAAGGCACCAAAGATGAAATCAAGGCTGATAGGGCTCAAGTGGTTGCCTTTATGGAAAAAGCTGGACAATCTATGGAAAAAGATGGAGGCATTAAATCCTACAAGATTAATTCTATAGACGAAGACGGCGACAAAGCTGTGGTGAAAGGCGAAATCACCTATGGCAACGGAGAAGTAGATGACGATGAAATCAAAACCATAAAGGTCGATGACAAATGGTATGTCGACTTGGATAAATAAATAGTCGAACAACTTTGCCTCAAATTCTCACCTCCATGGAAGACATCCTCGAGTTCTTGGAAGCTGTGCTCCACAACAACAACCGCCCGTGGTTTCAGGAGCACAAGAAACAGTACCAGCAGGCGCAGGCCCACTTCAACGCCATCGCCGAACAAATCATCGCCGGTGTGCAGCAGTTTGACGACAACTGCAAAGGCCTGACGCTGAAAGACTGCACCTACCGCTTCTACCGCGACACCCGTTTCTCGCCCGACAAGCGGCCCTACAAGATCCACTTCGGTGTGTTCGTCTGTCCCGAAGGCAAGAAGTCGATGCTGGCGGGGTACTACTTCCATGTAGAGGCTAAAGAGTCGGAATACCTCGGTCACAACATGCTCTGTACGGGGATGTACATGCCCGACACCGCCATGCTGAAGACCATCCGCGACGAAATCCTCTTCAACGCCGAGCCTTTGGTGGAAAGCATCGCCAAAGCCAAAGGCTTCGGCTTGGATACCAGCAACGCCATGAAGCGCGTGCCCAACGGCTATCCCAAAGACCACCCGCAGGCCGAGCTCTTCAAGCAACGCGACTGGCTCGTGGTGCAAGACCTCCCCGATGCACGCCTCTCCGACCCCCATCTCGTCGACTGGGTGCTGAGTGAGTTCGAAAAGACCAAGGACTTTTGCCAGTGGCTGAATCGGACGGTGAGAGGGGAATGACATGGTAGAGGCGGCATGACACCGCTTCAAAAAACAGAAAAAATATTTCCGTTTTTTAACATTTCGGCACGATTTTTGATTAAAATCGCCCCGCAATATAAGATTATGAACTCCTGAAAAATGTCAGTTTTGAGCATTGGTTGGATTTCGTTGCCCTTATCTTGGCCTCGTTTGAAATAAGTAATTCGCTAATATACAATAATTTAAAAACACAACAAGCCTATGAAAGACCGTTACTCCCAACAGCAACTCCCAATGAACAGCAACACCACTCTCAAACTCAACGCCTACCAGTCCCATCTGGTGGAGACACACCATAGCCTCGTCAATAGTATGGTGGAATCACTCCTAAGCCTGCAAACGGGTCACCTCGGACTGACAAAAAGCGACCTGACAGGAGCAGGCTACGAAGCCTTGATTTCGGCAGCCTGCCACTATGACAGCACTCGTAATGCGTCTTTCAAAACCTATGCCAGCCGATGCATTTGGCATGCCATGGTGGCAGAAATCAACCGCTGGCGTCCTTCCTTTGCGGTTCTTGTGCCAGAGGTGGTGAACGGAGAGCCAAGATTCGTCGAGAAAGAAGAAAGCCTTTTCACTTGCCTCGACGACGCTAACGTGTTCACCCTCACCTCTATGTGCTGCAACTGGGAGGCTGAGCAGGCTTGGCAGCTTGAGACACTGAACGAAGCCATTGCCACCCTCAAACCCAAGGAGCAATTCTTGATTCGTTGCTACTTTGGCTTTGACAACAAGGCTATGAAGCTCGAAGAGATTGCCAACCGACTCAATGTCAGCACGACAGCCGTTCACAAGCGCCTCAAGAACGCTATCGCAAAGCTGCGCACCTTCATCGAAGGTGCCAGCTCACCTTACCGCATGTGCGCTTGACAAAACTTTTTTTCATGCCCTTGGTTGAAAATCTGCATTCGGGGCACTATAAATAGAATGACAGACGAAACAATATAAAGAACCTTTTAACACACCCGCCTTATGAAAAAAATGCAAGACTCCTTTGACTACGATGAACCTGTATTCACTCCCACTTACGCACAAACCACCCCCGTCAACAAAACGAAGTTGAAAAACATGACCCTCCTCGACAAACTCGAGCAGCTCATCAGCCTAACCCAAGGCTGCATGATGGAAGACAAGTTCTTCAAGCGCCACAAGGCTCTCATCGAGTCGGTGGCCGTCGACTTGGAGCTGACACCCGTTGAGGCTGTCATGCTCTGCCCTTTCATCTCCGACTCCGAGTCGTCGGTGAGCAACCGAGAAATGATTGACTACTTCGGATGCTCCCCCATCACCATCATGAGGAAGACACAAGAACTCAAGTCGCTCATGCGCCGACGTTACATCAGGCGACGTGGCACGTTCCACGGCAACAGCCCCGCCTACCAGCTGAGCGAGAAAGCTAAGAAGGCCTTCTGCAACAACGAGGCCCTGCCTGTCGTCAACACGGTCAACTTAAGCCCCGAGGAGTTTATGAAACACTTCACCAGACTGCTGCGCGAAGCCGGTCGCAACAGCCAAATTGACGAGGAGGAACTGCTCTACGAGACCATGGAACTGCTCAAGGACAACCCCCAGCTCAACATCGCCCGCACCATCAACAGCCTGAGGGTGTATGACTACGACAAGCTGTATCTGCTCTATTTCTGTAAGCGACTTGTCGTTGACCACCAAGTGAGTGTCCCCCTTGACCAACTGGATTTTCTCGTTGACGACATCAACGACGAGTTCGACTTGATGATGAATAACGGGCGCCACCCCTTCATCAGGGAAGGACTGATTTCCATCAGCGGACAAGACAACTTCATGGCACGCAACCTATTTCAGCTCACCGACAAGGCGCGTAACCTCTTCCTCAGCGAGTACGACATCCCCGATAATATCGAGGAAGTCGATGAGGACGACCACAGCAACATGCTCAGCTGCACCGACATCACTCCCAAGGTCATGTTCTACTGCAAAGAGGACCAAGGCCAAATCGACACCTTGCATCACCTGCTCGAGGACGAGCAACTGCAAGCCATACGCGAACGTTTGGAGAAAGCCAACCTCCGTAAGGGCTTCAACTGCCTCTTCTATGGTACCCCAGGAACAGGTAAGACAGAGACAGCCTTGCAGTTGGCTCGCATGACGGGCCGCGACATTATGCAGGTCGACATCTCGTCGATCCGTGACAAGTGGTACGGAGAGACCGAAAAAATAGTGAAAGGTATCTTTGACAGCTATGCCCAAAAGGTGAAGAAGTCGAAGCGCATCCCCATCCTGCTCATCAACGAGGCTGATGCTGTGCTCTCGGTGCGCACGAGTGTGGGAGGCAACAACCCCACCCTCGAGAAGACGGAGAACGCGATTCAGAACATCCTGCTCCAGGCTATGGAAGACATTGACGGCATCATGATTGCCACCACCAACCTCACCTGCAATCTCGATAGCGCCTTTGACAGACGTTTCCTGTACAAGGTGGAGTTCCACCAGCCCAGTGTCGAGGCTAAGACGCACATCTGGCAGAGCTTCATCCCCGATTTAGCCGAAGCCGATGCCAATGTGTTAGCCCGCTCCTACGACTTCAGCGGGGGTCAGATTGAGAACATCGCGCGCAAAGTCATGGTTGACCACCTGCTCTTTGGTGGCACCCCTGACCTCAACCACATTGAGGAGCTCTGCTCGAAGGAGCAGATTGCCGGACGCAACACGAATAATCGCAGACCCGTGGGGTTCAGAGCTTAAAAACAACAAGTTTTATTATCTTTGCAGTTAAATACAATCCTTCATCACCCATGAAAATATTACATACCAGCGACTGGCACTTGGGGCATGTGCTCTATGGCCACGACCGCACTAACGAACAGCAAAACATGCTTGACCAGATGGTTAAGATTGTAGAGGAACAGAAGCCCGATGTGTTTCTGCTATGCGGCGACGTTTTCCATACGTCACAGCCATCGAATGCCATACAGACCATACTGTCGGAAGCACTTGTGAGCATTCACAAGGCTAATCCCGAGATGGTCATCGTGATGACTGCCGGCAACCACGACAGCGGCACGAAACACGAGATATTCAGAACGCCTTGGCGGGCACTGAATGTATATGCCATCGGACAGCTGGAGAAGGAGAACATTGATGAGCATATCATTGAAGTGCCTGGAACAGGCTACGTCATCGCCATCCCATATGTCAACGAACGAAATCTCCCGGAAGGATTCTTCCAACAATTGCTCGACAAGACGGCTGCCATGAACACAGAAGGATTGCCGGTGGTGATGACCGCCCACACCACGGTGAAAGGTTGCGATTTCTTGGGTCATGACCAAGGCACGGAATATGTCGTGGGTGGCATTGACTCGATAGACTTGGAACAACTGGGTGATGGCTATGACTATCTGGCCTTGGGCCACATTCATCACGGGCAGTTTATCCATAGCGGAAAACATAACGTAAGATACTCGGGCACCCCGCTGTCCATCAGCTTCGATGAGATCTTTAGTCATTCCGTAAGTATGGTTGAGATCGATAAGCATGGCGAGACCCCAACCGTGACAGAGATTGAAATCAACAATCCTCGTCCTTTGGTGACCTTGCCCTCCGAAGGGCTGGCATCGTGGGAAACGGCCAAGGAGCTGTTGAATAAGTTCCCTGACGATATCCCAGCGTATATACGTTTGAACGTGGAGATTGACGACTTCCTACCCGTTGAAGCCCAAGCCGAAGCGACAAGTCTGGTCAAGGAGAAACAATGCCATGTCTGCCACATCAATGCCAAAAGGAAAACCATCGACCAGACCGAGGCCAAGGTGCTGACCGTGCAGGAATTTCAGGCAGAGCAACCCATTGAAATAGCCAAACAGTATGCCAATTACGAAGGCATCAACTTTGACGAAGAGATGACCGACATGTTTAACGAGATTGTGAATTTGGTGAACGACGATGCAAGAAACGAAAAATAAAGGAGGACAATAACCATGAAACTACAAAAACTGACCATACACAACATTGCATCGATTGAGGATGCCACGATTGACTTTGAAGCACAGCCGCTGGCCAACAGCGAAGTGTTCCTGATTACGGGCAAGACAGGCTCGGGCAAGTCGACCATCTTGGACGCCATCTGTCTGGCACTGTTTGCCACAACCCCCAGGTTGGCTGGAACGCAGATGCAAGGCGACACGAAAGACGGAAATGCTGACGTCACCATCAAAGACCCGCGACAGCTGATGCGAAGGAATACAGGAGAGGCTTTTGTTTCCCTTACCTTCACTGGAAGCAACGGCATACACTACGAAGCCACTTGGGGTATTGCACGTGCTTACAAAAAAACAACAGGAGCCCTTCAAAGCAAGTCCTGGCAATTGAAGAACATCGATACGAAATTCACTTATTCCAAAGACAAAGAGATTAGCGCTGAGATCCAAGAGGCCATCGGCCTCGATTTCGGCCAGTTCTGCCGTACAACATTGTTGGCTCAAGGCGAGTTCACCCGTTTCCTAAACAGTAAAGATGACGACAAGGCAGAAATTCTTGAGAAAATCACCGGAGTTGACATCTATTCGAAGATTGGCAAGAAGGTCTTTGAGGTAACAGGGAAGAAGAAAGACGACTATGAAAAAGCCAAGCAAAAGATTGAGGGCGTGAGCACCATGGAGGAAAAAGACATCACGGCCAAAAAGGAGGAACTTGCCGGATACGAAGCACTATTGGAGCAGGTCAAGAAAGCAGGCGAGGAGGACAAGGCCAAACTGCAATGGATTAAGACGGATGCCGACTTGGAAAAGGCTGTCGCCACTGCCACTCAAGAGCATCAAAAGGCTCAAGCCGTAGTGGAAGGCGACGACTTCAAGAAAAAGGAAACACTGGTTCACCAGTGGAATGCCACAATTGAAGCCCGCAACTGGCTGGGAGCGATGAAGGCAGCCGAAGAATCTATTGCCAAAGGAAAAAAGCAAATAGAAACCTGCGACAATACCATCAATAACGAAAAAAAGACACTTTCGGAAACGTTACAGCCTGCTTCCGAAAAGGCACAAAAAGAGGTCAACGAAGCGCAAGCCGCCTATGAGAAACAGGAAGTCGAGTTAAAGGCCCAAGATGCTGAACTCGCCGAACTCCATCTGCCCGAATTGCGCAAAGAACGCGACAACGCCAAGGAGCTGCAGCGAAACATCACAACGACATACGACAGAATCGATTCATATAACACGGAAAAAGAGCGCAGAGCCAATACCTCAGCATCGCTTGAAACCTCACTTGCCGAGATTGAAAAGAATCTAAAAGCCTCGGCAGCAATGGAGCCACAGATCCACGACGCCAAGGTAATCATGGACGACCGCAAGGCATTGCTCGACAAGCAAAGCGACACCATCGACAAGTTTGCCCAGACCCTGCGCCAGAAACTGCATGTGGGCGACATCTGCCCCGTCTGCCGACAGGAAATCAAAAGCGAGCTGCCGCATGAGGAAGAACTGGCACAACTCGTTGGAGAACTGAGAGCGGCTTACACCGAGGCCGAGTCGGCGCACCAAGAACTAGTGAACAAGAAAAACAAGCTGGAAGCTGAGATAAAGGCTACCAAAACGTCATACGACAAGGAAAAAGAGGCCTTCGACAAAGACAACACCCTCAAGATGGCCACCCAAAGAGTCATCGAGGCCTGCAAGGTTTGTGGTTTTGAGACCATCGACCAAGACACCACCGAGAAGCTGGCTACCTTAAAGGCCAACACCGAGACACGCCTGCAGAAACTTGAAAACAAGATTGCCGAAGGCGAGAAAAAGGAAAACCTTATCAAAGCCCAAAGAGACGCCCTCGACAAGTCAAACAAAAACCTGGAGCAACTGAAGAAGACCGCACAGAAGGCCGAACAAGCCATCAGCGACTGCAAAGGTAGAATTGCCATCGCCGAAGAGCTCAAGAAGAACACGGAACAGGTGCAGCTGAAACAAGCAACAGACACCTTCAATACCAACGACCAGCAATTGAGGGCCTTCCTTGGCACTCATCCAGACCTTGACCTAGAGCAATTGACTGCCTTGAATGCCCACTCTTCACAAAACATCAACGAGATTCAAGCCTTGCTTGAAGCCGACAAAAACAAAGTGCTCACCAAGAAAACCCTGAAGGACGATGCTAGTCGGAAACTGGAAGAACACAGACAAACGAAGCCCGAACTGAAGGAGGAAGATTCCGTCAAATTGATGGAGGAGCGCATCAAGGACAATGAAAAAACAATGGCTGACATCTCAGAGAAGAAGGGCGCCATCAACCAGGAGCTGAAGGCCGATGAAGAGAACAAGAAACAGCTTGGCCATCTGAAAGAAGAAGCCGACAAGAAGGAAGCCGATTATCAGAGATGGTCGCGCATGAACCAACTCATTGGCGATTCTACGGGCAACAAGTTCCGTAAGATTGCCCAGAGCTATGTGTTGAACAGCCTCATCCATTCGGCCAACCACTATATGCGGACGCTGACTGACCGATACACACTGAAAGTAGTGCCTGGCACGTTCGTCATTTCGCTCGAAGATGCCTATCAAGGCTATGTGAGCCGGGCGGCAAGCACCATCTCAGGCGGAGAGAGTTTCCTCGTTTCCTTGTCGTTGGCACTTGCGCTCAGTGATATAGGACAACAACTGGCAGTGGATACCCTTTTCATCGACGAGGGCTTTGGCACTCTCAGCGGCGAACCCTTACAGAATGCCATCAACACGCTGCGTTCGCTCCACACCAAATCGGGCCGCCATGTGGGCATTATCAGCCATGTGGAAGAGCTACAAGGTAAGATTCCCGTACAGATTCAGGTGATACAAGAAGGAAACCTCTCCAGTAGCGAGGTGAAAGTGGTTACAATTGATTGATTTGGTGGGAAAAAACTCAATTAACGCCGAGTCAACAATGTACTACTTTCAAAAAGTAGACACAGAAAATAATTGGAAACCTATACCAAATAACACATTATGCCCAGCTCTCCGTATACGCCTCAAGCCTTAAAGCCTCAGGCATTGATGTCATATACGCTTTGGTCTATTATCCTGCTCTTGGGGTGATTCATGAGTTGATAAAGAAACCTTGGTCTAAAATACCTCTTTTATATATTTTTAAAATTGTTTTCTCTATCTTTGCCCCCAGCTTTTGATTGAACCACTGTAAGTGGCTTTTAACCTGTCGAGATACTGTATATGGAACTGATTGATAACGTCACCAAGACGCTACGCGATGACTTAACCGTGGAGATTAAGTCGGCAAGCAAGATTTCAATGGCTGCTTGCTGTTTCTCCATCTATGCCTTTCAGGAACTGAAGAAGCAACTCAAAGACATCAAGGAGTTGAGGTTTATCTTTACTTCGCCCACGTTCACCGCCGAAAGAATCGACAAACAACGGCGTGAGTTCTACATCCCACGCATCGACCGTGAGCGCACCCTTTACGGCTCTCCCTTTGAAGTGAAGCTTCGCAACCAACTCACCCAAAAAGCCATCGCTATCGAATGCGCCGAATGGATTAAAAAGAAAGTCCGTTTCAAGTCAAACACTACTCATAACACCCTCCCCGGATTCATCAATGTCGAAAACGATGACACACATACCTATACGCCTGTAAACGGCTTCACCACAACCGACTTGGGCTGTGAGCGCGGCAACAGCATGATGAACTTCGTCAACAAGGTGGATGGTGCCAACGCCCGTCAGTATCTCCGTGTGTTCAACGAGCTTTGGAATAACGAAAAGGATTTTGCCGATGTCACTGACGACATCATCGATCATATCTCCAACATCTACCGCGAAAACTCCCCAGAGTTCATCTATTTCGTCACCCTCTACAATATCTTCAACGAGTTTCTTGAAGATATTTCCGAGGACGTTCTGCCCAACGAGGCCACAGGCTTCAAGGACAGCCAAATCTGGAACAAACTCTACGACTTCCAAAAAGACGCAGCCTTGGCCATCATCAACAAGCTGGAGAAATACAACGGCTGCATCCTTGCCGACAGTGTGGGTCTGGGTAAGACCTTCACCGCACTGGCCGTCATCAAATACTACGAGACGCGAAACAAGAATGTCCTGGTGCTCTGTCCCAAGAAACTTTGCGACAACTGGATGACCTATCGCACCAACTACATCACTAATCCCATCGCAGGCGATAGGCTTGCCTATACCGTGTTGTTCCATTCCGACCTTTCGCGTGTTGGTGGCCGCTCCAATGGCTTGGAGCTGGAGAAAATCAACTGGGGCAACTACGACCTGGTTGTGATTGACGAGTCGCACAACTTCCGTAACGGCGGCAAAATCACAAGGGACGATGACGACGATGACCCGCGTGAGAACCGTTACTTGCGCCTGATGAACAAGGTGATTCGTGCCGGAGTGAAAACCAAGGTGCTGATGCTCTCGGCCACACCCGTCAACAACCGCTTCAACGACCTCAAAAACCAGCTTCAGCTGGCCTATGAAGGCGATACCAAGCGGATGGACGCACTGCTCAACACCAACACTTCAATTGACGACATCTTCCGCCAAGCGCAGAAGGCTTACAACATCTGGGCAAAACTCCCCAACGAAAAGCGCAACACTGAAAGGCTCCTTGGGATGCTCAGTTTCGATTTCTTCGAGGTGCTCGATTCGGTCACTATCGCCCGAAGCCGCAAGCACATCGAGGCGTACTACAACACCGAAGCCGTCGGCAAGTTCCCTCTTAGACTTCCGCCTATCTCGCGCCGTCCGTCGCTCACTGACCTTCCGTCGGCCATCAACTACAATGAAATCTTCAATCAACTCCAGAAGCTCAACCTTGCCATCTACACACCTTCGGAGTTTATCTTGCCCAGCAAGATGTCAAAGTATGCCCTCGACCCTGAGACACACGGCGCAGGACTTTCCTTGGTAGGCCGTGAAATGGGTATCCGTCGCATCATGTGCATCTTAATGCTGAAGCGTCTCGAAAGCTCCGTCAATTCTTTCCGGCTAACACTGACTCGTTTGCTGAAGCTCATTTCCAACACCATCGATACGATTGACCGCCATGAAGCTTATATCAATGTGGAAGAGGTTGATGATTACGATTTTGATATTGAAGACTCCGACAACGATGCCTTTGTGGGCACCAAGAAAAACAGGATTGCCTTGGAAGACATCGACTATATCAGCTGGCGGCAATACCTCCAGAGCGACAAGGAAGAGCTGGAGCTTACCCGCTTGATGCTCGACGACATCACCCCTGAGCACGACAGCAAGCTTCAGCAGCTCATTGCCGACCTTCGCGACAAGTTCGCTCATCCCATCAACGGCGAGAACAAGAAGGTGCTCATCTTTACAGCCTTCTCCGATACAGCCGTTTATCTCTACGACAACCTGGCCAAACCCATCAAACAAAAATACGGGATGGACACCGCCTTGGTCACAGGCGACGTGGACGCGCGTAGCACTTTGAAGTTGAAGGAAAAACTCGACTTCAACAAGGTGCTGACCCTCTTTTCGCCCATATCCAAGGAAAAAGAGTCCATCTATCCCAATATCCATGAGGAGATAGAAGTCCTCATCGCCACCGACTGCATTTCCGAAGGTCAGAACTTGCAGGATTGCGACTACCTCATCAACTACGACATCCACTGGAACCCCGTGCGCATCATCCAGCGCTTCGGTCGTATCGACCGTATCGGCTCCAAGAACGACGCTATCCAGCTGGTGAACTACTGGCCAGACATGACGCTTGACGAGTACATCGACCTCAAAGGCCGCGTTGAAGCCCGTATGAAGGTCTCTGTGCTTACCTCCACAGGCGATGACAACCCCATTTCTCCCGAGGAGAAAGGGGATTTGGAATACCGCAAGGCTCAACTGAAGAAGCTTCAGGAAGAAGTCGTCGACATCGAGGAGATGAACAGCGGCGTTTCCATCATGGACCTTGGTCTCAACGAGTTCCGCTTGGATTTGCTGGACTACATGAAAACCCACGAGGATGTGGAGCACACGCCTTTTGGCCTTCATGCCGTGGTGGGTCACAACGAGTTCACCGAGCCTGGTGTTATCTATGTGCTGAAGAACCGCAACAAGGATATCAATATCGACAAAAAGAACCGTCTGCACCCATTCTATATCGTCTATTTGCGCAACGACGGCTCTGTGGTTGTCAACCACCTTTCGCCCAAGGAGCTGCTCGACAAGTTCCGCAGCCTTTGCAAGGGAAAGAACATGCCGCAGACCTCGCTCTGTCGTGAGTTCAACAAGGAAACCCGCGACGGATTCCACATGACCCACTACTCCAAGCTGCTGGGCGATGCCATCAATAGCATCATCACCGTGAAAGAAAATAGCGACATCGACAGCTTCCTTGAAGGTGTTCAAGGCGAACTCTTCACCAAGGAAATCAAAGGGCTTGATGACTTTGAACTGATTGACTTTTTAATTGTGAGATAATGTTTGCCCTGCCTGCCACAACGGAAATCAAGAAGTCGCTGCCGAAAAAGGCCATCTACGAGAAGTTCGGCTTGAAATCGGCGCAGCGTGATGCCTTTGATGCCGACATCAGCCGCATCGACATCGTGAATGTGGTCTCGCCCTCTACTGTACCTGGCTTGAAGGAAGGCGAACGGGTAAAGGAATTCTATGTGTTGCTCGTCACCTTGAAACGCCAGCACTATGACGAGAAAAACATCCTGCTTTTGACCAAGTTGATTAAACAAAACATGATTTTCGCTTTGGTTTACAACGATTTAGTGCGTTTTGCTGTCACCCACGAAAAGCTCTTTTTCATGGATTGGGAACTGTTGGAAGATGCCGCATTGCCCCTAATGGGGCTTGACTTGGACAAGGTGTGGGAGAATCTGGTAACCACTATTGGCAGCTTCGAGGTGATGGAAGGCGTGACCATGGAAGAGCAGATTGCCATTGACGGCGAGAAGCTGAAGAAGATAAAGGCGATTGAAAACCTTGAAAAGAAATTGAGGGTGGAGAAGCAGCCGAGGAAGAAGTATGAGTTGTATCAGCAATTATGCGAATTGAAGGAACAATTGGAATAACCCCTGTTCCTTTCAATAAACGTATCAATTTGTTACGTTTATTCGCGTATTATGCATGTTTTTACCCGATTTTATTTGATAAACGTAAAAAAATCCGACATTTTAACCGAAGAGGGCGGCCGGTTCGGTCACCCTCTTGTCACGACTAAACAGTTGCTTTAAAAGTACAAATTGTTCATGCGTTGAGTTTGGTGAATAAAAAGTGCGGTCACCTGGCCGGACCGCTTTGGCCGCTCGATTCTGACGGGATGAGCTGCCCGAAATGACTTACAGATTGCTTGGAACTGGCACTAACTCCGTGGTTACATCAAAAACATCTGTTCTCCCGTTGCAGGAATTGCAAAGTGGTGTGATGTACCAATGCTGGTCGGTGCTATAAGCTTTTTGCACATGAGCACCGACAAGGTTCACCGTGTTGTAACAGTTCGTCGCACCGCAATAACGGGCTTTCTTGCCAGTCATTGCTTCCCAATACTCTAACCAAGAGCTATATCCTCTCGGAGCTTGGAATCTGCTTGATCCGATTACATTTTTTACTAGCATAACGAAAGATAGTTCGTGTTCGACATCCTATTCCCTGATAGTTCAGCTTCAGCCCGGTTGCTTTATTCAGGTGCTGAAGTATCCTGTCGAGGAAAATGTGTCAAGTTGCGTGCCGTTACATTAATTCTGTCAAATTTGCATATAAATATGACAAATTTTCAATTTTATATGTCAATATGACAAAATTATTGCATATTTATGAAATAAAATGTAAAAATACGCAATTTTATTTGGTGATTTGGATACAAAAGTGTATTTTTGCGGTGTTAATAATTCAATCTTGGCGATAAACACAGTTATTGTTATGATACAAGAGCTTAAATTAAAAAACTTTATGTCGTTCAGGGATGAGGTGACACTCAGTTTCGAAGCGACAAAAGACAAGACCTTTGAAGATAGCCATATTGTTGAGGTGGCTCCCGGGGTTCGTTTGCTCCGTTTTGCCATGGTATATGGAGCCAATGCTTCGGGTAAGTCAAACCTTCTTTATGCGTTGGAGTTCCTTCGTAGTTTTGTTTTTGAGAAAACAACGGATTTAGAGGAACAAACTGGAACTACTCCATTTAAGTTGGATGCTGTTACTCCCCAAGAGCCTTCCGAATTTAGCCTGAAGTATTTTCTTGGTGACATTAGATATTGGTATGAGCTTAAGTTGGACCAAAAAAGGGTCTATCTGGAACGGCTGTTTTATTATACTTCTGCGCAACCTACAAAGCTGTTTGAGCGAACATGGGAGAGAGGCGAGTCCGTGCTCTATTTTAATCCGGCCGTTGTGAAAATAAGTTCGACTGCTAAAGAAGAACTTTCCTTGAAATGCCTGCCCAATATGTCGTTCTTTGCTGCAAGAGCTCAAGTCAATGTGTCTATGCCGGAGATAGATACGGCAAGAGAATGGTTCAGAAATGGTGTTATGCCAATCGTTGAGCCTGAAACTGAGATGTTTGAATATGCGAGCGAAAAAATGTTGGATGATGATGGGCTCAAAAAGTATTTGTTGAACTTTGTCAACCATGCTGATTTCAATATCTCAGATGTGAAAACGGATTTGGTCAAAAGACCACTTTCCAAAAGGTTTGTTGACATGATGCTTTTGGACGAAAGCACCCCTGCCAACGTCAAGGAACAGTTGAAAAAGGATACAAGTATTAATAGCGTAAGGACCCAGTTTGTCCATTCTGTCAGGAATGTTCGAGGGGAAGAAACCTATACATTACCCGCTGGCAGCCAATCAGCTGGCACGATGCGTACCATTGGAATTGAAGCGGGCATCTTTGAGGCCTTGAACAAACAGGCTTTCCTTTTCATAGATGAAATTGAGTCCTCTTTGCATCCCGATTTGGTGGAGTTTATCATCGAGCAGTTCCTTTCGCAGCACAATAGAGCCCAGTTGCTTGTCACAACACATTATGATCCCTTGTTAAATACCGTTGGGGACGACCTCATTCGCAAAGATTCTGTTTGGTTTACGGAAAAAGACGAAACGGGAAACACCGACCTTTATTCTTTGGTAGAATTCAAGGGATTGAATAGAATTTCATCGTTGCAAAAGGCTTATCGCAATGGAGTCTTTGGGGCATTGCCTAATATTAACTAAACTGTTCCCATGGCGAGAAAAGCATCCATAAGAATAAAGAAAAGCCCGATACCTACCCTTATTGGGGCGGGTATTACCGAGCAATGGTATTTCAAGCATTTGAAAACGCTGAAGGATTACCGCGTAAAGATACGCCCTCGCTTTTTTGGAACGGAAACGGCCAATGGCATGGCGAAAAGGATTGAAGAAGTGCTTCAGAATGATGGCTTTGCCATTTGTGTGTTTGATGCCGATGTGTCAACATGGAATGAGTTGGAACTTAAAAAATGGAATGCCTTGCGGCGAAAGTACAAGGACAATCCATCGGTGTTGCTTTGCGATTCGCTTCCGTCGATAGAGTATTGGTTTTTGCTTCACTACAAAAACACCAGTCGTTATTATGGCACTTCGCAGGCTGTGATTGAGGATTTGAAGGGTTTCATTCCCCAATACGATAAGACTGAAAAGTTCTTGCAGCAGGAGAAATGGGTGGCCGAAATGGTGGATGAAGGTCGACAGGAAGAAGCTTGTGCAAGAGCAGAGGCTTTTGGAACAGACGGTGAGTCTTATTCTAAGGTCTTTGAGGTTATTAATGTAATTGCGAAAATTTGAACAAATAATATATAATATGGACTTAAAAGAATTCACAAAAGAGACAATCACACAAATAGTTAGTGCAGTCCGTGAAGCCAACGAACAGATTAATGATTTTGGAGCCTCAATCCCAACAGATTATTTCCAAGGCTCCAAAGCTATTACCAGTTTCAAAGATGGAGAAAAGAACATTATTGATATTGAATTTGACGTGGCTGTCTCTGCTGTTGAAAGTGCAAATGTGGGAGGAGGTGCAGGAATAAAAGTCGCAGCATTTAATATTGGACTTGGAACCAATTCGCAAAATGAAAATTCAACCTTAAGCCGTGTAAAATTCACGCTTCCATTGGTTTTACCTGAAAAATCGAAATAACATGGACAAACTAAAACTCCAAACCCACAACATCGTGGACGAAAACATAAAGAAGATTGCCGAACTCTTCCCCAACTGCCTCACCGAGCGGCTCGACGAGAACGGGAGGCCGGAAGTGGCGATTGACTTCGACCAGCTCCGGCAGGAACTCTCGAAGGACATCGTGGAAGGCCCCGAGGAACGCTACCAGTTCACCTGGCCCGACAAGCGCAACGCCATCCGCCTCGCCAACGCGCCGACCACCGACACGCTGCGCCCCTGCCGCGATGAGAGCGTGGACTTCGACAACACGCAAAACCTCTACATCGAGGGCGACAACCTCGAAGTGCTGAAACTGCTGCGCGAAAACTACTTGGGCAAGGTGAAGATGATTTACATTGACCCGCCTTACAACACGGGCAACGACTTCGTGTATAACGACGACTTCGCCCAGACCGCCGGCGACTATGTCCACAACAGCGGGCAGGAGGATGAGGAGGGCAACCGCCTCGTAGCCAACACCGAAAGCAACGGCCGCTTCCACACTGACTGGCTCAATATGATTTATCCTCGCCTGAAAGTGGCGAAGGATTTGTTGAGTGAGGATGGGGTGATATTCATCTCAATAGGACAAGATGAGATTGAAAATGTTATCAGGTTGGGAAATGAAATATACGGAAAAAACAATCAATTAGGTGTAATTTCACGCCAAATGAAATCAGGCGGAGGATCTCAAGGTAAATATTTCGCCCATAACATTGATTATATAGTTATTTATGCTCGAAAATATGACTCTGCCAGATATTTTAGAGGTGAGATGAGTGAAGAGCTTGTAACAAAGGTATACAATCAAATTGAAACAAGCGGATTAAGAAAAGGGGAGCATTATCGTTCAATGGGACTATATCAGTCATCTTTGGGAGTAAGGCCAAGTCTGAGATATTATATTAAATGCCCAGATGGTCATTATGTAATTCCTCCTGGAGAAACTTTCCCTATTGGCATTGTAGAGGGTAAAACCGTTTCTCCAGTTTCCACTGATGGAGTTTGGAGATGGAGTTACGAATTGTTTAAGAAGGAATTGGAAAAAGGTAATATAGAATTTAAGAAAACAAATAATGGGGTCCTTCTGGATGAAAACAAACAACCTTCTTCATGGAATATTTATACCAAAATATGGTTAAATGATAGGAAAGATGAAGGTACCATCCCTACCGATTTAATTACAAAATTTGAAAACCGTCATAGTTCAAAAGAATTATCTTCACTTTCAATCCCATTTGATTTTGCTAAGCCTGTAGGATTAATAAGATATTTGATTACAATAATGAACCAAGAGAAAGATATCATTGTCTTAGATTTCTTCTCAGGTTCCGCCACAACCGCCCATGCTGTTATGCAACTCAATGCAGAGGATGGTGGTAATCGTAAGTTTATCATGGTGCAACTGTCAGAAGACACAGACGAAAAGAGTGAGGCTTATAAGGCTGGTTACAAGAACATCTGTGAAATCGGCAAGGAGCGCATTCGCCGTGCGGGTAAGAAAATTGTGGAGGAGCAGAATGCCCAACAAGCCGATTTGTTCAGTGGAGAGAAGAAACATCTGGATGTCGGTTTCCGTGTGCTGAAGCTCGACAGCTCCAACATGCAGGATGTGTATTACTCTCCTGAGCAGTTCAACGAGAACCTGCTCTTCGAGGACAACATCAAGCACGACCGCACCGACGAAGACTTACTCTTCCAAGCTATGATAGAGCTTGGCATCGAGCTTTCGGCCAAGATAGAGAAACGCGAAATCGCTGGCAAGACCGTCTGGAGCGTCGCCGACAACTACCTCATGGCCTGCTTCGACAAGGACGTGAACGAGACCACCATCACCGAAATCGCCCGCCAAAAGCCCTACTACTTCGTCATGCGCGACAGCAGCCTGGCCACCGACAACGTGGCGGATAACTTCGAGCAGATTTGGGAGGAGTATAGTAAAGAAACGATAAGGAGGATAATATAATATGATAACAAAAGAAAATCTTTTACAACTTGTGTCTAATTCTAAGAATTATGATGATTGTCTTAGGATTGTTAGAAAGTATATCATTCATGGAATTCCTTATGTATTTCAAGGCAGAGAGGAGGATTATTATGATTTTAGGGATTCTGTCGCAAAGAACTTTCAAATCAATTTTCATGAAGTGTTAGTTCTAGGTTCGGCAAAATTAGGATATAGTTACCATAAAGATTCTGTTTTTTCATCGGAATCTGATATAGATGTTGCTTTAGTCAATGAAAACTTGTTTGAGTCATATTATAGTAATATTTGCAATTATCAATATAGTATTGATAAAGGACTGATTACAATGACCCAAGAAGAATTATATAGCTATAACATTTTTTTGCAGTATTTGATAAAAGGATGGATGCGTCCAGATAAATTACCAACAAAATTGCAATTATTATCTATGAAAAAAGAATGGTTTGAGTTTTTTAAATCAATCTCATATGGGAAGAGTTCTGTTGGTAATTATAAAGTCAATGGAGGACTGTTTAAAAACTATCAATATATGGAAATGTATTATACTGAATCAATAATGAAATATAGAAACAATTAAAATTCAACTAATATGGCAAAACAAATATTCACAAGCGCAGGATCGATGAGTATATCATCGCTTATCAATGACATTAGACAAGAAAGGCTTATTTTGCAACCGGAGTTTCAAAGGAATCTCGTTTGGAATGAAAATCATAAGGAGTCATTTATAGACACAATTCTTAAAGGATATCCATTTCCGGAAATATATATTGCCCAATCTGGTGTTGATTTTGAAACACTTCAAACGCAACAAGTTGTGGTTGATGGACAGCAAAGACTTTCGACTATAATACAATATGTTTCTAATGAATTAGTGTGTAAAACAATACCAAAATTCCAAGATTTAGAGGAGCAAGATATAATTGATTTTTTGGGTTACGGTGTTTCGGTTATTAGCCTTGGGAATGCATCTTCTGAAACAATTAAAGAGGTTTTTAGAAGGATAAACCAAACGAAATATAGTTTAAATCAAATTGAAATCCAAAATGCATATTATGATGGAGAGTTTATTTCTACGGCAAAAGATATTTTGGATCGTTTTAATGTAAGAGAATTGCCCGTGTTTAGTGAAACGGATATAACAAGAATGGTCGATTTAAACTTTATTCTACTTTTAATGGCTACATACGAAGAAGGTGGATATTTTAGTGGTAATAAGCAAACTGAAGAGTATATCATTAAGTACAATGACGAATACGAAAACAAGGATGTTGTAAAAGAGAAGTTCATTCAATTGCTACACTCAATTGTGGATTGGCAACTCCCTGTTGATTCAATGTGGTTTAGAAAATCAAATTTCTTTACATTGTTCAGTGAGATTGTCAGATTAGAAAGAATCCCTGAAAATATTATAGATAGGTTGTTGAGTTTTGAAGACAATGTGATGAATAATAAAAGGAATGAACAATCTAATTATGGGAAGTATTATTCGGCAATGTATACTGGCACAAATAGTAGAACTGCGAGAATAGAACGTGGACAATTGTTTAGGAGAGGCGTCATAAATGGTGAAGATTTAAGCCAAAACAACTAAGTTGAAGCATAGACAGCCAACCTGTGTTAGAGAAAATGCACAAATTAGAAAGTCGGGCTCATGAAATTCAAATTCAAAATACAGCAATACCAGACCGATGCGGTGGAAAGCACGGTGAGCGTGTTCGCGGGACAACCCTCGAAGACCAATGCGCAGTACCGCCGCGACTTGGGCAAGCAGAAACAGCAACTGAAAGCCGAGTTTGAGGAGGAGTATGTGGGCTACCGCAATGCCGATGTGGAGCTTAACGCCAATCAGTTGTTGGAGAACATCCACCATCAGCAGGTGCAGAACGACATCCCGCTGAGCAAGTCGCTGGCAGCCACCAACGGCCTTGGTGCCTGCTCTTTGGATGTGGAGATGGAGACAGGCACGGGCAAGACCTATGTCTATATCAAGACCATGTTCGAGATGAACAAACGCTTTGGTTGGTCGAAGTTCATCGTGGTGGTGCCCAGCATAGCCATCCGCGAAGGCGTCTATAAGAGTTTCACCATGCTGGAAGAGCATTTCATGGAACTCTACGGCAAGAAAGCCCGCTATTTCATCTACAACAGTGCCAACCTCACCCAAATCGACTCGTTCAGCAGCGATGCCAGCATCAACGTGATGATTATCAACGTGCAGGCATTCAACACCTCGTTCAAGGAAGGCGCGGCCAACAAGGAAGCGCGTATCATCTACTCTAAACGCGACGATTTCCAAAGCCGCCGCCCCATAGACGTGATTGCCGCCAACCGTCCCATCATCATTATGGACGAGCCGCAGAAGATGGAGGGCGAAGCCACGCAAAGAGCCTTGAAGAACTTCAAGCCGTTATTTGTGCTCAACTATTCCGCCACCCACAAGACCTCACACAATTGCATTTATGCCCTCGATGCCTACGATGCCTACAAGCAACGATTGGTGAAGAAAATACAAGTGAAGGGCATCACGGTGCAGAACCTGTTGGGCACGCAGAGCTACATCTATTTCGACAGCATCATCCTTTCGAAGAACCACGCACCGGTGGTCAGGCTTGAAATCGAGGTGAAAGGCGCCGCTGCCACCCGCCGACAACTCTGCAAGTTCGAGCAAGGCGATTCGCTGTTTGTCATTTCGCAACTTCCTGCCTACAAAGATTTTGTCATAACGGAAATCAACCCGCTAACCAACACGGTCTATTTCCAAAACGGCAAGCAACTGCGTCAGGGCGAGGTTATGGGTGATGTTAGCGAGAAAGCCATCCAACTGATACAAATACGTGAAACTATCAAGTCGCATTTCGAGAAGGAGAGAGCCTTGTTCCAGCAAGGCATCAAGACCCTTTCGCTGTTCTTCATCGACGAAGTGGCCAACTACAAGAGCTATGACGCGGACGGAAACGAGGTGCAAGGTCCGCTGTGGAAGATGTTTGAGGACGAATACAATCGCTATCTGAACGAAAACTTGACGCTGTTTGAGGACGATTATCAGAGATACCTGCGCCGTTTTACCGCCGCGCAAGTACACAACGGCTATTTTTCCATTGACAAGAAAGGTCATTCAATTGATAGTGAGGTAAAACGCGGCAAGGACACTTCCGACGACATCTCGGCATACGACTTGATTCTGAAAAACAAGGAACGCCTGTTGAGTTTCGATGAGCCGACACGATTCATCTTCTCCCATTCTGCCCTGCGCGAAGGTTGGGACAATCCCAATGTGTTCCAAATCTGCACTTTGCGTCATGCCAACTCCAGCACCGCCAAACGTCAGGAGGTGGGGCGCGGTCTGCGTATATGCGTCGATAACAACGGCAACCGCATGGACAAGGAACGCTTGGGCGATGCCGTTCACGATACCAACAAACTAACGGTCATCGCCAACGAGAACTACAGTTCTTTCGTTGATGCTTTGCAGAAAGAGACCAAAGACACTTTGCGCGAACGTCCGACACAGGCCACGGTCGATTACTTCAAAGGGGTTACCGTCAAAGTGGGCGAGGAGAAACACACCATCTCGGAGCAGGAGGCTGCCAGTATTGTAAGTTATCTGTTCGATAATGACTATATCGATGAGAAGGGTAATATCTTGCAAGACTATCATACCGATATGGAGAAGGGTACTTTGGCTCCGATGAGCAAGAAATTGCAACCCATTGAAGAACAAGTGCATAAACTCATTCAGAGCATCTTTGACCCAGCCGCTTTGGACGATATGGTGGAAGATGCAAACGGCAAGGCGGAAGTGGTGAACGAGCGTTTGAACGACAATGCAGATAAGAAGGAATTCAAAGCCTTGTGGAATGAAATCAACCACCGCTATGTCTATACGGTGCATTATGACAGCGAAGAACTGATTCAGAAAGCAATAGATGCCATCAACAGTGAGTTGAGTGTCACTCAGTTGAAGTATGTAGTGACCACAGGCACGCAAGGCGATGACGAGTTGGATTTCACTGGTGAGCAAAGCACCCGTACAAAGGAAATGCGTGATGTGTCAACTAGCAATGTGCCCTACGACTTGGTAGGAGACATCGCCAAAGCAGCCACATTGACCCGCTGCACGGTCACCCGCATTTTGAAAGGCATTCAGCGATCGAAGTTGTACATGTTCAAGAATAACCCCGAAGAGTTCATCCGCAAGGTAAGCCATATCATCCGCGAGCAGAAAGCCACGATGATTGTGGAGCACATCAGCTACAATCGTACGGAAAACCAATACGATTCCGACATCTTCACCAAGGAAAAAAGCCGCCAAACGGTGGACAAAGCCTACGAGGCCAAGAAGCACATTCTGGATTATGTCTTCCCCGACAGCCAAGGCGAGCGCACTTTTGCCGAAGATTTGGACAAAGCGGACGAAGTGTGTGTCTATGCCAAACTGCCGAGGTCGTTCCAAATCCCGACACCCGTGGGCAACTACGCACCTGACTGGGCTATTGCCTTCAATGACAACATGGGCATAAAACACGTGTTCTTCATCGCCGAAACCAAAGGCTCGATGGATTCCATGCAGTTGAAAGGTGTGGAAAAGGCAAAGATTGACTGTGCCAAGAAGTTGTTCAACAACTTATCCACATCCCATGTCCGTTACCACGAAGTTGATAGTTACCAAGCTTTGTTAGAGGTAATGAGAGCGATGGATTGACACCTACCCTAAAACTCCGTGAGACCCATATCTAAACTTTTTTATACCCACCTCAGAAATAGTTTAGATATGGGTGTAAACTATTTTAGAGGTGGGGGCTGTGTTTTTTTTATGAACACGCCAAATGCTGCTTTGGCGACTTCTCACCTATGAAACGCTGACTCGACTGGGACTACTAGATATGGAGCATCAGCGAATAAGACTATCACCCATTACCCTTCACATTCTTGAACACAGATAACACGGATTGCCCGGATGCAACCATACAAAAAGTAGAGCCACAATAGTGACTCTACTTATTTTTTATCCGTGAAAATCCAGTAAATCCGTGTTCAAAGAACTTACGCCAGCTCAAACTGCTCCAAGAACTTCAGGTCGTTCTCGAAGAAAAGGCGTAGGTCGTTGATGCCGTATTTCAGCATGGCGATGCGTTCCACGCCCATGCCAAAGGCGAAGCCGGTGTATTTCTCCGGGTCGATACCGCTGGCGATGAGGATGTTGGGGTCGCACATGCCGCAGCCCAAGATCTCAACCCAACCTGTGTGCTTGCAGATGTTGCAGCCCTTGCCACCGCAGATGTTGCATGAGATGTCCATCTCCGCTGAGGTCTCAGTGAAGGGGAAATAGGACGGGCGGAAACGCACCTTGGTGCCCTCGCCGAAGAACTCCTGCACGAAGTGATACAAGGTCTGCTTCAAATCGGCGAAAGAGACGCCCTCGTCGATGTAAAGACCCTCAATCTGATGGAAGATGCAGTGGGCACGGGCCGAGATGGCCTCATTGCGGAACACACGGCCAGGGGCGATGATGCGGATGGGTGGCTGGTGGGTCTCCATCACGCGAACCTGCACGCTCGAAGTGTGGGTGCGCAGCAACACATCCGATGCCTTGTTGACATTGGGCTCCTTGCTGATGAAGAAGGTGTCCTGCATGTCGCGGGCGGGATGGTCGAGGGGGAAGTTCAAGGCAGAGAACACGTGGTAGTCATCCTCAATCTCGGGACCTTCGGCGATGGTGAAACCGAGGTGAGAGAAAATCTCGTTGATGTCGCGGCGCACGATCGACAGTGGGTGACGGGCACCCTTCATGTCGGCGGCGGGCATGCTCATGTCGAAGCCGACATCGTTGCTATGCTGGTTTTCGAACTTCTGGAGTTGTTCCTCCACCTTGTCCTGCACGATGTTCTTCAGCTCGTTGAGCTTCATGCCCATCTCCTTGCGGAGCTCAGGGGCCACGGTCTTGAAATCAGCAAACAAGGCAGGGATGACGCCTTTCTTGCTCAGATAAGTGATGCGGAAGTTCTCCAAAGCCTCTTTACTGTCGGCCTGGAAGTCACGCACTTGGGATAATATCTCTTCTACTTTTTCTTTCATTGGTTTATTAGCTTTAAGCTCATAGCTTTATTTTTCAATCGTAACAGAAATGATAGTCACAGGCTCGACGGGGACGTCCATGCGTCCAGTTTTCACTGCTGCAATCTTGTCGACAATGTCCAAACCCTCGGTCACTTCGCCGAACACGGTGTAGTCGCCATCAAGATGGGGCGTGCCACCCACGGTCTTGTAAGTCTGGCGTTGACGGGCGTTGAGCACCTTGCCAGAATGGCTTTCGTACATGTCTAACCATCTGTCGTCGTACACCTTGCCTTGCACGATGTAGAACTGTGAGCCGCTGGAGGCCTTCTTGGGGTTCACTTGGTCGCCTTGGCGAGCGGCACAAAGGGCACCTTTCTTGTGGAAGTGGTTGTCCTTGAATTCGGCAGGAACGGTGTAGCCCGGGTCGAGGCGACCGTCGGCATTCTGTCCACCTTGAATCATAAAGTCCTTGATGACACGGTGGAACGGCGAACCGTTGTACCAGCCCTCGTTCACCAACTTGATGAAGTTGTCGCGGTGCAGGGGGGTGTCGTTGTACAATTTAGCTTTGATGGTGCCATAGTTGGTCTCGATGACCACCACGGTTTCTTTCTGTTGTGCCTGACAGTTGAGGCCGACAAGAATCAGGGTCATAAGTAAAATCTTTTTCATATTTTTAATAATTATTCTTTTACAATTGAATATTTGATTTCACATTTCAAAGTTTGGTCCTGAGGCGCCTCTGGTCCAGCAATCACCCAGCGTTGGGCATTGAACGAGGCACCTGAGATACTGAGGTAGAGCCCCTTGCTGTCCATGTTGCCCATAATCAATCTTTGCAGGTATTCCGAGATGCGGAACATGACGTTTTGTTGGTTGCTAGAATAGCTCCCACCAAAATAACTGGTGCCTTCCATGTAGTCCGGCAAAAGGGCGGTGCTTCCTGAAGACCTGAGGCTGACTAAGGCCAGCGAAGTGGGCGGAAGCAAACTCGAATCAGGTGTTACAGCAGTCGGGATGATCAGTTTGGCTTCGTTGATGATGAGATGTTCGCCAACCTCCTGAATGGCCTCGGCCCAGTCCATCAGATCAGGGAAGGTGATGAAAGTGCGGATACCGCCCATGGCTTGGAGGTAGAGCTGCGTTTGTCCTAACAGGGTGTCGCCTTCCAGCACTTGTTGGGTAAACTCGGCCGATCCTTGGGCATAGTCGTGCAGATACTGGTTGAAATAGGCATCGTCGGAGGTGATGTAAAAGTCGTAACGCATGGGATTGGCGTCAGGATTCTCACGATAATAAACCTGTAATTTGGTTGTGGTGTTGCTGGTGGGGTTGAAGTAGCAGATGGCACCGTTTTGGCTGACGCTTTCGCAACAAATTTTCAGCCCATGAAAATAGTTCTTGAAGGCATCTGGTGTGCTGAAAACGGAACTGTCGGCTATTGCCAATTGTTGGCCGAAACCAGGATCCAACGGGATGCGCAAGACCGGCTGGGAGAGCGTGTCGTTGCCGACCACGGCGTGAATGGTTTTGGGTCGGG
>JAEEGH010005325.1_pt1 | contig 32414 bp, 37 predicted proteins | sample 9134181 | NCBI WGS metagenome assembly JAEEGH01 (sample SAMN16246544, study PRJNA631951) | gut metagenome | biome: gut microbiome; feature: rumen; material: DP-attached | host: Bos | place: Iran: Karaj | collected 2018-10
GGTGCAGAACGGTACGACTTTCTTGCCGCTGAAATCCACTGCTTCGAGAAGGGCTCCGACAGGAGGAGCATAGGTGCCGAACCATACCGGATAGCCCAGGAATATGACATCATAATCCTTGATGTCGTAAGGGGCACAAGACGAAATGTGTGTTTATGTCTTAAGGGGTTGACTAGTGGGAGTTGTTGTGCTTGAGGGAGTTAGGTCGGTTTAGTCATACGAGAGCGGTCAAAACGAAATGTTACATAGGTTTACATTTGAGTTACATTCGAGGGCAATTTGAAAGCCTAATTTGAGAGTTCTTGTTACATCTGATATTCGGATCATTTACCTTAGCCTACGAAAATGTATTAGAAGCGCCTGGAAGGCCGTAATTGGCTCTCCAGGCGCTCTCTTTATACCCCTTTCAAAAAGCGTTCAAAAGAGGCTGAAATAGGTTCTTCTGACTCTGTTGGCGAGAGAGCAGGGGAATGCTCGAAGAACAGAGAGGACGGTCATTTGGACGGTCACGAGGACGGTCATTTTACGCATCGGTCAAGACGAAATGTAGCGAGAGGACGGTCACGAGGACGGTCAAATTCGGCCCTTGCCGGGACAGAATACCCCCACTTATTGTCCGAAAAACGCCGAAAATGCCGGGAAAACTGCGAGAATCTGACCCCTTATCGTCCGTTTTTGGAGGGTTTAAGGGGCTGAAGGATGGTGATTTAGGGCGAAAAACGGAGCAAAAAAAACTGTAAAAATGAAAACGAGTGGTATTTTTGTGTAAAACTCGTATGTATGAACAAGTGGAATCAAATGTGGGATTATCTCTATCAAAACTGTCGGGATCTCCCAATTTATCTATCTATAGTCGCTATTATTATAAGTTTCCTGCAGATAATAATAGCGATAAAATTGCTACGATAAGTGAGCCTAAGGCTATGATCAGAGCTCCAATAGCTATACCAGTAGTAATCTTCCATCGCTTATACTCGGGCAATGGGAATACTAATTCAGGATTCTCCGCAAGTAGTAATCTTCCTTTTGCGTTTGGGATGGCTCCTAATCCTTCTTTGGTTGCTACTAAGTGAACAAGTCCTAGATCGTTAAGCGATTCCAAGGCTGCTCCTTCAGGAGAGGTCAGTGAAAACCAATCTTGAGTTTTACACTCGTCGCTGTAAACAAGTTTTAGAACCTTTTTCTGAAGATTCGATAAGTTAGTTACAGGGCGATTCCTTCGTTCGTTATCGATCTGCATTCGAGTAAGTCTTTCTTGAGTATGGGCGTTCTGATCCATTTCTATTCCATGGTGTGGAAGGTGAGGGAGGCTTTGACAAGAGCGAGGGCTGTTATGGATGACATCGGGATGTCCTTGGGGGCGAAGGCAGGGTTAAAGGAGACGAGGCGGACTTTTTCCGGATCATCGGCCTTCTGGATGTACTTCACCGCAGTATAGGTGTCCCCATCAGAGACGAAGGACAGCAAATAGATCTCTCCCCAGAAGAAGCTATCAATCGAGAGTTCCTTCTTTTTATACATGACGATGTCGCCGCTCTTCAGAAGCGGTGACATTGACTCACCTCTTACATATATAGCCCCGTCTACCGGCGGAAGGTTCGGTATCCGGAGGAAGTCAGTCGGCTCCAGGTTGTGGTCGTTGAAGATTGCGAGCAGACCGGCGGACGCATTGTAATCATATAATGGTACTTCTTGATTATCAACTGCGCGATCAGTTTGCAGAGAAAAAGTATGATTTGGAGCACTATCGTGTGTGTACTTGAACATTTCTCCCTCTCCAGAAAGGAGCCAAGGTTTGCTTATTTCAGAAAATACAGAAATAATCTTACAAGCCATCTTTTCTGTAATAGAGCGCGTCTTGCCATTGATAATATCATAGATAGCCTGAGGCCTATCCATTCCTATCCTTTCAGAGAGCACCTTAGCATTTATTTTATAATATGCTAGGATTGTATTTATTCTATCCTTCGCCTCCATAGATTTACGAAAATTTCTGTATTTTCTGTTTGATATTCAGAAAACTTCTGTATATTTGCAATTGGTAATACATTACCCTTGGCGCAAAGTTAACCGAAATTCAACAAAAACTCAAAAGATATGAGGACATACATTAAAATCGAACCAAGTATCCGTAGCCAAATCGTCCGCCGCTTCGGTATCACAAAGAAGAGCATCTGGGAGGCGCTCTGTGGCCTCGTCCACTCCGAGCAGAGCGAGCAAGTCCGTCAATTCGCCCTTGCCAACGGCGGCAAGGTTGTCTGCGAGGCCTACATGCCGGCATGCACGACCGTCAAGACCAGTACCGGCCTCGCGCAGAAGTTCGCAAATGGTGTGGTGGTACTGCTGGATCTGCAGGACAGCACCGCGCGGATCATGCGCGGAGACCAAGAGCTGAACCATTATGAGAACGTGGATATAAATGCCTGGGCTAACATCCTGTGGATGGCCCAGGAACTCGATTGCATCCCTGGTGAGCCGTGCTATAAAGAAGATTCAGAATCGGCAAGCATATCCTGACATCCGGGTCGACATCCAAAAAAGCCATGGAGCACTACAACAACATACTCTGCGTGGACCTGTCCGAACTCACCCGTTCGGATGACGGCCCGGCAGTCATGTCCAGGGCGAACTACGACAACCTCGTCAAGCGCAATCGCATCAACGTCGTCCGTCGCGGCGGCGGCCTGGAGACAGGCGCCCTGATAGAGTATGCTACGCTCCCAGACCGCTTCAAGGCACGGTACATCGAGAAGTACGGTGATCCGGAGCTCAGAAACATTGAAGAGAAGATGGAATTCAGAATGGATACCAAGGCGCGGGAGTTCTTCTTCGGAGACAGCCTTGCCCTTCCGACCAATATTGCAGAACGATACACGGTGAATGCCTCCGCTCTACGGATGCTCTCCGGGATGAAGGCCAGGATGGTTGACAGTCATCATGTCGGCGGATCCGGCCGGGGTGTCTTCTGGGACGCCATCATGGAGGAGAGCGAACGGCTGCGAGGGATATGCGGGCACACTTTGCCCGGGAGCGCGAGGCTGAGAGACGTCCTAAGGCGCTTTGAGCGGGAAGGATACGGTTCCCTGATCTCCGGCAAGCTCGGGAACAGCAACGGCCGAACCATCACGGAAGAGATGGGCCGGCTGATCATAGCGCTGAAGCGCTCGAAGGATCCTGTCTACAGCAACGAGGCCATCCGCCGGAAGGTGAATGCCGTAGCCCTGGAGAAAGGGTGGAAGCAGATCCGCTCAAAGGGTACCATCGAGAATTACCTTTCCGGCAACGTCGCGCTCTGGAAGGACACCGAGGTCGGTACCACCAAGGCGAAGATGATGCTGAACCGCATGCATTCCACCATCCTACCTACGGTGCCCAATGCCCGCTGGGAGGGAGACGGTACCAAGGTCAACCTCTATTACCGGACCTACGTGGACGGGAAGGAGAAGATGGCCACCTTCTGGGTGTACGAGTTCATCGACGTGGCCTCAGAGGTGATGCTCGGCAGGGCTTTCGGACAGGGCGAGGACTTCCGGATGTTCTACGACGGCTTCCGGAACGCGGTCGAGAACGTGGGCGTCTTCCCCTACGAGCTCGTGAACGACAACCAGAGCAGCGCTACCACCAGGCAGGTGAAGGAGTGGCTCTCGAGATGCGTCCAGGTACCGCGCACATCCGCTCCGCACAACGGTCCGTCCAAGGCCATCGAGTCCGTTTTCGGGCGCTTCCAGACGGAGGTTCTCTCCAAGCACTGGAATTTCACCGGACAGAATGTCACTTCGAAGAAGGACAGTTCCAGGCCGGACATCGATTTCACGGAGAGGAACGTCGCCAGTCTGCCGAACTACCAGGAATGCGTTGCCATATACGAGGCTGATGTGCAGGCCTGGAATAACAGCTTGCATCCTGACCAGGCCCGGTACCAGGGCATGACGCGCATGGACGTGTTCCGGAGCAGCAGCTGTCCGGACTGCGCCGCACTCAGCGACGCCTCGCGCAAGGACGCATTCTGGATCACGAGTCAGAAATCCGTTAAATACACAAACAACGGCTTCAGGGTCACCATCGACGGAAGCCAGTTCATATATGAGGTGCAGACTGCGGACGGCTATCCGGATCTCGAGTGGCTGGATGCACACAACCAGCACGACTTCTGGTACCGGTATGACCCATACGACCTCAGCGTCATAAAGCTTTACACCTTCGATCCGAAGACCGGATACCGATATATGGCCGACGCTGCCACGAAGCAGATGATCCATCGTGACATCTGGTCGCAGAACGAGTTCGATGCTGGCTATATCCGCGGTGTCGAGCAGCGTGTGAAGGAACACGCCGTCAGGCGGCACCTGATGGTCAAGGAGATCGAGAGGGAGTTCGGCACCGCTCCGGAGCAGCACGGCCTGGTATCCCCGCTGCCGGCGGGCGTGACCAAGACGGAGTTCCGACGGATATCTGAGCGGCTTGCCACCGGAAGCGCGGCGGCCGTGCCGGATGGTCCGGATCCGGAGGACATCTACCCGGATACCGTCGGACAGGTCCGGAAGCGCATCAGCGGTCTTGACTACGAGGCATTGAACAATCTGTAAAACACATAATACCCATTCCATGAAAGAAGAAAGAAAACAAGAGATCCGGGACGCCCTCGAGCGCTTTTGCATGCGCTACGGCTCCCAGAAGAAGGCGACAGCGGCCCTGAAGGACATCTCCGAGGGCACCATCTCGACCATCCTGAACGGCAGGTTCGACAAAATCGGCGATGACATGTGGAGCCGCCTGGAAGCGCAGGTGATGCCGGCAACGGCCGACTACAGCCTTGCAGACACATCCGCCCGGCTGAACCTGCTTGGGTACTTCCGAAAGATGAAGGAGGACTCATCGATGATGTGGATCACCGGTCCGGCCGGAGTCGGCAAGAGTACGGCCGCCCGCGAGTTCGTCTCCAAGGGACAGAACGCCTTCATGCTCACATGTGCCACGGATATGGTCCGCAGTGACTTCATGCAGGGACTGTCCGCCGCAGTCGGCCTGGACAACACCGGCCTAAACGTTAGGGAGACCCTGTACGCCATCATCCGCCACCTGGTGACCCTCGAAAGGCCGCTGCTGATTTTCGACGAGGCGGATAAGCTCCGTGATGACGTCCTCATGTACTTCATCACCATCTACAACGAGTTGGAGGACCGTTGCGGAATCGTCTTCCTTTCCACGGACTCCATCAAGAGGCGCATGGAGATCGGGGTGAGTTACAACAAGCTCGGATACAACGAACTGTATTCCAGGATATGCAGGAGGTTCGTACCCGTCAAGCCGGCGACGCGCCAGGAGGTCATCGCGATCTGCCGTGCCAACGGCATCGAGGACCGCAAGGCCATACATGATGTCCTTGCAGAGGCCGACGACGCCCAGTACGACCTGCGACGTGTGAAGCGATCGATCGTGAAGCAGAAAGGTCTCAAATCCCTTTCAAACCAATAACCAAGCACCGTTCAAATGCCATCCAAAGACTCGCGCTCAAGGTCCCTGTCCGCCTCTTCGATACTCTCGATCCGGCGCAATACCATCACTCTCGACGGTGAGTGGGGGCAGTGCCTTGGCACGATCGACCGTCACGGCACGGCGATGCTGTTCGGACCTTCCGGCAGCGGCAAGTCGAATGCGGCAATGGCCCTGGCTAAAGAACTCACAGCCTTCGGGACGGTCCTCTTCCTTTCCCTCGAGGAGGGTTTCTCGGTCAGCTTCCAGAACACCCTGAGGAGACATGGCATGATAGAGTGTGGTACGCGCTTCCAGGCCCTAGACAAGTGCTCGAAAGAGGAGTTGAGCAACCGGCTCTTCAAGAAGGGATCCGCGGAGTTCGTCTTCATAGACTCCATCCAGGCATTCAAGATGAGGATCAAGGATTATGAGTTCCTGAAGGCCCAGTTCCCGAACAAGCTTATCATCCTGATCAGCCGTGCGAAGGGAAAGGAGCCATGGGGAGATGCCGCGAAGGAGATCCTCTATGACGTGGGCATCAAGATCTGGGTGGAAGGCGGCGTCGCATCCACGAGGGGGCGGTTCTTCGGCCCCACGGGCAAGGCCGTCATATGGCCGGACAAGGCTTACGACTATTACGGTAAACTAACAAGCAATGAAGGAGATGAGTAACAAGATCAAGACCGAGACCCTTGGTAGGGCCCAGGCGGTCATCAGGGTGAAGCCTATTGACCATATATGGATCGGTGGATGCTGCATAACTGACGATCAGGACAAACTGCGCGTCAAGGTCATCTGCAGGCGCGGAAGAGGCGTTTGTGGTCAGACGCGGGAGCAGGCTGTGCTGAATACCATCCACTATGGTGTGGATATGATGAGGTATCTTCCTGGCGAGGGGATAACTTTCGAAAGCGCAAAGAAGATCCTCCGGGAGATAGAAGACTCTGTACAACCAAGACTCTTCTGACCATGGCAAAGAACTACAAGCGTTTCTACGCGCTGCTCAAGCAGAATCCGGACGCTGACAAGGACGAGCTCGTGATGTCCTTCACGGATGAGCGGACCACCAGCCTTCGGGAGATGACCGAGGATGAGTTCAACGCCCTGTGCGATGCCCTCCAGTACGGCGCCGGACAGGGCTATGGGCAGAAGTCCATGGCGGAGCTGAAGCAGGCCCGTTCTGCCGTGCTAGTGCGTATCCAGAGGTTAGGGATCCCGACGGTGGACAACTGGGACGGGATTGACCAGTTCTGCCTGAGCAGGAGGATCGCAGGCAAGCGGTTCGCCGCCTTGACGGTCGCTGAGCTGAGGTCCCTGCGTACCAAGCTTGAGATGATCCTGCGGCGGGGAGGACTGAAGGACGTCCGAAAAAGGGATAAAGAGGACGAATCAGCCCACCTACAGGCACTGGCAAATACTTTTAAGACCAACTCGAAATATGCGAATTGAGATGAATAATAGAAACAGGCTTCCCGGCCTCATCGGTTGCATTGCGGCATACATCCGCCGCCGGAGGGACAGGCGTTGGCTGGAGCGGTGGAACCGTTATGCCAGGGGGAACAATGTGAAACCACTGAAGATCAACTGAAATGGATATCGCGAATCTACCAAGGGCTGTGGCGCTGGAAAGTGAGCTGGATGTGCTGCTCCATCTAGGGAGCGATATCGAAACGAACCTCAGCGGCTGGTCCATGACCGGCAGTGATGGCAGGGCATACAACCTCAGCCGGCACATGGTGACTGACATCAAGAGGCTGGCGGAGAACAGGATCCTGGCGATAATCGAAGAAGTAAAGAACCTTTAACATCTACGAATATGGAGAATAACGAGACACAGGTCCGGATGACGGACGAAGAGCTGGCCGAATACAGGGCGTTCAAGGAGGCCCGGGCCAAGAAAGATAGGGAGGAGCGGGCCCGCAAGATGAGGGCGGACTACACCTCCATGGTGGACGATGAGATTGCGGCGGCAGTGCCTGCACTGCTGTCCATCTCAGAGGACATCAGTACGGTTAAGAAGACCGTGCTGGAGAATTTCCAGGCGATACTCGCCATGAAGGGCGAGCTCTACAGGGAGAGGAAAGGCGAGGAGATGGCCAACTATTCCCACACCTTCACGTCCTCGGACGGCAAGGCGAGGATAACCATCGGCCGCTATATGAATGACGACTACCTCGACACAGCCGAGACCGGCATCGCCATGATCCGGGACTACATCTCCTCGCTGGCGACCGACGAGAAGTCCCAGGCCCTTGTGGGTATGGTGATGCGGCTGCTGGCCAAAGACCGCAAGGGTACCCTCAAGGCCCAGAGGATCATCCAGCTGCGCAGGATCGCCGAGGAATCGGGTGCCGAGCAGTTCATCGAGGGCGTCAGGATCATCGAGGAGGCGTACTGCCCAACAGCATCCAGGACGTATCTCCGTGCATGGAGAAGGAACGAGAATACCAACGGATGGGATCCAATCCCGCTTGGCATGACTGAATCATAGGAGGATAGGGTATGGATACAAGCATGAATGATATGGTGAAAGAGACGGCCCGGCAGCAGCTGACCGAAGCCTCGGAGAGATTGAAGAATCTGTGCAGGCTTGACGCCAACCGGCCGGTCGACCAAAGGGTAGCCGATCTTACCCACGTATATGCCGAAGGGGGGCGCTTCATAGCGGTCTTCGGATCAGCGCACATGATGGGAGACCTGTTCAAGGCGTTCCTGAGGGAGCGTCCAGAGTTCCGTATAGTACTACAGGATGCGCTTGACGACATATACAGAGTTGTGGAAGCTCCAGAATACTAATCTCGGCGATATATGCGGAAACGGAGGCAGAGGCGCGGTGTGAGCTACCGTAAGAGGGTGGTGGACATCAACCGGATATATGATGAACATGTCAACGATGGTCTCTCCAACAGGGAGATCTGGCGTAGGTTCATCTATCCTGTGTATGCCATCAGCGAGCGTTCGTTCTACAACATCCTCTCTGCCTCCGCGGATCCTGAAAAGACTCTTCCGGCCGATTATCCTTCGTTATTTGGATTCAAGGATTGACACTATGGCATCAAGCAAGGACATAATGAGGAAGATCCTCAGGGACGTAAGGGTGGAAGCTTCGCAGCAATTCGACCGCAACTTCACCCAGGAGTCATTCTTCGGAACGCCTTGGCCCCGCCGGAAGGGTCCGGTTCGCAGGAACAGGCACCTTCTTGTCAGTACCGGTGACCTGAGGCGCAGCATCCTGAGTCGATCGGACGAAAACAGTATTACCTTCTATTCCGACCTCCCTTATGCGGCCATCCAGAACAAAGGTGGAGACATAAGGGTCACGGCACGCATGAAGCGGCTGTTCTGGGCCAAGTACTACGAGGCCACCGGTGGCTTCAAGAGGCGCAAGGACGGTTCCCTCAGCCGGAGCAAGCGCCAGGTCCAGCTGAGCGAGGAGGCGGAGTTCTGGAAGGCGATGGCACTGAAGAAGGTCGGGGAGACTATCACCATCCCGAAGAGGCAGTACCTGGGGACTTCCCCGCAGCTAGAGAATGCAGTGAAGGCAATCATAGAGAAGGATATAGAGGAATACCTTAAGACAATCAAGGACGAAATCAAACCATGAACAGAGCAAGGCTTTACAATGACTTCATCGATGCGGTGAAGGGACAGCTTCCGGAGATCAAGCATGTGGATCTTTGGAACAGGAACATAGAATTCATCGAGCAAGAGGACTGGTTCATGCCGGCCGTCTTCCTGGAGTTCGGGGAGATAATCTGGAGTGCTTCCAAGGTGGACAAGGACACCATCGACTACAAGGGTAAAGGGACCCTGACCATCCATATCGTTACGCCCTGGGAGGGCAGTGCCTCCGCTGACAGTCCGGCCAGGAACCTGTTACTGCGGTACTTCGACCTGAGTGCCAGGATCCAGAAGATAATGGAACTCATGGAAGGCGAGGATTACGGAGGAATATGGCTCAACAGCACCAAGACCAACCACGACCACGCAGACATCGTCGAGAACATCGATATCTACGTCGTGACGTTCCACAGGCGCGTGAGTCGGATCCAAACTTCGTCGGGAGACGAGTCATGACGCTGTGAAGCGTCGCCCTGCACAGGCCAGATGGCTGGCAAAAAGTTAAACCTGAATTTTCCAAGTATCGCAATCTTGTATTTCATTTTTCGACAGTCCGGTTCGACTCCGGGTGCAGGGCCTAGAGAAGCACTATCAACGATTAAAGAAATATCACTTCAGTTAGGAAAACAATGGACACAATACTAAAGATTAAAAGGCATATCGAAGAACGTATGAGATTTCACGAGAGAAAGGCCAAGGAATTCTCTGAGATGTATCCCCCTTTGATGAAGGTCTTTCACGAGTGTCTTTCCGGACAATACAGGGGCCTGGTTCAATACATCGACCAGGCAATCCAGGAAGAACATAGCAAGGACTTGAAAGATGAAATCCCACCATATTGCATCGTAGATAGGGGCCACCCAGATCCGGTTGGGCGTCGCGGTAGACAGGGCGGCGTGCCGATGTGGATCTCCGAGAAAGCCGAGGCATACCAGAAAAAGATAGAGCCTCCATACGATGCCGACGACATCATCAGCGCCTATGAATGCGGAATGATGTCCGGCAGGATTCCCTTAGGCCCAATCGGCCCGTCTGGTCACCCAGATCCTGCCGGGGTCAGGTTAGATCCCGGGAAGGCTACTGAAGTCCGGATATATATACAGGAGGACAAACAATGATTGAAATCAGACGGAATCGCACCATCTCCTGCAAGGTCATTTCAGACGGCGCAGGATGCCTCAAGGATCTGTTCAAGATGTCTAAAGAACAAAAGGATCAGCAAGACAGATATGAGCGACTAAGGCTAAAAAATGAAGCACGACTCTGGGCGTTGATCGAGAAATCCAAGACTCCAGTCCTGGACCTTCTCGGACAACCAGTAAGAAAAGAGACCCATGAAATCTGCTGGGAACCTACAGGCAAGGAAACCAAACACAGTAATGGTGTGGTAACTTTGGAAATGAAACCATATATTCAACCAATTAAGTCAGAATACGAGAAATGAGAGCAAATGAACTAATGATTGGAGATTGGGTACGGTACGTTGATACCAAGGCTCCGTTCCAAATCGAAGATGTTTCTGGATCCGTAATGTTTATGAGGTGGACGTCTGATGGTCAGACAGCCATTCCTCACATATGGTCGGAGATTGAGCCAGTCCCACTTACCCCTGAGATTCTGGAGAAGAACGGGGAACGGGATAATGATGCCATATACTCTTTAGGAGACGGACACGAGTGGCTTGAACTGACAGTGTGTGCGGATGGTAGTGTATGGTGGACAATCAATCTTGACGAGTATCAAATTACCAGACTCCGATATGTTCACGAACTCCAGCATGCTCTCCGGCTTTGTGGAATTGTCAAGGAAATTGAATTATAAAAAACATAATTCTGAGTTTGAACTTGTACGATGATGAGAGGAAGTGACAACTACGAGAAGCTGGCCGCGGCCGGCTTCGTGATCGTCCGGCCGGACGACTACCCGGCACCGCGGATCAAGCGGTGGGCCGGCGACGGATCCTGGAAGACCCTGAAGAAATACCCCACCAAGGCCGCCCGCGACCGGGCACTGGTCACCATGCTTGAGAATCCGAAGACGGTGAACCTTTGATGAACGCAGCGTTCTCAGTCTACTTTTCTAATGCATTGATTTAACGGAACTTGAACGTTTTTCAAATTATTGAAAGGATAGATATAGCTTTTTCGCATAATCTTTGTACCTTTGTATAAAACTATCAAACAAAACATTATGGCAAAAGAAACTAAATCATTGGAAGACACTTATCGGCAATTGATGGAGAGGTCCTCATATAATCCTCCATCAGTTCTTCCGAATTCTGGCAATAATGAACCATTTGAGTCCGTACTCCATCCAGATTACTCGAACTACTCAACATCTTCTATATCAAGTAATGTTTTTTAGTTATGCCTAGATGGAGTCAAATTCTAAATGAGATTGAAGCTAGTTCTAATGTTATGAGAACATTGGCTTTGAAACGTCACTCCTATCTTGAAGAGATTTCTCGATTGACAGGCAGGAATGTTATTGCGTATTATTCAGGATGGCTTAAATATCCACAGAGCCCTAATGCTATCATCAACGACACAGACAAGAACGCTTTCATGGAAGTAGTTTGTGGCTTGGATCGGACGAAGGGACTTGATCTTATTCTGCATACTCCTGGGGGAGATTTAGCTGCGACAGAAAGCATTGTTACATATCTTAAAAAGATGTTTAACAACGATATTCACGCGATAATACCTCAAATTTCTATGTCTGCGGGAACTATGATGGCGATGTCTTGTAGTTCTATTGTAATGGGGGAACAATCCTCATTGGGGCCCATTGACCCTCAAATGGGACCACTAGCATGTCAGGCTGTTCTTGATGAGTTTAAGGATGCTATTAAGCAAATTGCAGCAGAGCCAGCATCCCTAGGTCTTTGGCAAGCTATTGTGTCTAAATATCGTCCCACGGATTTAACCGCCTGTCAAAATGCTATTATGTGGGCAGAGAAACTTGCGACAGATTGGCTCTCAGAGGCCAATCCAGGGATTAATGTAAAAAAGGTGCTTAATACATTCTTGAATCATAGACGTAGTTTCTCTCATGCTAAACACATGTCGAAGCAAGAATGCAAAGATGCGGGACTGAATGTGGTGGATTTGGAAGCCAATCAAGATTTGCAAGATGCCGTCCTAAGTCTCCATCATTGCTATATGATAACATTTGACAAATTTTTGATATCGAAGATTGTTGAGAATCAAAAGAACGGAAGTTTTCTGCAACAGTTCAGTCCAAAGAATTAAGTAATCCGGTGAGCCGAGGGGCTGACCGGTTTTTTTTTGATGAATATGTTGATTATTAAAGGAGAATAACTATATTTGTGGTGGTCCTTTCCCGCAAGGGTCTGGGCCACCGGAGGAAGGAAGGCTATTTTAGGTCTTCCTTTCGTACTTTAAAACCGTCAGCGATTATCTCGTCTAACAGATATGTGTAATCCTGGTTCTTCCAAATAACAGTGATATCTGACACTGGGTTAGTTTTTGAGAACTTGCATCGGTTGTGCATCGCCTTGGTCAAAAGGTCGAAATCAGCATCACCCTGCAGGCGGATAACAAGGCTTGAGGCTTGTTTACGCCCGTCACGGATTGCCCTGTCATAAGAGTTATAAGTATTCCCTGTATTGTCCTTGTATTCCTGGTTATACCCAAGAGTGTGGTTTCGAGAGTCCGGATTCTTCTGTCCCGGCTTGTTATCAATTTTAGGCAGCAGGTCTATCTCATAACCGTGTTTCTCCGCCATGTATGTGCCAATCTCACGGTTTTCCTTCCACTCATCCGGTGATTGAGTCTTATGCTGACGCAAGCGTCCTCGCTTAACAGCAACCTCCTCATATCCGCAGACTTCTGTCCTGAGGAATATACAGCCAGCACAAAGGTCATTCTCTACTATGCCTTTGGCAAGGTTGAGTTTACGGGTGCAGGTGCGGCACTTGGAGATGGTGTAGGGGTTGTAGTCCGGGAAGGTTTTCTGTTGCTTTCCCGGATTGAAGCGGAACATCCCTTTCTTGTCCTTCGAGAGGGCTTCCTTGCCTCTCCTGAGGGCTTCTGCCCTGTCGGTCGGCTCATTGGTCGACCTGAGGACCTGGACGACCGTACAGCGGCAGTTCCAGCCGTTCGGCGGGTAGTAGGAATCCCAGAAGGAATCCGATGGCGGGAGTGTGACTCCGTCGAGGGCGGCGTGTTCCGGCCTGACCAGGTCATCCCCGGCCGTCCGGTACTGGAGATAGTATTCATCCCCGTCCTCCATGAAGCTCTCCCACCTGCCGGCCATCTCGGCCGAGCCCTGGGCGAAGTTGTATTCCGCCCGGAGGTAGTGACGGTTGTAAGTCTCGTCGATGGATTGAACGTCGTTCAAGAAGCGTTCAAACGGCTTTCTCTGGCCATTATCGTCAAGCAGTGAAGGGAAGGCTTCGTTGAGCTCGTGGAAAGTCTTCATCCCAGAGAAGATCCAGTCCGATTCCTTCAGGCGTGAGCGCATCTTGTCGGACATCTCCACGTTTTCGAAGCCACTGTCCAGGATGGCGGCATGCTCATCGATGAAGCCGGTTACCGCGGGATCCTCCATGAGTTCTATCCTGAGCGACGCCCCTTCCTCCCTGAAGAGGGCCTTCATCATGCCGGAGAACTTCTCTCGGAGGCGTCTCCGGGCATCCTCCGGGATATCCTTCCCCTTTGCCAGGTCAAGATGGCTCTCCAGGATGCCGGCATATCTCCTGTGCAGCCCCTCGTAGTCAGAGGGGCTCAGTCGAAAAAACCCTGGCGGGCATTCTGCAGTGAGTCACCATCTCCTCCCGGAGTCATCGAGAATGGATCCTGTCGCCGTTCTCCGACCGGAAGCCCGTACTTGTCGGCGAAGTAGCTGCCGTCCACCTCGTAGTTATTGAGGATCATCTGTTCGAACGCCAGTTGTTGCTCAGGGGTATAGTCTATCGGGTCATCCCAGTCGAAGCGGAGTCCCTTTACCGGGAAACCCAACTTGACCATCTTAGGGATAAGCTGGTCATTGACCATATCGCGCAGTGAGTCTGCGATCTCGTAGATGAGGTTGTCCAGGACCTTGAGGTGTACCTGGCTCTGGGAGAGGCTGGAGCCGTCCTCGATAGTCATGGTGACCTGGAGGATAAGTTTCGACAGTTCGGAGTTCGCCCTTTCCACACGCTTGTCGTAGACATTGAAGGCATCACCCCGGGAACTCTCCTTGAGTTCGATTTCCGCATCGGCCGGCAGGACGGCATAGGCCTGGTAGCCCATGGTTTCCATCATCTTGGCCATCTCGTCGATGTCTTTCTGGTCGCGGCTGGCTGTCTTGGCTATCCTGATCGGGAGCCCGAACATCTCTGCGAAGGCATCCCAGAAAGCCATGGCGTATTTCTTCGGAATAGTCTGGATGGCCGCCTTGAGGTAAAGCCCCAGGTCGTCCGGTGCCCCCATTTCGATGAGCCAGTCGGAGTACGGACTTTCCCTGTACGGGATCCCGGTCTCCCAGTTTCCTCCCGGGAGTGGTGTCACGCGACCGTATTCGGGGACGACATGCTTGCGAGGAACCAGTTCCACCCCGTCGAAGGTCATAAGCCCGTCCTCGCGGTGGGTAACATCTCCCAGCTGTATGAGGGAGTGTCCCCAGTAGCGGGCCTGCAGGGCATAGCGCAGCAGCTGCTTGAACCATGCCGTCTCGAAGAGGGCTAGGGCATCCTCGTCGGGTGTCCCGTCCGGCCGTGTCAGCTTGAAGGCCTTGCCCAGGATGAACCCCTGGAGCTGTCCGATGCATCCGGACAGGTGGAGGTCCAGTTCAACGTCGCGGTAGATGTCATAGAGGCGCTGCCTGTTTGGCTGCTGGACATTGATGGCAGCCTGCTGGGCCAGCCTCCATTCGGCAAGGTCACGCTTGGCGAGGAAATCCGTCTGGCGCTGCAGGTCTGCTACGACCTTGCGGAAGCGCTCCCGGTCGGCCTTCTTCGAGAGGTCGATGGTGGAACCGTCCTTGAGGCGCATCACCCTGTGTGTCTCAATCCTGGCCTGGGTGGATCGGCCGGGTATCATTTTCTTGAATGAATCGATGATTGGCATGGTAACGGATGATTAATAACTGTTGTCTACGCAGGGCTGCGATCCATAGCGGATGGTGGGAGCTGCGCTGTTCCCGTCCTCGTCGAGGGCTTCCGGCAAATCTGGCAACACTGTTCCGTCCTGAACTTTCTTGAGCCATTCCAGGGCTTTCTCGTACCTTTCCCGGCGGATATCCATGCCCATCCTGCTAGGCAGTGATGAGGACATGTGATATAGCGCAATGTCACAGGCGTACATGAGCAGCTGCCTGTTTCGATCTGACCCTTCAGCAACGAAGATCCTTGAGCAGTCGTATTTCGGCCTAAGGTAACCGGATATCTCCTCTATCGCTTCCGCCTCGGCGTTAGCACGATTCTCCGGGCTCGCCTGGGCCACTACCGTTAGGGCGATCTCGCCGATGACCACTTTGTAGTCGACCTCTTCTATGAACATGGCTAGCGCTGGTTTTGGTTATTGGGTCTTGCGATGTACAGGGCCTTCTTCTCGATGTCCTGGATGGTGGTACCGCCCTTGAAGCGTTTCTGGCGGATCAGGTCCCTGATGACCTTCTTTGGGGCTACCTTGATCTTGCCGTTGAGCATGAATACGAGGTAGGTCATATTGAAGAGTTCGGCCAGCTTCCTGGCCTCGCGGACCTTTCGCTTGTAGCGTCCGGCCCAGATGCAGTCCTTAATTAGTTTGAGCATGTGTCAGAATATGTTTTTCGCGGACGGTCGTCTACCCATCCGCGGTGTGAACCTTGATTGCCTGGCGGTTCTCTGGAGGAACCAGATGGCACCCTCATCGGCATCCGGAGCATCGTCATGCGCGCTGCTGCCCTTCTCCAGGGCGAGGGTCTGGTCGATGCCGTTCTGCATGTCCGGCGTACCCTTCAGTGCCTCGTTATAGAATACGAAACCGCGCTCCCATAGCGGTGAGATGTCGGTTATCCTCTGGAGCTTATCCGGCTTCTTGCGTTTGTCTCCGGATATAGGCAGCTGATAGCCCCGCCTCTCGCCCTCGGCCTCGAACTCGTCCAGGATGGTATCCTGGAGGAAGTTGGCCTCCATATAGAACCGGACAGTTGCATCCTCCGGGATGCGTTCGTACAGGTCGTACAGCCAACGTACCATCTCCCCAGTAGTTGATTGACGGACGAACGTATCGATGAGGTGGAGTTCCTTCCCCTTCTTGCCCCACATGCGGCATGCTTTATAATCGTTGGATGTCTTGGGTTTCCAAGATGGGTCTGTGTAACATACTATGGCGTCGTACTGGCTCAGAGGTAGGCATTTCTTGTATCGGATCCATTCATTGCGGAAGATGGATCCCTCAATGATCGGGTTGTGCATCATCTCCTTCTGGAAGGATCTGTAACCCACGAATTCCGCGTAAGCTTCGACCTCTTCCCTGGTCCATTTCTCCTTCCAGGTCGGATTCCCATCCTTGTCAACTGCGTAGACCGTGGACACGTATACCCCTTTCTTTGCGGATATGTTTGCGAGCACCGAGTTCTTGCCGATCAGGTTACCTACCATGATGAACCGTCCGCGTCCCACATCGAGCGATCCGAAAAGCGCGTCGGTCACCCAGTCCGTCATCTCCCTGACGCGTGACGGATTCCTGCAGAGCTCATCATCGTCGAGGTCGTCTATCACGACGTAGTCCGGTCGTTCCTCCCTGTTCCTGAGGCCTCGCGGGGACTGCCCGCGGCCGCAGGCGAGGAAATGGATACCTCCCTCGGTGGTGAACTCTCCTTCCGTCCAGTCCCCGATCGACTTCTGGTCACCGAAATCGGACAGGATCCTCTGGTTGAATTCCAGCTCGGCCTGTATGTCGGAGAGCAGTCGGATGGCGGAGTCCTCGGACTTGCCGACCACCACCATGAAATGGATGAGAGGCCTTGCCTGGAACATGAGCCACAGCGGGACGAATATGTCCATGTGTGTGGATTTGGCGTGGCCGCGCGGCCACTTGAAGACGGCCTTGAGGTTCGCTGTCTCTTTGATCCTGCGCGCCGCCTCGTTATGGAACGGTGCGTTGTGGATCACCCGGGTTACCTCGCCGGTGGTCTTATCCTTCAGACTGAGGAAGTGCGGGAAATAATACTCGCAGAAAGCGGCGTAGTTCTTCCTGAGCCGGGCGATACGCCGATCGCGTTCCGCATCGGACTCCCTGCTGAGCACGGCCGTGTCGGTGAACGACTGGATCCTCTTGCAGTGCTCCCGCCATTCCCCGTAGATCGCCTTTATTTCAGCCTGTGTCGCCATTGTTTACTTGCTTCCGCCCATCTGCTCGATGATGTACTTGTCCTGGTACCGGTTGATCGCCTTAATCAGTTCAGGCGTCACCTCCGGATCCGTGAGGGACCGGTATTCAAGCCACTTGGAGAAGGCCATGAACACCTCGATGGCATCGACGACGTTCGCCTTCTTGTCAAGCTTCTCGATGACAGAGGACAGCTTGGCCAGCTTGTCTCCGAGGCCGGCGATGAGCGTCGGATCCTTGGAAGCGTTGACCTGGTCTATGAGGGTATTGATTGTTGCGAGTAGCTTGTTCACCAATTCCGGGCGGGTGATGTTCCTGGCGGCCCTGGCTTCCTTCCACCCGTCGGCCGCGCACCACCTCGAGACGGTGACCCTGGATACCTCCAGCTTGTCAGCTATGGCGTTCATCTCCATCCCGGAGAGGTACAGCTGCCGGGCGAGGGATTTCTTGTTTTCCGTTTCCTTTTTCGTCATGGTAATGGATATTGTCAGGGCAAAAATGCCTCTTAGGATGCTTGCACACAAAAATGTATGCAAGCATTGCAGAGAAGTATGCAAGCATTGCATAGAAGTGTGCAACGGTTGCATACTTTTTTTGATGGACCGCACTGCCTGTCTAAACTTGTAGCGCACAAGCCCCTTATCGGGCAGTATCACAAACGACTACAGTATGGGAAAGAGAGTACGTATCTCAAATGAGATCCTGAACAGCTACGGCACCTGGATCGTAACAGCCGGAATGGACACCGCCCAGTTTCAGCGCAACCCCGTTCTCCTCAAAATGCACCAGAGGGGGATGGTCATCGGTTTTGTAAAGGACATTAAAAAGGATTGCGGCGACGTGACCGGCGAACTGGAATTCGACGAGGCGTCCCCGGAGAGCATCCAGGCGAAGAAGCAGTTCGATTTCGGCAGCCTGAGGATGGTCAGTGCCGGTATCGACATCCTGGAGCTGTCAGAGGATCCCGCCCTCCTGAAGCCGGGGCAGACCCGGCCTACCATTACCAAGAGCAAGCTCGTAGAGGTATCCGTTGTGGATATCGGAGGCAATGACGACGCCCTGGTCCTCTCCAGGGACGGCGTCCGGCTCGAACTGGGAAAGGACGGCAGCAACCCGCTGCCATTGATTGACAATACACCCAATCTAAAAAACAATATGGAATTATCTAAACTGGCCCTTTCACTGGGCCTTGCCGCCACGGCCTCCGAGAGCGAGGTCGAGGCGAAGATCGCGGAACTCAGGGCCGCGATGCAGGAGGTTGTAACCCTCCGTGCCGAAAAAGAGCAGCTGACCCTCTCGGCCATCACACAGGCAGTGGAAGCCGGCGTAGCCGAAAGGCGCATCCCGGCCGACAAGAAGGATCACTTCATCGCCCTGGGCAAGACCGCGGGTATCGACACCCTCAGGGAGACCATCGCAGCCATGACTCCTGCACAGAAGGTGACGGCTGTCCTTAACCGCGGCGGAGCTGCAGCACAGACCCCTGGCTCCTACAGGAAGCTCAGCGAGGTTCCGTCTGACAAACTGGAGGCCATGCGCAGGGACGACCGCGAAACGTACGTGGCTCTTTTCAAGGCCGAATACGGTTTCGAACCGTCATTCAAGGAAGAAGAGTAATCATCAACAACCATTTGTACCATGAGAAAAGCAATTACACTTGTATCCGCGCTCCTCTTCAATGCAATCGTAGGAGCGACTATCGCCCTGGCAGCCGGAATCAATCCGGTCGTGGGTGTTCTGGGAGCTGAGGCTGTAGCCTCCGTTCCTGGATTCCTCGCAGGAGGTCCGGCCACGGGCATCCTCCGTGCAGGTATTTTCCGTGAACTCTGGACCGGCGTGATGGTCAAGGCGCTTCGCGGCGGCCTTGAGCACAGCTGGCTGGACGGTATCCCTGACTACAGTGCCGCCGTCGAGAACGACGTGATCCACCTGGTGGATATCGTCGGGGATCCGGATGTCCTGGTGAACAACACCTCTTACCCTATCGACATCCAGGCATTGACCGACCCTGACATCTCCATCTCCCTGGATAAGTTCCAGACCAAAGCCACCCCTATCACCGATGACGAGCTCCACGCGCTCTCCTATGACAAGATGTCGCGTGTGATCGAATCCCACAGGAACGCCATCGATGATGCCAAGTTCGCCAAGGCCGCGTGGAATTTCTGCGCAGCATCAAACACGGCTGCCACCCCAGTGCTGGCCACCACCGGCGAGCGTGACGCCGCTAACGGCAGGCTAGCCATGACACGTGCCGACCTCATTGCGATGAAGTCAGCCATGGACAAGCTCGGCGTACCGGCCAAGGACAGGAGGCTTGTCCTCTGCTCCGACCACGTTAACGATATCCTTGGATGGAGTGAGGAGTTCGTCCGTCAGTACAACCTGGATAACATCAACGGCAAGGTGGGACGCCTGTACGGATTCGACATCTACGAGGCCTCCGAGAACCCGTTGTACACCAGTGCCGGAGCGAAGAAGGACCTCGGCGCAACCGCCTCCGCGGGTGAGTTCAAGTGTTCCTTCGCCTTCTACACGCCACGCGCCTTCAAGGCGAGCGGCTCCCTGGTCCCTTACCTCAGCGAGGCGAAGAACGACCCTCAGAACCAGCAGAACCTTGCCAACTTCCGCCACTACTTCATCGCCAAGCCAAAGAAGGCCGACGCAGGTGTAGTGATGAGGAGCGGCTACAGGGCGAATGCTTAATACCTAGCGTTCCGACCGTCCATGGCTAAGCTCCGTTACCTTGTCCTCCATTGCACCGCGACCCCGGAAGGGCGTGAGGTGAGCGCAGCGGATATCCGCCGCTGGCACACCTCCGCCCCTCCAAAGGGACGTGGCTGGAAGCAGGTCGGGTATACTGACATGATCCACCTGGATGGCAGGACGGAGCGGCTCGTGGATAATAACGAGGATGCCCTGGTCGACCCGTGGGAGATAACCAACGGAGCTAAGGGATATAACTCTGTCAGCCGTCACGTGGTGTATGTCGGCGGGCTTGCTTCAGACGCAAAAACGGCCAAGGACACCAGGACGGCTGCCCAGAGGAGAACCATGGAGGCCTACGTGAAGTCCTTCCACCGGCGCTTTCCAAAAGTGAGGATAGTCGGGCACAACGAGTTGGCGGCGAAAGCCTGTCCCTCGTTCGACGTTCAGAAATGGCTCAAGGAAATAGGAATACGGCAAGATGGAGACAAATGATATCATAGCATTAGCTACGGACTGTCTGGTACCGCTGGTGACAGGTGTCGTCGGTTTCCTGACTGGCCGGAGGAAGCGCAAGAACGACTTCCTGGGCGACCTGCAGTCATCCATTGATACCCTGAGCCGTAAGAACTCGGAGCTTATGAAGAGGATCATCGGGCTCAATGACACGGTGATCCTGCTCCGGAACGAGAATGCTGAACTGAAGGGTGAGGTAGCGCTTCTTCGCAAGGAGAACGAGCAGCTCTCCATCGAGGTAGGCCAGCTCCGTGAGCAGCTGAGCGGCGTCAAGACCATAACCAGGATCAAGAAAGCCGATGGATAGGATAGCCGCATACATCATTGCTGCCCTGCTGTCGTGCTCCTGCGGCATCCGTACGGCCGTCCCGAAAACGGACTACCGTCAGGAAGAGGCTGTCCGCGTAGAGAGAAACACCTTTGTCCGGAGCGAAGGAATATCCTTTTCCGCAGGGGTGTTGCGTGACAGTCTGGATGAGTCCCTGGTCATCGTCGAGGAGTTTGACACCGCGCTGCCCGTGGATTCGTCAACCGGTACGCCTCCTCTAAAGAGACGGGAGATCACCAGGGACAGGTCCAGGATCCGGGACGGGAAGACCGTCTCAACCTCTGTTCAGCAGGATACCATGGCTGAGACCGTCTCCGGCTCCGGAGAGGCAGTCCAGGCACTGAGCCAGGAACAGGTCTCATCGGCAAGCCCGAAAAAAGGCCGGAAGGGGATGCGGCCACTGGCTAAGTGGCTCGCCCTGGGCGCTGCTGCAGCAACTGCAGTGCTGCTGCTTCGAACGGCTTTCAAACACTGTTCGGGAGGTATCCTGACGGTATTCAAATCGATATTCAAGAGAACCAAATAAAGACATTACGAAATGTACAAGCAAGGAAATGATCTATTAGTAAGTCTGGATGGCAAGGCCTTCGGGCATTGTACCAACCATACCGCCTCGTTCAACACGGAGACCAAGGACACGGCTGTCAAGCCGCTCGCTTCGGTGGCCCACGCTGAGGCGGCCAAATTCAAGTCTAAGATCGTCACCGGATTGTCTGTCCAGGTAAAGGCTGACGGTATCGTCTTCGAGGGCGAGACTGAGAGCAGCTTCAAGAGCTTGCTGGCGAAGTGGAAGGTAGGAGGAGTGGTGACACTTAACCTTTTCGAGAGGGAGAACGACCAGACACCTTACCTTACCGGCAGCTTCGTCATCACCTCCCTGGAGCATGCCTCACCGGCAGGGGACGATAGCACATGGAACGCCACCTTCGATAACGACGGAGCACCAGACATCGATGAGACTAAGTTCGACATAACCCGTGTAACCCCACAAAACTAGACCCATGAAGAAAATCAAAATCAATGGGGTGCTCTACCCGTGCCGCATCACCATGGGTGCGATGCTGCGCTTCAAGCGTGAGACCGGCAGGGACGTCAGTTCGATGTCCTCCGACGACATAAGCGACATGGTCGTGTTCATGTGGGCATGCACCGCGAGCGCCTGTGCGCATGACGGTGTGGAGTTCGGCATGACCATCGAACAGTTCGCAGACTCCCTCGAGCCTGACAGCGTGCAGGCGTTCTACGCTGACGAGGTGTCCTCTGACGGATCAAAAAAAAAGGGTCCGGGGAAGGCACCGACAGCATAGAGTCGCTGCTGGGATTCGCTGTGGGGTGCGTGGGGATGAGTCTTCAGGACTTTGAACGATGCACCCCGCAGGAGTTCTCGGAAGTCGTCCGATGCTGGCGGGAAGTCTCGGAGCAGGAAGGACGGAGAAGCTGGGAACAGGCACGATTCATCGCCGTGGCGGCGCTGACGCCCTACAGCAAAAAGGCGATCAAGGCCACCGACGTGGTCCGCTTCCCATGGGATGATGAAACCCACGGGGCACCGGCAAAGCCGAGTACTCCGGAGAGGAGGAAGGAGATTATTGCAAGGGTTATGAAGGCTAATCGCGGGACTTAGAAGATTTCCTGTCCTCGCCAGGCATTCCACAGAAGCCGACCCATACTATAAGAACAACTGCGGCGATATATAAAAGGACACCATATCCTATCGCAGCGTTCTTTAATAAACTGAGTAAAACAGACAGAATTGTCATAGCGAGACAAATATAACAAAAAATGGCCGATACTGTATCAGTAAAGATAAAAATCGATGACGCCGGATCCTTCAAGAAGGTCGATGTCGATGCCAAGGACCTTAGGAAGGCTATCCGTGAGGTCAAGGAGGAGACCAACCGCCTGAACGCCGAGGTGATCAACTTCGCCCAGCGTGCCCAGTCCTTCAGTGCGCTCCAATCAGCCATCGGGTCGCTTCAGGGTGCTTTCGCCAACCTGACGTCCGGCTACATCGAGGGCCAGACACAGATGGCGCGTCTGGAGCAGGTCATGCGAAACACAATGGACGCCAGCCAGGGTGAGATACAGGCCATCGAGGCCCTCTGTGATGCCCAGCAACGTCTCGGTGTGACAAGCAAGGAAGCCCAGCTGGCCGGTGCCCAGGAACTAGCGACCTACCTTGAACTGCCGTCCTCCCTACAGACCCTCATACCTGTCCTTAACGACATGGCAGCCCAGCAGCTGGGCATCGGGGCCAGCGGGGAGAGCGTGGCGCAGATAGCCACCATGCTCGGCAAGGTGATGGAAGGTCAGACCAAGGCCCTGAGCCGCTACGGATACAGCTTCAGCGAGGCCCAGGAATACGTTCTGCAGTTCGGCGAGGAGAACGAGAGAGCGGCCGTCCTGGCCGAGGTTATCGGGGCTTCCGTAGGAGGGGTGGCGCAATCAGTCAGGAACTCCGTCGGAGGAACGGTATTCCAGGTCGAGCAGTGGTTCGACGAGGTTAAGGAGTCCATCGGATCCTTAGTGGCAAGAGCTATGCCTCTCATTAACTCCTTGGCGTCCATCGCTAACGCCGCAAACGGAATATTTCAACTCTCTGCAGCTCTCCAGGCCGTTAATGTCCAGGCCGTCATAACGAGGGTCAGGACGGTGGCTCTTTCCGTGGCCATAAAGGTCCAGGATACGGCCTTGAAGATGTGCGGCCTTACGGCAAGGACATGTGCATCCGCCATGACGAGACTCCGGATAGCCACGGCGGCCTTGTATGCTGCCATGTCGCTGGGGCTCACGGTAGCGATAACCGCTCTCATAAGCCTGTTCAGTAAGCTCGCAGGACGATCCGAGGAGGCAGCCCAGGGAATAGAGGACGTAAATAAAGCTGAACGCGCCTACACCAACGCCTCGGCCAAGGCCAGGGCGGAGATTGGGGCGCAGATTGTGGAGATCGAAGACCTCATCAAGAAAAAGAAGGACGAAAAGAAGAAGGTCGAAGAGCTCAATACGAAATACGGAGAGGTGTTCGGCCACTACAAAACCCTATCACAGTGGTACGATACCCTTCAGACCAAGAGTGCGGCTTACTGTCGCCAGCTCGGATACCAGGCCAGGGCGGAAGCCCTCATCAGCGAGAACGGTGAAGACTATGTAGCCCTCGATGAAACTAGGAAGCAGATGGCCGCGATGAGGGCAGCCGGAAAAGCGACCAGGGGTGGTGTGGGAAAAGTATCAGGTGCTGACGGAAAGACTCTAGGATGGACAATCGGCGAGCATAATACTCCGAAATACCAGGAGTTAGTCGAACAGGAATATGCGCTCACCCAGGCAATCAAGGGAAGAAACGTCCAGATAGAAGAATCCACGACCGAGGCCAGGAAGGCCGCAGAAGCCCTCTCTGAAATGACCACTGCCGGCAGTGGGGATCCGGGAGGGAAAGACGGCAAATCCAAGCCAAAGACTATGGCCGATGACATCAAGGAGTACCGGGAGTCCGTCCAGCGGGCCGTCGAGGTCAACAAGGCCCTGGAAGGAGGTTACGGTTCGGCGGCCGCAGAAGAGAAAGCCATGGAGTCTGGACTGACGTCCTTGATTAACAAATACGGGCTCGAAACCGAAGCTATCCGGGAACTCATATCAGAGTACCAAAAGCTGAAGAGAGAAAGGGGTGCAGCCCTGTTGTCAGGAGGGTCTGCCCTATCTGAAGGGGCCGCCAATATCCTTTCTGGGGTTGGCGCCAGGACAGGTAAAGACATAGAGCGAGACAATCTGCCATCATGGCAGAAGTCCGCGACTTATGCATCTGATCTTGCAATCCCCTACGAAAAGACTCCGGAAGGAGCCAAGGAAAAACTGGAGGAATACCAGAAGGCCCTTGATAAGGCAAAGCAGAAGCAGGAAGAGATGCAGCAGGGCGTCGGAGCGATAGCGAGCGCCTTCGGCTCGCTGGCCGGCGTGGTAGGCGAGGCGGCCGGGAAATGGCTGGAATGGGCGGGAAACCTGCTCCAGGCGGTGGCTCAAGCCATACCTGCCATAGTAAAACTGACTACCGCAAAAAAGGCGGAGGCAACGGCTAATGCTGCTGCCGCCGTGACCGGTGGTGCAGAATCAGTAGCTTCAATACCATACGTGGGAGCCGCCATGGCGGTGGCAGCTGCGGCCAGCATCATAGCGGCGTTCGCCAACATGCCGAAGTTCGCCACCGGAGGACTGGCGTACGGGCCGACGATAGGACTGTTCGGAGAATATGCCGGAGCTGCAACCAACCCTGAGGTTATTGCACCGCTGAGCAAGCTGAAAGGACTCATCAACGACGGTAGCGGTTTCCCGTCACGGGTGGACTTCCGGATCCGGGGAAGGGACCTGTACGGTATCATGAGGAAGGAATCAAACCTTAAGGACAGAAGCTGACATGGCATTCCACATCAGATACAGCGGGGAGTTCCTCTCCCTTGATGGAACCGCCTGGAGGTGTGATATCCTCCAGCAGGCCAACTCCGCCTTCTCCTCGGTGGGAGAGCTTGTCTTCGCAGCAGACAACCCCCTGGTCATCGAATGGGAACCCGTTCCGAAGGAGGATGTAATCTGCGGAAGTGTGGCTACCCTTAAGATCATGTCTCCAGGAGACCGCACCTATATCGACCTCTACTCCATCACCCCGGGGCAAATTAGGCTTGATGTCTACCGGGGGAATGCCATCTACTGGTCAGGATGTCTCGATCCGGAGTTCTATGAGGAGTCATATTCCGAAGCTTCATCATACGAGGTATCCCTTACATTCTCTGACTTCGGAATCTTGAAGCGGTTGAAGTATAACCTGACCGGGATGCAGACCCTCCAGGCTATACTCACCGATGCTCTTACAAGGAGCGCAGTTAACTATGCAACACTCGACCAGTCTCTCATATCAACATACTTGTCCGGGACGAGGGCAACGCTCGACAAACTGGCTGTCCAAAGTCTTAACTGGACCGACGAAGACGGTGAGACAAAGGATCTTTACCAGGTCATCGAGGGGATGCTGCAGCCTCTTGCAATAAAGATGGTCCAGAAGGCAGGGACCATCTACGTCTATGACATCAACGGGCTACATGGGAGCGCGGCAGTGTCCGAGATCGCATGGTCAGCGACCGACCAGATGCTTGGGACAGACAAGGTGGCGAACAATGTCAAGGTGGTATTCTCACCATACGGTGACAGTAAGCTCTCCAAGGAACTGGAATACGAAGGGGTATTTTCCGAGAACATGGTATGGCTAGGTACGGAGACGCTACAGCCAGTGGAGTATTACAGCTTCTTCCCGAACTACAAGGAGGACTATGACCTTGACAATATTGCATTCACCATCTTCTTTGATGCGGCCGGTGCCCTGCCTTACGTGGCCGGCAAGTACTTCAAGATACTGCCGATCCTGGGAGGTGAGGAGTGCAATGGGATTAGGAACTGGATCTTCGTGGGCCACGATTCAAAGGATTCGGGAAACGTAGTCCGTAAGCCATCGACGGAATCGAATGCTGAGCTCTTCCGTACGGAACGGATCTACCTTCCGGAATTGCCCTCCGGAGACAGGGAAAGACAACTTATCCGTATCCAACTGCCACTCCTGCTTGACCCAAGGTATAACCCTTTCGAGGAGGCGGAAGACGGCAATGAGGAGCAGAACTACAAGGCGATGGAGGGTGTCTGGCCGATGATCCCCGTCATGATAACCATCTATGACGAATCCGGCACAGCCCTGTATCACTATACCAATAACTCCGTCCATCCTGACGGAGATGTAGGCCAGCTTTCCGCGTTGTTAGGATCATGGGAATCCGGAGCGGCATCATTCGGTGACTGCATGCTCCAGTACTACGACCCAACGGATCTGAGAACGAGCGGATGTACCGGATGGAAGACAAACAGACAGACGATAGGCTCTGGGTTTACTGCCATCATGCCGTCTTTCCAGAAGCTTGAGCCTGGGCAGTATATTCCTTATCCTCCCGCAGGAGGGTGGCTTGAGATGAAGGTTCTGGCAGATGTCCACATCGCATCTTGGTTCCTCCCATGGTCGAGCGTAGCAGCAGATGTCAGGGCTGCCTTCCTCGCAAAGATACGGTGGTGCCTCTACAAGGCTCCGACCATAGAGTTGGTAAACAACAATGCAGCCCATTCTCCAATCACGACAGATGATGTTGAGTATTCGGGGGTCTTGAATGAGGACGCCCTCGACGGAATAGAGATCGAGACCGTGTGCGGGACGCTTACCAAGCCGATACCGTCGGCCAAGGGATTGTATTACGACACGTCCTCCGTGGTGGTCTCCGAGATGAACAGGGCCGGGCGCAGGGACCATCCTGAACAGCTCCTGATTGGAACACTCTATTCGCAGTACGCGGAGAGGAAAACCACACTCTCCGGCACGTGTGAAATCCTGACGGGAGGACTGAGGTACCTGACAGATCCGGCTCTTACGGGCATCAAGTTGATGCTTCTGGGAGAGATTCAATCTATCCGGGAATGCGAAAGCCAGATAACGGCGGCAGAGTTTGCAGCAGACGAATATTCCAGTGCATAGGCAATGAGCAAGACTTACATAGCAGGAACGAAATACCGCACGTCGGTTCCCCGCTCCCAGAGGCTCAGGGACACCGTTGGAGGAGCTGCCGTGGCATCCAGTACCGGAGACTACGACGGCGGAGATTATGTAACCAGGACCACCGAGCAGATCATCACGGCGGTCAAGACCTTTGCAGCCGGCCTGAACATTACCGGAGGTTCCTCCCAGAACACGCTCTACATCGATGCCAACGGAGCCCTGCATTGCAAGCTCCCGATCGTTTCTGACTCGTACCTGAGCGGGTACGGCGCATCTGCAGGACCTGCAGGGTCCGGTATCGACCTGTCCGAAGTGTGGGCGTCTCTGAGGAGTAACGCAGACGATTACGCGGACTACAAGATCAATGCTGCCCATCTGGACCTCTCAGCCTATGCTCCTCTGTTAAACCCGGCTCTGACGGGAATACCTACGGCACCAACAGCGGCCCCGGGTACGAATACCACCCAGATAGCCACTACTGCTTTCGTCCAGGAGGCTATCTCCGGGTTGAGCGGAGGAGGTGTCTCTTCTGTCAATGGCATGACAGGCAATGTGGTCCTGGACCTGGATTTCATTCCGCTGGACGGATCCGACAGTATCGATGGGACTCTCTCTCCGAACCGTACTGCCGTCTACGACCTGGGATCGTCATCGTACAAGTGGAGGTACGTCTACGGAACATATCTTAACATCGACAGCCTCGCGGTGGTCAAGGGCGGACTGAAGATATCGGGAGGCAGCAGCGTCAACTGTACTTTTTACGTCTCTGGCAACAAGCTGCACTGTTATCCGGAGATTGTGTTCGACAATAATACCTTCTTCAGCGGCGATTACGGCGACCTTAGCAATAAGCCGGACCTTTCGGTCTTTGCCAGGACCGCATCCCTTGCTGCCGTGGCTACCAGCGGAGATTATTCAGACCTTAGCGGAACTCCGGATCTCACCGTATACGCAACCAAGACTTCGCTCGCAACGGTAGCGGCAACCGGATCCTACAACGACCTGCACGACCAACCGGACCTTTCGGTCTATGCCAGGACCACATCTCTTGCCGCCGTGGCTACCAGCGGAAATTATTCAGACCTTAGCGGAACTCCGGATCTCACCGTATACGCAACCAAGACTTCGCTCGCAACGGTAGCGGCAACCGGATCCTACAACGACCTGCACGACCAACCAGACCTTTCGGTCTATGCTACAAAGGCATCACTAGCATCTGTGGCGACTTCTGGCTCTTACAACGACCTCAGTAGCAAGCCGGACCTCACAGGATATGTGAAGACCGTCAAGTTGAACGGAACGGCGCTGACCGTAACGAGCAACACGGTGAACGTCAACGCCTGTACATCAATCGAGACGCCTACCGGACTGACAGCGGCTTCAATCACGTCTGCAGGCCTAATCAAACTGAGCCTCACTAACGGATATACCATCCCGACCACTGGCAACGTGGCGCAGATAACGACCAACGCGAACGCCATCACCGCCCTCCAGGGATACTTCACAAGCGGGGTAGCCAAGAGCGCCGCGAAGCTCAACTGCGGTGACGTTGGAAGCGCAGCCCTTCCTGTCTACTTCGATGGCGGAGTACCGAAGGCCTGTACCCTGAACCTCAGCAACTACGTGGACCTTACGAGTCCCCAGAACATTCCCGGCGTCAAGACCTTCGTCAACGGACTCGACATCACCGGAGGAGTGTCTGACCGGACCATATACAAGGATAGTAACAACTGCCTGCATGTGACCATCCCGATCGTCTGCGACTCCTTCATCAGCGCATACGGCGCCGGCTCGTCCGCGAACGTGATTGACGAGATGTGGACCGCCCTGGCGGCATCAGGGACAAGCCATAAGATCCATGCCGACCACCTGCCGTATGACATCCCTCCGGAGTTTGTGGCTGGCGTAGACGATGACTACACCGGAGAATCCTACGCCGATGTGGAGACGATGATGATCGCGGTCTTCGAGCGACTGTACAACCTTGAAAGCGCACTTGGATTATGAGCAGGGTAACAGGAAATACCATATCAAAAGCCAATGCTACCATCAGCGACATTGCTGAGTTCTTCGGAATGAGTCGGGCTTCGAAGTTGAATAGCATCTGCGCTTATTCGGGCATCAACAAATGGGCTCGATACAAGCCAGTAGCCTTTGAGACCCTAAAGGGTTTGACGAAGGCCACGGGGCATCCTACACCGCTGTCCGTAGCGGAGTTGCTTGACGTGAACTTCGGCCTGACACTCCCATCAGCATCATCCACCCCTGCTGCCGCAGCGGCAAAGACGTTTGGGTATACGCGCCCGACAGCCAACGACTGGTGCAGGATTTCGGACTTCCTGAATGCAGCCAACATCAACTCAGAGGGCTACAACCATTCTGCGCTGGCACCAGCCAGGAGAGGCGGTTTTTCATCTGCAATGACCTTCCCCGTATTCAGCTACTCGGAGATCACCAGGGAGTTAATAGTAGCAGTTTCGGGATCGACAACCGGACTCGCCCTTGAAGACCTCACGCTCATATCCGGATGCTACTTGGCTTTCTGCTGGACGGACGGGGGAACGACCTACATCAAGACCGCGTCCAGCACAATAACCAACGGAGGCATATCCATCACCCTTGAGGACACCGACTTCCCGAACGTTTCCGTGGGAGGAAGCGCGACATACACCTACTACCTATGCCTCTGCACGACATCGCACACCTCGAGGACCACCGCATCAGGGAAGACATACTATCCGCTTCCGTTTGATTCGGTAAGCTACGCCTCCGGCTCAATCACCGTGACCAAGGCTTGGCCTTTCGACGAGGTTACGATTGAATTCGGTGAGCTGCGGCCATCTGTCCAGGCCTATACTTATAACAAGTCCACACAAACCTGGGGCTGGCAGGGAATGGGCTTCTATGTTGAGCAAGGTCCGATTGCCCCAGGACAACTTGATATGAATTCATACTGTAGGGTTAACGCCACCGGAGACCTCTATATCCGTGTCAAGCTGGTGAACTCGACCGATTCTGAACTGGTATACCCGACCTCGGGAACGACGGCAAAATGGACATCCACCCTGGCATCCGACAGTACCGTTGCCGGGAGCGAGAGAGCCTGCCAAGTATACAATGCGGATGGAGCCACCTCGGTACACAGCGTGACGGTGGCGCCCGGATCCACCGAATGGGTATATATCAGGTGTCCGTACTTCTTCAGATACTACAACGGCAACAATCTCGGGACACTCGGGACAGACCTCGGACGCACAGGTTTGTTCACCTTGAAGGTTAACGGTATCCAGGTTGTGTCCGCATCACTGAATTTCGCAACATACGACTATACAGGTTTATAATATGGAAATTGCAAAAACACTTATCGTTAACGAGGCTGCGAGGATCAATTCGCTTAACCTCGCAATAGGCCCAAAGGCTAAGGATCTGTTCTCTCTGCAGGACGAAATAGCAGAAATAACCAATCCTTTCTACAGGTTCCGCGACAAGCTCGCTGCAGACATGGGAATCAAGGGCGGACCGGAAAAGGATGGGGAGGAGAAGTGGAACGAGTTCGTCACTTCCCTGACCAAATTCCTGGAAGGGACCGTCGAAGTCCATAATGTCCGCTTTTTGACCGAGGATGAGTTCTGGAAGGCTATCGATCCACTTATCTCAAAAGGGACTCTTTTCAGAGGCGACATTGATCTCCTGCGTGGCTTGTTAGTTAAAGAGTCGAACGAAGGTTGATCACTATTTGGATGCTATTTAAACTGTATTAAAAGGGGTATGATATGAAACGCAACAAGATAGTTCCTCTCAGGATTCCAAGAGGGAATGACTTCTCTCTTACGGTCCGTGTCTCCAGGAAAGATCCGGATACCGGACTCTATCAGACATATGATTTGTCAACAGCTAATGATGTGATGATCTCCCTAGTTAGCGGCCTGAGCCATATCACTGCGAAAAGTATGTCGGTATCTGGTAATGCCGCAACTGGTTCCTTCCTGGCTAGAGCCTTGACACTAGGTTTCTATGGAGTTGAACTCACCTTCACCTCCTCAGACGGTAAGGCCAAGAGGAGTTTCGAATGTGGACTTATCGTAATTGTTGAGAGTAATGCTATGACTGACGTCTCATCCTCAGCAACGGAGGGGGAAGATGGTTTCGGAATCAATCTGTATACCGAAGTATCTCCCGATACGATTTACATCGGTGGGCTGGAAGTAGCGGGGACTGTTGAAGTGGGAGATGTTGAGACACTGAATCCAGGCCAGGAGGCATATGCCAGGAATGTGGGCACACCGACAAACCAAATCATAGAATTCGGTATCCCGCGGGGTATGGATGGGCCTGAAGGTCCACAAGGGCCCTCTGGAAATCCGGGTCCACAAGGACCTCAGGGCAAATCAGCCTATCAGCTGGCCGTTGAGAATGGCTTTACAGGAACAGAGTCTGAGTGGTTGGAGTCTCTGAAGAATGGCCCGCGGGGCAAGTCAGCCTACCAGGTTGCCGTCGATAACGGCTTTTCCGGCACCGAGGCACAGTGGCTGGCGTCCCTGAAGGGCGAGACCGGAGAAACAGGTCCGCAGGGACCGCAAGGAGAGACGGGCGCTACTGGTGCAACCGGTCCACAAGGTCCTCAAGGTGAGACGGGTGCTACCGGAGCACAGGGTCCCAAGGGGGAAACCGGAGAAACCGGACCTCAGGGACCGCAGGGAAACCCTGGAGAAACGGGAGCCACCGGCCCACAGGGTCCGCAGGGTAAGTCAGCCTATCAGGTTGCCGTCGATAACGGCTTCTCCGGGACCGAGGCACAGTGGCTGGCCTCGCTGAAGGGTGAGAAGGGCGATACTGGAGCAACAGGAGCCCAGGGCCCACAGGGAATCCA
>JAEEGH010005327.1_pt1 | contig 32413 bp, 20 predicted proteins | sample 9134181 | NCBI WGS metagenome assembly JAEEGH01 (sample SAMN16246544, study PRJNA631951) | gut metagenome | biome: gut microbiome; feature: rumen; material: DP-attached | host: Bos | place: Iran: Karaj | collected 2018-10
GTGCTCATGTAGCCTTGTGGATTGACACGCAGATGAACGTCGTGCCCTCGGGTATCGGATGGAACGAGATGAGCGGCGGCTGGCCCGCACGCTTCGCAGAGTATAACTCGATGACCAGCACCGGTTCACAGGTAGACCTCTCCGGACGTAAGAAGACCTTCGGTGACGGCCATGCAAACAATCCTGAACTGACTGCTGAAGAGGCCCTGAACTATAGCGACAAGAGTAAGATGTTCGGCGACTGGGATCCTACGCTGGCTACTGAGCAGGCTCCGATAGTTAACGACGTTAAACTGACGGGCAACGAGCTGACATGGACGGGCAGCAACTACGCTCTGCTGTATGCCATCGTAAAGAACGGCGAAGTCATCGACTTCACGACCAAAACGACCTATAACATCGGTACTGCTGCCAGCTCACGCCGCGCAGAAAGCACTGATCAGTACCAGATTCGTGCCGCCAACGAAATGGGTGGTCTGAACGAGGCTTCGGAGGTTGCCACAGAGACCGATGGTATCGAGACGGTGAACGATAACGTTAACGTTAACCTTAACGATAACATCTACAACCTCCAGGGTATCCGTGTCAACAAGGCCCAGAAGGGTGTGTACATTATCGGTGGCCGTAAGGTCGTGATTAAGTGAGCACAGTGAGCCGCGGCAAAGCTGCCGGCCACATGACAGCAATAAGTAATTAAGAAGGCGGGAGGCTATTCAGGCTTCCCGCCTTTTTTGTTGACTGATACAATGCCTTGCTACGTAAACGTTTACGAGACAATTGAAGCACAATCTTTGGTTATATTTACAATTCTTTGTACTTTTGCACAAATATAACGTGCTACTACATAATATTTTTATAAATCAAATCTATTAAAAAACAAACTAACATGCAGAAAAGAAGACTACTTTTAGTCATGGTGCTTTGTGCATTTTGGCTAATGGGCTTCGCCCAGAATGCAGTCAAGGGTAACGTGACGGACAAGTCCGGCGAACCCCTGATTGGCGTGAGCATTACCTATGGCAGTGGCCAGGGTACGGTGACTGACATTGACGGCAACTTCAGTGTCAACGTACCTGCAGGCACTAACATCAAGGTATCGTATGTAGGCTACAAGCCTCAGACTGTCAAGGCTGGTGCAAACATGAAGATTGCACTGGAAGAGGACAACACGACGCTGGAAGACGTCGTTGTAGTGGGTTACGGCACGATGAAGCGCCGCGACCTGACCGGTGCCGTGGCATCAGTGAGCGGTGAGACACTGGCCAAGAACCCCGTGTCGAACATTGCGCAGGCCCTGCAGGGTCAGTTGCCTGGTGTCAGCGTTACCAGTCAGGACGGACGTCCCGGTGCTACGATGAACATCCGCGTACGTGGCGGCGGCTCCATTACGCAGTCGAACGACCCTCTCTACATCGTTGACGGTGTGCAGGTGAGCAGTATTGAGGACATTCCTGCCGACAACATCGAGACCATCGACGTGCTGAAGGATGCTGCCTCGACAGCCATCTACGGTGCCCGTGGTGCCAACGGTGTTATACTCATCACCACCAAGGGTTCGAAGGGTGAAGGTAAGACGAAGGTGAAGTACAACATGTACTACCAGATCAAGCAATCGACCTACACGCCCGACGTGCAGAACGCCTACGACTATGCACTGCACAACTGGAGTTACGCTACTGCCTACGGCGAGAGCTACGGCAAGGGTGTGGCCAGCTATTTCGGTCTTGGCAGCGAGTATGGCAACCACCTGAACGACTACAAGAACGTTGATGTCCACAACTATGTTGACGACGTGATGCAGACCGCTCATGCGTGGAACCACGACGTATCGCTGACCGGTGGCAACCAGAGCACGAAGTATTACGCCAGCTTGAACTACAACTACGACAAGGGTAACCGCATCCAGACTGGCTTCAAGCGCTGGGGTGCCAACTTCAAGATTTCGCAGAAGATTAACAAGGACCTGACCTTCGATGCCGACCTGCGTTATGGTGAGATGCAGTTCAAGGGCGACAAGTTCGACTATGCTGCCGGTAATGCAGTCTATGGCTATCGCCCCATCGACAATCCATTAGGTTCGGGCGAGCCCTCCGACTTAGGTATGGGTAGCGCCAGCGTTGAGGATGTCAATAATCCGCTGTCTATCATCGACAACTACACCAGCGTCCGCAACCGCCAGCGCATCAGCGGTATGGGAACCCTGACATGGAATGTCATCAAGGGACTTATCGCCAAGACGGAACTCTCGTTGAGCCGCAACTGGACCAAGACGGAAGGCTGGGACGGCGGTAAGTCGGAGAAGCCTTACAACCAGGCTACCCTTACACAGGCAGACGGCTATAACGTCCGTTGGGCCACAACGCTGAACTACGAAGTGCAGGGCTTGGGCGAAGACCACAACCTGTCGTTCCTTGCCGGTAACGAGGTGCTGGCTTCAAAGTCGAACAGCAGTTCGATGATTGGTGCAGGCTATCCCTCTGCCTTCAGCCAGGATCGCGCCTTCGGTATGTTTAACATGTACAATATGGACGAAGAATACCTCAACCAGACCCAGCAGGCTTCTGACATGAACTACACCATCGGCGACCCCAAGCACACGCTGTCGTGGTTCGGCCGCGTCAACTACAACTACTTGGGCCGCTACCTCTTCACCGCTACGTTCCGTGCCGACGGTAGCTCGAACTTCGCACCCAACAAGCACTGGGGTTACTTCCCCGCTGGTGCCTTCGCCTGGCGCATCAATGACGAGCCGTTCATGGCCTCTGCCAAAGACTGGTTGGACAACCTGAAGCTGCGTCTGTCATACGGTACCTCGGGTAACGACAACATCGATGCTTCGCTGTGGAAAGAATACTGGGTTCCCTCTGTGGTCTGGACCAACGGCGTCCGCAAGGTAACCTTCTCGCCGGGTGCCGTGCTGGCTAACCCCGACCTGAAGTGGGAGACCACCATCAGCCGCAACATCGGTATTGACTATGGTTTCTGGAATGGCAAGCTGCGTGGTAGCATTGAGTTCTACTGGAACACGACGAAGGACATTCTGATGCGCGTCCCCGTGGCAGAGTCTACCGGTCACAGCTATCAGTACCAGAACGTCGGCGAGACCTCAAACAAGGGTATTGAATTCTCCATCTTCTATGAGATTATCCGTTCAAAGGACTTCAATCTGAGCGTCAACGCTACTTACAACTATAATAAGAATAATGTGGAGAAGGTGGTTGAAGGCGTCAATGCCGACACCAATACCAACTGGGGTTCTTCGATGAAGCGCCCGTACAACGACTACATCATCCGCGAGGGTGAGCCTGTCGGTACCATCTACGGTTACAAGAGCGCCGGTTTCTATACGGTCGACGACTTCAATGTTGTTAATGGCGTATGGACCTTGAAGCCTGGTGTTCCCGACATGGGTAGCAACGTCACCAACTATGCTAACGGCTATCTGAGCGCTTATCCCGTTCCAACGGACGGAGAGGGTAATGCCACACAGGTCGCACGTCCCGGTATGGTGAAGTTCCAGGATACTGACGGCAACGGTGTCATCACCGAGGAGGATGCCTGTGTCATTGGCCACACCATGCCTCAGCACACGGGTGGTGTCAACTTCAATGCCAACTGGAAGAGCTTCGACTTCTCAGCAGGCTTTACTTATCAGATTGGTGGCGACGTCTATAATGCCAACGCCATGCACTCGATGATGGGTAACAAGGATACCAGCTTCGGTTGGAACCGCTTAGCCATCGTCAGCGACTGCTGGAAGATGTACGATGTCGATGCCTCTGGCGACCTCGTGGCCGTTACCGAGCCTACGGCTTTGGCCAACCTGAATGCCAGCGCCAAGTACGCACTGCCTTACTACGAGTATGGACTGGTCAACTCTGAGTTCGTCGAGGATGCTTCTTACCTGCGTCTGAACACGCTGACGTTGGGTTACACCCTGCCGAAGAACCTGACCAAGAAGGTGGGCATCTCCAACCTGCGCGTCTACTTCACAGGCGGTAACCTGTTCTGCCTCACTGGCTACGATGGCAGCGATCCCGACGTGAACACACGTCCTGGAGGCAACAACGGCTTCCCCACTCCGAACTACGACTGGAACTCGTACCCCCGTGCAAGAACCTATACTTTCGGTCTTAATGTTGCATTCTAATAGGCGCATTCGCTAATTGATAATTGATAATTGATAATTGAAAAATATAATTATGAAACTTAACAAGATATTTATCAGTGGGCTGGCTATGATAGCGCTGACTTCGTGTAGCGACTATCTGGAGACTGACACACCGTCAAAGGCCGACGCTGCCTTCGTATTCTCCACCAACGAGACGGCCCGTGCCGCCCTGGAGGGTGCCTATTCCTCATGGACTGACGCCGCCCAGAACAAGGTGTTCGGCGACGGACTCTTCTATGCCGCCGACGTGGCAGGCTCTGACATTGAGCGCCACCCCGAGAACTTCAGCAACCAGCCTGGTCGTCACTATCCTGAGTGCTTCTACCAGAACGGTACATACGCCAGCGAATATACCCTGCTGAGCTATCAGAAAGAGAACGACACCTACGCATCGCTCTACGCTGTCATTACCAAGGCTGCCATCGTGGTTAGCTCCATCCAGAGCTCTGAAGGTTTCCAGGAAATGCTGGACGCTGGTGTGGAATGCACCATGGGACAGCTCTATGGTGAAGCCGTAGCCTTGAAGGCTACCGCCTACCGTGAACTGATCAAATACTTTGGCGACGTGCCTTACATCAGCGGCAAGTTGACGGACCATGATGGTCTCGTTGGCCGTGACTCCATCTACGATGTCATCTTGGACGAGCTGCAGGAGGCTGCTCCTGTGATGTACCGTGTCGGTTCCATCCCCGGCATCACGGGCAAGAACTACTTCTCACGCACATACGTTGAGGGTCTCATCGGACGTATCGCTTTAGAGGCTGGTGGCTATCAGACCCGTCGCGGCGACATCACGCGTGTTGACGGCAATGGCAATGCCATCACTTTCGAGAACATGGGTTCTGAGAACAACGGTGCCACTTACGGTCGCCGTAGCGACTGGCAGAAGTATTACCAGCTGGCCCAGAAGTTCTTCAAGGCCGTTATCGACAACCCCGGCAGTGCCAAGTTCGTCACCACCGACTCACGTACACCGGCCAATCCCTATCAGGTGTTCTTCCAGCAGATGCACGCCGAGGATGAGACCTATGCCGACGAGAGCATCTATGAGTATGCCATCTCGCAGGGCGGTGGCAACGATGCACGCCCCTACTCTTTCGGTCGTCCTACCACTGGAGGCAGCAAGAACAACTACCCCTGTAAGAACTACGGTCAGGGCCGTATCAACCCCGCCTTCTACTATGGTGTGTTCGACCCGAAGGACATGCGCCGCGACGTCAGCTGCACTGTGACGGCCACCAAGGGTGCTGACGGTACAGAGATTATCCTGCCCTTCACCCCCGGTTCGCAGGGCAAGGGCGGCGGTATCTCCTTCAACAAGTGGGACGAAAACCGCCAGGACAAGGTGTGGACGGCCAACCAGCGTAAGTCGGGCATCAATGGTCCGTACATGCGTATATCGGAAATCTACCTCGGCTATGCAGAGGCTTGTGCTGCTCTGGGCGACAACAGCAATGCCCGCCAGTATCTTGACATCATCCGCAACCGTGCCTTCGGCAGTGCGTCGGCAGCCAAGACTGATGCTTTCATCGCCAAGGAAGGCTCCTTGCTGAATGCTATTATCCAAGAGCGCGGCTTCGAGTTTGCCGGTGAGGGTGACCGTCGCTGGACACTCATCCGCACTGGTCTTATCGGTCCCAAGATCAAGGAAATCAAGGATCTGACGAAGAAAATGTTTGAAGGCTTGAAGGCCAACGGCTACTATACCTTCGACAATGGCAACACCATCTCTGAGTACATCTGGACCAAGTATGTGGACAACGGCAAGGGCAAGCGCCTCATCAACCAGTGCGCTGACGAGAACGACCCCGTACAGTTCCCCGGATGGCGTGGTGTCAACAACGACTGGAGCGCCTACGGTCTGACACTGCCTGATAATTATAAGCCCAACCTGGCCATCAAGGGTCTGTTCAGCAAACTCAGCGAAAGCGAGATTGCCGCCCTCGAGGCTGAAGGCTACAAGAAGACCAACTGGGCCGTCGACTTGGTCAAGGCCGAAGACGAATACAACAAGTATCTCTTCCTCGACTACGACTATGTGAAGGCCCCCATCTATCTGTGGCCCTTCACCCCGAACGTGCTGGCCAACGGTGGTTTCACCAACGGCTATGGTTTCAAGCAGGAATAAGGCCTACACCTTATTTATATATACAGCGGAAGGTATCGACGTGCCTTCCGCTGTTGTTTTTGAGCATACAAAAAATCTTAAATCACGTAAACGTTTGCAGAAAAAAAAAGCTTTTGCATTTGGCTATGTTAATTAATATTCGTAACTTTGCGGCAAAATAAACTATATATTTGTTAAATTTAATAAACTACTAATTTATGTCTGTTAAAATTAAGAGTATTTTCCGAACGACACTCTTATTGTGTCTACTCTTGGTGTGTGGACAGGTTTCGGCCCAAACCACAGCTAAGGGTACGGTTACGGACGCGACGGGAGAACCCGTTATCGGCGCAACCGTAGTTGAGAAGGGTAATGCCAAGAATGCAACAGTAACTGATTTCGACGGAAACTTCACCTTGAAGCTCCAGAAGTCAAAGACTGTTGTTATTTCTTACATCGGCATGGTAACCCAGGAAGTAGCTGCCAGCGAGAACATGCAGGTGAAGCTGCAGGATGACAACGCCTCATTAGAGGAGGTCGTTGTAGTCGGTTACACCAGCAAGGCTCGTAAGGACCTGACTGGTTCGGTCGGTTCTGTCAGCGGTGCCAAACTGGCCGTTGTTCCAGTATCGTCAGCTGCTGAGGCCCTGACAGGTAAGATTGCCGGTGTGCAGGTAACGACAACCGACGGTCAGCCCGGTGCCGACATCAACATCCGCGTGCGTGGTGCAACGTCTGTGACGCAGTCTAACGACCCGTTGTTCATTGTCGATGGTTTCCAGGTAGCTAACATCAACGATATTCCTCCTTCGGATATCGCTTCGATTGACGTCTTGAAGGATGCCTCACTGACCGCAATCTACGGTGCCAAGGGTGGTAACGGTGTTGTCATCGTCACCACAAAGAGCGCTCAGGCCGGTAAGGTACAGGTTTCGTTCAACGGTCGTCTGAGTGTATCGTCACTGGCTCGCTCGTTGAAGCTGATGAACACGGGTCAGTTCGTTGACCTGATGTACGACCGTGCATCGAGCAATGGCGGTGGTGCCCGCGACAGCTGGCAGAAGGCTTTCCGCGGCGACTTCGGTAACCCGAAGGATAACGACATCTACTACAGCCGTGTCACCAACGACTGGCAGGACGAGGTTCTGGGCAACCACCCCATGAGCTACCAGGCTAACGTCACTGTAGGCGGCGGTAACGAGTCGACCCGCTTCAATCTCTCGCTGACACAGAGTGAGGACGTAGGTATCATCCTCGGCTCTGGTGTTCGCCGTACCAACATCAACTTCAAGTTGAACACTAAGATTACCAAGAACTTGGAGCTGACCTACAACCCGAAGTTTACTTATCGTCGCGACGAGGGTGCCGGTGGTGCCAACGTGGGTTCCGGCGGTCTGGTAGACCGTGTGCTGCGCTATCAGCCCACAGCCGGTCTGCGTTCATGGGCCAGCTATTCTGTCATGGAGACAGCTGCTGACGCTGAGCGTTTCAACCTGACTAACCCGGTTTCTGACATTGCCACTAACACGCAGAAGAAGCACGGCTACACCATGAGCCAGCAGTTCTCGCTGAAGTGGACACCGATCAAGGGCCTCGTCCTCCGTTCTGAAGGTAACTATAACATCTCGTTCCGCGACACCCAGCGCTACTGGGGCTGGCTGACCTCTACAGGCCAGAGTGCCGTTCACCAGCAGAAGCCGGTGGCAGCACTGACCAACCGCACCACGGAGTCGTACACCTGGACCAACACGGCCAGCTACGACATGACGCTGAAGGATGTTCACAACTTCTCGTTCCTGCTCGGTCAGGAAATCTACAATACCCAATATAAGGAGAACAAGCAGACCGCTCACCTCTTCGACAAGGGTATTGACGCTGAAACAGCCATCAACAATATGGCACTCGGTGAGCCTTACGCACAGGACACTTACACCCTGCGCTCGACAGCAAACCGTACCGCTTCATTCTTCGGACAGGTTTCATACAATCTGGACCATAAGTACCTGATTTCAGCCACGTTCCGTGCTGACGGTAGCTCGAAGTTTGCTCCCGGCAACCAGTGGGGTTACTTCCCCTCTGTTTCTGGTGCTTGGGTTGTTAACCGCGAGAAGTTCCTCAAGGACGTGAAATGGATTGACCAGTTCAAGATTCGCGCTGCCTACGGTCTTGCCGGTAACAACAACATCAGCGACGACCTGTGGCGTTTCCTCTATACCACGGTTAATGCCGGAGGTCCCGAGTTTGCATCGACCACAACTGCCAACGGTGAGTTGTATTACGGTATCCCCAGCAACTATCCTAACAAGGACATCAAGTGGGAGACCACCATCACCCGCAACCTGGCTGCCGACATCTCGCTGTTCGGCGGACGTCTGAGCATCACGCCTGAGTTCTATTGGAACACCACCCGCGACCTGCTCTATCAGTCGCCTATCCCCGGTGTCTCTGGCTATAGCAGACAAATGCAGAACATTGGTAAGGTGGCCAACAACGGTTGGGAACTCACCGTCAACGGTGACATCCTCCGTGGCAAGGACTTCGTGCTGAGTGCCAACTTCACCCTCGGTCACAACAAGATGACCATCAAGGCTCTGAATGCTACCGACACTCGTATCTACAACTACGCAGGTGCCTGGAAGTCCAGCGACCAGAATGACTACGTACTGGAGGTCGGCGGTGAACTCGGTCTGATGTACGGCTACGTTTACGATGGCCTGTACACCTGGGATGAGTTCAACTATCCCACCACGTCAACCTATGCCGCCGTACCTAAGAGCAAGGGTATCGTGAACGGCATCCTCGTCGGCGGTACCATCACCGACGGCTATGAGGGTAACTCGGGCAACGGCGTGCTGGCTGGTTCACACTCTGGCTACTCCACCATGCCCGGCAAGATCAAGATCAAGGACCTGAATGGCGACGGACAGATTGACATCAACGACAAGACCGTCATCGGTCGTACCACGCCGAAGTGGCAGGGCGGTTTCGGTCTGAGCGGCCAGTGGAAGGACTTCGACTTCGTAGCCAACTTCACCTATATGCTCGACTTCGATGTGTATAACGCTACAGCATACGCTCTGTCGAGCTCAAGCGGCAGCCAGAACACGTTCTGGAACGTCTACTCCAAGTATGCTGACGGACGCTGGCGCTACTCGGCTCCCGACGGTTTCACTGACCTGAGCGGACACAACATCACGGGTGAGTCGCTCTACAAGAACGGCAACCTCGACGGCATGCCCGGTCTGTACAAGGACATGAACGCCAATGCCCGTATGTGGAACCCTGCCGACGTGGTGACCAACATCATGCTCGACGCCTTCGTCGAGGACGGTTCGTTCATCCGCTGCTCTGACATCACCATCGGCTACACCCTGCCGAAGAGCGTCACTCAGAAGATTTATTTAAATAAGGTTCGTGCATACGTGTCTGCCTCCAACCTCTTTATCCTGACCAAATACAGTGGATACGATCCTGAGGTGGATGTGCAGTCAGGTCTGACTCCCTCGATGGACTACAACCGCTATCCCCGTGCACGCACGTTCTCTTGCGGTGTCAACGTAACATTCTAATTGATAATTGAAAATTGAAAATTGAAAATTATGAAACTTAACAAGATATTTATCAGTGGACTGGCCCTGCTGGCGTTGACATCCTGCAACGACTACTTAGAGGTAGACCCCGCCACCAACGTGGCAAGCACCGATATGGTGTTTGGCTCGGAAGGCGAGACCCGCACGGCCCTGTATGGTGTCTACGCCAAGGTTTGCTCCGACAACCTATTTGGCAATAACCTGTATAATACGTTCCTGCTGAACAGCGACGTTGACTTCTATGCCAACTCCAACGAATCGGCTGCCGGCAACCAGCCTCGTCGTTTCGACGTACGCTCGGATGCCAGCAATGTCGAGTCACTCTGGAACAACCTCTATTCAGCTGTCGAAACGGCCAACGAGTTCATCTATAACCTGAATAACAGTGCCATCTACGCTGAGGAGACCGAGGACGGTGCTTCTGAAGTTGCAGACGGCACTATCACAACCGTCCAGGTACCCAAGGTGACAGCCCTGACCCAGATGATGGGCGAGGCCAAGGTGATGCGTGCCATGTTCTACCATGAGCTGCTGAGCTACTGGGGCGACATTCCCTTCACCATGAAGGCTACCTATGAGACTGATGACCTGTGTCCCGCCATCACGCCGCGTCAGGAAGTCAGCGACGCGCTGATTGCCGACCTGCGTCATGCAGCCGAGTACATGTACTCTGACAAGGACGCACACATTGCCGCTCCTGAGCGCATTTCGCAGGAGGCTGCCTATGCTATGATTGCCCGTCTGGCCCTGCAGGCTGGCGGTTATTCACTGAACCATGAGCCAGGCAACACCACCAACTACTTCATGTCTCGTCCTTCTGACTACCAGAAGTACTATGAGATTGCTCGCGACTATACTAAGAAGGTCATCGATGCCGACGGTCATAGCTTGAGCAAGAGCTTCCGCGACATCTTCATCGACGAGTGTAACTTCATTGTCAACACTGGTGACGATCCCATCTTCGAGATTCCTTTCGCTAAGGATAACAACAGTAACTGGGGCTATGCCCAGGGTCCCACCAACGGTGTTGACACTGGTGACGCCACCGATTACACGAACTCTGCATGGGGTGCTACCAGCGGCAATGTACGTACATCGGCTTTCTACCGTTACTCGTTTGACGAGAACGACTTGCGCCGTGACTACATCTGCGGTCTGTGGTACTACTCCAACCAGGGTCTGCCCACCATGCGACTCGACTATGCCATGCACAACAACAAGTGGTCGAAGCTGTGGAATACCAACGGACTTGGCAAGAGCACCACATCTGGTACGGGTATCAACTTTGCCTACATCCGCTACGCCGACGTGCTGCTGATGTTTGCCGAGGCTGAGAACGAGCTCAACGGCCCCACGGAGGAAGCCAAAGTGGCTCTGAAGACTGTCCGCAAGCGTGCCTTTGACTCAGAATATTGGCCCGACATGGTTGACGCTTATGTTGACGCAGCCAGCTCGAAGGAAGACTTCCTGAATCTCGTTCTCGACGAGCGTAAGTGGGAGTTTGCCGGTGAGAACATGCGTTGGAAGGACCTCGTCCGCAACAACAAGTATGCTGAGAAGGTTTTCTTCACCTTCCTCGACTACTATGCCATTACGGAGGCTATGGCCGGTACTTCTTCCTACATTGACATGGTGGAAGAGTACGACAAGGTTCCCTACAGCGACGTTTTCGTACAGCAGATGTACTCTATCCGAGTCAAGAACTACGAGGATCCTAACTTCCCCAACAAGGGTGTGTATATGTTCTACGTCGTGAACCCCTACGACGGAACGATGCCTAACCCGACAGGTTCAACGCCCGCCAAGTATCTTTCTGACAACGACCTGGACTATGAGCCGGTATCAGACCGTACCATCACAGGTATGAGCTCCAGCAGCAACTCTATCAGCTGGACGACCACCACACTGGCTTGGTCGAACGACGACGGTACTCCCAAGAACCAGATTGTCTACTCGCTCTACGGCTACATCCGTACCAACCAGGCAGGCAACATCGTCGTAGTGGACAACGGTCAGGCACAGGACTTCAACATCAACCCGGACAACATCCAGGCCAACATCAGCCGTCTGCCGGCCGTACGCTATCTCTTACCGATTCCAGAAGAAGCCATCGCACGTTCCAGCGGTGTCTACAAGAACTACTATGGATACTAATGAGTAATAAACATCATCAAGTAAAGACTTCATAAAATGAAAAAGATTCTAATATTTTCACTGCTGTTTGTTTCTGCATTGTCCTTCTGGTCTTGTAAGGACGACGATGACAGCACCCCGAAAGGCGGCGTAACCGACCGTCTTGCACGTCCGTCGTTCCGTTGCGACAACAACACGGGTAAGGGTTCTACAGACCCGTACAACAGTGTCATCACTGACTATAACACCGCCAACCTGTATTGGTTTATCGTCAACGATGCTGTTGCCTATGAAATCATGTGGACTACGCCTGTGGCATACGTCTCTGATGGTGATACAGGCTGGAAACAGACGATGAACAATGAGGACGGCAAGTATCTGCATGGTCATGTGGTCGTGGCTGACAAGAGCCGCTACAACCTCATCATCGAGAACCTGAACTACCAGAGCGTCTATCGCTTTGCCATCCGCGCACTGAACTCGTTCGACAAGAGCAACTATCCCCTGTGGAACGGTGAAGCCAACGTCTATGACGTGCTGAACTCGCCCGATGCTACCTGGAAGAACGACCCGAAGAACTCGGAGTGGTACGGTTGGGGAACGCTGCGCGAATGGGCTGACTATTACGCCATGGAGACCGGCGCACGCGACTGGGTGCCCTTCGTTATCCAGGTATCGGACATCACCAAGACTTCGATGAAGCTGACACTGAACCGCAACATCTCTTCCTATTCAGATGCCGATAAGGAGAAGTTCTATGAGAATTGGAACTTTGTTGATGCCGAGAAGACGATGCTGAAGGTGGACTATCTGACCTTCACGGCTAACGCTTCAACACCTGATGCCAAGCTGAATCCAACGTATGTAAAATACGAAATCCCTGCTTCGGCATGGAACGAGAAAGGTATTGCTGAAATCGTTGTCGATGGCCTGTCGGAGAACTCTGCCTACAACATTGACGTATGGGACAACAGCATCTCAGTACCTGTTGATGCCTGCTATAACACGACGATGAAGCGCACCAAGGGTGATCCCGCACCTCCCGTTATCATCAAACATGAGGTATGGCAGAACGATACCATGGGTACCGATCCCGCTACTTGGAACATCTACGACATTTCTGAGTATAAAGCTTGTAAGTTAGACCAGGTGCTAAACGACTACTGCGCCAGCAGTGTATCGCCCGAGAACCAGATATTCTATCTGGAAGGCGGCAAGACCTACTTCGTCAGCTCGAACGTTCAGGTGTACAAAGGCTTCACCATACAGACAAATCCTGAGGATCTGAAGGCAGGTAAGGGTCGCGCCAAGTTCTACCTGAGCGGTATGACCAAGACTGGTAGTTCGGTCAACACCTGCAACTTCATGCTCGGCCGTCAGCCGGTAGCCGGTGAAAACGCCTCTATCACGCTTGACATTGACTCTGTCCGCTTTATGGACCTCGACGTCAACGTGCCTATGGCTACCAACTACGGTCATGCCCAGGAGGGTATCGGCGGTGCCGTCGGTAACTACTTCATGAACATGTACTCCAACGGTATGGGTATCAACGTTACGACCTTAGAGTGGCGCAACTGCTCGTTCCAGGGCCTCATCCGCGGATTCTTCCGTATCCAGGGTTCTAACGACTTCTATATCCAGCACATTCGCCTTGTTGGCTGCGATTTCTACAACTGCGGCTACTATGCACAGACGGGTGGTGACTATGCCTACATCTTCGGCGACCACAATGGTAAGACGAAGTCGAACATCCTGCAGGATGTCGAAGTCAGCGATTGCGTGTTTTATAACAACCCGAAACGTTCCGTAGTGACTGACAACAACCGTAACCTGGTATGGGACGAGAGCGTTCGCTGGCACATCAGCCTGCACCACAACACGTTCGTCAACTTCTGTACCGTGGCCAACAACCCGATTCTGAATACCCGCTACAACCCCGGCGGTTCAGTGTTGGAGTTCCACGACAACGTCATCATCCTCACCAAGGATCCCGCAGACAAGAATCGTCTGATGAACTCTGCCGGTTGGGATACCCGTAACATCCAAGGCGGTGACGGCAGCGGTAAGGTGACTTTCAACATCTACAACAACTGGACCACCAACGACGAGGAATACCTGAGCAACGGCCAGCCCTTTGCTGCCAACGCACTCAACGCCACGTCGAACGCTCCCGGTAAATTCATCAAGGGCGGTGAGGGTATCTATCCCGCCGGTACTGACGAGCTTGCCGTCCACTTGGACAAGACGTTGAGAGCTACCGACCTGATGGTCAGCCCGAACCCGAAGTACTTCATCGGCGAGACACCAAAGGGTACCGACTACCACACAGACAATGGTATCGACGGTCTGTACTACAAGCAGACAGACCAGGTACGGGGCTCTGCCATCTACAAGAGCGGTGCCGGCTGCCAGCGTCTGGTGAATGGCAAGTAAGCGGGCTACGCCTTAATTGATAATTGATAATTGAAAATTGATAATTGATAATTATAAGATTATGAAGATTTATAAATATGTAACTGTGCTTTTGGCCGTGGCAGCAATGTCAAGCACCTTCATGAGCTGCGACAGGGACAACGACATCACAGGCGATCCGATGGCTGACCACAACAAGGAGGTCAACGGCAAGCAGGACTACTGGATTGAATTTTCACTGAGCAACCCGGGTTCTCTGACCCCAGAGGCACAGACAACCTTCACTCAGAAGATTGTGGAAGTCATCTATCCTGAGGACTGGGCTAACGGCGTACGTGAAATCAAGTTCATCGAGCATCCGATGTACGTCACCAAGGACTATGCCCTGAACAACTTCAACAAGGTGGCTGCATTGCCGAACGAAGAGAACGACATTGTTCAGAAAATCATGATTCCCACCTTCTGTGTTGACACGGTAGGCGGTGTATGCCATGATGACTTTGAAGTTTCGATGACACTCTCGAAGGACAGCATGAAGACTGTGCTTGGTTCTTTCAAGTGGAGTGCGAAGAATGCATTCAACGGTCCTGAACTCATTGCAAAGAACAAGAAGTAAATAATTATCTTTCTAACACCTCGAGGGCGAGCTATTGCGGTTCGCCCTCGTTGTTTTTTTACCGGCAAGAAGGTTGTGATTGAGTGAGAAGTTATTACGTAAACCTTTTCGTAGCATTTCCAACATAATTATTTGGCAATCTCAAAGAAAACCCGTATATTTGCACAGTCTTATAGAAATAAAACAAATAAAAACAAATATTTACTAACAATTTAAAACTTAGCGTATGAAAAAGATTTTTACTCTTATTGCCATGGCTGTCGTAGCTATTGGCGCTAACGCACAGACAGAGTGGCGTCCAGGCAATGAAGCTCCCGCTGCTGGAGCAGCAATCATCAAGGATGACTTGCTGAAAGTCAGCACTGTTTATGAAACCACCGCCGGTAAGCTGAAGGATGAAGATGGCAATGATGCACCTGTCACTTACGGAGGCAAGACCTTCAACACTTACATGCAGATTCGTGTTGATGCAGCTCCCACAGCAGCTGTTCCCACTGGTACTGAGAAGAGCGGCAGCACTCCTTTGGAGATTACTGCAAAGAAAAACGTTGACCTGACAGTTTATTACCGTCGTCAGCAGGTGGATGGTTCCAGTGTAGAGAATGACGGAAAGGATCTGAAGCTCGTTGATCAGACAGCCACTGGAACCAACATCAAGAGTTCCTCTTACGATGTATACGAAATTGATGCCGACTATTCTAACATCATTCGTGTCTTCAAGCTTGAGGAAGGAAAGACCTATACATTATTTTGCCGTGGTACAACTGGACGTTTGTATGGTATCGACTATCAGGAAGGTACTGGCGTCGATCCTGTAGAACCAGGTACAGTGGCAGATGGCACTTATTTTATCTCCTACAATGTTGAACCATCCTTGAGCAATGTAACTCTCGAAGGGTGGACTAATACAGGTACTTCCAACAACGTTGCTACTTGGGAAGGTGGTTTCTCCATTATGATTATGCGCTCTGACAAGGGCATGAGTGCTGGCAGCAACATCACTATTGGTGGAACCCAATATAAGTCAATCAAGGTTTCTAACGGTGCTCAGAACACTCTGACCCTCCCCGAAGGTAAGGTTGCCAAAGGCATCACTTTCTATAGCTACGTCAACAATGATGCCGAAGGATGGGAAAACTCTTACTGGAAAGAAGTTGCCGGTGTCACATACGAGGCATCTACAATGGCTTCAAGCAAAGATGGCGAAAACCCTGACGTACGTGAGTTCTCATTCAACGGTGATCAGTTGAATAAGATTACTTTCACCAACAGCGGCAAGCAGCTCTGCTATGTCATCAAGGTTGACATTGAGAAAGGTGATGTTATCACTGGCATTAAAAACGTGAAGTCTGAGACCATCGACTTGAACGCTCCCGCCTACAACCTCGCTGGTCAGAAGGTTGCCGAGGGCTACAAGGGTGTAGTCATCCAGAACGGCGTAAAGCGCATCCAGAAGTAATAAAAAAAGGTACGCACCAAACGCTACGCATATCAACACCGCCCGCCGCGCATATACGCAGCGGGCGGTGCGCATATACGCACCGGCTGGTGCGGGTTAGCCCGCCCGTAGCAAACTCCCGGCCTGAACCATGCGCACACCTCGTCAGCGGCATGCTCGCGCCCTGTCCTATAAGTCAGCACGATAGGGCTGCCTTGTCTTTTACAAATATTCCCCCAAAAACGACGAATAATCTACCTTACTCTCAGAATTTTTTGGTACCTTTGCACTTGAAAATGAAACTAACGACTAAAACAAGGAACCTATCGGCAAGAATCCTGCTCGCTATAACGCTACTGCTGGCCTGCACAGGGGCGGTAGCGGCTGAAGACTTACCGGCTTTCCCTGGTGCCGAGGGCTTTGGACGCTTCGCAACGGGAGGACGCGGCGGCAACGTTTATCACGTGACGACGTTAGAGGACGGCATGCATCAAGGCACGCTGCGATGGGCCAACAAACAGTCTGGTCCGAAGACCATCGTCTTTGACGTGTCGGGCACCATCTTCCTCAAGTCGCCATTACGGTTCACGGAGAACACCACCGTGGCAGGACAGACGGCTCCCGGCGACGGCATCTGCCTGGCCGACTACCCCGTTATGGTCAGTTCAAACAACATCATCCGCTATATGCGTTTTCGTTTAGGCAACCGCGAAGTAGCCCACCACGAAGGGGACGGACTGGGCGGTAGCCGTTGTCACGACATTATCATTGACCACTGCTCCATCAGCTGGTCGGTTGACGAATGTCTGTCCGTCTATGGCAACCGCGACTTCACCGTGCAGTGGTGCATCGTGTCCCAAAGCCTTAACAACAGCGGCCACAAGAAGGGTGCCCACGGCTATGGCGGCAACTGGGGCGGCAGCGGTGCATCATACCATCACAACCTGATAGCCCACCACACGTCACGGACACCGAGGTTAGGACCGAGTCCGTTCACACAGACTGACGAGCGCATGGACCTGCGCAACAACGTCATCTACAACTGGACGGCCAATGGCTGCTACGGTGGTGAGGCTATGACGGTCAACATCGTCAACAACTACTACAAGCCAGGCCCTGGCACACCGCACGATGACCGCGGCAAACGCATAACTTCCCCCAACATCCGTACCTCGCAATACACCCATCACGACAGTCCCCGTCCCAATGTGTGGGACAAGATGTGGCACGTCTGGGGTAAGTATTATGTCAGCGGCAACGTCAACAGCCGCTATCCTGAGGTCACAAAGGACAACTGGACATACGGTGTGTACAACCAGATTAATGCCGATGCCAATGACGGCACATACACGGCGACGACAAAAGACACCATCCGTCTGCAACAGCCCATGCCTTTTGCTCCCGTCACGACCCATACGGCTGAAGTAGCCTACGAACTGGTATTAGCCCACGCCGGTGCCAGTCTGCAGCGCGACACACTGGACGACATCATCGTTCGCGACGTCCGTGAGGGGACTGCCACCTTTACGGGTGATGGCTGCGATCCAGGCATCATCAACACGCAGAACGACATACACCTTGGCGACAGTCCCTGGCCTGAACTCAAGAGCAAACCTGCCCCCAAGGACACTGACGGCGACGGCATACCCGACGACTGGGAAGATGCCCACGGCCTCAACAAGAACGACAAAACTGACGGCAATGCCATTGGCGACGGTGGCTATACCAACGTGGAAATCTACCTGAACGCCATTGTTGCTGATACATGGTCATCTACAAAGAATATCATTAACAAACAATAAAAACAATACTATTATGACAATGAAGAAAACAATTCTTTCACTACTGGGTGCCATAGCGCTGTTGCCAGCTATGGCAGGTGACAACAATGTGGCTCCTTGGGGCTGGGCAACATGCTCCGACGAGGCAGGCACAGCTTACACCATGAGCGGCGGTAATTTCACGGACGCCAGGACCGTAACGCTGACAGCTCTTGGCGGCGGACAGACTGACGACGACCAGATCAAGAAAGCTATTGGCACAAACGACATCATCATCTTCGACGGTTCTAAAGGTGACTTCACCATTGGAGAGACGATGAAGCTGGCATCAACCAAGAACAAGACGCTCATCGGCATCAATAATGCCCGCCTGTGTACGAAATTCTATCTGACAGATGCCGACAACGCCTACCTGAAAGAGCAGAACCTGGACGGACTGAGCAGTACAGACCAATATACGGGTACACTGCCCGACGGCACGACGCTGACCTGCGACAAGCGTGCCTTCTTCACCAAGAAAGCCATGATGGAACTGCAATACCAGAAGACGGGTACGTATTCACTGCCCAACAAAGCCGGCATCTTCCATATTGAGACCTCCAGCGAGAACATCATCATCCGCAACCTCTCGCTGATAGGTCCGGGAGCCGTTGACATCGACGGTGCCGACCTCATCACCAACCAGGGCCGCCACATCTGGATTGACCACTGCACATTCGCAGATTCGCAGGACGGCGCACTCGACAGCAAGGTGTGCGACTGGTCCACCTACACCTTCAACCACTTCTACTACACTTCGCGCAGCTATTCACATGCCTACACCTGTGGCTGCGGATGGGCTGAAGGCACCATGATACTGCACCTCACTTTTGCCAGCAACATCTGGGGCGAGGGCTGTGTCCGCCGCCTGCCGCAGTGCGGCGACTGCTACGTGCATCTGGTGAACAACTATCACAACTGCCCCGGCAACAGTGCAGGCATCACCATCAACGAAAACTGCAAAGCACTGGTGGAAAATAACTTCGCCGCAGCAGGTGTAAACAATGCGCTAACGGGCGGTGGTAGTGGCCGCAACATTACAGTAAGAGGTAACAACTTCAACTATTCCAATCTTGGCAGCGAGGTCACTGTTCCCTATCAGTACACAAAGATTGCTGCCGCTGACGTCCCTGCCAATCTGACAGGCACTGAGGGTGCTGGTGCCACACTCGGCAACGATGCCACAGCTATTCTCTCCACCATTCCCACCGAAGCCCGTGAAGAGGCAACTTCAACGCTCTACTATTTTGTAGAAGGCTTGATAGGCACCAATGGCTCTGGCCTGTCCATAGTAGAGTTCTCAGACGGTGCAACGCTATTGCTGAACAAGGCTGACAAGGCATGGTCGAAGGGTAATGCAGTAGCTGTCGGTGATGAAAAACTCAGTTCACTGAAAGTGTCTAACGGTGCAGAAAACATCTTTACCGCACCAGAGGGAAAGAAGGTCGTCGGCATCAAGTTCTATTCATATATCAACGTAAAAGAGGAGAACATTGATTTCACGAAATATCCTGACTACGGATTCCGCACCAGCTTCTGGAAGAAGGTTGGCGACCTGACGTTCACCGCAACGAGTACCGACGTGCAGATTATGAAGTCTCGTGACCCTGAGAATCCTGATGTAACAACATTCAGCATCGCTCCGGCCAACATCGTGAGTTTCACCAACTCGGGCGAACAGGTTTGCTTCGTCATGGAAGTAACCTATGGCGAAGGCACGTCAGGCATCTCGAAAGTCAGCGACACACCGAAAGCCGACGGTGCCATCTACAACTTGCAAGGTGTCCGTGTGAATAACCCGCAGAAGGGTGTCTATATCCAGAACGGACGCAAGGTCGTGATGAAATAAGACTCTTTTTAACCAACTAACAATATGAAGAAGCTATTCTTAACAACTATACTGGTATTGGGCGCATCGGCTTTGATGGCACAGGTGCTGCCCTACCAGAACCCTCAGCTCACCGCTGAGGAGCGCGCTGAAGACTTGTTGGGCCGACTGACCATTGAGGAGAAAGCCAAGTTGATGATGGACGTGTCGCCCGCTATCCCACGGTTGGGCATTCCTGCCTTCCAATGGTGGAACGAGGCACTGCACGGTATCGGGCGCAACGGCTTCGTGACAGTGTTCCCCATTACCACGCAGATGGCAGCATCGTGGAACGATGAACTGCTTTACCAGGTGTTCTCTGCCGTCAGCGACGAAGCCCGCGCCAAAAACCAGGAGGCAAAGAAGACGGGTAACGTGCAGCGTTACCAGGGGCTGTCGTTCTGGACGCCGAACATCAACATCTTCCGCGACCCCCGTTGGGGACGCGGTCAGGAGACCTACGGCGAAGACCCGTACCTGACTGAGCGCATGGGCCTGGCCGTAGTGAACGGTCTGCAGGGACAGGCCTATTCTCAAAACTCAAAACTCAAAACTCAAAACTCGAAGTACAAAAAACTTTTAGCCTGTGCCAAACACTTCGCCGTACACAGCGGTCCGGAATGGAACCGCCACGTCTTCGACATCCAGCAACTGCCAGAGCGCGACCTGTGGGAAACCTACCTGCCCGCCTTCAAGGCACTGGTGCAGAGGGGCGACGTGGCCGAAGTGATGTGTGCCTACCAGCGCATCGATGGCGACCCCTGCTGTGGCAACGCCCGCTACGAACGTCACATCCTGCGCGACGAATGGGGATTCAAGGGGCTCATCACCAGCGACTGCGGTGCCATCCGCGACTTCCTGCCCTCATGGCATAACGTTTCGAAGGACAACGAGGCTGCATCAGCCAAAGCCGTGCTCAGCGGCACAGACTTAGAGTGCGGTTCAGTGTATAAAAGCCTCCCCAGCGCCGTGAAGCGCGGCGACATCAGCGAACAACAGATAGACATTAGTCTGAAGCGCCTGTTGGTAGCCCGTTTCGAACTGGGTGACTTCGACCCCGACGAACTGGTGGAGTGGACGAAGATTCCCTCGTCGGTCATTGCCTCAAAAGAGCATAAGGCGCTGGCCCTGCAAATGGCCCGTGAAGGCGTAGTGCTGCTGAAGAACAACGGCGTGCTGCCAATCGTAAATAGTAAATCCGCGAATAGTAAATTAGTAGTGATGGGGCCCAATGCCAACGACAGTATTATGCAATGGGGCAACTACAGCGGCTATGCTACAAAGACTGTCACCGTCTTGGAAGGTCTGCGCCAACTGTTGGGCGACGTGCCTTTTATCCAGGGCTGCGGACTGACCCGCAACGAAGTCTTTGAAAGCCGTTTCAACAAGATGCGCGCTCCCTTGGGACAACAGGGCATGCAGGCCGTCTACTGGAACAACGTCAATATGGAGGGCGACCCCGTAGCAACGGTTACGATGGCCTCACCCATCAACCTGAGCAATGGCGGCAACACCGTGTTTGCGCCCGGTGTTAACCTGGAGCACTTCTCTGCCCGCTACGACGGTACGCTGATACCTACCGAGGACGAGACACTTTACCTACGCGTCGGTGCCGACGACTTGGTGCGCGTCATCGTCAACGGCGACACGCTGGTCAACATCTGGAAAGTGCGCCAGCGCATACAGGAAGCCACGCCCGAGCTGAAAGTCAAGAAGGGCAACAGCTACCGCATCCACATCGACTATGTGCAGGAGGGCGGTATGGCTGCCATGCAGTTTGACGTCTGCAAAAAGCTGACGCCTACCCGCGAGCAGTTGTTAGCCCAGATAGGCGATGCCGAGACTGTCGTCTTTGTGGGTGGCATCTCGCCCCGTGTGGAGGGTGAGGAGATGAAGGTCAGTGACCCTGGTTTCAAGGGCGGCGACCGCACAGATATTGAGTTGCCTCAGGTACAGCGCGACCTGCTGAAGATGCTGCACGACGCAGGCAAGAAGGTCGTCTTCGTCAACTGCTCCGGTGGTGCTATGGCACTGGTGCCAGAACAGGAAGAAACCTGCGACGCCATCATCCAAGCCTGGTACGGCGGTGAGGCTGGCGGCAAGGCAGTGGCAGAAATCCTGACGGGCCAGTACAATCCTTCGGGCAAGCTGCCTATGACGTTCTACCGCAGCGTCAACGACCTGCCTGACTTCCTGGACTACACCATGAAGAACCGCACCTACCGCTACTTCCGTGGCGAGGCACTCTACCCCTTCGGCTACGGACTGAGCTATACCACATTTGACATCAGCAAGCCGCAGTATATCAAAAACAAGGTTCGCGTGACCGTCAAGAACACCGGACAGTGCGAAGGCACCGAGGTGGTACAGATCTACATCCGTAACATGGCCGACACAGAGGGGCCGCTGAAGACGCTGCGTGCCTACCAGCGTGTCAGCCTGAAGCCCGGCGAGAGCAAGACGGTAGACATCGACTTCCCCCGCGACCGTTTCGAGGGCTGGGATGTCAAGACCAATACCGTGCGCGTCGTACCCGGACGGTATGAGCTGATGGCAGGTTCATCGAGTGCCGACAAAGACCTGAAGAAAATCATGGTCAACGTGAAATAACAAGAAAGGCTGTCCGTCGTGGACAGCCTTTCTTGTTACAGGCTACTGATGAGCCACCACAGGTAGACCAAGTAGCCGATGACGAGTAAGGCGCCCTCCCACCGTTCCACTGTGAAGCGGGTGAAGGAGAAAAGCCATACCAGGATGACTGAAATGAGCATCACTGCCATATCAATGGTGGTGATGCCTTCTATTTGCAGGGGACTGATGACTGCCGTCATACCCAGAATCAGCAGGATGTTGAAGACATTGGAACCAATGACATTGCCGATGGCGATAGCTGACTGCCCCTTGCGGGCTGCCACTACCGACGTTGCCAGTTCGGGCAGCGATGTTCCACCGGCAACCACTGTCAAACCGATGACACCTTCGCTGATACCCAAGGCAGCAGCGACACTGGAAGCAGAACCGACGAAAACGTTACTACCAGCCACCAACATGGCTAATCCAATGACAAGGAACAGCAAACTGAGCCAAGGGTTCAGTTGCCTGACCTCGGTCTGAGGCTCTGCCTGCCCGTTCTTGGCTTGCAATAGTGTATAGGCCATAAAGACCACAAAGCCTAAAAGTAAAATGATACCGTCGATACGTCCCAGATAGTTGTCAAGGGCGATGCATGTGAGCAGTATCGAGGCCATCACGGCGAAGGGGATGTCCTTACGCACCGTCGAACGGCTGATGGTCATCGGAGCCACCATAGCCGCACAGCCCACGATGAGCATACAGTTCATGGTGTTAGAGCCCACGACGTTACCGACAGCCAGGTCGGGAGTGCCATTCAGTGCCGACACAACGCTGACAAACAATTCCGGTGCCGACGTACCAGCCGCTACGATAGTAAGGCCGATGACAATTTCCGGCACATGCATGCGCCGGGCCAATGCCGAGGCCCCCTCCGTCAGGAAGTCTGCCCCCTTAAGCACCAGCGCTACACCTATAATTATTAATAGAATGTCTAAAAGCATATTCATATTTCCTCCTCGTCATCCCAGTCAAAGTCACCAAAACCTTCCAGTGACGGTCCAACAAACTCATCAAGGGCACGACGGTCTTTCTTGGTCGGACGACCTGTGCCGCGCTGGCGGTTGACAAAACCGCTGATACGGTTCATCTCCAACAGCTCATACTGGTCAGGGGTCGTCACATTCTCATAGATTTCAGGCAACAGCTTCGCCCCCACCCGCTGCTCGATGGTCTTCAAAATCTTGAAAGAATAGGTGACAGGTGGCTTACGCACGCTGACGACCTCGCCAACCTTCACCATGCGCGACGGTTTGACATTCATGCCTTGAATGGTGACACGTCCGTTCTTGATAGCATCGGCGGCAATGCTGCGTGTCTTGAAGATGCGCGCTGCCCAGAGCCATTTATCTATGCGAGCTTCATTCATTGTTCGGTGGGTGTTGTGGGTTCAGTGGATTTGGTGGGTTGTTTGGAGCCTTTGCCCAACTTGTTATACTGATTCATCGTAATGTCAATGCCGGCCAGGACAAAACTCTTGATGATGTCGACGGCCAGGTCGATGGCGGGCTGCAACTGCTCGCGCTCCTCGGTCGCAAAACGACCGAGCACATGGTCAATCTGCGAACCGACAGGATAGTCATTGCCGATGCCCATACGCAGACGGGCATATTGCTGGCCGATGAGCTGCTGGATGTGGCCCAGTCCGTTGTGACCGCCATTACTGCCATTGGCTTTCAGACGGAACTGACCGATGGGGATAGCCACATCGTCACTGACAATCAGCAGACGGCTCTGCTCAATGTTCTCCTTGTTGAGCCAGTAGCGCACGGCATTGCCGCTGAGATTCATAAACGTCGTCGGTTTCAGCAGAAACACCTTACGGCCTTTCAGCGAGGTTTCAGCCACATAACCGTAACGCTTATCCTCAAAAACGATATTGGACGCCTTCGCAAAAGCGTCCAATACCATATAACCAGTGTTGTGGCGGGTCTCGGCGTATTCATCACCCGGATTACCCAAGCCAACAATTAAGTACTTGTCCATTTTTTAAAGCACTTTCACTTACTCTGCGGCAGCAGCCTCAGCAGCGGCCGAACGAGAAGCACGAGTAGCCTTGACGGAGCAGACGATAACCTCCTTCGGAGTAGCAATCTCCAGGCCCTCGAAACTCAGCTGACCAACCTTGATGGCCTTACCCAGCTGCAGCTCGGTAACGTCGATGTCCAACTTCTCGGGAATATTCTTGTAAGGAGCGGTAACGTTGATCTTACGGATAGAGAGGTTCAGACGACCACCATCACGAACACCCTGAGCGTGACCGGTGAGGTTAACGGGAATACCAACGGTGATAGCCTTGGTCTCGTTGATCTCATAGAAGTCAGCGTGCAGCAGAGCATCGCTTGTGGGATGGAACTGAAGCTCCTTGATGATAGCCTTGTGCTCAGCACCATCAATGTTCAGATTAACGACATACACGTGGGGAGTGTACACTGCCTTGCGCAGCTCAGCAGCAGAAGCTGTGAAAGCCATAGCCTCGGGCAGACCGTTCTCACCTTTCTTCTCACCATACAGATTGCAGGGAACCATGCCCTCTTTGCGAAGCAGCTTCGAGGCCTTCTTGCCTGTGTCGGTGCGCTTCTGACCGTTGACATTAATTTCTTTCATAATAATAAATGTGTTACTCTAAAATTAAGTTGTTTTTGCTTAATCCACCATCACACGATGCGAAAAGCGGCTGCAAAGGTACTAATATTCAAGCAAACCAACAAATTTTATCCGTATTTTCTTGCTCAATAGGGGAAAAAGTCGTACTTTTGCAGCAGATAAGAGTATCAAAAGAGACAAACAAAGAGTATGATTAACAGAGAACTCATAAGGATTAAGATAGTCCAGTTAACCTATGCGTACTATCAAAACGGCAACAAAAACATAGAAACGGCTGAAAAGGAATTGCTCTTCAGCCTGTCAAAAGCCTACGACCTCTATAATTATCTGCTGGCTCTCATCGTGGGAATCACGAAGGAGGCACGCCGCCATTTGGAAGTGGCTGAATCAAGGGCCAAGCGCGAAGGCACTCCCATGCCTTCAACCAAGTTCGTGTACAACAGGTTCGCCCTGCAGCTGGAGAACAATGCCATGCTGAACGATTTCATTGAGACGCAGAAGAAGAACTGGGACGACGAACCGGAATTTCTGAAGAAGATATACACTCAGATTACTGAGAGCCAGATATACAAGGACTATATGGAGGCTCCAGAGGACGACTACGCCAGCGACCGCGAGTTGTGGCGCAAGCTGTACCGCACCCTCATCCAGGACAACAGCGACCTCGATGCGCTGTTGGAAGAGCAGAGCCTCTACTGGAATGACGACAAGGAGATTGTGGACACCTTCGTCCTCAAGACCATCAAGCGCTTTGAGGAGAAGAACAGGGCAACGCAGCCGCTGCTGCCTGAGTACGACAATGAGGAGGACAAGGACTATGCCCGCAAGCTGTTCCGTGCCACCATCCTCAACGGCGACGAATACCAGCACTACATGAGCGAGGCCTCCCGCAACTGGGACTTCTCACGCCTGGCCTATATGGACATCGTCATCATGCAGATTGCCATTGCCGAGATGCTGAACTTCCCAACCATTCCCCTCAATGTGACCATCAACGAATTTGTCGAAATTGCCAAGCTCTATTCAACGCCGCGCAGTGCCGGCTACATCAATGGTATGCTGGACGGCATAGCCCACCATCTGGTGGCTAACGGAAAGCTGCTGAAGCAAATCAAGAGTTAGTGAGTTGGCGAGTTAATTAAGTCAATCAGTTAAAAGTTAAATAATTACGCACATGACACAGTTATTTTTAGCAGCCCAGGCCGCACAAGGCGGTGGCAGCATGAGTTTCATCATCATGATGGTAGCCATCTTTGCCATCATGTATTTCTTTATGATCCGTCCACAGCAGAAGCGCCAGAAGGAGATTCAGAAATTCCAGAACTCACTGGAAGAGGGTACGGAAGTCGTCACCGGCGGTGGCATCTATGGTACCGTTAAGAAAATCGACCTGACCAAGGGCATCATTGAAGTAAAGATTGCCGACGGCGTCATCATCAAGGTTGACAAGGGCTACGTCTTTAAAGACACTTCCAGCACTCCCGTGCAGAAATAAAGCGTCAAGGGCGAAACGGTGAGAGACGAAAGCATATATCAAACCATCAAGAACTACTTGTTCAGTAACATGAACAAGCAGTTCTTCATTTTTTTGTTTTTCCTGCTGCTCTCTGCCGTCTTTTGGCTCATCATCACGCTGAACGAAACGTACGAGAAGGAGCTGAAGGTACCCGTACGCTTCGCGAACGTTCCCAAGAATGTTGTGTTGACGTCAGCGTCTGTCGACACGACGCGTATCACCATCCGCGACAAGGGCTGGATCATCCTCTCCTATCTTTACGGTGACCGCGCCTTGGCGCTGAAGCTGAACTTCAAGAACTACGACCGTGGCAACGGCGGCGGCATTGTGTCGGCGTCAGAAATCAAGCGAGCCTTGGAACAGCGGTTAGAGAGTTCGTCGAAGATTACGGCCATCAAGCCCGAGAAGTTGGAGTTCTTCTACAACAACGGTGAGCGCAAGCGCGTACCCATCCGCTGGACGGGCCGCATCATCCCTGAACAGCTCTATTTCATTGCCCAGACAGTGTATAGTCCTGACAGTGTCGACGTCTATGCCTCGAAAGAGAAATTAGACAGTATCCGCTACGTCTATACTGAGCCTTTGAACTATGTAGGGTTCCGTGACACGCTAACGATTCAATGCCGTCTGAGCCATGACGTAGACACCAAGGTGGTCCCCGAGCGCATCACCGTCAGTTTCCTGACCGACGTGCTGACAGAAGAGAGCATCGACGTTCCCATCAAGTGCATCAACCTGCCTAAAGGCAAGCTCCTCAGGGCCTTCCCGGCTAAAGTCAAGGTCAACTTCGTGGCAGGTGTCAGCCTGATACGTACCCTGTTGCCAGAAGATTTCAGCGTCATTGCTGACTATCACGAGATACAGCAGAAGAACTCTGACAAGTGCAACCTCTATCTGCGTGCTATTCCACAAGGCGTCAGCCGGGCAACACTCAGCGTCAAGCAGGTAGACTACCTCATAGAAGAAGAATGAAAATAGGCATAGCAGGCGGTATCGGTTCAGGCAAGAGCTATGTCTGTCGGCGACTGGAAGCACGGGGCATGACAGTCTATGACTGCGATGCTGCCGCCAAGCGTCTCATCCGCACCTCCCCCCAGCTACAACAACAGCTCACCGACCTCATCGGTTCCATTGACAAGGCCGCTATGAGCCGTTTCCTGTTAGCATCGAAGGAGAATGCCCAAGCCATCAACGACATTATCCACCCTGCTGTCTTTCAGGATTTCCTGGATAGCGGCATGGAGTGGATGGAGAGTGCCATCATGTACGAGTCAGGCATCTATCAGCTAGTTGACAAGGTGGTGGTCGTCACCGCCCCGGAAGAGCTGCGCATCCAGCGCATTATGCAGCGCGACGGCATCTCCCGCGAGAAAGCGCTGCAATGGATTCACCGCCAATGGCCTCAGGAGCAGGTGAAGGCACTGGCTGACTACGAGATCGTCAACGACGGCATCGCCGACATTGACAGCCAGATAGACCTGCTGCTCCATCGCCTCTTTCAGAACGTATAGCTGTCGGTACCAGCCCACTCGCTCTCGGCCTTCATACTCAGACCGTTGTTGGTGGTTCCGCCACCGCCGCCGCCACCGCCACTGGTGCCGCCACCGCCGCCGAAGTCTCCCTTGTACAGCGTAATCTTGTTCCGCGTAACGGGAACATTCTCAAAGGTCTGCTCCTTCAGAATGTTGTCGTCGCTGTCGTAGACCGTGATGACCATCTTCAGTTCGTCTGTCTCCGCATGCGGGAAGGTGAAGACCTCGAAGACGCGTTGGCCACTGGCAACATTCATCATCACCGTCTGCCGCGAGTTGACGCAGCCATAACCTGCATAGGGGCTGAATGTCGACGAACCGCCAGTATAGTAGAAGCGTATCTTCGCAGCATTGGCAGGCAGGTTGGAGGCCAGTTCAAGCCGGAACATGGCAACGGCACGTTGGAGTTGCAGGTTGTAGGTGGTCTGCGTACTGCTGACGTTCAAACTGCCGTAATAGTAGAACACGTCAGTGACCAGATTGCTCGGAAAGGTAACCTTCTCCTCAGAAGAAATGGTAGCTGAGCCGTCACTGCTATGGGCAATGACCACCAGCTGGTAGGTACCCTCCTCTAACGTCACACCCACGGTGCCGAACGTGCTGTCACCAGCTTTCTGACTGACGGTCTTCACCTTTGTCCCGTCCTGGAAGAAGGCGACGTTCAGCCTGCTGCACAGCGCCGTAATATCCTGCACACTACGCGTTCCGAAAGGCACCTGTTCAAAGATGGATAAATTCAACACGACATTGGCACCATCGGTCGAACCATTGTCCGCACCGTCCTCCATTAAAGTCTTCTCGCAGCTTGTCAGTAGCACAACAAAAGCGATTAACAAAAGTCTCAAGATTCCGTTTTTCATATCATTTCAGTCATTTGATATGCAAAGATATGAAATAAGTGAGAGAAATAAAAGGAAATTATGAATTAATTTGTACCTTTGCACCACAAAACTTAAAAAACAAAGAAAGAAGATGAAAGAAACCATTTTAGCCATCTCTGGCAAACCCGGACTTTACAAACTCGTGTCACGTGCCAAGAACAGCCTGATTGTCGAGGCACTGGACGACACCCACAAGCGTATACCCGCCTTCGGAACCGACCGCATCACCTCTTTGGCTGACATCGCCATGTTCACCGATACCGACGACGTTCCCCTGATGAAGGTCCTCGCCTCCATGCGCGACTTGGAGGGTGGCAAGGCGTCAAGCGTCAACTTCAAGAAAGCCTCGGCTCAGGAGTTGAAGGACTATTTCACCAAGGTACTGCCCGACTGGGATCAGGACCGCGTCCAGAACAGCCATATCAAGAAGCTCATCCAGTGGTACGACATCCTGGTGAAAGCCGGCATCACCGACTTTGAGGAGGAGATGGCACCGACAGAGGGCGACAATATCGACGACAGGAAGGAAAAGTAAAAAGGTAAAAGAGTAAAAAGGTAAAAAGGTAAAAGACCGAGCGCATCAGTTTTTTACCTTTTTACTTTTTTAATGTTTAATCTTTAATGTATAATGTCTTTAGAACCTTGGGCGTCCGCCGCCAAAGCCTCCACCACCGAAGCCGCCGCGACCACCGCGTCCGCCACCAAAGCCGCCAGGACCTCCAGGGCCACCGCCACGAGGACCACGCATATTTGACATGCCACCGAAGAGGTTCAAGCGATAGATAACGTGCAGCATGGCGTAGCTGTTAATAGCATTATACTCCGTATCGTTACGCTGCAAGGCTGTGATTGTACGGCTGACATTAGACTGCTGGTGCAGGATGTCGTAGAACTGGAGCGAAAGCGTCAGAGCATTGCCTCTCAGCAGCGAATGTGACAGCTGGGCATTCCAGATGAGTTCGTTGGTATTCATCGACTCATCGCTGTAGCCACGACGACTCTGCATATTCATATTCGTTGTCAGCTGGGTTCCCCAAGGAGCGGTGACACCCACCATGCCGCCGTATGAGAACTGCCAAGTGTCAAGGTTATTGTTCGGCTGCAACTCACTGCGCGAGCGATTATAGTTCAGCGATCCGTTCAGTTCAATCTCAAACCATTCGTTACGGAAGCTGCCGGCAAGGCGCTCACCCAAGGTCAGGGTCTTGGTAACGCTCTTCTGTGATTCGGCCTGCAAGTCGACACTCACGAAACCGACATTATGACTGTAGCCCAGATTGGTAAAGGTGTTGACATTGAAGTAGCCTGTCGAGTCAATGGCAGTATTGAACATAAAGCCCAGGTTTCCGTTCCAGTTGCCATTGATGTTCTCCGGACGTGTTATCGTTCCGCCCGTCTTTTCGTTCAGTGTCGTCTTGTTGCTGATGGCGTTACTCGTCGTCGAGAAGTTGACGAAGCTCATCACGGCACGCTGGTGCTTGGTGAAGTAGTCGTTATAGAAGAGGTTGAATCTCTGGGTAAACGAAGGCTTCAGACCAGGGTTACCCGTTGTGATGCGCAGGGGATTGCTGTCATCGTACACGTCAAGCAGGTCGCTCATGGAAGGCTGCTGGGTACTTCCACGATAGGTAAAGCGCAGCTGTCCGGTCTGCGACTTCTTCCAGCGGAAGTCGAGCGTCGGGGTGAAGTTCGTCACCGTGCGTGTCGTGTCTGCGGTGTACTTCAGACCGTCAGCCTTGGTATAGTCCTGCACGAAGTGCGAACGCTGGGGAATGACCTGGAAACCGACATTGAAGTTATACGACTTGCGGACAATGCGCAACATCACCTCGGCCGTATGGGTATCGTTCTTGTATTCCGAGAAACGGCTCAGCTTGATATCCTCATAAGTTTCGAGCGGTTGTGTCAGCCTGCTGAGGTAGGCATCCCAGTTGCGGTATTCAGGCTCGATATCGGTAAAGTCCACATCCGACAGGCTGTAAGTCTTTCGGTCGCTCTTGGTGTAGCTGTGCTGAAAGTTATAGCTGAACTGCAGGTAGACCTGACGCATGATAGGCTCACTGTAAGTCACGCGTGAGCTGATACTCCAGTTCTTCTGCGGCGTGAGGCTATAGCGGTTGGTCTGATAGGTTGAGTCGCTGGTACCTAAATAGTTCAATACCTGGAAGAGTTCCGAGAATGTGTTCGACATCGACTTACTGGTGCCTTCGCCCCAGTTGGCGTTCATCCGCAAGGTGACGTTACGGCCGTTGTTGCTCAGTTTGCGGTTGAACTGCAACATTCCGCGGAGCGACTTCGAGTCACTATAGCTGACGCTGTTCTGGTCGGAGTAGTTCTTGACGATACCATACTTCTTGGCAATCTCGTCAACATCCCGCAAGGGGTCAGAAGAGTAATTATAAGGATCTTCATCGAAAGTGGCATTCATATTGGTGTTCGTCCCGTCGTTGCTGCTATAGCTGAAATTCGGACGGAACAGGATGTTCGTCATCGAGTCGGGCTGCCACTCTAAACGCATCTGACCATTCCACTGATTGGCCCGCGAGAAGTTCTGGCTGACGCTGTTGCTGAACGACGATGTCGTGCCGCTGAAGAACGATTCCGTAGCACTCTTCGTGTAGATGTCGCCGTCACTATGGTTCCAGCGCACGCTACCATCCAGCTTCAGCTTATCCGTCTTCTCGTAATTGATGTTCACACCTGTCATCTTCATGGCATTCAAGCCCTGACGGCCACGGCCAAAGCGTCCGCCGCCACCGCCGCCGGGGAAGCCCATGTCGTTGACGTTGTTGGCATTGGCCATCATGAAGACTTTCAAGTCGTCTTTCATCAAGCCTCCGAAGAGGCGGCCTGCATAGCGTTTTTTCGTACCGGCGGCAACGTCGGCATTGAACATCATACCCTTGTTCATGCCCCGCTTGATGCCGAAGTCGAGCACCGTCTCTTCCTCACCGTCCTCGATGCCTGAGACGCGAGCCAGATCGCTCTGCTTGTCGTAGGCCTTGATGCGGTCAATGATGTTCGTCGGCAGGTTCTTCATGGCGGTCTTCGTGTCACCCGTCATAAATTCCTTTCCGTCTCCCAGAATCTTC
>JAEEGH010005328.1_pt1 | contig 32410 bp, 27 predicted proteins | sample 9134181 | NCBI WGS metagenome assembly JAEEGH01 (sample SAMN16246544, study PRJNA631951) | gut metagenome | biome: gut microbiome; feature: rumen; material: DP-attached | host: Bos | place: Iran: Karaj | collected 2018-10
AGGGGGCAGATTGCTTACGTGTTACTCACCCGTTCGCCGCTATGCATTGCTGCACCGCTCGACTTGCATGTATAAGACACGCCACCAGCGTTCGTTCTGAGCCAGGATCAAACTCTTCATTGTATTTCTATAGTCTTGTCCTGTATTCTGTTCGTATTGACTTCCAAGAAATTTTCTTGGGCCGTCACTAAGCACATCTCCGATTCCTTCAAGCTGCCCGGCGGCCTCTCGGGGCCTCCGTCCCAGTCCCGTTCGGCCGTTCAGGCGTCTCGTTCGTGGGTGAGGCCAATTATAGAATTTTCAGGGAGAATGTCAAGGGGTTTTTTGAAAAAAATTCATTTTTTTTAATTTTTTTTGAATCGACCGGAAACAATCCACGTTATATCCCACTTATCAACACATTATCAACGTTTGACGTTTTTATTCGCATTTCCGCATTATTTGGAAACGCGTCCAACAGCCAATATAATGGCGTTCACAGCGAACGCAGCGACCATCAATATATCTCCCGTGTGCGCACCAAGAGATCCTGGCAGCGCAGGGCACAGTTTTCCGGCTAAAGCAAGCGCTCCGCCAGCGACAATAGCCGCCGCAACGAACCTCGGCTTGGCTCTAAGCCCGAGAAGCCCCCATAATATAGGGACAGTGAACGCGCCCGCATATACAGCAAGCGCAAGCAGCAACGTGCCGATGATGTCGGTAAACACAAGCGCGAGCAACAGCGCCACGATACCGTTCAGAAGAATCACGATGCGCGCACGCGCAACGCCCGCCGAGCGCTTCTCTACGCCGAACAGCCCGCAGATGATGACGGAACTGCTGAGAAGCGTCGTGTCGGCACTGCTCAAGACAACGCTGAGCAAGGCAAGCGCAAACAACGGAATGAGAAACGGCGGCAATACTTTGTCTGCAATAGCAGTGATACGCGCGCCAGACACATCGCCAAGCCCAGTACCATACACAGCCAAGAAGCCAATGACGAACGCGACCGGGATAAGCGTGCAAGCCGCAAACGCAATGCCCTTCTTCGCCGTGGCCACGTCCTTCGCGCAGAACATGCGGCTGAAAATATCGGGCCCCGCCGTGTACGTGGTACCGTACGTGAGCACCAGCAAGAACAAGTCGAACGGAGAGAAGTTTGTACTAAACGGGAAAGCCGGAGCAGAAGAACCACTCAAAAGACTATCCGCAAAACCCACCGACGGACCACCCGCGCCAAACAGCGCAAACCCCGCCACAAGTAGCAGCCCGGCAATAATCAGGCAAGCCTGGAAAAAGTCCGTACGCAAAATCGAGAGCTGCCCGCCCGCAAGCGTGTAGCCCGTAAAGACAGCCGCCGCCACAATCGCCGCCGTAGTGTAGCCCATAGGAGTAAAAGTCATCAGGAGCTTTGCCGCCGCGATAATCTGCGCCGCGACAATGCCCGTCCACGCAACAGGAATCACGACAGAAGCAACCAGACGCGGACCCTTACCGTAGAGATTCTCCACCAAATCCGGAAGCGCGTACTTCCCGTGACTATACGCGCGGCCCGCGAAAGGAATCAGAGCCAGGAGCCCGAGCGCCCCCACAAGCATGAACCAGCTGGCAGCCCCGCCGAGCCTTGCGCCGGAATCCACCGCACCGATCACCGCCGAGCCGCCGAGAATCGTCGCAACGAGACTCCCCGCCACCGCCTTGGCCGACGCGCCCTTGCGCGCCACAAAGAAATCAGGAACATCCTTGACACGCCGCGCACTGCGAACCGCAATCAATAAAAGGAACACGAGATAGACAATCAGAGCAGCAGTCATAAGAAACTCCTTTCGCAAGAAATATGCAAAAATTCCAGCGCTCCTCGCAAAAAAAAGCTATAGATTAATACCTAGAAACAATATGAAACGATATATATGCACCACCCTGTTTGCCGCTGCAGCCACCTTCGCACAATTCGCGCAAGGGGCTAGCGACACCGTCTCGTTTGTCGACTTCGAAAACCGCGAAGTCGGCGTGTACGGCAATGCAGAAGCAAAAGAAGACTTCAAGCGCAACGACTACGACAAAAGTTGGTGGTACGCCATGGACAAGAACAATGGCGAAAATTCCAAAATCGTGTACGACGGCGAAGAACACGGCAACGTACTGCAACTCAAGTACCCCAAGGGTTGCGTGGGCCCGAGCGACAACGACACGCCCGCCTGCGCCGCGCAAATCATCCAACCGCTCGTGAAAACCGCCGACACCATGTGGAGCGCCTACGACATATTCTTCGAAGACGGATTCGAATTCCAGCTGGGCGGCAAACTCCCCGGACTCTGCGGCGGCAAGTGCTACACCGGCAACGCCCTGCCCGAAACCGGCGACGGCTGGAGCGCACGCATCATGTGGCGCAAAGACGGCAACGCCGTGCAGCTCATCTATTTTATGGGGCAAAGCTCCGAATACGGCGACGATTTCAAGTGGGACCTAAACGGCACCATCACGCAAAAGCAGTTCACCACCGGCACATGGCACCGCATTGTGAACAAGGTAAGCATGAATACCATAACCGCGCCCGGCAACGGCGACAAGAACGGCCGCGTGCAGGCATGGCTCGACGGCGAACCCGTACTTGACGTGGACACGCTCAGGCTCCGCGACTACGACACCGTGAAAGTCGACAAGTTCTACCTCTCCACCTTCCACGGCGGAAGCAGCACCGAATGGGCCCCCACCCACGACTGCTTTATACGATTCGACAACTTCACCGTATCAACGGATTCCATCGCGATCGCAGTCAATGCGGCCACCGATACAAACTCCACGGAGCCCGACACCAGCGGCACCACCAGAATCATGACCCGGGCACAAAACCGCAGCGCAGCCACCCCCGTCAAAATCTACCGCATCGACGGCACGCTTATTGGTCGAGAGGTACGCCCCAACGAAACCCGCACTTACCGCCTCGAGAACGGGAAAAGAGTAAAAGTTGGGAGGTAGGGGGCTTGGAGCGAGCATAAAATAGATGGATTTTGCTAGAACTGGCCAACCGTTTCAGATACGTTTTATCGGCGAACACCCGCTGAATCCGCTTCAGCACATCTGTCCCGTTGCTCTCGCGTTCAAGTCTGAAAGGCCATTTTCAATTTCTGTCTGAACCATGTTTTCGAGATTCATCAAAAGACCTCCAGCTGCAGAGCCTGGTTAATCATGTTGGACTTTGGAAATTGCGGCAGATAATCTTGGATTAGCTGTGAATCCAGTTCATGTAGAATCTTCCTGTAGTTCCCGAGGATTTCTTTATAATAATCAAACGGCAGAGAGTTTTTGTTGCGGAGAAGCTCCAACAGCATCCTTTCTCGGTTGTAAATGACAATGGTCGCGCCGTCAAACTCGGCCGTTTCTGTTCCAAGATAAAGAGTATCGCTATTTTCGAATCTCTGGACAACGCGGGAATCCGAAATCTGCCTCGTGTTCCGAGCCGTCACCAAATGGCACTTTTCTGGAATCGTATCGGTCAGACCGTAGAAGTAAAAAGCGGAATCCATGGTAAATACCGCCTTGGGATATTTCACCGACACAATCGCAGTAACAGATTCGTATTTTTTGTCGGAATAAACGCCCTTTTCTAACTTGAAAAGCCGCCCAGCAGCAACTTCCTGCTGGATCCGGTAAACGGAACCGTACTTTTCAAGACACTGTTTATACATCATCACCATGTTTAATCTGAATTTAACCAAATGTAGGTAAAATTCTATTTTTTACCTACATTCACTAAAATACATAATTCAAGTCAGTTTGGCATCGATTTCAACAAAACGCAATGTTAAAATTGGACGAAATCCCGACAAAACGCAGGGCTTAAGCAAAAAACTCCCTCAAATGTTAAATTTTCTACGGCATATTTGTAAAAGTGCCGTAATTTTATTACATTGAGAATATGGTCATATACGACGGAAAAGAAATTGGCAATACCGAAGGCTTCATGCTTCGCGAAAACATGAGCGCCTACCAGTATCACCAGGCACTGCAAAAAGTCCAGTCAGGCGAGTTGCTCCGCCTGCGCCCCGGGGTGTTTGCGGTGCCCACCACTCTAGCAGATACGATGCTCGACATAGACGTGCTTGTGCCCGGCGGTGTACTGTGCATGTATTCCGCATGGGAACATTATGAGCTCACTACACAAATTCCCTCCGCATTTTGCATCGCCATTCCGCGCAAACGCAAACTCGTATTGCCCGAATTCCCTCCGGTAACACTTTACTACTGGTCCGATCATCTGCTGGAATTCGGAACCACTACAGCAGAAATCCATGGGCACAAGGTGCGCGTTACCGACTTGGAACGCTCCGTCTGCGATGCCATCAAATATCGCAACAAAATTGGCTTGGATGTATGCGCCGAAATTCTCAAGACATACCTGCATCGCACCGACAGGAACATCGCGAAACTCATAGAATATGCAAAAAAACTTAGAGTCGCCGCAACCCTGAAAACATATTTGGAGATTGGACTATGAAATTCCCTAACTTAAGCAACCGCTTTGATGCAGAAGACATTCGCAAACTGCGCGAATATAATTCCCTAAGACATTCCAAGATGTCGCACAAGGAAATCCTGGATGATATTCGCCAGGGAGCGGAATCCTTTATGTCGGAATTCACTAGCTGCGTTGCAGAAAAGCAAGCTATTTACGACGCAAGCGAAAAGAAGTAGTTGCAATTTCACTAATTGTAGGCAAAAGTTTGAATTTTAATATCCGCCGGCTTATTTACACGACCAACACCGTCGAGGGTTACCACCGCCAGGTCCGCAAGGTGACTAAGACGAAGGGCGTATTTACGTTCGATGACTCGCTCATCAAGCTGGTCTATCTTGCCTATCGCAACATCAGGAAGAAATGGACTATGCCGCTGGCAAACTGGTCCTTAATCGCTCAGCAACTATGTATAAGGTTCGAGAATCGGTTTAAAATTTTATAACTTTTACTAAGGAATCAAACAACGGACGATGACACAGTTTGATTTACACTACCTATTTTTGCGAAAGACTCTTGACACTACCGGTACAATCTATTTCAGCATTCCCGTCTCTTTTCCAAAATCAATAGTCATTTTTACAAATCTATCTTTATGAATGTCTTCAACCTTATAGCAATCACCAAGAACATATTCAATTTCATCTTTTTTTGTAATGTTCAATTCTGAGCACGCATTTAATGTCGCAGGAAGACATCCTATCTGACGTTTGTACTTATCTAATACGGATTTCAAATGTTTGCGAGCATCAGACAACACATCATTATAACGACCCTCAATATCCAAACACGCTTCGCTAATTTCTTCTTTTGCATATCCACTAGGGCTACTAAACTTTATGGTATGTTTTTCATTTTCATACGTTAAATAATCTTCCAACATTTCTGGAAAATCAAATTTAAATGGATTAGAATCCTCGGATTCTTTCTCCCGATATAAACAAAACACATTTATTCCTGTCCATTTATTTTTTTTGCCATTACATCGTTTACATGACGGGAATAAATTAAAAAAAGATGTACACAAAAAAGGATACTTAGCTTCAGGTTTAAAATGATCCATTTCCTGAATTTCTATATCATTGCAATAAATACATTTTCTTATTTTTAAAGAATCTATCATAATTCTTCGTACATACTTTTTCACTGTATTGCAGCACATATATGAAGCAACGTGCTTATAAAACTCTTGATGCACATTGTCTATTTTAAATTTAGTCGACAAATTTACACCGGCGATATTGAAATAATCATCCTTAAACTTCTCAAATTGGGAAGGGTGTAGCGTAAGAATATCATCATAATGATCTATAATATGTTGAACGTATTCCAAATATCCATCATCAGCATGGACTTTTTTTAATTTTGACTTCAACAATGCCAATCCTTTACATTCATCTACACTACCGTCTTTTTTTCTTACAACAGGACGTTTCAGGCCCTTTACCCCATTAATTAATTTTTTCGCAACGTCGGAAGCATAGGTTTCAACATCATCAATAAAAAATCTATACATACTAAACTTTCTCTATTCGTTTCATCATTTGGCTTTTAATAAATTCATCACCTATCATGTTTATACGAGTTTCCAACTGACGCTGTTTAGTTTTCTTTTTTTTCATTATATCATCAATAATCTCTGCAATTTTTTTCTTCGCAAAATCACCTATAAAACAATTCATGAAGAAACTTTGATTCAACAACACACTTACATTTTGCGCAAAGGTCTCTTGTAACCCATATTTATTCTTATCCAACATTTGTCCATTTTCCATATACAAAATATTTGATGATGGTATATCCGACAGAATGAAAGGTGAATGAGTCAATATAAAAATGTTGAAATTGCAATTTTGTTCAAACCTACATAGAGCATTTAGCATAGCTAATAATCGAGAAATAAATTGTCTTTGGTATTCTGGGTGAAAACAAATTTCAACTTCATCAAAAACCATATTTATACAATGATACTTTATTGAATCATTTTTTACAGACATTATATTTCTTATATGGTATGCATGCGTTGAAAGGGTGTGCATCATCTGCAACTCTCCAGAACTTAATTCGCTTAAATTTATCTCATCTCTTTTCCAATATTCCCCATTCCATTTTATGTTTATCCCCTTGTTAAAGCGTTCGATACGTTCTTTACCATTTCTTTTTGTTTTCAACATACCTTCTTTCGTTGAAATAAAAAAAGCCTCTTTTGGAAGAATTTGCATTGATTTTGCAACATCAACAGCCATACATCCTAGATAATTTTTTTGTTTTTTATACTTATCCACATCATTTAAAACAATTCTATTTAAATAAACTTCATACTTAAATATTGGAGGCGGAAAACTTGCTATAATCTCATCTAAAGAAGCGTAAGAGCGAACAAATCCTTCCCTACAATATTGCTTATATGTAAATTCCTTATCAAGCCATTTTTTTGATTTAGTCTCATTTTCTTCAAAAAAATTATTTTTTCTACACGAAAGAAAATTTATCGTCTGTTTGATTTTGGTCACTACATGCGACGGATCATCTTTTATTTGCTTGCATAAATCTTTAAGGTGATTCTTTCTATTTTTGTTATTAGTGTCATATACCGATAATTTCTCATTAAACCTATACAATTTATATGATTCATAATTTTCTATAATTTTTCCCATTTTCTTCTGCAAATACGCCAATGCAATCAACTGCGATTTTATTGACTCAGAAACATATTTCAAATCACTATCTTTGTTATTCAATTGTTTCTTTCTAAAATCAATTTCCAAATTAAATGATTCCACAATATTAAATAAATCACTATCTTTGTCATCCAGTTGTTTTATTACAGAATCAATCAGTTTCTTAATAGAATAATTAGGGAATTTACGCTTTACAAAATCCTTGTCTAAAGAAAAAGTTATTCTATCTAATGCATAGTCTCTAAATATATTTGTTTTGCTTTTTGCTCCATCAATCAGTAACGCTACTAATCTATACTTTGCAAGTTTTTTTTCTTTTTCCATATCAATACAACCATTATTTCGATATGGATTCAGCGTGAGAGAGCGAACATATCCATCATTCTTGTGAAAAACGCTATCTAACCAAATTTTTTCTTTTGAATCATTTTTGCAATCTCTCTCTTCGTCCCAACGCAAGCCAATACTATTTACATTTTCGGGTTTATCATCTTTATGATCTTCTCTATTATAAACATAGGTGTCGCAAATATAATTAGACGAAATAAAAGATTGTAATGAATAATTTGAAACGATTGTGTAAAAGAAGTGTTTTACAATTTTATGTATTTCTTTGTCATTGATTTCATATTCAGACGCATTTTGATGATTTAAGGAAAAAGATGCTATTGATTTATTATTGTTAGAATCAATAATTTGAGTAGAATTTCCGTCGCAACAAAGAGTATACTCAGTTTCGTTTATTGTATAATTAACATCAACATACAAATCCCTAACATAAAATAGCGAAGAGGCTGCAGCTCTGTGATGACCTCTTTCAAACATGTAGGCAAAATTATTTATTGCCATATATAATAAATCCATTAAAGAACTTTTTCCAGATCCATTTTTGCCAACAATCGCTTGAATATTTACATGACTACCCCAAAAAACTATTTTATTCTCTTTCGTGCGAAAAAGATATTTGCCGGGCTTCAAATTTTTATATAAACTTTTATTGGCTTTTTCGTTACGTTTGATTTCTAAATAATTTATTTTGAACATTTACACCTCTTTGGATTAAGCTTGTCAATATCCTGTTGTATGCTACCCATTCTTCATTATCTGTGACAAAAAAGGGTCAATAAGGCAATTAATTTTCTTTACGAAAGATGAAATAACATCTATATCCTGCTCTACCATCGCCGCTGTCAAAACAATTTCTACGCCATCCTTATTTTTCCCATTACGATGAACAATATCATGACGACGACGGACAACTGACATCAAATCCTTTAAGGGATAATCAATTTTTATTCCAAACACGGCTTCATAAATACATTTTATCTTTGGCAAATTATGATACATAAATTCATATAACTTTTCCAAAATACGATTTTTTGCTTGGTCAGGATTTTTTACAACCTCATATAAAGTCATTTTTTCATCTTTCAAGTCTTCTATTTTTTGTGCAGCATTTAATAGATAATCGTCATCTTCTTTCACTTTTTCTATCAAAGTCCCACTCAAATACGCTTCCATTGCTGTTACAGCAAAGGCATCCACCATTTTAAGAAACATATCGTTTGTTAAAACAAGATCAGATTCTAACATTCCTCGCAACTTTTGCATAGTTAGATTAAATTCGTCAAAAGTAGATGGTACTAGTTTTTCCCAATCTTTCCAAAAATCATCCCATTCATCATAGGTTTCTTGAGCAACATCCACATCATAATCTAGCTCAACACCTTTGTTTTTATGGTCTTCGTAATCTAAAAATCCTATCGGATATTCCCACGCATTTATTTTAAAACTATATGGCTCATGACAATGAGGACATTCGTCTTCATGAGTCCATGTATAGCCGATTTGCATTCCCATTTTTCGCTCTTCAGAATACGAATCAGCTTCTAAATTAGCAGGAGCATCAAACTCAGCACCGCATTTATCACATTTTAAATGACATTTTTTTAATTCTAGCATAACAGTAAAACCTTCTATTCCTTTACTATTCGATACTCATCACAATACTTGCAAAATGCAAGCGTTTTTCTGGGCCATCCCGTTTCGAATAATTTTAAAGGCTTCTTGCATTTACTGCATTTAAACGAAAATGGTTTTACCAAGCCGCATGCTTTACATATAGCTTCCCACTTTTTCGTTTCCCTATTCAGTGCGAATGAAAGCAAGCCTCCACATTTACACTTTACAAAGTCCTGTTCTATCTTTCTATAAAAAATTTGCGGGCAATGAATTTCCTTCAGAAATGATACGGTCTTTTTAATATCCTCTTCGGGCAAAATCCAAAGAGTATCATTTTTCAATAGAGCGTCTTTTACAAAGTTCTTCACAGTATCCGAATTCTTGTATTTTTCATAAATTTCAAGAATTTTGTCAGGAATAACTTCAGCCTTAAGAACCATCCCATCGTATTTACACGGTTTCTCTGGTTTTACTACGTTTGATTCTCCATACAAAGCAACCAAAAAATGCACGGGATAGTTTTGAAAGCCGCCTTGGAGAAAAAGAAATTTCTTTCTTAGCGTTTCCTTGTTGTCTTGCAAAACTCTTCTTAACGCTTCGGATTGAATTTTCGCTTGAAAAATGGGACTTTCTTTACTAGGGCGCCATTCGAAATCTTCTTTTGACAAATACCAACAGTTTCCATCTTCATCATATTTCATACCACCAACCCAGTTTTTCGTTTCTACAACAATAAAACAATAGGGCGTAATTATCAGATGGTCGATTTGAGCATAATCGCCATCATCAGTCATACATTTAAATCGAAGATTATTAAGAACATGAATCTCTGGATGATCAAAGAATTTACGCTTTAGATAATGAGCCATCTGATGCTCAGCGTCATAGCCCCACAAATTATCCCTTGTAGCCAATTCCTTTGATACAATGTCTTCAAGTTCTTTATCTATCATACGTCAGGCCTTTTTTCAGCATATCGTTTCTCAATTTTTCCATTCCTCCAAAACAAGGTCTTCTTTCCTTTTCCCAAATACTCAATCACACCATACATCGCATCGGAGGCATCTATCAACATCGTTTCTTCACTAGGTTTATCTATTTCATATTTTACAGTATAGCCTATTATTTTCAAACTAAACGAAGGGGTCTTTATTTTCCCTTCTTTTGAAAAAAATCTTGCATCCTCAAATTGACCAAATTCTTCTTTATGCCGTAGGGTTAGCTCATTTTCTAAATCAAGCCATGTAATCGTCTTTTCCCCATCGTTTATAAAGATTTCATTATTATTTCCTGACAACGAAAACGATGTATTCCCGTTCAATTCTTTTAATACATTTTCCGATACTTTTGGGAAAAAACTCGTTATTCTCGCAGGTTTCCCAATATGGAATGTAACCTCGACCTTATTAATTAATGGAATTCCTTGTTCATCAACCCAATCAGAATCTAATGGTTTTCGAATAATAAGCAAATCAATTTTATTCTGTTCGGCTTTCTTTTGTGCGCCAGATTGATAACCAATTTTCGTTGCAAAAACAGGCTTTAAATCAGGCAAGTCCTTAATTTTGCCAATCAAGGCATCAATTTTTTCAACAGACACCGCAGAATTGTAGTCTTTACACTCGATTACAGTCTTATATGTAATCCCACCTAGTTCATATTCCCAATAAAGGTCAAATTCTCGATCAATTCCACAATTATCCGTTATCTTTTTTCTCATCTCAATTTTTATGTTCTTTTGTATGCCTAATGTTTCTAAATGCAGTAAAGCCTCATGAAGGCTTTTTACAAAATTTTCATAAGACTCACCAGTATTTTTCATTTTTCAATCCATCCAGAGAATAACAAATATTTTCACATCAATTTTTTTAGAGTTTCCGCCATACCGATTTTTCGCTCCGTAAATTCTCTCAAGATCCGATCATAATCCGTTGGATAGTAAAGATTTTTCAAAATAAAATACAAACCTAAATTATTTTTTCTTATATATTCAGATAATGCATAATAGATATGCTCCCTGATAATGGCTTTCGCCTTTTGAAGCTTTATCTCTCCATAAACAAAATAAAATTGTGTTTTATAATCTCTAGATTCTGTTGAAAGGAGATCTCCAAAATTCCGTAACTGTCGGTTTACACCAATATTATTATTTCGAATAATTTCTTTCAATTCATTATATGTTATTCTATACTTATTGTGCATTAAAGAATACTCAGAATAATCCCAAAATTCATTTTGACGATTAAGCCAAAAAAGAATATTTTTTTTGCTTAATCTCTTAGGAAATTCAAGTCTAAACGGACAACCTTCAGATGTTTTTTTTATAAAGGAGCCTTTCTTAAAGAGACTCAAAGAAACAACCTTTACAAATTCAATATAGCTTTCATTGGCAGTTTGATAATTACGACCACTAATCCCATTTAAACATTGAACAAATTCATCTTTTTTTGATTGAAAAACTTCTATTTGAGGCTTTTGAAAAAAAGGAAATATTTCCTCAACAAAAGTTTTCAAAAATTCATTACAATTTCGTTGTTCCATTATATAACCCCAAGTCGTTTCAACTCTTCATGTAATCCATATTGTCGATAATTAAAACTAAATGGCGTAACATCATAAGCCTCAATCAAATTTACTGCTATAAAAATGTCATAACCATCAAGTTCATTCCGCCAAAAGCCGTCTTCAAGTTTTTCTTTAAGATATGAAGCAAATTTTGATTTTTTTGAAATTCCATTTGATTTTAGAATACTTATAACTTTATTTTCCCAATCTTGCTTTGTTTCAAAACGATAAACTCGAATGTCATTTTTTATACCAACAATAATTCCTGCTGTCATTTTTTGTTTTTCCATGTTCTTAAACATTTCCATACAAACTTCTTTTAAATATAAAGACAATTCTGATTTACCCAACAAGTCAAAAACTACAAATAACCACCCCAAACTCGTAATCAAATCAACCAAAGGATTATAGCATTTCTTTTCTTCTCCAGATTTTATCAAATGAAAGAATTCACTTACACTAGCATTTACAAAGACATATATTAGCTCTTTATATTTTTTAAACACATCACTATCGACCATTTCAATCAAACCTAATCGGCATAGATTCAATGAAAAACCGGCAACATCAACTTTTTCATCTTGCAAATTTTCAAATTTATTCAAGCAACCAATAAGAGATTCATAAAGAATTACTTTCTCTGTATATTCCGCTTTTTCAGCAATTTCCATCTTTTTTATTTTTTGTTCTTTTAATTTTTTTTCATCAACAAAAATGGATAAAGGCACATCATTCATTTTTTCTATAAACAATTTTTTTACAGAAAAACCATTTACCACCAAATTCCATCTCGTCCAATATTCAAATTCTTTTTTTATCGCAAAGGCCTTCAACTTCGCATTCTGATTCAAAAAATTTCTTTTTTTATAAAAAAAGGAAATCATTTTTGTAGTAATCATTTCAAAATAATCAAGATAAAGTGTATAAATTTTCAAAGACAATTCCTCAGCAGCAAACTTCTTTGGAGTTACAACATGACCTTCTATTTCTTTTTCATAACTAAGTTTTTCAAACAATGACAAAATATCTTTTAACAAAAAAGACTCATAAATTCCAGAAAGCCCAAATTTTAAATTTGGATTTCCCATTGCAATTTTTTTCTCTAACGTTTTGTAATCATTAATTTTTTGCGTGAGCAACATAATTTGTATGCATAAATCAAACAAATCTGAAATTATTTTCACATTCATATTTATAGTATTCTCATTCAATCTTTTTTCAAATATGGTCCATATTTTTGAAACCATCATAAATGCTCTTTGAGGATATCCATTTACAATTAGAGCATCAAAATAACATGCCAATTCATTCAAAACCTTTCCTGCCACCTCTTCATCGTTATTTTCTTGAATTTTTTCAAAAACAGATTCAAAAATATTTTCCATTTTATTTTCAAACCAAAAGAAATCATTAACAAGTTTTGTAGGGGAAACCATTGTTTTAGAAGCCATTACAAAATCATGATCATCTAAAGTGTATAAATTTCGCTCATCAGATTGAATAAAATACCATTTACTTTCTGGTGGTATTTTTCTTTTATAATACTGGTAAACAATCAGTATTTCAATAATTTTTCTTGACAAGACACGTATTTCTTTATTAGATGCATTTATTTTCATTTTATCGTATATTACTTCAAAATAATCTACATATTCACGAGCATTTAAAGCTTTTTCCGAGCAAAAATCATCATTTATCTTTTTCAATGAAGCCTTTTCGATTTCTTGAAATTCTTTAAATATTTTTGCTTTAATCATTTCAAACCAAGATTCAACCTCTAAATATGAAAAAAATTTACGAGACAATACAATAAACGCAGCAATAGCTAAAACAAAAAGAATCCAAACAATTACACTTGAATATTTCAACGTTTTTTGAAACAAAATTTCTGACAATATCCACATTAGAGAGAAATCTGACATAGTCATTAAAAGATTTAAATACCAACTATTTATAGAATCACTCAATAAAAGGTTTTGTACTTTAGGCGATAGATTTTGATGGGTTGTACTGGCAACAAATGTTAATCCAGAATAATACAACCCCATCATTACAGGCCCTGCAGCCGCAATACATACTATTAATGAATCAAAAGATGAATTGTTTATTTTTTCTATGCCAAATATTAGAAATAGTAAAAAAAACGCAGACAAACCAATGCTTAAATTTTTAATCAGAAGGAGGACTACGCCTTCGTTCATTTCAGTTTTAAACAATTGGCGTTTTCTTAAAAATAAAAAGTTTTTTATCTTTTTCTTTGCAAGATAAATAAAAACCTCTTTATCAATTTTTTTTATTTTTTCTTTACTTAACATAATATTCACTTGTTTAATATATCAATTACTACCTCTTCTCCACGGCTTCGATTTCTTCGGCATCGGTGATGCCGTAGAGTTGATAGACGAGGGTGTTGACTTGGGTTTCTAATTCTGTAGTATCTTCGTTGTTTTTCTTTGCTGTGATGATTTGATCGGCGAGGGTGGCGAGTTCCTGCGGCAATACACGAGGGACAGGTATTTTGGAAAGGTACTGCCAAATGAGTTGCACGCCGTTTTGAATTTGGGTGCATTTCTTCTTCATTAGCCACCACGCCATTTTAGAATTTAGCAGGGCGAGCAAAGCCTTGTCTTCTGTGGGAATTATCCACATGGAATTATTACAGAACAATCCTTGATCGTCATAAATAAAGCAAGGCTTTACTTGAAATGCTTGATACATAATCTTGGGCTTAGAGAAAAGAGCAAGATAATCTGTCGTAGGACAGTTGTCTAATTCAAGCCAATGATGGGAACCCGTATACGGCTTGTCGTCGCGTATTTTAGACCCTTTGCATTGTCCTCTACTTTCTAGGTCTTCTTTGAAACCTAACAACCATTTGTAAATAGCGGGATATTTGCATTCAAGATATCTATAACTTCCATAAGAAGCCAAAATCAGGTACTGTAATTCATCCTTTTTAGGAGTTTCATAGACCTTTATATTTCGTCCGCGAACAATTGGAACGATAATTTCACTAGAACTAGAATCTTCTAATATCAGCAAGTCTTTTTGTTTTTCGTCAATAATGAAAGCCTTGGTATTGCCAGGTTTTATGCCATAATGAGCATCACCTTTTACATATTCACCTAGAGTAATCATTTCATTATCAAGGCGACGTAGTAACTCGCTTTCCCATTGTGATGAGAGAGTCCAAGTATCACTAGATAAATGTTCCAAAGCGAATTTTTCAGCAAATTGATCTATGGATTTTGCAAAATCAGCACGTTCCAAATCCCTTAATGTAGATGCTGTAAATTCGGTAGCAGGAGTTGCCTTTTGAGCAACGAATATACAAGGGTATGTCGTTGCGTCATCAAATACCTGAATGTCGCCAAAATCAATCAATTTTTCCAAGCGAACATTAAGGAAAAACTCTCGTAATTCCTTGCCATAACTTGCCTGCATCCATTTATTCTGCATAATGTATGATGCAAAACCTTTCTCTTTAAGCAGGCTCATAGCTCTTTCTACAAAAAGACAATAAATATCACCGCGTTTATTGTATGTGGAATAAACCGGACTCGCCTTTCCACCCATTGAACCATATATTTCTGAAGTTTCCTTCATATCTTCCAAATGAATATACGGCGGGTTTCCGATGATAGCATCAAAGCCAACAAAACGGCCTTCGTCATCGAGGATTTCCGGGAATTCAAACATCCATTCAAGCGATTTGGAATAATTGATATCCGTTGCTTTATCAACATTTCCCCAAAAGTCCGTATTTGGAATTTCTTTCAACTGGGATTTTAGCCCGTTGATGTTTAAGCGTATTTGGCGTTTGTCAAAATCTGAACCGCCATTCTTGTAATTTTGAACATTTAGTCTGTATTCTTTGAGCTTTGCTGCAAAACCATTTTTCTTATCAACTTTATCTTCTTTCTCTAATTTTTCAAGAATACTATGACCATTCCATACGGGGTATTTGCTCAGCAGCGAATCGCCGACTTTGATATTGATGTCGATGTTCGGGAGGGTCTGAAGTTGTTTGTAGCCGCTTTCCTTGGTGTAGTAGGCGTTCTTCAGGAGTTCAATCCAAAGGCGTAAACGGCAGATGTTCACGCTGTTGGGGTTCAGGTCAACGCCGAAAAGGCAATTCTCGATAATACGGCGTTTCTCATTGAACAAGGCTTCTTGATACCGCTGGCTTTCTTCGTTGCCGGGCTTGTATTCGAACGGTTCACCCTCGTCGTCAACTACAGAAAGTTCGTCGTTATCAACTTTCAAAATCAAGTCGCGACGTTTGATGCGTTTGCCGTCCGCATCGCACAAAATGTTCAATTCCGATTTGATTGTAAGCAGGCGATTAAGGGCCGACACCAAGAAATGCCCAGAGCCCACGGCGACATCGGCAACGCGGATGTCATCTACAATTTGATTCGCTTCTGAAATATCTTCAATCTTGTCCGAGACATCTTCCAAATTTTCGCATTTCCAGGACTTTTTCTCGTTGAACTTCTGCACCACCGTCCGTTCCAGCACATCGCGGGCCATGTAGTCGGTGATAAATCCCGGAGTAAAGAAACTGCCGTCTTTGTAGCCGTTGATTTTTTCGAAGATGAGTCCGAGAACCGACGCATTGATGAGCGTCTTGCTCGTAGAGGTCACGCCGCCTTGGGCATCGCTTGCGAAGTTGTACGCATCAAGAAACTTGAAGATGTAATCCAGATTCGGGAGCGTGCCTTTCGCACGTTTGCCGCGTTCGTCCTTCAAAACGGTCTTGTTGAAAATTTCCATCTGGGCATCGGGAATGCCGCGGATTTTCAGGTGCTTTTCGTCTTCAGTCGGTTCGAAAAGCGAGCTGTTCAGGTAAGGGACATTCGGGTAACGCTTGAGCACGTCTTCGTCGCGGTCCTCAATTTTCTTGCCGAGCACCTTGAAAAAGAAAATATTCAGTTCGTCGAAGTTCGCTATTTTGTCTGTACTCATGAACCGGTACGATGCATCGCCCTTTTGATACATGAGAATTTGCGATTCGACAAGTTTCAGGAACAGCAGACGGTTCACCCATGTGATGCAGAGACGGAGTGCCATCGCCTCGCATTCTTCCCTGTTCGGGAAATCGTCTTCAAGCTGGTAGATGGCACTTTCGAGGAGGCTTGCCTTGTCGCGATTCGCAGGTTTCTTGCGCTGAATGACTTTCTTGCCGCCCTTGTCTTCTTTTACTTCTTCGAGGCCGATGATGTGCAAGAGTTCCGCATAAAAGTTGCGGTCGAGACTGTTGCTGTCGTTTGCAAAAGGCTTCGCGAGGAGGGTTTCCGGGGAGAGGAATTTGTAGAGAGGGAATAGTTTGGACGAAGGAGATTGCTTCGCTTCGCTCGCAATGACATGTGTATTGTCGTTGCAAACGGGTTTCACCATCTTACCAAGATTAAAATGCACGACGTTGATGTCGCAGGAGGCGAGGAAATCGTCGATGGCGGGTTTCGCGATATCGTTGTAGAAATCGGAGGTCTTGTTGCCGCTCATCTGATTCGCCTTGAATTTCAAGAACTGATCGTATATCGGTTTTGACTTGTTGGCGAAATAACGGATAAAGTCTTTAACGTCGAAAAAATACCATTCGTCAAAATTTGTGATGGCGAGCCACTTGATTTCGTGATTGCCCGAATGCACGTATTCCAGCATAAAGTAATAGACGAGTTCCTGCAACGATTTTACGTTCGGATGCTCGGTCGAGAACATTTCAGCAACATTCGTCGGCGACTTCGCTTCGATAATCACCGCTGGCTTTGCGTTTGCTGTATTCCCGTTAAAAATCGCAAGATCTATCGGACGGTTGACTTGCACCGAATAATCAGGTTCAAAAATCTTGCGTAAAAAGTTCCAGATTTCGCCCTTGTGGTATTCTTCGTCCTGCGCCGGATTCCGCTTGCTGTACAAATTGGTAAGCGCTGCTTGAAATTGTTCCATCTTTTCGACAGGAACAGGCAACTTGAGGAACGCTGAATTTACGGACTTTTTCGGCGAAATTAATTTAAATGACATACAAGTGAAATATACCCTTATTTCGTGTCACACGAATGATTCCATTGGTTTTTTTTTGCAATTATTACCCCTTCAAAAAAAATCCAATTCCCCCTCTTGACAAATAGTGCACAAAAGTGTAGTTTTTGATAGAGCCTTTAACAAAAATATTCTGCGTCCCCGTCTGTTAAGCCCCATTCGCATGTACGCAGGAAGGAGCACAGAATGTACTGCATTGCCAATGGCGTCGCCACCGATGCCAAATCCGCCGAAAGCGCAACAATCCATCCGCTTGCAGAGTCAAGTGTCGGCAAGCTGATCCAGGTCATCCGCGGCAAGCAGGTCCTGCTCGACCGCGATTTGGCAACACTCTACGGAGTGGAAACTAGGCGCATTAACGAGCAAGTCAAACGCAATATAGAGCGATTCCCCGAAGATTTTTGCATTCAACTGACTATGGAAGAAACCAAGGCTCTAAGGTCGCAAAATGCGATCTTAGAGGCGGATTCGCCCAATTTGAAGGGAAAACACTCGAAATACCGATCCTTCGCATTCATCGAGCAAGGTGTCGCGATGCTATCGTCTGTTCTGAAAAGCGAAACGGCCATCAGAGTGAACATTGCCATCATGCGAGCTTTTGTTGCGGCACGGCAAATCCTGATGCAAAACGGGGGTCTGGTTCACCGCCTTTCTAACATAGAAACAGAGGTTTTAGACCAAAAAGCCAAACTTCTCGATCACGACCGTAAACTGGACGAAGTCTTCGAGGCGATGGATCGCGGCGAGCTCAAGTCGAAGGGATTGTTCTACAACAACCAGGAATTCGATGCCTATGTGTTCGTATGCGGTTTAATTCGCCAAGCGAAGAAGCGAATTGTCCTTGTGGACCGCTACGTAGACGAGAAGGTGCTCTCGATGATGCTCAAGCGCGCCGAGGGCGTGTCGGTGACAATCTACACTTACGACAAGAGCAAGGTCTTCGAGGTAGACCTGGCTACATACAATGCGCAGTACGCCGACTGTCCACTTGAAATCCTGCCAAGCTACGGTGTACATGACCGCTTCTTATTCATTGACGATACTGCCTACCATTTCGGCGCATCGCTCAAGGATCTCGGCAAGAACACGTTCTTCTTCACCAACGAAGAATTCACACTGGAGGAAGTGTTGAAAAAATCCGAGAATAGCCAAAGCATCTCTTGACTTAATATAGCATATATGCTATATTACTAATACTATGAAAAAGACCCAAGTCCTGGATTTCATGGACTCCCTTGAAAAGGGTGACAAAAAGTTGGCTGCGTACGTGAAAATGTACGAGGCGCTGTCGGCGTTCCTGACGGATTTCGACTTCTTGAAGGATTCCCTGAGTTTGACTCAGCAGGACATCGCCGAGAAGATGGGCACGACGCAGAGCGCCATCTCGCGCATCGCATCGCTGAAAACGAATCCCTCCTACAAGCAGCTGCAGAAAATGGCAGAGGCTGTCGGCGGAGAACTCCTCGTCACCCCGATAAAAAGCATGACCGTCCAGGTGCCTTATGACTTGCAAGAGACGGTGCGCAAGCTGGCTGCGAGCGAGAAGAAGTCGACCAACGATTACCTAGAGGGCGTGTTGCGCAACGCCATAGAGCTGGAGCATTCCAGCTACATGCCCGGACACTCGCCTTGAGCAAGGTTTGCGAACCCAAAGTCGCATACGATTGCCACGGCAGAAAGCCGAAGCGGAAAACAAAATAATCGTCAAACAATCTAAAGGAGTCGGATTGCCCTAACACATTAAATCTTTGTATATTACTCCTAACACCAGAAAAGGTGGTATTAAGGATCGTTTCCGCGCAATGCGGGACGGTCCTTTTTTTATGCAAAAGGAGCCAAAAATGGAGAAAAACGTGACCCTCGCGCCGAAAAAGCCTGAATTTTCCCTGATAGACGAGGATTTGCTCAAGTCGCGGATATATACCATCCGCGGGGTCAAGGTGATGCTCGACGCCGACTTGGCCGAGATTTACGGGTATTCGACCAAGGCTTTCAATCAGCAGGTCAAGAATAATATCGAGCGTTTTGCGGAGGATTTCCGTTTCCAACTGTCCAAAAAGGAAGTCGAAGAATTGCGGTCAAAAAAATTGACCGCAATTACCGGTGTAAATGACGCAAAAATTTTGCGGTGCAAAAATTACACCACAAACATTAGCACAATGAGCCGCTCCAATCCCTTCGTTTTTACGGAACAGGGCATTTATATGCTTATGACCGTGTTGAAAGGTGATATGGCAGTACAACAGAGTATGGCCCTTATCCGCCTTTTCAAGCAGATGAAGGACTACATTGCGGCGGAAAACACGCCGGATATTTCTGCGGGGATGGTCGCCCTGGCGACGCAGACAAGCCAGAACACGCGGGATATCGCCGAGATTGCCTCGGATGTCCGCACGCTTTCTAACAAGGTGGAGCGAAACGAGAGTTTTCTCCAAAAGGTCATGTCGAATTTCGTCGACCCATCGACTTTCAAGCATTTCCTGATTCTGAACGGGCAGCGGTTAGAGGCCGATGTCGCCTACACGCAGATTTACGGCATGGCGAAGAAGTCAGTGCTGATTGTGGACGATTACCTAGATGTAAAGACCCTCGATTTGTTGCGGTGCGTGGCGAAGGGAGTCTCTATCAAGATTTTCAGTGAACAGCACGGCCGTACCCGCCTGACTGGGAGCATGCTTGCGGACTTCAGGGCCGCCCGCCCGGATGTGGAACTTGGCGATGTCTGCACCACGGGGAACATGTTCCACGACAGATACATCTACCTGGATTTCGGGACCGCCGGCGAGAAGCTTTTCCACTGCGGGGCTTCGAGCAAGGATGCCGGCAACAAGATCACGACCATCATGCAGCTAGAAGATATCGCAGTGTATCGCCCACTGTTCGAGAAGTTATTGCAAGATGAAAAATGAGGGTACGAAATCTCGCCAATTACACAGAAATCACCATCCCGCAGCGCATTTGCTGCACGCGGTCGCCCAGGATTTCGCGCAATATGGCGTAGGCGCGGTCGCCGGTACAGTGCCCGGTGTAAATCCTCTGCACATCCAGTTCGCGCAGCCTTTCTGCGAAGGCGCGCACGACTTCGTCCTTGTAACGGAAAAGGTGGAAGCCGCCTAGCATCGCGTAGATTTTCTTGCCGGGGAAGGTCGCCTCGATTTCTTTCACAATGTTATCTGCACCGGCGTGGCTGCAGCTGTTCATGATGAAGAGTCCCTGCGGCGTGTCAAAGACCAGGCTTTGTTCGTGGTCAAAACTGTCGTAGCGGTACGTGCCGTTTTCCTTGACGCTCAGGTGCGCCCGTTCGCCAATGCGGTCGAGCCCTGCGGTCTTGTGCGGCACCAGGTAGACATTCGGAGCAATCTGCATGTCGCCTTCGGCATAGCGAATACGGTCGGCAAAGCGCTTGAGCCATCCTTTATGGATTCCGATGTACTCGTGATAGGTCAGGCGCCCGAACAGTTTGTGTGCATGGTAGCAGTTCTCGGCAGTTCCTTTGCGCAGGTAAAAAGGCGCCGTCTTGTTGAGCGCGAAGAATCTGGCCATGCCGTTCGCGTGGTCGTAATGGGCGTGGCTCAAGATGCCGATGTCCATCTTCGTGAGGTCCACCCCCATGACGCCTGCGTTTTTTGCAAACAGGTGCGATGCGCCGGTATCCAAGAGGTAGCGCTTGCCCTCAAACTCCACATACACGGAAAGTCCCCACTCGCCAAAAAGCTTGCGGGTACGCGATTGTCCAACAGCATCGGAGCTGGCTGTATCGGGACGGGCGGCAAATTGCGTGCCTGTAACAAAGCCTTCAATGTTGTCTATGAGGACTTGAACTTTCATGGCGCTACAAAATTATTCGCAGTCGAGGCAGGTCCATTCCACGATGCCGTCGCAGCCTTCCTTGGAACCGGTGAGGCGTTCGCATGTATAGCTTTCGACGTCAATGAGGAATCCGAGGTTACCTGCGTTCTGGGTGCAACATCCTTCGCAGTCGCTATCGGCGCACTTGTCGTACACGACGGCGTCGATGGTATGGCCGTTCTGGCGCAACCTGAACGTCTTCCCGTTGTACTGGTCCCAATCTTTCTCGTGGATGGAGATGATGTTGTGCTCGCTGACCCACTGCTCGGTCTGCTGACCGTTGATGCCTGCAAAGTAGCCCGCCCACTCGCAACCATTGTACTTGACGCATTCCTCGCTGCCGGGGTCCGGCCAAGAAATGTACCAGGTCAGGTAAGCCTTGTTCCAGACGGTGTCGGCGGGAGCAGCTGCCGTGGTGGAACTGCTGGATTCAAGCACTGCAGAGCTTTCGGGTGCCGCAGAAGACGGATCAACTGTACCTGCAGACGACACAGCTTCACTTGACAAAGCCGTCCCGCTCGATGCCGGCGTATTCCCTGCGTTCACATCAGTGGAAACGCTGCTGGAACTGCTGTCGGCGCAGGCCGCAAAAAAGAACAATGTTGAAAAAATACAGACGAGAGAAAAGTTTTTCATAGGATACTCCGTTTCAGCGATGAGGTGTCAGGTATGAGCTATGAGCTATGAGCATTGAGCCCTGAGCTATGAGTAGATTCATCTCTAATTGCTCACTGCTCACCGCTATTTAATTTCTTTCCCGTCGCTGAAGGCGTTGCCGACTCGGCGTTCCATCACGTAGTAGCCGTGCCCTGCGGTGTCGTAGCACACCGGCGCAAGCTTTTCGACGGAGAGTTTTCCATCGCTGTCCAGCACGGATTCGTCGGCAGTCACGTTCACAATTTCGCCGAGCAAAAGTTCGGATTCGTCGTCGTAGCTCACCATCTTGCATTCCAGCGCGAGTGGGAGTTCGGCAATCAGCGGGGCGTCCACATTTTCGCTCTTGACGGCGGTGAGGCCCGACTTTGCAAACTTGTCTGCGACCTTGTTGCCGCTGGTGACCCCCAGGTAATCAATAGCCTTGATGTTCTTTGCCGTCGCCATGCTCACGGTGAACGCCTTGCGGGCAAGGATGTTCGGCATGGTCTTGTGACTCTTGGCCACGTAGATGGCAATCTGGTTCGTATCGCTGACGCTGCCCCAGGCGGCCACCATCGCGTTCGGGGTGCCGTCTTCGTTGTATGTCGCGATAACGAGCGTCGGCTGCGGGTAAAGGTAAGTCTTGACTCCGAGATTTTTGCGCATAATCAATTCTCCAGTTGGTCAGGATGTTCTATTGACAAGATACTAAAAATGTATTTACCGCCCTTCGCGGAGGCGGAAGGCAACGCAGGCGATGTCCACTTCGCGCGGCAGGCTCATTTCGCGGCTCAGGCCCTGCGGCAGGTTGCGGAACCCGACGTTGCGGATGCTTTCGCACAGCTTGCTTGCAGCGGCCGACACAGAATCGCTGGCCATGCTGTCGGCGTTGCTCGCCGCGTTTTGCAACAGGTTCAAAAGCAAAAAGCCGGCACCCAGGCGCTGCGACTTGTCCACCAGCGTGTTGAGGCGCGAGGTGTCCGAGACGAGGAAGCCGATTTGCAGCAGGGAATCTCCGGCAAGCTTCACCTTGACCTGGCGTTCCACGGCAGAGGCGGGGCGCACGGATTTTTGCAGGGGCTGCATGTAGTCGGCGAAGGCGCGGGGCGCTGGAAAGTTCGCTGAGCCTGCCGAAGCGGACTTGGCTGTTGCGTTCACTTCGGCAAGCTCAGTGAACTTTGCACATTCGGCCTTGTAGTTCGCCATTATAATAATGTTGTCCGCGAGGTCGAGATAGTCGCCGCAGGCGCCCGCCACCAAAATGAAGCTGTAACCCGCCTGCGCAATGGCGCGGATGCGGTCGGTCAGCGGTATCAGGGGTTCGCGGTCGTCGCCCAGGAGTTTGCGGACGCGGATGTCACGGATGAGGAAGTTCACCGCCGAGGAATCCTCGTCGATGAGGAACGTCCGCGAGCCCGCCTCGATGGCTTCAAGCAGGTTCGCGGCCTCGCTCGTGGAGCCAGAGGCCGAAAGCGTGGTAAAATCTTTGGTGCTCACGCCACCCGGAAGGTCGCGCACGAATATCGAGAGGTCGGTAGCGCGCACACTGCGCCCGTCCTCGACGCCGACGCGCAGGGCGGTCTCGTCCACGACGATTCCCTCGCGGCCGTCACCCGGCACATGCGGGAACACCGAGCGCGTGAGCGCTTGCAGCAGCGTCGACTTTCCGTGGAAGGCGCCGCCCGTAATGACGGTGACTCCCCTGGGGATGCCCATGCCGCGAATTTCGCGGCCACAAATTTCAAGTGTCACCGCCATTTCCGGCGGCGCCACGAACGGCACCGCGTCCTTGAGCGGGGCCTCGCTCAAGCCCGACGCCCGCGGCAGAACCGCTCCGTCGGGCACAAATGCACAAAGGCCGCGCTTGTCGAGTTCCGCAAGGATCTCGACGCGGTCGGCGAGCACGCCGTAATGCGCTTCCAGTTGCGCCGCCCGCGACGAATCGTTATACAGACTCGCCGACACGAGGTCGGGCAGCACCATCGTCAAAATTTCGGCCGCAGCCTCCGATTCTATCTTGCGGCCCTCTCCCGGAAGGCGAACCTGCAAGCAGACGCGCAAATCGCCGTTATCGATCCACAGGGAGTTCCGCACCAGCATCTCGGGTCCCGGATTCTCGATGGCCACGGGCGCATTTTTCTCGGGGAAATGCTCCTGCACAACCGCGCTCAGTCGGCGTAACAGGAAATCCGAAAGCGCAAGGCGCCGTTCAAAATTGCTCCCCCAAACAGGGGCATACCCGAGCTTTTGCAAACTTGTCTTCAAGAGCACCCTGGACGCAGGGGCAAACGGGTCGCCCTGAACATGCAGGAATTCTAGAACAAAGTCACCAAAATCCCACGATTTTTCGGCGAGGGACTTGTACAGACCATAATTTTTTCCGTTTAAAGCGCGAATTTTTTGGTAAAGGGCCTTCATAGTATGGAAGATAGTAATTAGTAATTAGGGGCTATGAGATGTGAGGTCGGCGCGTTGCGCCTCTGAGCAGTCAGCGATGAGTAGTAAAACAAAAAAATACCTCACTCCTCACGGCTCACCGCTCATAGCTCACTGCTCGTGCCTCGAGCCCCGAGCCTGGAGCCTAAATAGTAAACAGTGGTTGGTGGTTAGGGATTTGTCATTGCGAAGGACGAAGTCCTGAAGCAATCTCCGTCAGAGAATCTAGGGGTTAGGATCTAGGGACTAGGGAAAAATATCACGGCTTCGCCGTCTTATATTGACGCACGAAGTGCGTGATAATGAGCAGTGAGGTCGGGGCTAAAGCCCCTCTGAGCAGTCAGCGATGAGTAGTAAAACGAAAAAAATTACCTCTCTCCTCACGGCTCACCGCTCATAGCTCATTGCTATTTCCCCATTTTTTCCTTATAGTTACCAAACTTTTGCAAAAAAAAAATATAAATTCATAGAAAACTTTGTATTTTAAGAACAAACAAACAGGAGCAATCCATGAAGAAACTGTACATTTTTGCCCTTATGGTGGCTTTCCTTGTAACCGCAGCCGTCGCCGACGAAGATCCACCTCCTCGTGGCAAGGCCGCTACTATCACCATCATCACCAACCCGCCTAACAGCGAAGTCTACCTCGGTGGTGAACTCCTGGGCAACAGCCCCATTGAGAACCGCGCTGTCAAGTCGGGCCGCCAGACTCTCGTCGTGATTGACCAGGGTTACGAGCTTGTGAACCAGCGCGTGAACGTTTGGCCGGGCAACGACAAGCGCAACACCTTCGACTACGGTACCAAGATTCCTAAGGGCCACATCAAGGTGACGACCAAGCCGGGCAAGTGCCTCATCTTCGTCGACGGTGAAAACTCCGACAAGACCGACGGTGCTCCGCTTACCATCCACAACCTCGATGCCGGTGACCACGTGGTCCGCGCAGAATGCAGCAACCGCAAGTCTGCCGAAACCCTCGTGACCGTCAAGGGCGAAGAAACCATCGAAATCGAACTCGACGCCACGACCGGCAGCAAGAAGAAAAAGTAATCTTGCCGCTTACTGGCTAAAAAAGACTAGAGCCTCCATTGGAGGCTCTCTTTTTTTATATTTAAAACCGGAAATTTAACCAGGAGAAAAACATGTCCAAATTGCTCAAAATCTGCCTGTGCGCGTCCATCGCCTTGTTTGTCGGCTGCAGCGACAGCGGCAAGAAGGTCACCCGCATCGACACGAATTCCGTAACGGACCTTTCCGGCGCCTGGAACGACACCGATTCCCGCCTCGTCGCCGAGGAAATGATCAACGACTGCCTGGGCCGTCCCTGGTACGACAACATGATCCAGAACAAGGGTGGCACCGTCCCGACGGTCGTCATCGGCAAGGTATCGAACAAGAGCCACGAGCACATCAACATCGAAACCTTCATCAAGGACATGGAACGCACGCTCATCAACTCCGGCCGCGTCGACTTCGTCGCTAACGCCCAGGAACGTGCAGAACTCCGCAACGAACTCGCCAGCCAGGCCGGCAACGCCACGGCCGACACCCAGAAGCAGGCCGGCCAGGAAATCGGCGCCGACCTCATGCTCACGGGCACCATCACCTCCATCGTCGACCAGGAAGGCGGCGACCAGGTGGTGTACTACCAGGTTGACCTCGAACTCACCGACATCCAGAGCCACCGCAAGGTCTGGATCGGCGACAAGAAGATCAAGAAGTTCATCTCCAAGAACGGCGTAAAACTGTAATCCCGTAGTGAGTGGTTGGTGATTAGGGTCGTCATGTCCATAAAGCGACTTATCTTTCTGGCATTCTCGTTGTCACTCCTTGCGGGCTGTGCGAACAAGTCCATGACCCGCTACGAGGAGCTTGCGCAACCCCTCGAAAAGAAGGGCATCGACGCGACCATCGAGAAGATGAAGAAGGACCAGGACGACCTGTACGGGTCGAACAGCGAGTTCCTCTACTACTTCGACCTCGGCTGCCTCAACCACTACAAGCGCAATTTCAAGGAAAGCGCGGCAAACTTCGCCAAGGCGGAGCAAATCTACGAAGACCTTTATACGAAATCGGTAACGAACGAGGCCGCAGCTATTGTCACCAACGACAACACGCGCCCCTATAGAGCAAGGCCCTTCGAGCTGTTGCTCATGTACGAGTTCCAGATACTCAACTACCTCGCCATGATGGACATCGACGGCGCAATGGTAGAAGTCAGGCGCTCCCAGATAGCGATGAACGCCCTTTACCAGAAGGACCAGAAGAAGGTCAACGACAACGGCCTGCTGCGCTACCTCTCGGCCATGGTCTACGAGCTCGACGGCTCGTCGGACGACGCTGCCATCGCCTACATCAATACCGTCAAGGCCTACAAGGAAGGCAAGCTCAAGCTGCCCAACGAAGTGCTCGAATTCGTCACCGAGGGCCTCGTCCACGCCGACCGTGGTGACGACCTGAAGTCCCTCGGCACACCGATACCCGGAATTACGCCCAAGGCATCCGCCATCCGAAACGAAGGCCAGGAAATCATCGTCATCGGGTACGCCGGACACAGTCCCATTCTGGGCGAGCTTTACATGTCGGGCACGTTCATCAGCGGCGGCGTCATGAACCTCACCTACAAGGACGGCGAGACGGGCAGGCTGAGCACCTTCACGCTGGTGGCCCCGCCGGTCGCAGGCGCCGGTACCGGCGAATCCTTCCACATCGGGTTTTCGCTGCCCGAGATAAGGAAACTGAGGAACAGGGTGGACCATTTCGAGGTCTCGCTGGACGGTTCCCCGCGAATCCGTCCCGAAAAGGTGATGGCCGTGGACGAGGAACTCAAGCAGAACATGGAAGACGAGAAGTCCTCGACGGTTACCCGCACGGCCGTACGTGTCATTTTGCGCACCATCGCGGCACAAAAAGCCAAGCAGGCCATGAAGACGGACAATATCCTGCTGAACCTCCTCACGAGCATCGGCACCGACGTGGCGCAAAGCCAGATTGAGCAGGCCGACCTCCGCGTGGGGCTTTTCATGCCGCATTCCCTGCACATGACGCGCATCCCCGTTTCCGTCGGCACCCACAAGGTCGTCGTCACGGCAAACGGCTCCGCCGGCGAAACCGTCGAACTGTTCGAATTCGACAAGCTGAACGTCGCCAAGGGGCAAAAAGTCTTCCTCATCGTCCCCTCCATACGGTAGAACGCACCGACCAGGCGACCCCCGCCACCCCAAGCGTGGTCCCCTCCCGCATAAAAAAACAAAAAAATGCTGTATAGCATTACCAGCAAAGCATTCCCTAGACTTTTGCGGGATAGCATTATAGTCATTGAGAACTATACTTAACGTCTAGAGAATAAAGCGTCGGCCGGGGAAGGGGAGGGTGCAGGGAGGGGACCGGGCGGCCTTCGCAACTCTGAGCGTGGTCCCCTCCCGCATTTTTTCAAAAAAAACTCGCCGTTAGGCAACATTCCACAAAAAAAGAGGTATTTTTAACCCGGCCTGTGTTCCAGCCGACAATTTTTCTTTATTTTTAATCCAAAGAACGGAAAAATTTTATCAGGAGCGCAATATGAACTTTAAAATTATCGCCGCCGCGGCAGCACTTCTTGCGACGCAGTCGTTCGCAATCATTGGCGTTGGTGCCCATTATGCACCCGGTTTTGGCACAAAAATGAAGGCCGGCCCCAAGGCCAAGGTGGCCGAGAACATCAACTTCAGCCACGAAGGCTTCGACGAGATGATGCAGGGCCTCGGTTTCAAGCTTTGGATCGACCTGCTCCCGATTATCGACATCGAAGGTACCTTCAACATCCAGTTCGGCTCCTATGACGCAAGCCTCTACGTTATGAACCCGACTTCCAACACCGAATCGGAAATCCCTCTCGAAATTGAACTGGGCGGTACCCCGTACGGCAAGGCCAACCCGAAATTCGTGACCATGAACGGCGACCTTTCCATCACCTACCCGATTACATCGCTTCCCATTATCCGCCCCTACATCGGCGGCGGTCTCACGGTCTTCGCGAACAGCTTCGTGCTGAACCAGGCCTACGTTTCCGACTTGGTTGACGACCCGACTATTGCGGCTATGATTACGCAGGCCGCACAGGGAGGAGCAACTCCGGAAGAAATCAAGCAGCAGCAAGAAAAACTCCAGGAAGCCGGTGAAGCCCTCAAGAAGCGCGTCCAGGAAAAGGCCGCGAAGGAGAGCGTAAAAACGAGTATCGGCGGCCATGCCCTCGTCGGCTTCCGCCTGAAACTTCCTATCATCCCCATTGCCGCCTACTGTAACTTCAAGTACTACTTCGGCGGCGAATACCCGAAGGAAATCGATGCCGGACACATGACTCTTGAAGTCGGCGGCGGCCTAGCTATTTAGACTTTCTAGCACTGAGGTCACAATAAAGGAAAAAAAATGACACAGAACACGAGCAGCACGAATATTCTCATTATCGAAGACGAAATTGCAATCGCCGAAGGTCTAGTGGACCTTTGCGAACTGAACGGCTACAGCGTCAAGCACGTGGCCGACGGTGAAAGCGGCCTCAACGAGGCCCTGACCGGACAATACGGACTTGTCCTCCTTGACCTCATGCTCCCGGGTATGGACGGCTTTACCGTCTGCGACAAGATCCGCGAAAAGGACAAGAGCCTCCCGATCATCATCCTTTCTGCAAAGAACGCCGACGAGGATATCATCAACGGCCTCAAGTACGGCGCCGATGACTACGTGCCGAAGCCCTTCTCCGTGCCGATGCTCCTCGCCCGAATCGAGGCCGTGCTGCGCCGCAGCCGCCAGACCATGGAAAACGAGGGCAAGCTCGTCGCCGGCAACCTCCGCGTGAACTTCCGCGAATACACCGGCACCCGCGGCACCGAAGAACTCGCGTTCACCCGCAAGGAAATCGAAATCCTCGAATACCTGTGGAACAACCGCGACCACGCCGTTCCCCGCGCCGAACTTCTCAAGAAGGTCTGGGGCTACGAGAACGCCGAATCCGTGGATACCCGTACGGTGGACATCCATATCACGAAACTCCGCAAGAAAATCGAAGACGATCCCTCCCACCCGAAACTGCTCGTCACGTTCCGCGGCGAGGGCTACCAGATGCGCTCTACGCCTGAATGCGAAAAATCCACCTAATATTCGTTGCGATATTCGTTGCAATTGCGATACCGGTCATTATCCTTTTGACCCATTCGTATTCGCAGTTGCAGCTTAACGCGCAATACGCCTACAAGGAACACGCCTTCCTGGTTCTGCAGATGCTGAACCAGCGTTTTGTCGATGACATGACGATCGAGGACCAGCGGTCCTATTCCGAGTACCGCTTCATCCGCGCCGTGCCCGTTATCGGCGGCGAAGAGATTACGCTTTCCGAGCTGGCCAACTTCCCCCTCCGGAGCCACTTCAAGGGTATCGTCGGACATTTCCAGATGGATCCCGACGGCACGCTGCGCACCCCCATCCTCCCCGATGGCGTCCTCGAGAAAATCCCGATGGCCGACCGCAACAAGCGCGAGGCGGTGCTCTACAAGCTCCAGACCATCCTCATGAAGCAGAACTTCAGGATTGGCGAAATCAACAACATCAAGCCGCAACCCCGCGATTCCATCGAATCCGTGCTCGACCAGATTTACAAGCAGGATCTCGGGCTCAACAGCAAAGCCCAGAAGAAGGCTCAGCTCAAGAGGGAAAAGCGTTTTGAACAAACTTCCGAAAAGGAATCGTTCGCGTTCAACGTGGAATCGGCCAAGATGGACGCCTTCGGGCTTTTACGCACCAACCTCGACACGACGCACGTGATGGAAGTGGAAATCGAGCCCTTCCAGGCGACCTTCGACAACACGCACATCATCTTCTACCGTAACGTGAAGCGCGGCACCGAAATCTTCGTGCAAGGCTTCATCGTGGAACTGCGCACCTACCTCATGAACCTCGTCTCGAACGAGATCAAGTTCTACCCGCAGGAACAGAACCTGGTTATCGAATTCATGAGCCAGAACAAGACGCTCCTCGCCTACGGCGACAGCTACAAGTCCTCCACGTTGCTGCTGACATCGCCGCTGCCATCGCCGCTTGCAAACATCACCCTGAACATGTACGTCACGCAGAAGGAAAGCGCACCCGGTAGCGGCATCCTCCTGTTTCTCGGCATCGCCATGCTCGTCGTGCTGGGCGGCGGCCTCATCTGCATCTACAAGCTCACGCAGAGCCAGCTCGCACTTGCTTCCAAGCGCCAGGACTTCGTCTCTGCAGTCAGTCACGAACTCAAGACGCCGCTCACCGCCATCCGCATGTACGCAGAACTTCTGCAGAACTCCTGGGTGGCCAACGAAGAGAAGCGCCAGAAGTACTACAACCAGATTGCAAGCGAGACCGAGCGCCTCACGCGACTCATCCAGAACGTGCTGAACCTCTCCAAGCTCGACGGCAACCGCTGGAACGTACAGCTGCGCCGCGACCGGCCGAAGGGCGTGCTCGACGACTTCGTCGCGACCTACAGCAAGAACGTCGAGAAGCAGGGCTTCGAGCTCACCGTATCTTCCGATACCGACGTCAAGGACATCACGCTGATGATGGACCGCGACGCCATCATGCAGATATTGATGAACCTCGTGGACAACTCGCTCAAGTTCTCGAAGAACGCGGACTACAAGATGATCAACATCGAGCTGCGCCTCAAGGACACCGACCTCTACCTCGCCGTGCGCGACTACGGCCCGGGCATCCCGCAGGCCGAAATGACGAAGGTGTTCCAAGAATTCTACCGCGTCGAAAACGAGATGACACGCCAGACGAGCGGCACGGGTATCGGCCTTTCGATGGTGAAGAAGCTCTGCACGCTCACCAACATGAAAATCGAGCTCGAGAACGCGAATCCCGGCCTGCGCACGAAGATTCACTTCCCGCCCTTGTCCATCTAGGGCATTGCAGTTCCCGTAACAAAAAAGTTTCACTGGCATGGCGACACACGCCTGCCAAAAAATTTGTATTTTCAGTACGGCGTTTTTGGCGCCCGGCTTGTACAAGCCAAAGGATATTCGCATGACACAGGAAGACATTCTGCAGAACCCGGAAAAGTACGATCTCTCTATCGAATCCGTCGGACAGGGAACACTGAAGTCGCCCATGAGCGGCGTCCCGTTCGTCTCCGACACGGAACGCGTCGCGCTCACGGCCGACACGAAAAAGCTGCAGGCATTCTACAAGAAGGGCATCGACGTCCCCTCGCTCGAGACCGCCGGCCCGCGCGAGACCATTTTCCACGACCCAGCATGGACTCGCGCCGGCATCGTGACCTGCGGCGGACTCTGCCCGGGTTTGAACAACGTTATCAAGAGCCTCGTGACCGTGCTCTGGTTCGACTACGGCGTCCGTAACATCTTCGGCATCCCCTACGGCTACCGCGGACTCAACCCTTCCTACGGCTACCCGCCCATCATGCTTAACCCCGACGTGGTCGACGCCATCCAGGACGACGGCGGCACCATCCTCGGCAGTTCCCGCGGCAACCAGGAACCCTCCGTCATGGTCGACACCCTGATGCGCCTGAACATCAACGTGCTGTTCTGCATCGGCGGTGACGGCACGCTCCGCGGCGCACACGCCATCGCGCAGGAAGTCAAGAAGCGCAAGCAGCCCATCTCGGTCATCGGCATCCCGAAGACCATCGACAACGACCTTAACCTCATCGACCGCACGTTCGGTTTCGAGACCGCCGTGCTCAGCGCGACCAACGTCATCA
>JAEEGH010005329.1_pt1 | contig 32409 bp, 26 predicted proteins | sample 9134181 | NCBI WGS metagenome assembly JAEEGH01 (sample SAMN16246544, study PRJNA631951) | gut metagenome | biome: gut microbiome; feature: rumen; material: DP-attached | host: Bos | place: Iran: Karaj | collected 2018-10
CATCAATGCGGGTCACGTTCAGGTCTATCGGCCATAATCAACTGCCCCAAAATAGAATACAAAAAAAATGTTGAAAGCATTTCTTTTCGATATGGACGGAGTGCTGTTCGACTCGATGAAAAACCATGCCGAGGCGTGGTATCAGACGATGGGCGAACACTACAACTTCACGTGCGACCGTACGCTGTTCTACATGTACGAAGGCTCGACAGGCGCGCAAACCATTGATGCACTGTTCGTTGAGCAACGCGGCCGACATGCCACGCCCGACGAAATCGAACGTATGTACGGCGAAAAGGCGCAATGTTTCGTGCAACTCGGTCCGGCCGACCCGATGCCCGGCGCCGACGAGGTCATCCGCAAGGTTATGGCCAATGGCTTCAGCCGCGTACTCGTGACGGGCAGCAGCCAGACGACGCTCATCGACCGTCTGGGACGCACCTATCCGGGCGCATTCGACCATGAGCACATCGTCTGGGGCAAGGACTGTCCCATCGGCCACGGAAAACCGCATCCTGATCCCTATCTGATGGGGCTGAAAAAGGCTGGCAACCTGCAACCCGACGAGGCCATCGTGGTTGAGAATGCTCCGATGGGCGTGCAGGCTGGCAAGGCGGCCGGCATCTTCTCCGTCGGCGTGAATACGGGACCGCTGGATCCGTCAATACTGAAAAATGCCGGTGCCGACATCGTGCTGGGCAGTATGCAGGAACTGGCCGACCGGTTTGACGAAATCGTCGCGCTGCAAAAGCAGAGCACACAGAAATAACACACTGAGAGTCTATTCTTGGCCGATGGAAAGGCATTGGCCACAAAATTACCCCTCATAAACGCCATGGAAATAGTTTTTCTCTTCTTGCCGTCGGTCGTCTGTCTCGCGGTGACGTGCATCCTCTGGACAAGGCGCAACCTGACCTTGGCCTCGCAGGTTTACGGACTTTCGCTATTGGCCTGCACGTTCTACCTGATGTTTGACGGGCTTATCTGCTTTCCGCACACCGACCCCGTACTGCTCGTCTGGTCGTACATCGGCCTGGGCTTCGTCACGCCCATCATCCACCTGGTGCTCATGGTGGTCGCATGGCTGCTGAAGACGCAGCGGCAACACTTCCCGAAGTGGATTATCGTGCTGACGCTGTTGCCGTGCCTGTCGGGCGTGATACAGCTGTTCCTGAGCTACGGAATCGGGTTTGACATGGTGGCCGATTATCTTAAAAACGACCACATGCTTCCCACGCGGCTGACGAACTACGAGCGCTATCTGTACGACCTGTTCCGCACACTGAGCACCGATGCGATTGTGCCGACGGTCTGCTTCTACGTAACGGTAAGTGCAAGCTACCTGATCTACGTCATGGTCAAGACCGACTTCTCGTTCTCGATGCTGCACAATTTTCTGTTCCGCAAGGGCATCATCCGCCCGCTGCACCTGCTCATCCTGTTCTACTTCTCGATCGTGCTGTTCTCGCTGCTGCGCCTGCACAGTGGAAGACCATCGGCCGAAGAGCTGCCGCGCCTGTGCATCCTGTTTTCGATCCAGGCGGTGCTCTACATCTTCATGGGTATGGTGGCCTACAAGATGAAGAAGCCCTACATCAGCCTGCGCGACACGCATTGGACGCCCTACTACAAGGACATGCCCGTACATATCCCGACGCCGGCTCGTGGGACATTGGCCAATGAACTTACAGACGAAGAGCCGGACAACTACCGGACGATGAACCTGCGCGACGGCCTGCATGAACTGATGCACGACGAGGCGAGCTACCTGCAGCCGGGCATGAGCCGCTACAGTGTGAGCAGCCGGCTGGGACTGACGCGCAAGGAATTTGACAAGCTGGTGCGTATGCTCTACGGCATGACCTACGAGGAATATGTCCACATCCAACAGCTGGAATATTACAAACGGTTCCGCCAGCAATACCCGCGCATCTCGCCCGAGACGGTTGCAATGGCCTGCGGTTTCCCCAGCGCCAACGAGATGCTGCGGCAGGTCGAGCAATGGAACGCCATTGGCCAAGAAAACCTCAAAAAATGAAACAAAGGCGCCGAAAGAGGGTGAAAAATTTAATCTTTCAGGTGCTACAAACTGTTCAAAATGCGGATTAGGGCATTCGGGGCGTTGCATGGCACGGAAAATCTCCGTATCTTTGCAACAACTAAACCGAAAGATTCATTTGCTTATATAATGAAAATGCCTTTCTCTACATTTATGAAGATGTTGCCTTTTCTACAGCAGATTTGTCTGGTGTGACAGGAAGGGCAACTATATTTTTTGTTGTCTTGGCCAATGGTACATCTGACACCGGCCGATACAACGACTTGGTTTAGCGACGACCTGTTGATAATGATTTTTTCATGTGATGTTTTGATGAAATGCGTGCGACAACTGTGAGGCTGTCGCACGCGGCTTATTTAAACGGAAAAGCCCCGCGCGGCCTTCACAGGCAACACGGGGCAAACAAAGAACTTCATCTTATTTGGAATCAAATGATTTCGTATGTCAGATGGGAAAGGGAGAAAAAGGACATCGGCCAACAAACATTTATTACATTCGGGCAATCAAGCCATGGGGGTGATACCTACGGAATCCGAGGCCCCTTTTTTCCCTTTTTTGTGGGGGTGATTATGGCCGATGCTCCACGTCACGCACAATCTTCTGGAGCGCGACGACGAGGCGATCGACCTCCTCACGCGTGTTATAGACGGCAAACGTAGGGCGCACCGACATCTCGTAGCCCAAGGCACGCAGCGCAGGTTGGGCGCAATGGTGGCCCGCACGCACGGCGATGCCCTCCTTGTCGAGCAGCTGGCCGACCTCGGGCGCAGGGATGCCCGGGATGTCGAGCGAGATGACGCTGACGCGCTTCTTCGGGTTGCCCATGATGGTGATGCCCGGAATGCGGCCGATCTGCTGGCGCGCATATTCGGTCAGTTCATGCTCGTGACGCTCGATATTGTGGATGCCGACGCTCTGGACGAAGTCAAGCGCATAGCCCAGGCCGATGGCGTCCGCAATGTTCGGCGTGCCGGCCTCGAAACGCATGGGCGGCACGTTGAACTCGGTGTGCTCGATGGTGACATCCTTGATCATGTTGCCGCCACCCTGCCACGGCGGGAGCTGCTCCAGCCACTCCTTCTTGCCATAGACCACACCGATGCCCGACGGCCCGTAGATCTTGTGGCCCGAAAAGACGAAGAAGTCGCAATCCAGATGCTGCACATCGACCTTGGTGTGGGCGATGCTCTGCGCGCCGTCGATGAGCACCGGGATGTTGTGCGCATGGGCCGTGCGGATGATGCTCTGCACGTCATTGATCGTGCCGAACGTATTGTTGACGTGGCCCACGCTGATGAACTTCGTGCGCGGCGAAATGAGGCGCTCCAGTTCGCTGAGGATCAGGTCGCCGTTGCGGTCTATCGGGATGGCCCTCAGCTCCGCCTTGCGCTCCTTGCAGACCTGCTGCCACGGCACGATGTTGGCGTGGTGGTCGAGCGTCGAGACGATGACGTTATCGCCCTCCTCCAGGAACTTGTGGCCGAAGGTCTGCGCCACGAGGTTGATGCCCTCGGTCGTTCCGCGCACGAACAGGATGTTCTCCTTGGCCGATGCGTTGATGAACCGCGCCACCTTCTCACGCGCGCCCTCGTACTGGTCGGTGGAGCGTGCGGCCAATGTGTGCGCCCCGCGATGGATGTTCGAGTAGTCGGTCTTGTAGAAGTGGGCGATGCCGTCGATGACGCGCAGGGGCTTCTGGGTCGTAGCGCCGTTGTCGAACCACACGAGGTCGTGTCCGTTCACCTTCTGGTCGAGGATGGGGAACTGCTTGCGGATTTCGGTCGTGTTGAGCGTATCGGCCTCATCGTAGCGCAGGTTGCGCACCAGTTCCGTCTCGGGGATGCCGATGCCGAAGCCGTTGTCCTTGAAGATGCAGTCGCCCTTCGACGGTGTGACGTCATCCTTCTGGTCGGCTGGGACATTGGCCAATGCCACATCCTCGGCAAAGTACTTGGCTATCACGCCGCGGAAGAGCTCCGCATCGGCCGTACTCAAGCCTCCGATGGCGGGCACTCCTCCCCCACCGCCGCCCGCGGGCAGCGACACACCGTCCGGCCGGGGCAGGGCCGAGAGGTCCAGCTCATCGGGAGCCTCGTTCGGCACAGCCACCTGCGGCACGGTTCCGAGGGTCGGGGCATTGGCCAAGAAATTATCTAAACCATTCAGAATCATTATTTTTCAATCTTATTACGGTGCTGATAATCATGGTAGTAACCTACCTCGACATTCTCAAGGACGGCGATGGCATCGTCGGTCAGCGAGGCGAGCGAGAAGTATTTCGTCAACAGGTAGCTGGCCACGCCGTATTGGTCAAGACCCATCAGTCGGGCGGAGAGACTGGGCGCGATTTCGCCTGGGATGCCGGCCTGATGGAGTCCGACGACGCCCTGCTCCTTCTCGCCGACGCGCACGAGGATGATGTCGGTCGTGCCCACACCGCGATTGGTGAGGTATTGGCCCTTGACCTCGACTTTGTCCGATGGGATAATCGGCACACCGCGCCAGGTGATGACCTTCGTGCCGAAGAGGTCGATGGCTACCGGCGGCACACCGCGCCAGGTGCACTCACGCTCGAAGGCGGCGATGGCACGCGGATTGGCGATAAAGAAGGCCGGCTCTTTCCACACGAGCGAGAGGAGCTCGTCGAGGTCGTCGGGCGTAGGGGTGCCGTAACGCGCGCTGATCTTGTAGCCCGGAGCGGCCTGGGCCAGGAGGCCGAACGTCTTGTTGTTGATGAGCTCCCACTCCTGACGCTCCTTGATGCTCTCGATGGAGAGGCGCAGCTGCTGTTCCAGCTGGTTGAAGGGGGCGTTGTAGAGGTCGCTGACGCGGGTGTGGACGCGGACAACGGTCTGTAGCGTGTTGAGCGAATATTCGGTGGGATTCTCCTCGTAGTCGATGTAGGTCTCGGGGATGACGTTGTCCTCCTCATGGCCGCTCACGAGGTCGATGTGCTTCTCGCCGTGTTCGTTGACGGTGGCCTTGAGGCGCAGCTGACGGTCAACGGCGTTGTTGAACTGCTCGCGAAAGTTCGGAATCTCTTCGATAAGCGATTCGAGCACGGGCGTCTGCAACGCGAGGAAAACGGAGTCGGTCACGGCGCGGACGCTGACGGTCGAATCGGCCGCACTCAAAAGGTCGGCCTCACCGAAATACTCGCCATCGCCCAGGAGCGCGATGCGCAGTTCCTCGCCGTGGGTACCGGTGCTGATGACCTCGGCCTGACCGCTGGCGACGATGAAGAACTTCTGCTTGTCCTTGCCCTGGGTGACGAGGTTCTTGCCGCGCTGCACCTCGACGGGGACGAAGTTGCGGGCCAGGCGCGAGACGATTTCCTGGTCGATGTTCTGGAAGAGCGGAATGGCGCGCAGGTTCTTGGCCGAGAAGCTTGGAACACCGTCAAAATACTGGATTTCAATACGTTCGGCCTTCTTCAGTTCGACGCGGGTGCGGTTCACGCGGTAGGTTCCGCTCTCGACCTGCGTCCATGGCAGGAGCTTGAGCAGGAGACGTGGAGTGATGCTGCCCATCTGGGGCGCGGTCTTGGTGGTATTCGCAAGTTTGCGCGCAGTCGATGTCGTTATGCTGCGCTGGATGTTGTTTTCTGACATTTTCGTAAATTTTTTAAGGGATTAATAATTTTTATTCAAGTTTTGAAAGGAAGTAAAAGGGTAGTAAAAAGGGAGTAAAAGAGACGTTTGATGTGTTTGACGAGAGTTTTTTGAGGACTTTTGTGTTGTCCCTTTTACTCCTTTTTTAGCCCTTCGCAGCTTTCAACTTGAGTATGCGAAAGTTGTGTTTTTTGGCCAATGGCGTTATCGCAACGGAATCTTCTCCGTCACCTCGCCGTCCTTCACGCGGAATGCGTTCAGCACGGGCTTCTCATCGGCCAAAGACAGAATGAAATAGAGGATATTCGGGTCGAGGGCGAGGCGCTTGTCCTCTTCCGACGGACGCGAGGGCGAGGCCGGATGGCTGTGCCAGTTGCCGACGACGGTGAGGCCGTTCCTGCGCGCATATTTGATGGCGGCGAACTGCTCCTTCGGGTTGAAGCTGAAATGCTCGGCCGAGTGGTCGATGTTCGTCATCGGGAAATGCTCCGTGACGGTTTCGCCATCGGGGCCCAGGAGATAGCCGCACGACTCAAGGGGAGCATCGGCCAAAGCCTGAGAAAGAATAGCCTGATAGACTGATTCAGAGATTGTTACGCTCATAGCCGGTCATTTCTGGATGGTTACCTTGTGGACGTTTCCCTCGACGTGTTCCACGCTGATGACGTTGTAGCCCTGTTCGCGTGCGCTGCGGGGCACGTTTTCGAGCGGTTCGCCCTCGACGAGGAGCACTTCCAGCGTGTCTCCGGCTGCAATCTGGGCCAACTTGAGCTTGGTCTTGACGAAAGTCATCGGGCAATGCTCTTTGGTGATATCAAGAATATGTGTTGCCATAATGATTTGCAATTTAATGGTTTACGGTTTCAGATGAAAAGCGTCCGGCCGCCGTCGCTGATCTGCAGGAACGTGGCCACGCCGAGCACGTCCTTCACCTCGTGGATGAAGTCCTTCTTCTCCAGCCCGAGGATGTGCATCGCCATCTCACAGGCATAGAGGTTGACGCCCAATGCATTGGCCGCATCCACCAGCTCTTCAAGCGTCGCGACGTTCTTCTTGCGCATCAGCGAGCGGAAGATTTTAGGGCCAATGCCACAGAAGTTGAAGCGGCTGTTGGGCGCGACGCTCAGGCCGCCCATCATGAATCCGAACAGCTTCGTCAGCCAGTTGCCGCCCGTGAAGCTGCGGCCGCGCTTCTGCTTGATGGCGTCGAGGCCCCAGAAGGTGAAGAAGATGTTCACTTCATATCCCACCGCAGCCGCACCCGTGGCGAGCGTGAAGACGGCGGTCAGTTTGTCGAAGTCGCCCGAAAAGGCGATGAGCGAAAGTTTCTTTTGTTCTGCCATGACTCTTTGGAAATTAGAGGTTTGGAATCAGGGAAAATGAACTCACTTGTGCAGGTCGCAGACGGCCTGCTCGTAGTCGATGAGCTGCGTCACCGTCGGGTTCGCGCCACACAGGGGGCACTTGTCCGTCTTCTTGACGTTGATTTTGCGGAAGTCCATCGTCTTGGCGTTGAAGGTCAGCAGCTTGTTGGTCAAGAGCTCACCCACGCCGGTCAGGTATTTCAGCGTCTCGGCCGCCTGGATAGTGCCCAACATACCGGCGATGGCGCCCAATACGCCCGCCTGGCTGCACGTCGGGACGGCTCCGGCCGGTGGCGGCGTCTTGAACATACAGCGGTAGCAGGCCGAGCCCGGAACGTGCGTAAACGTCTGGCCCTCGAAGCGCAGGATGCCGCCGTGGCTGAACGGTTTGCCCGCCATGACGCAGGCGTCGTTGATGAGGAACTTGACGGGGAAGTTGTCGGTCCCATCGACCACGAAATCGTATTCCTTGATGATGTCCAATGCATTGGCCGCCTCCAGAAACTCGCGGTGCAGGTTCACCTTGACGTGCGGGTTGATGGCGTTGATGGTCTCGCGCGCCGACTCGACCTTCCAGCGGCCCACGTCGGGTGTCGTGTGGATAATCTGCCGTTGCAGGTTGCTCAGATCGACCACATCGCCGTCCACGATGCCGATGGTGCCCACGCCCGCAGCCGCCAGATACATGGCCACAGGTGCGCCCAGGCCGCCGGCGCCGACGACGAGCACCTTGCCCTCGCGGATCTTCTCCTGCCCCTCGACGCCCACGTCCTGCAACAGGATGTGGCGCGAATAGCGGTTCAATTCTTCTTCAGTGAAATCAAACATGGTTCCTTGTCTTTTATTTGGTTTTATGGCCAATGTCCATCGGCCAAAAATCTGATATTCAATATTTTTTATTTCTGAAAGTGGAAAGCCCCTCCGCCCATGAAATAGAGGAAGTCGATTTCGTCGCCGTCGTTCAGCTGGAAGGTCGCAAACTCCTCACGGTCAACAAATTCCTCATTTACCTGCACACTCACCATCTCGGGCTGTGCGACGTTGTTCTCACGGATGACATCGGCCACAGTCACAGGCAGCTGTACCTCCTGGGCCTCACCATTTATAATTAACTTTGCCATAAATCTGATAGTTTGATAAGATGAATATTCAATGTTGTTCTTTATTGAGTTGTTCTTTTCGGCCAATGCCCCTCAGTCGGCGAAGAGCGACGTGCTCAAGTAGCGCTCGCCCGTGTCAGGCAGCAGGACGACGATAGTCTTGCCCGCATTCTCCGGCCGCTTGGCAATCTCCAGCGCGGCATAGGCCGCAGCGCCGCTCGAAATGCCGACCAGCAGGCCCTCATTGGCCGCCAACCTCCGGCTCGTTGCAAACGCGTCCTCATTCTTCACGCGGAAAATCTCGTCATAGACCTTCGTATTCAGCACCTGCGGGACGAACCCTGCGCCGATGCCCTGCAGCTTGTGCGGACCGGCCTTGCCGCCCGACAGCACCGGCGAATCAATCGGCTCGACAGCCACGACCTTGGCCTGCGGATTGCGCTGCTTCAGGACCTCGCCCACACCCGTGATGGTGCCGCCCGTGCCCACACCGGCCACGAAGATATCGACCACGCCATCCGTATCGGCCAGGATCTCCTGGGCCGTCGTCCGGCGGTGGATTTCGGGATTGGCCGCATTGGCAAACTGCTGCGGGATGAAGCCGTTGTGCTCCTTGGCCAATTCCTGCGCCTTGCGGATGGCACCCGGCATTCCCTCGTAGGCCGGCGTCAGCACCAGCTCGGCACCCAGGCTGCGCAACAGCGTGCGGCGCTCCATGCTCATGCTGTCCGGCATGGTCAAGATCAGGCGGTAGCCGCGGCGGGCAGCCACGAGGGCGAGTCCGATGCCCGTATTGCCGCTGGTAGGTTCGATGATGACGGTATTTCGGCCGATGAGCCCCAGTCGTTCGGCCTTGTCAATGAGAGCCAGACCCACACGGTCCTTCACGCTGCGGCCGGGGTTGAGATACTCCAGCTTGGCCAAAACGCGCGCCGTGAGTTTCAGGTCCTTTTCGGTCTTCGAGAGCTCCAACAGCGGGGTGTTGCCGATGAGCTCCAGCAAGCTCTTTGCGATTCTTGTTGCCATTGTGATAGTAAAATTTAATGATTAGATGAAGTTCAAGAGTTGTCTGTCTGTGTCATTCCGCCCGCACGGCCTGCACGATGTCCGCCAGGATGTCGTCCACATCCTCCAGACCCACCGAGATGCGTATCGTCGTGTCGAGCACGTCCATCTCACGCTTCTGCGAGCCGCTGAACGGGCCGAAGATCGTGCTGTACGGGTGGATGGCCAATGTCTTGTTGTCAAACAGGTTGGTCGCGCGGCGCACCAGCTGCAGGTGGTCGATGAACCGGAAACAGGCCTGTTTGTCGGCCAGGTCGATGGTCAGCATCGCGCCCGCCGGCTCGCCGAACTGCCGCCGCGCCAGCTCGTGGAACGGATTGTCGGCCAATCCCACATAGGTCACACGCCGGATTTCGGGCACCTCCTTCAGCTTTTTGGCCAATGCCAGCGCGTTGGCCGACTGCATCCTGTAGCGCGCCTCAAGCGTCTCCAGCCCCAGCGTCTGCATATAGGCTGCGTGCGGCGACATATAGGCCCCGACGTTGAACAGCAGCTCGAAGCGGATGCGCTGGTTGACCGAAGGAAATCGGCCATAATCAATCACGAGACCGCCCAGGGAGGTCGCTCCGCCCGAGATGTATTTCGTGCTGCTCACGACCTCGATGTCGATGCCCAGCTCCCGTGCGTCAAACTGCGTGAACGGGATGATGGTCGTGTCGGCAATGAGCGGGATGTTGTGTTCGTGCGCTATCTTGGCCAATGCACCGAGGTCGGCCACCTCCTGCTGCGGATTGGTGATGATCTCCAGATAGATGCAGGCCGTATTCTCATCGACCGCCTGGCGCACGGCCTCCAGGTCCAGCAGGTCAACGGCCCTTGTCGAGATGCCCAGGCGGGCCAATGTCTTGTTCATCAGGGCCACCGTATTGCCGAACAGGTGGCGCGACGTGACGATGTTCTTCCCGCTTTCGACGACGGCCAGCAGGGCATTGGAGATGGCGGCCATACCGGAACAGAAGGCGAAGACATTGGCCGCACCCGTCAGTGCCTTGACCGTGTCCTCGAAGTGCATCACGGTGGGGTTCATCACCCGCGAGTAGTCCGGTGCAAGCACCCGTCCGCAAAAGGCATCGGCCATATCCCGAGCCGTCTCAAATTCGTAGGCTGCCGTGTGATAGACCGGCATCCCGATTGCTCCATACGCATCCCTGCGTGGGAATTTTGTGTCAATAGATAATGTTGTCTTCTTCATAACTGATAATTACGTTCACTTGATTTTCACGGCGCAAAGATAGTGTGCATTGGAAAAATCATCCAACAAAATCAACCACAAATGGAAAATCATTCCAGAATAAAATATTTTGCAGCATGATTTTCTACCAGGCCGTCTATTGTGGGTGCGGGAGGGTGCCATTGGCCAACAAAATACACTTCCAGAGGGGGTCTTCAGGGCCTTTTCAGCGCAACAAGGCGTACAATTTGCCTTTTCGGATTTTCATTTGTGCAATAAATCGGCGTTTAGGAGATAAAAATCGGCCAAAAGCCGAAAAATTTACAGGAGTTAAGACTATTTCCTCATTTTTTAACATATCTTTGCGGCCGTTTTTAGGGAACAGCCCGAATAGAATATTATTGTATTTTACTTGTAAATTGCCTATTTTAAAAATTTATTTCAACTTAGTGTCTCTGACCTTTCTGTAATCGTATGATTGGCAGAAGGGGCGGCAATGCTATCTATCTTTTTTAACCTTTAATGTTGTTTTATGAAAAAATCACTGGTTAAGCTATGCCTGCTGGCGTGTTTCGTGGCGGGCATCCCTATGCAGTCATTGGCTCAGAACGTAACGATCCAGGGTACGGTCTCCGACGAGGAGGACGTCATCATCGGCGCTTCGGTCATAGCCATGGGTGGAAAAACGGGAACCATCACGGATGTGAACGGCTCCTACAGTATCACAGTCACGCCCGACGTCAAGACGCTGACGTTCTCGTTCGTCGGCTACGAGTCCCAGACCATTCAGATTGAGGGCCGCACACGCATCGACGTGAAGCTCGCCTCCCAGCTCACGATGCTGGAAGAGGTCGTCGCCGTGGGCTATGCCAAGATGAAGCGCAAGGACCTGACCGGCTCGTCGGTCTCGGTAGGCGCAAAAGACCTCGCTACGGCTCCCGTCTCGACGGCGGCCCAGGCATTGGCCGGCAAGGCTGCCGGTGTCCAGATTGTCCAGCAGAGCGGTGCGCCGGGTGCGGACATCAACATCACCGTGCGTGGCGGCACATCCATCACCCAGGGCACTGAACCGCTCTATATCGTCGATGGATTCCAGATGGAGAACGCCCTGCAGCAGGTCGATGTGAACGACATCGAGAGCATCGATGTGATGAAAGATGCATCGGCCACAGCCATCTACGGTGCGCGCGGCTCAAACGGTGTCGTCCTGATTACGACCAAGTCGGGCCGTCAAGGCAAAACGGAGGTGACATACAACGGTTTCGTCAGCTTCAACTATCTGGGCAAGAAACTGGACCTGCTGGGCGTGGAGGATTACGTGCGCTACCAGTATGAGTTCCAGACCCTGCGCGGCGATGAAAGCAAGTGGGCCAGCATCTTCGGCGGCGACATCAATGCCGCGACGTTCTATACGGGCGTGAACGACTACATCTCGCAGACCTACGGCAACCGCAGCGGCATCGACTGGCAGGACGAGGTCTTCGGCAAGACGGGCATCACCCAGAACCACAACCTGAACATCTCGGGCGGTACGGACAAGACGCACTACCTGATCAGCTACAACTATACGGGCGAGGACGGCATCATGGACAAGCACAACTTCGGCAAGAACTCGGCCCGCCTGAAACTGAACCACGAGCTGTGGAAGGGCGTACGCTTCGACTTCGCCTCAAGCCTGCAGCAGACGCAGGTCGATGGCGGCGGCTCCCTGGGCGGCACGCTGAAGCAGACCATCCTGCAACCCGTCACGGGCGGTGTGCGTTGGACCAACGAGCAGTTGCTGGGCAGCGATTTGGCCGATCTGTTTTCCACCATGTACGGTGGCGACAACTATGACGCCAACAACCCAATCATCAACAACGAGGCCATCGACAACACGAAGTACACCCGATTGGCCACAATCAACGCCGGTCTGGAAATCGACATCATCAAGAACCTGACCCTCCGCACATCGACCAGCTACATGTGGCAGCAGGTGCGCCAGGACTATTGGGACAACGGCGGCACCCGCACGGCCCAGGCTACCTACCAGAGCCCTTACGGCTACGGCTACCGCAACAATTCGGAGAAGTCGTCATGGCAGTGGACCAATACGCTGAACTACAGCTTCGACATCCAAGATGTCCACCACGTGAGCGCGTTGCTGGGTCATGAGGTCTGGGCCCAGGAGAATCTGAACCTGAACAATACGTACTACAAGTTCTCGGACGGCAATTTCGGGCTGAACGATGTCTCGATGGGCGAAAACTACCAGCACACGTCGGGCAAGGCGCGTGTCCGTCTGGTTTCAGCTTTCGGCCGATTGAACTACAACTATGCCGACCGCTATCTCCTCACGGGTACGGTGCGCGCCGATGGCAGTTCGAAGTTCGCACGTGGCAACCAGTGGGGCTGGTTCCCGTCGGCATCGGCCGCATGGCGCGTCTCGAAGGAGTCTTTCATGGAGGACATCGAGGTCATCGACAACCTGAAGATGCGCGTCGGCTTCGGTACATCGGGCAACAACAACATCAGCAACAACATGTATGCGACCGACTACGGCTCGGGCCACTATGGCTATAATGGCCAAGACTACATCACGCTGATTCCGGGCACGACATTGGGCAACGCCAACCTGAAGTGGGAGAAGACGACGACGACCAACATCGGCCTCGACTTCTCTGTCCTGGCCAGCCGCCTGAACGTGAGCGTCGATTGGTACAACAACAAGTCGTCAAACCTGCTCATCAGCAACAAGATTCCATCATCGACGGGCTACACGAGCCAGATCCAGAACATCGGCTCCATCCGCAACCGTGGCGTGGAGTTCGTGATCAACGCCGTACCTGTGCGCACCGACGACTTCACGTGGACATCGGACTTCAACATCGCCTTCAACCGCTCGAAGGTGCTCGACATCTACGGCAACAGCGACACCGAGTCGTTCATCCAGGACTACGAGAGCCGCATGGGCTTCAAGATTGAGAAGGGTCAGCCTCTTGGCCAATTCTACGGCCTCGCGTACGACGGCATCTATACGACCGAAGACTTCACGCAGAACGCCGACGGCACCTACACCCTGCGTGACGATGTGGCTTCGCTGAAGGGCTTCAACCGCTCGGCCGTCAAGCCGGGTGACGCCAAGTACAAGCCTCAGCCCCACATCGAGAAGGCCGACGGGACATTGGACATCGAATATGACAGCGAGGGCCACCCCGTCTGGAGCGTGAACGACCGCACGGTCATCGGCAATGCCCAGCCCAAGTTCATCGGCGGATGGAACAACACGTTCAACTACAAGGGCTTTGACCTCTCTGTCTTCATCAACTTCGCCGTCGGCGGTGACGTGTTCAACATGAGCACGCAGCGTTTCATTGGCCCTTATTTGGCCAATGAGAATTCCATCAGCGACATGAACAACCGCTTCCGCCTCATCGACCCGGCCACGGGCAAGGAGAGCACGAACCTGGACCGATTGGCCGAAATCAACCCGGCCCAGCACAGCGGCGACATGCTCTGGAACATCTCGACGAACAACAAGACCGCCATCAGCGACCACAGCAGCTATTACATCGAGGACGGCTCTTACCTGCGCTTCAACACCATCACGCTGGGCTACACCCTGCCCAAGAAGGTGTCGATGCGCGCCCACTGCAGCCGCGCCCGCGTCTATTGCACGCTGAACAACATCGCCACCATCACGAACTATTCGGGCTACGATCCGGAGGTCTCGGCCTCGGGCAGCGCGCTCACTCCGGGCATCGACAACTCGTCATACCCACGCGCCAAGAGCTGGGCTCTGGGTGTCAACTTAACTTTCTAATCTAAAAATGCATACAGTTATGAACAAGATATTAAGTATAATGGCAATCCCCGCCCTCGCCCTGGGACTGACTTCCTGCGAGGACTGGCTTGACCTGCCATCGGAATCGAAAATGGACAGCCAGAGCGCGTTCGAAAGCATCAGCCGCGCCGAGATGTCCGTAATGGGCTGCTACAACTGGCTGCACACGCAGGAGCTGGGCTACCAGCTGCTCGAAGGCACCGACGAATCGGTCTCGACCGAGAGCAACTCGAAATATAACGTGTCGAACTACGACTACACCAACACGTCGGGCATGTTGAGCGGCACCTACACCAACATGTACAAGGCCATCGAATATGCCAACGTCTGTATCGACGCCCTGCCGCAGATGAGCATCAGCGACAGTGAATCGGCCAAACGCGACATGCTGTTGGGAGAGGCATTGGCCATCCGCGCCTATGCCTACTGGAACCTCGTGCGCTTCTACGGCGACGTGCCCTTCGTGACCGTCCCGACCAGCACGCTGACAACTTTCGCCTCGTCACGTACGAGCCGCGACGTCATCTGGGACCAGTGCGTGAGTGACCTCCAGCGCGCCATCGAACTGCTCCCGTGGCAGAGTGAGGCCGGTGTGACCCCCGAACGCTTCACCCGGAACTCGGCCTATGGCATCCTGGCCCGCGTCGCCCTCTATGCCGCCGGCTATTCCCTGCGCTGGGACCTGAGCACGACGCCCTACGACCCAGCCAGCGTCCGCATCGCCCGCCGCGACGACGCGAGCCGCGTGAACGAACTTTATCAGATTGCAGCCAATGCCTGTCAGGCCGTCATCGAGCGTAAGGAGAACAGCCTTGTGGCCAATTACGAGCAGCTCTTCCGCGACCTCGCCCTGGAGCAGTACAACAACGAGACGATGCTCGAATTCGGTATGCACGGCACCAATGCGCCCGACGTCCGAACCGGCTACGTCAACGGCATCCCGGCCAGCGGCACCAGCCCCAACGTCGGCAAGATCGCACCCCAGATGATGGCCATGCCGACCTTCTACTTCGAGTTTGACGAGGGCGACCAGCGCCGCGACGTCTCCATCTGCAATTACGGCATCGTCGGCAACTCGTCGGGCGACAAATACCAGATGGAGACCTACGCCGGCATGGGCGTCGGCAAATACCGCTGCAACTGGAAGAAGGAGCGCGGCTCAAGCGACTCGAAGCGAGATTTCAATTGGCCGTTATTACGCTATTCAGACGTCCTCCTGATGTACGCCGAGGCACTCAACGAACTGAACAATGGGGCCAATGCATCGGCCATCAACGCCGTCCGTGAGGTACGCCTGCGCGCCTTCCGCAACGACGCCGACAAGGTGGGCGAAATCCCGACCTCCCACGACGAGTTCCTCGACTACATCATCCAGGAACGCAAGCTGGAACTCAGCAACGAGGGCCTGCGCAAGAGCGACCTCGCCCGCTGGGGCATCCTCTACGAGCACCTCACGGCCGAAAAGGCCAAGCTCGTCCAGCTCTGCAACCACGAAGGCCGCTATGCCGCCGTGCCGCAATACCGCGTCTATAAGCTCGACCGCATCCCCGGCCTCGAAGACCCGACCGTCGCCCTGCCCTACCAGGACGCAACCGAGGCCGACATCGCCAAGCTCGGACTATCGGCCACCGACCTGACTACCCTCCACACCCTCAACTCGGGCTCAAAGGGTCTGGTTTCGGCCAATGTCCTTGAAGGCAGCGACGGCCGCATCTACTTCTCCCCCGCCGATGTCCCGGCCGACGTCACCACGACCACCGTCGCCTACAACATCCTCAACATGTGGAGCATCAACAGCCTCAAGCAGAAAGGCAACCTCAGCGTCAAGGAGGTCAAGGAGGGCGACACCACCATCGCGACCGACAACGCCTGGATCAGCGGCGCCACCGGCATCTATTACGGCCTGAAGAAGAACATGGTCGAAATCCTGCCGTTCAACACGACCGCCATCATCGACGTCAACCCGGGTCTGGCCGACCAGCAGCACCCCTGCTACTAAGCCCGCCCCACCAAAATAATCAGCTCGCAGCGTGAACCCAACCACGTTGCGAGCTTTTCATTTTTGGGGCCAATGGACTTCGGCATGTCATTCAGCTATGCGAATGAATCCCACGCCATCAATGCAATATGTCATTCTGAACGAAGTGAAGAATCTCTCCATCAATTGAAATCAATTTTTTGAATCATGGCCAATGGCGCATAAACGCAATTCCGCCGCCAACTCGCGAATAAGTCAGCGGCGGAATGTGGCGTTTGTATATAAAGAACTATTGTGCGGGGTTATGGACAATTATATATCCATTTTCGTCATAATGGAAATCTACAATACGGACATTATAACAATCATCTATATTCCCGTGAATGACATCTCCGTGGAAAGATTCACATCTATAATGAAATATATGTTGGGAATCAACCTTTATTTTTGTTTTCCAAGAATCTCCAGGAATAAAGCTACGCTCGCATATTTTGACGATTGACCTTATGCAATGGTCTTCAAATGCCAATAGATAACCATTGTCTACCTCTTCATGTACAAACCCATTCCCCGACAATATGATAAATCCGTCTATACGACTGGAAATTTTCACATGACCGCCGAAATAAAACGTATCTAAATCTTTTTCAAAATACAAATGCCGCCATCTACCAAACGGATCAAACCTATAAAGAACATCTATAACCTTCGGGGGAACTTTTGTTCTTCCTTCTAGATAAAAGACTGAATTGTTTAACTTACCTACAAGCATTGTCGGTTGGGAATCTTTGAGATAAAAATAAAGGGAATCGGCAACAGAATCTCGCCTTATAATGTTCTCGTACGAAAGCAAAGATTCATCGTATTCTCCTTCAATTGTATCTATATAATATGTTTCTTCTCTCGAATAAAAATAATAGGCAACTCCCAGTACTACCAACAGCAGCGACACAGATGTTATTGCCAATAAACGGAATCTTTTCATTTATCAAAAACAATTAAGTTTGATATTTGATTGCAGACAACATAATGATGTCCCCGAGTCCATATCCTTGCTACACATTCCATTCAAGGATGCCGCAAAGATACTAACATTTTGCTAAACGACTGCTATTTCATGACATTTATTTTACCCAAATAATTCATACGTTTCCTTTGAAAGCCGCAAAAAGTGTGGCTGCAAACTACAATGATTCTTATGCCTTCAAAACAAACAAAAAACAAAGCATATGGGAACTTGGCAAGACAAAGCATCGGCCATAATACGCTGATAATACCTTCATAGAAGGTTCATAGAACCTTCGGGGAATACGTGCCATGTTTTTCGTCCAAGTTTTTTCAGGGTCTCTACAAAACCAATCGGACAAAAATAACAGCGCCGCCCCGAAATGAGGGACAGCACCGTTCATTTTAATAGACCCAATGATGTTTTAACACTCGCTGCACGCGGCAGCCTTCACTCAATGTTCAGCAAAGGTGGCTACTCCGACCAATGCTAATAGCGGAAGCGTCACAATGAACGCAATCCACAAAAAGAAATGTTCTTTCATGATGCAAAAAGATAATAGATAGCAATGGTTAAATGTTCATTTTCCGCTGCAAAAATAGTCGTTTCCGACTTAAAATGCAAATTTTTTGCTCAAAATTTCACTATTTTTATGCTTTTTTGCCAATGTTTTACGTTTGCCGCCCGAAATCTGCCACATGGTTGCATGGATTTACCATCACTTATTGTATTTTGCGCAAGTTTGTGCACACGCCGGCGCAAGAAAATGCCATCGTTTGCGCAATCCGACTCTGCCGCCGGAATTTTGCGCATCGCGGTTGCCAATTCAGGGACATTGGCCAATGAAACACAACTGACAAGCGAGACGGGGCGGGCAAACCTTGCGACATTGGCCGAAAATGACTATCTTCGCACGAATTTTCAAACAAGACTTCATTTCATGCAGTATTTTTCGGTAAAATCAAGGCTCGTACTCACCCTCTGGCTCGCGGCGCTGGGCGCAATTGCGCTGGGTCAGGACAAGGCATCGGCCAATGAGAAGAAATCACAGAAGGGCAACCAGGAGCGCGGCATTTCGTTCGTCGAGAAGAAGAAGATGCCCCAGGCCTCGGTCTTCCTGCCGGCACCGCCAGAGCCGTCGGACCCGGCATTTGCGCGCGACAGCATCCTCTACGTGCGGGGCAAGGCCGAACGCGGGACGGCGAGGCTGGACACGGCATTGGCCGACGTCAGGACCGATGTGGCCTATTACATGACGCGCTTCAGCGGGGCGATGCACTGCAAGCTCTCGACCCAGAAGTATCCGGCGCTGGCCGAACTGATGGCGGGGACGCTGAACGACGTGCGCGCCAGCATCGCCTCGGCCAAGGCGCAGTTTGCGCGGCCGCGTCCCTACGTGCACTTCAACGAACCAACGCCCGACCCCGTCAACGAGGCCTACAGCCCGAATGCGTCCTACCCGTCGGGCCACTCGGTGCGCGCATGGGCATTGGCCATCCTGCTGACAAGCATTGACCCGAAACACGGCGAGGAGATTGCGCGCGTGGGCTACGACATCTGCCACAGCCGCGTGGTCCTGGGCTATCACTACCAGAGCGACGTGGAGGCGGGTATGCTCGCAGCGAGCCTGGGCATGGCGCGCCTGATGGCCGACAGCGTGTATCAGCAATATCTGGAGCGCGCCCGCACCGAGTTTGCGGAGCAGAAGAAGATTTCGGAACTGCAGAAGAAGAAGGTTCCAGCTCCGAAGAAAAAGAAGGAGAAGAAGATGAAAAAGTGATGATGGCCGATGGACATTGGCCAAAAACAGACACAAAGAAAAGGGCACAGACCGGCGGGGAAAGGCTGCAGGTCTGTGTTTTTTTGTATTTTTTCGGCCGATTTCTTGATAGATTTGAATTAAATCGTTACATTTGCGGACCGTATCCAATCAAAAACACCCCAAAACAATGAAGAATCACTTGAAAAACATGCTGCCGCTGCTGGCCCTGTTCCTGTCGCAAACGGCATTGGCCAACGCCATCGATTCGCTTGAAAACCAGCTGCGTAGCGACCGGAGAATCCAGGAAAAAATCTACATCCACACGGACAACAACAGCTATTTCGTGGGCGACACGATCTGGTTCAAGGCCTACCTGCTGCGCGCCGACGACCTGCGTCCCGCCGCGATGAGCAAGATCCTCTACGTCGAACTGCTCTCGCCCGATGGCTATGTCGTTGAGCGCCAACGCATCATCGCGGACCACAACACGCAGAGTTATGGCCAATTCGCCTTGCCCGACACCATCTATTCGGGCTACTACGAACTGCGCGCCTACACGCGTTGGCAGATGAACTTCAACGTGACGGAGCGTCCGCACAGCAAGTTCGACGACCGATGGTTCTTCAGCAAGCAGTTGGCCAAGGACTATTTCCGTGATTATGAAGGACTTTACAGCCGCGTCTTCCCCATCTACGAAAAGCCGGAGCAGGCCGGAGACTATGCCGACAAACGCATCATCGACCGACCGAAACGCCGTCTTGCCAAGGAGCAGGAGGGCCTCGACGTCAAGTTCTTCCCCGAGGGCGGCTCGCTCGTCGCCGGCGTGAAGAGCCGCGTGGCGTTCGAGGTGCTCGATGCCTACGGTCAGCCGCTGAAGGTGCGTGGTTCATTGGCCAATGGCACAAGACTGGAAACCGACGCCGAGGGCCGCGGCCTGTTCTCTGTCCAACCCAATGGCACACAGACGATTACCGCCAAATTCGACTACGACGGGAAGAGCCACACCGTACGGCTGCCCGAGGTGCTGGAGACGGGCGCTGTGATTGCCTACGATGCCATCGGCCAAAAAGCTGGGATTGTGGCCAATGGCGTGGACGTCGCCGCCGTCGCGGTCTCCTGCCGAGGCAAACTGGTCGCCTTCCTGCGCGACACGCAATCCTTTGATACCAAGGAGTTTCCGACGGGCGTGAACGAAATCACGGCCTACGATGCGGAGGCAAGGCCATTGGCCACAAGACAAATATTCGTGAACCACAACGACATGGGCCAGAAAATCGACTTCGCCCTCGCTACGCCCGACGGAAAACAACAGAGCGATGCCGAGGCCGTGGCACCGTTCCAGCAGCTCGACCTTCACTCACAGATTGCCCATCCGGACGCCCGCACGTTCAGCGTCGCCATCTGCGACAGACGCGGTGACGAACCGACCTACGACGACGGCAACATCCTGACAGACTTGCTCTTATCGGGCGACCTGCGCGGTTTCGTGGCACATCCGGCACGCTATTTTGAGGCCGACGACAGCCTGCACCGCACGCAGCTCGACCGGCTCATGATGATCCAGGGCTGGCGGAAGTATGCGCCATTGGCCACAATCCGATACAGTCCCGAAACCAGTTTCGCCGTCGAGGGCGAGGTCTTCAAACTCGACGCCGACATGCAGGACGAATACAACCTGATCGACGAAATGACTCGCGAGAATCCGTCGGGCGCATTGGACGGAAACCCATGCTTCACCATCGACGGCGAGGGGCAGGTCAAGTCTCTGAAAATAAGCGATATGATTGAGGCCAATGTACCTGTCGGACTCGTCATTGACGAAACGGAGACGACCGAAGACACAGGCATCGCCGGCGTGGATTATGACGAGAAACAGGAGAACTCCGCCGCCCGCGAGGACCTGCACGGAAGCCGCAGGATGCGCAAGGCCAGACGACTGATAGACAACGTATTGGTCGAAGCCGAACTCAACAAGGGGAAAGACGTGGCCGGCGTGGTTGTCGAGGCCGACAGCACGGGCGCGTTCATCTTCCAGATGCCGCCATTCTACGACAAGGCGATACTTTTCATGACGGCCTATGCTGCCAAGGACTCGACCAAAAAAAGCATGACGAGCACGACCGACAAAAAGAAGATGGATCCGTTCGTCTCACCCGACTACTACGTGCGGCAGGAGACCTTCTACCCGATCTTCAGCCAGCCCTACGCCTGGCTACAGAACCATTCGCCCGAAGATGAGGACTTCTTGGCCGATGGTGATAATCCCGCCAGCCTGGACGCACTGGGAGCCGACCACGTGCTCGACAACATCACGGTCAAGCGCCGCCGCCGCCGTCCGATGCGCAATTTCGACCGCAACAGGCCGGCATTCGTCATCGACTTCGCGACACTCCTGAACGATGCGACCGACCGCGGCCTGCACTACAACTACTTCAACAGCATCGCCTTCTGGGCCGAGGCCGCACGCACGCTCTTCGGCAACATGAACGACCCGTACCAGGGCATCGGCATCCGTGCCGAAGTTGACAAGCACATCTTCCTGCAATCCTTCCGCACGTCGGTCGCCAGCAGCGTCGGCCTTCCCATGACGCCGGCCACCCTACAGAAAAAGCTCGACCCGCGCAACATCCTTCAGGTACGCGTCTTTACGGACTATGATATGCGCAACGGCATTGGCAAAGAAGAAAATCGCGGAGCTCCCGACGTTCTGTTCGAGGTCATCCCGATACCGCATGATGGCCGACGTGCCATGCGCCGCGACCGCCGTCTCGTGATTGACGGCTTTGCCTATCCCGAGCAGTTCTACAACCGCGACTATTCCGGCGCAGCCCTGCCCGACTCGACCGACTACCGGCGCACGCTCTACTGGAACCCGAACGCCCACACCGACGCCGAGGGCAATCTGGACATCCAGTTCTTCAACGGCGCACGTCCGGCCCACCTGAAAGTGTCCGTATGCGGCGTGGGCGGCGACGGCAAGATTTATTATTATTGAGGCCAATGTTCCCCACTCCTCCCCTCATGGAGACAAAAAAAATGACGCAGACTCTGATGAATCTGCGTCATTTTCATATATGCCTTGAAAGATTACTTCTTGACCGTGCGGACAGGGCGGATTGAGCGGCCATAACCACGATGGATGGCGCTGCTCTCAACGAGCTCGGCATAGAAACGCACACAATAGGCGTTGTAGGAATTGGACTTGCCGAGGCTGCTTGACCAATAGTAGCCATAGACACCCACATCATTCAGGCGGCCCTTGCTGAAACGTGCGCCCGAGGCAGGCAGGAAGATGCTCTTGCCGTTGGGGCCCGTCACCTGATAGCCGTTCACGCTGTTGCGCTGCGTCCAGACCCAATTGCAGGCCGAGAGAAGCTCCTTCCACTCGACGATGGTCGGCATACGCCACTCCTCACCCAGATTGGCCGTAGCGGCATCATCGACAGGCTGGAGCACATTAAGGCTGTCAACCGTACCGAAATCCGATGACATGCAGTATTTCGTCATCGTCGTCTCCGAACCCTGGCAATACTTGTAGGTGAACCAGTTATAGGCGGTCTTGATGTATGAACCGGCGTAGTTGTAGTTCATCGTGTTGGACTCGTCAACCTCGCTGTAGGTCTTGGTTTCGGCCCATGCATAGTAGTTTCCATACTCTTCGGGCGCATGGGCACCCACATTGGCCGTTGCCCAGAGCGTACCGCTGGGAAGACCGAGATCCACATAATCTTCACTCTGCTGCTCGTTGTTTCCACCGCAACTTGCAAAAAATGGTGCTGCTAACAGCATCGATGCCAGCATCCAATAGGCTGGGCTTAGTCTTTTCTTGTAATTCATTGTAGATTTTGTTTTAGAATAACAAATAAATTTTGGTTAATATAGCATTCACTGTGCTTGGTTTACCAGTTGATTCCCTTGCCGGCCTTCAGCGTATTCTTCATCAGGCTGCAGATAGTCATTGGCCCCACACCTCCAGGCACCGGCGTAATGAACGAGCACTTTGGTGCAACCTCGTCAAACTTGACGTCACCCTTCAGCTTGAAGCCGCTCTTCTTGGTCGCATCCGGAACTCGCGTCGTACCCACATCAATGACCGTGGCACCCTCCTTGACCATGTCGGCCGTAACGAATTCAGGTTGGCCAATGGCAGCAATCAGGATATCGGCCGATGCGCATATCTCCTTCAGGTTGTCCGATGCACTGTGGCAGACCGTCACCGTCGCATTGCCCGGATAGGCCTTCTGCATCATGAGCGTAGCGACAGGCTTGCCCACGATGTTCGAACGGCCCAGGACGACGCAATGCTTGCCCTTGGTCTCAATCTTGTAACGCTCCAGCAGGTCCATGATGCCCATCGGCGTAGCGCTGACGAAGCAAGGCAGACCGATGGAAAGTCGGCCGACGTTGACCGGATGGAAGCCGTCCACATCCTTGCGGTAGTCGATGGCCTCGATGACCTTCTGGCTGTCGATGTGCTTGGGCAATGGCAGCTGCACGATGAAACCGTCCACTTCGGGATTCTTGTTCAACTTATCGACCTCGGCCAACAATTGGGCCTCCGTGATGTCGGCCTCAAAACGAAGCAGGGTCGAGGTAAAACCACACTCTTCACAAGCCTTCACTTTGGCTGCCACATAGGTCTCGCTGCCGCCGTCATGACCCACCAGGATGGCGGCCAGATGTGGCGCACGTTTGCCAGCAGCAACCATCTGCTGTACTTCAGCTGCAATTTCCTGTTTGATGGCCGCAGCCGTCGCTTTTCCGTCAATCAATGTCATATTTCCTTGATTTCTAACTATTAATTACAAATTACCGTTCTTTTTTACCGTTCATTCATTTTTTGTCCGATGAGACTTCTGGCAGATAGACCAGCTCGATGCCGGCGCGACGCAGGAGGTCAAGGCCGTCCGTGATGCGGTATTCCTCGGCATAGACCACGCGTTTGATGCCCGACTGGATGATGAGCTTGGCGCACTCGATGCAGGGCGATGCGGTCACGTAGAGCGTCGAACCGTCGCTGCTGTTGTGCGACTTGGCCACCTTCGAAATGGCATTGGCCTCGGCATGAAGCACATAGGGCTTCGACGTATTTTCCGGCGTCTCGCAATCGTTTTCAAAACCCGTGGGCGTGCCATTGTAGCCGTCGGAGATGATCATGTTGTTTTTGACCAACAGGGCTCCGACCTGCCGACGCTTGCAGTAGCTGTTCTCGGCCCAGATGCGGGCCATCCGCAGATAGCGGTAGTCAAGTTGTTCCTGCTTTGGCATAATGCAATTTACGATTTTAACATTTATAATTTATCGATTCTCATTGGCCAATGTCAAGCGTCCATCAGACTTTGTCTCCTCGACGGCTTGAGCGCTTCAATGGGTTTTCGGCCAAGCCTCCCCATTGCGCAATACCTGCAAGCCGCGCAGGTAAGCCTTGTCGTTGCTGTTGAACATCTGGTAGAAATAGTCCTCGTAGCCGCTCTGACGCATGATATAGGCCATAATGAGACTCTCGATTTCCTTGCCGCTGCGGGCCAATGACTTGGCGTCGGATTTGACCTTGGCATCGGCAAAAGCCACAAACTTGTCGAGCAGGTGCCGTTGGTGCAGATACCGCTCCATCTCGGCAAACGACTTGAAGTGGCCCAGTTCGTTGCGGTGCTTGTCGCTGTACTGGAAAGCGAACGAATAGATGACACCGCTGTTCACACACTTATTATAATAGGGCGTGATGTAGCTCGTGTCGATGGGCACGAATATGTCCGGCATGACACCGCCGCCGGCATAGACCGCACGGCCGCCCACGGTTTCGTAGCGCAGCGAATCGGCCAGATGGATGCTGTCCTGATTGTAGAACTCGCCGTGGTTGTAGCGCTCCACTACGTCCATCAAGTATTTCTCGCGCTCGCCCATCTCGTAAGGCTTCTGGATGCAGCGGCCCGATGGCGTGTAGTAGCGTGCGACCGTGAGACGCAGGGCGGAACCGTCGTTCAGGTCATACTGCTGCTGGACCAGACCCTTGCCGAACGAACGGCGCCCCACGATGGTGGCGCGATCGTTGTCCTGCATCGCTCCCGAGAAGATTTCCGAGGCCGATGCCGACCAGTCATCAATCAATACGACTACCGGCAGCTGCTGGAAGTTGCCGCGACCGTCGGCATAGACGTCCGAGCGCTTCTGGCTGCGACCCTCGGTATAGACGATGAGCGAGCCCTTGGGCAGGAATTCATTGACCATCGCAATGCAGACCTCCAGATAGCCACCGCTGTTGCCGCGCAGGTCGATGAGGAAGCCCGATGCGCCCCGACTACGCAGGGTGAGCAGCGCGGTGAAGAACTCCTGGAACGTATTGCGGCCAAAGTTGTCAATGCGGATATAGCCGATGCTGTCAACCAGATAATTGGCCACAACGCTCTTCACCGGAATGTCATCGCGCGTGAACTCGAATTCCAGGGTTTCATCGGCCGATGTACGACGCACGCCCAACTTCACTTTCGAACCCTTCGGTCCGCGCAGGGTCTTGACCACCTTGTCGTTGGTGATTCCCTTGCCGCAGAATGTCGAGTCATCGACCGTGACGATGCGGTCGCCGGCCATCACACCAGCCTTTTCCGACGGGCCACCCGCAATGACCTGAATGACCATCACGGTATCCTGCTGGATGTTGAACTGCACGCCGATGCCCGAAAATGAACCGTCGAGCTGCTCGTTCACCTCCTCCAGGTCGCTGGCCGGGATGTAGTTGCTATGCGGATCCAGCTCCTCGACGATGACGGGGATGGCATCCTCAACCAGGTTTTTCAGATCGAGCGTATCGACATACCGGTCACGCAGGAGGTCGAAGAGGTAGGTCAGTTTGGCCGATGCCTCACTCGACGAAATGCCGCCACCGGTCTGCGAGAACGACTCGGACTCCGGCGCGTAATATTCGTTGACGAACTGGGCCCGACGTTCGCCTATCATGATGCCGACCAGCAGGAAGATGGCCAGACACAATGTAAAGAGCAATGGATATATGACTTTTTTCATGTCCAATGGTTTAAAATCCGAACGTTACTTTTCGTTCTGAAACAGCTGTAAGGCTCCCGTAAGCGGGCAGAGTGTAGCGGCCGATGGCGCCTTCTTGTTCACAAACTGGGTGGCAGGCAGGAATTCGACATGACCGAACTGCGCCATTGGCCACTCAACATCGGCCCAAGACTTGCCCCGCTGGGCGATCGTGATGCGGGCACGTCCCGGCACGGCGTAAGCCACACCCGTCGCCTGCGGCTTGGCCTTTCCCTTGGCATCGGCCACGACGGGTACCTGACGTTTGTCTTCGGTCACCTGAACAGCGATGTTGTAAGCCTCGCCCGAAAGGTCATCGGCATCGACAAAGCCGAAATGGCGCGAGAAACGGAACAGCACTTCGCTGCCCTCAGCCGCGGGTCGGTAGAGGAATTCGCGCTGGGTGGTGGTGGTGGCCGATGTCCCCGTGAAAAGTTCCATGTAGGCGGCCTCCTGGGCGGCAAGATTGTCGAGCACGAGCTGGAACGATGCACCATCGGCCGGCAGGTTATCGACGTCGCCCGTCAGGATGTTCAATCGGCTCTCACGGATGCGGAAGATCTGTCGTGCGGCGATTTCGGCCTGCTTAGTGCGCGATCCGGCCTTGAGCAGCTCCTCGGTCATCACGTCGATGGCGTGGACGGCTGGCTGGGGCGTTTCTGGGACATTGGCCAATGTCATTTCCCCACACTTCTGCTCCGGCTCTCGGTTGATGCCGACCAGCAGGTTGCCCGGTGCGAGATAGAATGTGGGCGCTGCGGCCTTGTCCACGAAGTTGATGTGGTAGGTGCGTGAGGTGTCGGCCGATGCCTCAGCTGCGACAGTGACCGATGTGATGCTCCACGTGACATGGTCCTCCATCGGCGCATCCTTCACACCCAGATATTTCTCGGCAAATGGGGCAAAAATGCCCGCCTTGACCGTCGTGCAAGAGGCATTGGCCACAACCCTGACCATCGTGAGCGGCAGGTTGTAGGTGATGCCCGTATTCTGCGTATCGCCCACCTGCACGCGGGTGACCTCCTGCGCAGGAAGCCACGTCATGCAGAGCCCGAGGGCGAATAGTGTGATATATCGTTTCATTGCGTTTTTACGGTTGTTTGGCAAAACTGTCAGTAAATAGCATGCGGTTGAGTATCGACTTGCCGAGGGTGATTTCGTCAGCATATTCCAGCTCGTCGCCCACTGCCACGCCGCGCGCGAGTGTGGTGATGCGCAGGTCTGTGAACTCGGCCAATTTCCTGAAGATGTAGAAGTTGGTGGTGTCGCCCTCCATCGTCGTCGAGAGTGCCAGAATGACCTCACGCACAGGATTTCCTTCGGCCGAGGCCTTTCGGATGCGCTCCACAAGGCTGTCAATCTGGAGCTGTTGGGGGCCAATGCCGTCCATCGGCGAAATCAGGCCGCCCAGGACATGGTACAGGCCACCGAACTGGCGCGTGGACTCGACAATCATCACCTCCTTGACATTTTCGACAACACAGAGTGTCGTCGCGTCGCGCTGCGGATTGGCGCAGATGCTGCACACCTCGCTGTCGCTGATGTTGTGGCACACGCGGCAATAGTGGACCTCGTTGCGCAGGCGGATGAGGCTCTCGCCCAGCTGAAGTGCGCGGGCCGGTTCCTGTCGCAGCAAGTGCAGGACAAGCCGCAAGGCCGTCTTCCGCCCGACGCCGGGCAATTTCGAGAATTCGTCCACCGCATTGGTGAGCAGTTGGCTGGGATATTCCATCAATACTTTCCGAAGTCCTTTTTGGCGCGATCCAGTTCACGGCGCGACTCCTGCTCCTTGATGCTGTCGCGCTTGTCGTACTGCTTCTTGCCCTTACAGAGCGCGATTTCCATCTTGGCCAATCCCTTTTCATTGAAGAACAGGCGCAGCGGCACGATGGTCAGGCCGGGCTCCTTGCTGTCATTGGCCAAGTTCCGCAATTCCTTCCGGTTGAGGAGCAGCTTGCGGTCGCGGTGGCTGTTGTGATTATTATATGTACCGTAGAAATATTCCGCGATGTAGGCATTCTTGACCCACAACTCCCCTTTGTCGAAGATGCAGAACGTGTCAGTCAGACCTGCCTTGCCGGCACGCAGCGACTTGACCTCAGTACCCGTCAGGACCAGTCCGGCCGTGTAGGTATCGAGCACCTCGTAGTCGAACGTGGCCCTCTTGTTGCGGATATTGACCGCATTCGCGGAATTTTTCTTCGTTTGCTTGTTACTCATTATTATTATATTTTTGGCCAATGGCGTTCAACGACGGGACATCGGCCATGAACCTACATCAACGGAACAGGCCGAAGATGTAGAGGATGATGTGCGGCGAGAGATAAATCGACAGGCACGAGACGACAGCGAGCACACCCCGCATCCGCCCAATCTGCATGAAGTTATCGACACCCTCGAGCGCAACGTACAGCACGTACATCGAAATCAGCGTTAGGAACGTGAAGTTGGGCAATAGGGCACAAAACATGTCGCACAGAATCAGGATGCCCATGTTGTATGTGACAAAGACCTCCAGCCGCCTGCGGTCCAGCTCCAGACCACCCAACCGACTGCAAAACAGCGAAATGAGCAGGCTGGCCAGACGCGGCCCCGCAAAATAGCTCAACGCGAAGGCCACCTCACCGCGCAAGGCAAATTCAAGGCTGAATGGCGCATCGGCCGGCGATGTGGAGCTCAACATCACGCCATTGCCGTGTAGCAGGAAGATGAGCAGCGTGCCGGCACCCAACAGCGGATAATAGAAGTTGCGCTGCATGTAATCGAGGTTTGCGGCGGGCTGTTCGGGGTCGGACAGCTCCTTCCACGTCTCGGTCGGGTGGGCCAACAGCCCCCTCACGTAGTGAATAATGCAGCGCAATTCTTCCATTTATCTCTGTTTTTGGCCAATGGCCCTTAATTCCTCAGTTCTTTGTTCCTTCGTCCGTCTTCTCATTCATCCAGCTTGTGGACGATGAGACCCGAACGCAGTTTCGGCTCAAACCATGTCGTCTTTGGTGGCATGATGTTGCCGCTGTCGGCGATGGCCATCAACTGATCCATCGAAACCGGATACAGGGCCAATGCCATCTTCATTTCGCCACTGTCAACGCGACGCTTCAACTCGCCGAGGCCACGCAGACCGCCCACGAAATCGATGCGCTTGTCACGGCGCAAATCCTTGATGCCCAGAATCTTGTCCAGAATCAAGTTGGACGAAACCGAAACATCGAGCACGCCGATCGGATCGTTGTCGTCGTATGTGCCGGCCTTTGCGGTCAGGCTGTACCATTGGCCAGAAAGATAAAGGCTGAAGTTGTGCAGCTTGTTAGGACGATATTCATCGGCGCCCTTCAGTTCGACATCGAAATGCTCGGCCAATGCAGCAAGGAACTGCTCGTCGGTGAGTCCATTCAGGTCCTTCACCACGCGGTTGTAGTCCATAATCTTGAGCTGCGAAGCCGGGAAGCAGACGGCAAGGAAGAAGTTGTACTCCTCGTCGCCAGTGTGGTTCGGGTTGTTCTGTGCCTTTTCGAGGCCGACACGGGCGGCGGCAGCGGTGCGATGGTGGCCATCGGCAATATAAAGGTACGGAATGGCGGCGAATGCCTCGGTAATCTTCTGAATCAGGGCGTCATCGTCGATGACCCAGAACTCATGACCGAAACCTTCGGCCGACGTGAACTTCTCGACCGACGGCTTGGCTGCGGTCTTGGCAATCACCTCGCCCAGGACGTCGTTGTCAGGGAATGCGAAGAAGACCGGCTCCATGTTGGCATTGAGGCAGCGGACGTGCTTCATGCGGTCCTCCTCCTTGTCGGCACGGGTCAGCTCATGCTTCTTGATGACGCCGGTCACGTAGTCCTGCACATTGGCCGCAACCACAAGACCGAACTGCGTACGCTCGCCCATCGTCTGGCTGTAGAGGTAGTAGCAAGGCTTGGCGTCCTGCTTCAGCCAGCCATTCTGCTGGAACTTGGCGAACTGCTCGACGGCGGCATCATAGACCTTGGGGTCGTGCTCGTCGCAGATGGGCGTAAAGTTGATTTCCGGTTTGATGATATGATAGAGCGACTTCTCGTTGCCTTTGCACTCGTCGAATGCCTCCTGCGATGAGAGGACATCGTATGGACGTGAAGAAACTACAGGAGCGAGCTCGGCACTTGGTCGAAGTCCGCGGAATGGACGTACTTTTGCCATATATTCTTTTAGTTGGTTTTTGGGTTATTTCAGATATTTCTTTATCATCATGTTGATCTTACGCAGCGAGAGCGGGTTGCACAAGAGGTAGCGCGCGCCGTCGTCGTGGATGCGGTGGTGCAGCGGCCGTGTGGCATACTGCGCCGTGACGATGATAGGTGTGTCGGGATGAATCTGGTGCATTTGGCCAATGGCGCTGTCGATCTGCACCGAACCCGGCAGGTTGTAGTCGATGAAGACGATGTCGGGATTGGCCGACTGATAATGGCTGATGACGCTGTCGGTCGTATCGGCCACAATGACGTTGAAGAGCGTCTGCTTGCGGAAATGGTCGGCATTGGCCATCGTCCCGAGAAGGATAGAGATGTGCGGCTGGCTCAGGACGGCGGCATGGGCCGACATATCGGAATAGGTCCCATCGTCGCCGAACAGGTCATCGTTGTCTGGGTCATTGGCCAATGAAACAGCGCCGGAAACACCCTCGCACGGCATCGATGCAGCACGCGCGGCATTGAGCGGCAGGGTAATGATGTAGTGCAGCCGATGGTCTTCGGTCTGGCGCACCTCGACGTCGCCGTAAAGGCGCTTGGCCAACAACCGGCACAGGCTAAGACCCATCCCGACCTCGGTGAGCACCATGTCGAGATTGCCCAACTGCGCATCGCTCTCGGTACACGAGACACTGAACTGGACGGTTTCGGCATCGAGCAACTGGTAGGTGAGCGTGAGATAGCCGGTCTGCGTACTGCGCATCTGGCAATTCACGACATTTTCAAGCAAGAGATTGAAAATCTTGACGTTGACCGTCATCGTCACGCTGTCGTACAGGTTCGAGAAATAGACCTTCCGGCCGTTCGGGAAACGCAGGGAATAGACCTGCTGCAACTCGGCCATGTGCTCCCACAGCGAAATCTGCTGCAACTGGTTTTCGCCCTCAATCACCGGCGATCCGGTCAAGCGCTGGGCTCGGTCTATCAGTTCCATGAGACGTGCGCCCTGCTCCTTCAGTCGGTTCATGACCTTCAGCTGCTCCTCGCGGCCCAGATCGTTGCTGATGAGGCTGTTGGCGCGGCTTGCGACATTGGACAAAAACACATTGAACTCCTGCATCACGCCGAGACAATATTTCGTGTGCTGACGCTGCTCCTGAATCTGGCGTTCCTTGTTGGCAATAAACTTGGCCTGCACCTTGACACGATGGTCGATGTTGATGGCCACACCGCGCAGGTAGATGGGTTTGCCGTTCTCGTCCCGACGTACGATCTTGCCGCGGAAGCCGAACCACTCGTATTCGCCGGAGCTTTTTCCGCCAGGCGCAAGGGCATCGGCCACATTGATGCGCAAATCGACCTCAAACATCTTGTCGCTGCGGTAGATGGGCGAGTTCTGACGCACGAAAATCTTCTCGATATCATCAGGATGGACACGCTCCAACATCGTTGACAATTTGATGTTGCTGTCGAAGTCGCTTTCCCAAAGGCTATTCAACGAAGGTATCCCGAAGCGTACTTTGTGCTCCGGGATATACCATTCCCAAACATAAGTTTGGCACTCGTTCAGGAAAGGATCAAACTCATTGTTTGCCTTCGTTTGCTTCATTCGTTTATCGTTAATCTCTTTATTTTCAAGGCCAATGGCCCGTCACTAAAGAAACAACTACAAATTAGTTCACACGGAAACGGTCGATGCCCTCCTTCAGGAAGCCGACGCTCTGCTTGGCAGCGGCGATACCGGCGTTAGAGTTGGCCTCGGCAGTCTGGGCACCGCTCTTCTTTGGGGTGAAGAACACACGGTTGCCGAACTTGGCAACGAAATCGTCGGCCGTGGCAGGCTTGACATCGGCGATGTACTTGAAGTCGTCACGCTCCTCCATCAGCTTCATAACGCCGGCCTCGTCGATGACCTCCTTGCGGGCGGTGTTGATCAGACAAGCACCCTTAGGCATAGTCTTGAGCAGGTCGTAGTTGATAGAGCCGATGGTCTCCTTGGTTGCAGGGCAGTGCAGCGAAACGTACTGGCAGGTCTTGTAGAGCTCTGGGATTGAGGCTACAGCCTTTACGCCGGCCGATTCAATCTGCTCCTTGGTCAGGAATGGATCGTAGGCATAAACTTCCATACCGAAGCCCTGAGCCACGCGAGCCACGTTGCGGGCCACGTTGCCGAAAGCGTGCAGGCCGAGGGTCTTGCCCTTCAGCTCTGTGCCGGCAGCACCGCTGAGCTGATTGCGGCACTGGAAGAGGATCATACCGAACA